>Ga0160437_1000511_pt1 | contig 19951 bp, 15 predicted proteins | sample HID1975I_E0MG_FD_108227 | JGI IMG/M metagenome (GOLD analysis project Ga0160437, IMG submission 108227) | Enriched soil microbial communities from UW Madison campus, WI, USA - HID1975I_E0 MG | ecosystem: Environmental > Terrestrial > Soil > Unclassified | place: USA: Madison, Wisconsin... | reverse complement strand
GCGTCGTCGGCGATCGTCAGCTCGTCGTCGGCGGGGGTCGTCGCCGACGGGGACGGCGACTCCCGCACCGTGATGCCGCCGCCGACACTTCCCACCCACGTCGCTGCGTTCGCGCCGAGGATCGCGACCGCCGCCAGCGCCGAACCGATCAGCACGAGCGTGCGCGTGCGGCGCCGGCGGTGCCGCGTCGCTCGGTCACGGCGCGGGACGAGGTCGGAGGCGACGGAGGCCGCCACGGGCGTCGCCGGGTACGCGGCGGTCGGTTCGGGCGTCGCCGTGAGGACCGCTGTCGGTCGAGGAGACGCGGGCCGGCGCGGCGTCGGCGTCGTCGGCAGTTCCGCGGCGAGTTCGGCGACCTCCAGCGCGGTCGGGCGGTCATCCGGATCGAACGCGATCATCCGGCCGAGAAGGGCGACCCACGCCTCGCCGAGGTCGTCCGGGAGGTCGGGGCGCTCGATGAGGCGGGCCGTGATCGCACCGATGCCCGTGGCATCGGGGAACGCGCGCTCACCCGTCAGCGCCTCGCGCAGCACGAGACCGAGGGAGTAGATGTCGGCGGACGGGGCCGGTGAGGCGCCGCGCACCTGCTCGGGCGCCAGGTAGGCGGCGGTGCCGATCACCATGCCGGGCGAGGTGTAGCGCTCGCCGTCGGCGAGGTAGGCGACACCGAAGTCGGCGAGCTTGGCGCGCGGACGACGGCCCGGCACCGGGTCGGTGGCGAGCAGGATGTTCGACGGCTTGACGTCGCGGTGGACGATGCCCGCCTCGTGCACGACATGCAGCGCCGCGGCGAGCTCGGCGCCGAGCTGTGCGACCTGTCCGGTGTCCATGGGGCCGTCGTGCAGCCGCTCGGCGAGCGTCGGGCCGTCGACGAGCTCCATGACGAGGTAGGGCACCTGTCCGGGGAGGACCATCGCGTCGTAGAGCGTCACGAGGGAGTGATGGTTGAGCGAGGCCAGCAGCGACATCTCTGTGCGCGCGCGGGGCGCGAGGAGCGAGCCGTCGGGCGCCGTGCGCAGGATCTTCACCGCGACGGTCCGACCGAGGACCACGTCGTCGGCGCGGAAGACCTCCGCCATCGCGCCGCGACCGATGCTCTCGTGCAGGGCGTACCTGCCGCCGAGCAGGGCCGAGGTGGGCTCCTCGTCCGTGGGTGATGTCACGACGACCTCCGGGAATGGGCGCGTGAGCGCGCGAGTCGACTCTAGGAGCGGAGGTCCCTGTGCGGCGCGGGGTTGACAACGGCGCCGCTTCCTGCGTGGTGGGCGTCTTACCGGCGGACGTCCGCGACGAGCGCGAGCGCCTCGGCGAGGGGTGTGCGCAGCAGCGGGAGACGGGTCAGGGGCAGCGCGGAGCCGAGGAGGGCCAGTCCACGGTCGAGAAGGCGACGCGTGCGCCGCTGCTCCTTCGAAGTGTCGTACACCCAGTACAGGGCGAGGAGGAGATGGACCAGGACGAGCGCGCGGGGGAGGAGCCGCCGGATGTCGTCGGCGAGCCGCGCGCCCACGGCCCCGTCGACGGCCTCGCGGAAGAGGTCCTCGATGATCGCGAACGACGCGGCCGACTCCTCCGACAGGGGGTTGATCGGGGAGCGCGGCGACACCGCAGCGGACAGGAACTCGCCCGCGTGAGGATGGTAGGGCCCGAGCTGGTCGACACCGGTCGAGAAGACGATCCGCAGGCGCTCGATGAGCCGTGGCTCGGCGGCCAGAAGCGGTACCGCTGCGTCCCGATGGGCTTCCTGGACGTCGCGGTAGAGCTCCTGGATGAGATGGTTCTTGGAGGGGAAGTGGTAGTGCGTCGCCCCGACCGACATCTCGAGCTCGTCGGCGATCCGGCGGATCGTCGTCGCCTCGTAGCCGTGCGTGCGGAACGACGACAGTGCGGCGGTGCGGATCCGGGCACGCGTGCGGTCGCCCTTCCCCCCGGTCTCGTCAGCGGACATCGCGCAGCGCCTCCTCGAGGTCGGGATGGCGGAAGGTGAAACCCGCCTGGGTCAGCCGGTCCGGCAGCACCCATCGGCTCTTGAGGAGCAGTTCGGGCTCGGTCCGCAGCGCCCACATCGCTGGCTCGAGCATCCAGCGTGTCGAGGGGACGCCGATCGGCATCCCGACGATCCGCCGGAGCGTCGCCATGAGGGTGCGGTTGTCCGACGGGTGCGGCGAGGCGATGTTGACCGGCCCGCCGATGTCGTCGTGGTCCCGGAGGAACCGGATGGCCGCCACGACATCGTCGATGTGCACCCAGCTGAAGCGCTGGCGTCCGCGTGTGCGGTACCACGGTGCCGTCTCCGTGCCGGTCGGGTGGTCGCCGATCCCGCGGTAGCGGCGGTGCGGCAGGCTCCAGCCGTCGTGCTGGGGTCCGCCGAGCCCGGTGCGCGCCAGGGTGAACAGGAGGCGCGTAGCGGGGCCGTCCCCGATCACGATCGCCATGCGCAGCGCCACCCGGCGGGTCTGCGGAAGGTCGCCGGCGAAGAAGGCGCTCTCCCAGGACCTCGCGACGTCCGGCGAGAAGCCGGTGCCGCGTTCGCCCTCCGTCTCGGTCTGGGGGCGGTCCATCGCGTGACGGTAGATCGTCGCCGTCGACGCGTTCAGCCACACCCGCGGGGGCCGCGCCGCGGCCGCGATCCCCGTTCCGAGCGCGCGGGTCGTCTCCACGCGCGACCGCAGGATCTCGTCGCGGATGCGGTCGGTGTAGCGGCAGTTCACGGACTTCCCGGCCAGATTCAGGACGACGTCGGCACCGTCGACCGCGCGGACGAGCGCAGCGCGGTCGGACCAGCCCGTCGGGGCGCTTCGTCCGATGAGTCGCACGTCGTATCCGTCGGCGGCGAAGGCGGCCGCCGCCGCGCGGCCGATGAAGCCGCTCGCCCCGGCGACGACGGCGACCGGACGCGAAATGTCGTTCATGCCACGAGAGTACTACAGTTCTGAACATGTTCAGTAATGCCTCCGAGGGGGAGCTGCGGCTACGGTCGTGCACATGGACGAGCCGGAGGATGCCGCGGCCGCGCCGGCAGAGGCGTCCGAGGTCGTGCGCTTCTGCCGGCAGCGGTCGCAGGGGCGCCGTTGCACCCGTCCGCTCGGGCACGCGGGACTCCACCGGCATCGCGGCATCATGTGGAGTGATGCCGGGTCGGACCCGGCGCGATGTGCGGGCTCCGGAGAGCCGGGGGTGCCCGCCGCGGTTCTCGCCGACGGCTATCCCGACGGGCGCGCGCTCTGCGCGCAATGCCAGCGCTTCGTGACGCTGGACGATGCCGGCCGCCTTGTACCGCACGAGGCATCGGACGCCGGGGAACCGGATGCGGAGGTCGCGCGCCGGCGGCAGTGGCTCAACGAGCACGGCTGGTGACGGATGCGTCTCGAGTAAGCGTGCGAAGGACCTCCAGCACCGCTTCGGGCTGCTCGACCGCCGCGAAGTGCCCCGCCGCAGGAATCGTCGCCTGCGCGAAGTCGGGGATCAGCCTCGCCAAGGCGTCCGCGTCGGTGTCGGCGACGAAGACGTCGCGCTCACCCCGAAGCGACCTGACCGGGCAGTCGATGCCGCCCCAGCTCGTCTCGTCGTACGACGCGGCCGCCCGCGCCGCGTCGGCGAAGGCGCGGGGGCGCACCTCCGCTGCGAGCGCGTCGAGCACCGACGGGTGCACGCGGTCGGGCGCGGCGAACAGCGGTGCGCTCAGCACGCCCAGCATCCCCGCACGGTGGAGCGCACGGGCTAGCTGCGCACCGAACGCGCCCATCGCCGATAGCAGTCTCATCGTCAGCAGCATCCCGGCGAAGCCCGGAAGAGCGACGCCGCCCCGGATGACCTGGCGGATGGCCCGGATCACCGCCGGTCCGGACGGGGAGATCAGCAGCACGGCGGCGGTCCTGCGGGGGGTGCGGGCGGCGAGATCGAGCGCCAGGAAACCGCCGAGCGAGTGGCCGACCACGACCCAGCGGCGATAGCCGAGAGCCTTGGCGATCTCGCGCACCGCGCCGCTCAGAAGTGCGATGTCCGTATCTGCCGATGGTCGGGTCTCGCCCCACCCGGGCAGGTCCATCGCAATGACGTCAGGGAGGGGCGCTCCCGAACGCGCGGCGGCGCGCAGAAGCGGCGTCCAGGTCGTCCACGATCCCGCCGCGCCGTGGAGGAGGATCGTCGCGGTGTCGCCCGTGGCCTCACCGGCGCGGACGACGACGTTCCCCGCCGACGTCCGGATGACGCGCCGTCGGAGGCCGAGGGCGCGTCCGTCCGTCGAGAGGGCGGGTCCGCGCCGCTGGGTGCGCGAGGCGAGGGAGATCGTGTCCACACGGGTGATTCGTCGCGGGCACCGAATCGGATCCCGCGACGCGCCGTTCTCCCCGTCGCCGGCGCGAAGTTCTCCCGTCGCCGGCGAGAAGGTGGCGCTTGTTGTCGCCACGAGCGCCGTGAAACGACAACGAGTGCCACCTTCCGAGCCCGGGGGACTGCACGCGTCGCTCGCCGACGACGGTTCGCGCTGGGGAATCGATGAGGCGGGAGCGCCCATTTGGACCCGCCTACAGATCGGTCAGACGGATGTGGTGATCGGCTGCCCGTACCGCGGCCAGCGCGACTTCCGACTCAGTCGAGACGATCGCATCGTGGCGGTCGACCTGAGTGAAGCTCACCGCTTCGTTGAGCGGGCCAACTGATGGTACTGACGCCGCGTTGACTGGCGTTCCACATATTGCTATGTTCCACCTTATGCGGAACGTGCCATTTTTTGGAACGGACGCGCTCGTAGACGGGTTTAGCGCCGCGCTGGAGTCGGTTGGAGCGCGTTCGGTGATCGTCGAGCGCCAAACCGGCAGCGACGGAGTCGACGCAGAGGTGCGGGCGCAGTTCGGACGGGCGTCGCTCGAACTTAGCGTGGAAGTAAAGCTCTCTCCGCCGCGGTCCCGTGTCGAAGTGGGTCCATTGCCCGAGGTGAAGGCCGAGACGCTCCCGGTGATGATTGCGCCGTTTCTCTCGCCGTCGGTGCGAGACGAGTTGTACCGGTCGGGGTGGTCGTACTGGGACGCCACGGGAAACATGCTGATTTGGGGTGGCGATTCGCCGGTCTGGATCGACCGGGTGGGCGCATCGCGCGACCCTGAACCTCGTGACGATGGGCCGCAGCGACTCCGATCCCTGAAAGGCAAAGCTGCGTCGCAGGTCATCGTCTGGTTGCTTAGAGAGAGCAAAGCGGCATCGGTGCGCGAACTCGCCCGCGAGACCGGAGCAGGTTTGGGCACCGTCAGTCGCGTCATCGATCTGCTGCGCGAAGAGGGCCAGCTCCTCGACACGCACGGCGGTCCAATCGTCGTCGGCGATCAGCTGGCGCTGGCGCGGCGTTGGGCCCGCGACTACGGATTCGTGACTACGTTCAAGCCGACCCGATACTTCTCGCTCCTGGGCGAAGAAGTTGCGCTTGACCGACTGCAGCGATCTGGGCTCACCTACGCCCTGACGGGTACTCGTGCTACGGCGATCGAATTCGAGACTCGTGGGCTGGTCGCGCCGCTGCCCGCTTCGGATATCTGGCTCTACACCGACGATGTCGCTGGCGTGGAGCGTGCGATGGATCTCGCTCCGGATCGACGTGGAAACGTCCTGGTCGCTCGATGTGACTTTCTGACTTTGGATGAAGGCTTCTCGACGATCGGTGGCAGCGAGCCCCGGAAAATCGCGCGGCCGTGGCGAATCGTCGGCGACCTGCTCGGAGCAGGCGGGCGCCTCGCTGCAGTCGGTGAAGAGCTCGCGTCGCTCCAACCCAGGGGAGTGACAGCCTGATGTCCGCCCCAGACAACGTCAGTCCCGAATACGTCGCCGCGCGACGGGTCCTGTTGGACGCGCTCGAGGCGTTGGGCCCGCACCTCGACGCAATCGTGCTCGTCGGCGCACAAGCTGTCTACGTCCACGCCCCGCTTGGTGACCCTCGACCGACCTATACAACAGACGCCGATCTTGCGCTCGACCCCGAGCTGCTCGCCACGCATCCCGACATTGCGCGCTCGCTCGCAGACGCGGGCTTCGCGCCGAATGCGACGGGCAACCCCGGAAGTTGGGTCTCCGTCGACGGCATCGTCGTAGACCTGATGGTGCCGCTCGGTGCAATGCCGCCGAGTTCGCGCCGTACCGCGCCGCTCGAGGGGCACGGTTCCCTGACCGCCCGCCGCACCCGCGGGCTTGAGCTCGCACTCTTCGACAGCGCACCCATCACGCTCACGGCGCTGGATCCTCAGGACTCCCGCGCAATAGCGGTTCGCGTGGCTGGGCCGGCCGCTCTCGTGATCGCCAAAGCGATCAAGATTCAGGAACGAGTCGAGGGTGCTCGCGAGGATCGTGTGACATCCAAGGATGCCGGTGACCTGCTGCGATTGCTCCGAAACGTCTCTGCCGAATCGATCGGATCCTCCTTGAGCGATCTTGAAGCGAGGCATCCGGTCGTGCAGCCCGTCGTGTCCGCGGCGGTCGACTGGCTGGACAGTCAGCTGACTGGTCGTTCACCGCTCATCGACCTCGCTGTGGCCGACAGATCAGGCATCGAGGCGCCCGCCCAGGTCACCGCGGCCGTGCAGCAACTCACGCGTCGGATGCTCGACGCATACCGCGACGCTGAAGGCTGATGTCGAACCCGCGAAGCGCGTGGAGCGGTCAACCACTGTCTGACGACGAGCACCAGGCCTTTCTCGACTCGCTGATCGGTCACCATCGGAACGATTGAGGCCTACGAGACCGGGGCAGGCAAGCGATATCGCGTTCGCGATCGCACGTCCGATCACCGCCAGCCCGACAAGCGGGGCTTCGGGACGAAGCGCACGCCGATCTCCTTCTTTGTCACTGTCGAGGTCTCGAAGGCAATGGGGGAGTAGATCGAACCGGCGCGGGCGCGCGCCACGATCGCTGAACTCGGAGTCGGATGGCTCGAGGCCAAGCGTTCGCGGCTGAAGCCGTCGAGCTCCAAGGCGCTCGAAGTCGCATGGCGCATCACCGAGCACCAGGACGCCTGAGATCCGCGTAACTACAAGGATCTCGGACCCTTCACTGTGGACGCGACGGCGGGAGTCGAACCCGCAACGCGACCGGGTATGAACCGGTGCCCGGGCCCGCCCGGATCGCCGCGATGACCCCGATCGGAGCCCCATCCAGGTGAGGATGACGCCCGTCCCGAGGAACTGCCCCCACGCTAACCTGCGACTGCGACACCCGCCAGGTGTGTGACCTGTGATTCCGTCATGAGTCGTCGTGTGACGCCTTCGCCGCTGTCAGGCCGCGTCGACCTCGACCTGCACCGCACCCGGGATGCGCTGGCCGAGCAGGGTGTGCAGCTTCGCCGCGCCCCGCCACATGTCGAGGTCGACGAACAGCAGGTGACCCTGCTCGGCGATGAGCGTCCACAGCTTCAGCTTCTCGGAGTAGGTGGCGAGCACCAGGTGATCGAAGCGCACCTCGAACACGCCGTCGTCGACGAGGCTGACGCGCTCGGTGTCGACGACGAGGTCCGCCCCGCGGGCCGACGAGAAGAGCTTGCCTCCGAAGATCTCCGTCGTGTCCTGGGTGTAGTGCCGCAGCAGCTCGCGCTTGGTGAGCGAGGGGAACAGCGGGTCCGGATCCTCGGCCGGCGGCAGCCCGAGCGCCTCCGTGATCTGCTCATCGCCCTCGGCTTCGAGGTCGTCTCCGAGGGTCACGAACACCGTCTCGAGCGAGGCGGCGAACAGCGCCTGGATCGCCGCCGGTGTCACGGCGTCGAGCGACGGCGGCGGCGAGACGTCGCCGCGTTCCCGCCGTCCGCGGAGCATCGCGACCGCCCGCCCGTCGAGGTAGTCCGTGTGGTTCGCCGGATCGGCGTCGCTGTGACGCCAGCGGTCCAGCTGCTCGGCGACGGCCTCGGCGGTCGGCCCGTCGGACGCCAGCCCGCGGATCACGTCGAGCGCGGCGCGCGCGGTCTCGACGACGTGCTCGGGGCGCGGGTCGAGGGCGTAGGCGCAGAGCAGGGTGTCGATGCCCAGCGGCAGCTGCTGGGTGAGCACCGAGTAGATGAGGTGTCGCTCGCCGCGCAGGCGGTCGTGGAACGCGCCGTTGAGAAGCGACGTCGCGACCGCGGCGGTCGCGCGGTCCTCGCTGTCGAACACGAGGGAGACGACGACTGGCACCTCGCCGTTGACGACCCACTGCCCGTGCCGGATCACGCGCGCCTCCGGGCGCTCGGGCATCGGTCGCGCCGGCGGGAGGACGATGGTCAGTCCCTCCGGGATCGGGCCGGTGAAGCTCAGCGCCGCGTTGCCCGCGTGGAACCAGTCGTCGGCGAACCGCAGCACCTCGGCGCGGGAGTGCGACCGATGGGCGGGCGTGCCGAGGTCGAGGAGGCCGATCGAACGGTTGCCGAACCGGTCGACGAGATGCCCGCGACCCGGGCGCTCGTCGGCGTCGCCGAGCTCGTTGCTGATGATGCGGCGCTGCTCGAGGACGGTGTCGTCGGTCGTCTCGTGCAGCGAGGAGATGGCGCGGGCGACGCGCGAGAGGAAGTCGGCGACCGCCTCGGGAGCGCCCTGCGCGAAGAACGACACCGACTCGTCGGCGGTCGTGGCGTTGTGGGTCACGTTGACCCGGCCCACGCGCGCCATCACCAGATGCTCGATGAGGTGCGCGAGACCCGCGGTGCGTGCCGTCTCGTCGCGCAGACCGATCCCGAAGGTCAGCGTGCCGGTGAAGGCGGTGCGGATGTCGGCCCAGTAGGCGGGGATGCCGTCGACATCGACGACCGTGATCGGGGGGAGCGTCATGACGCCCATTCTGCGCGATCGCGCGGGGTCAGGCGAAGGCGCCGTCGCGCGTGGAGACGATGTCCTTGCCGAGCGGCATGAGGGAGATGGGGATCATCTTGAAGTCGGCGATCGCCATCGGGATGCCGATGATCGTGATGCACAGGGCGATGCCGCTCAGCAGGTGTCCGATCGCGAGCCACCAGCCCGCGAGGATCACCCAGATCACGTTGCCGAGGAACGAACCCACCCCCGCCGTGGGCTTGCTCACGATGGTGCGTCCGAACGGCCAGATCACGTAGCTGGCCGTCCGGAACGAGGCGACCGCCCACGGGATCGTGATGATCGGGATGCACAGCAGCACGCCCGCCAGCACGTAGCCGACGAACAGCCAGAAGCCGGCGAAGATGATCCAGATGATGTTGAGCAGTGTGCGCACGGCTCGATTATCGCCGGGATGCCGCGATCTGCGCGCGTCGGAGGAGCCCGACGAGGCCGCCGACGAGGAGCAGGCCCCCGACAGTGAGGAGGCCGTAGCCGATCGCGGCGCCCGGATCGAGCGTGCCGAGCCAGGGTGCGAACCCGTCCAGGCGGGCGGGATCGGAGCTCGCCCAGATGCCGATGGTGGCGAGGGCGACGAAGACGAGCCCCCAGACGATGCCGGCCCAGCGGGTGCGGGGGCGGGGGAGCGAGGCTTGCTCGCCGCTCGCGCCGGGGTCGGTCTCCTCGAGGGGCAGGGTGGCGTCGGTCACGGCTGGGCTCCTTCGAACGGCTGGTCGAACAGGTAGAGGTCCACGTATCCGGACTCCTGGTCGATGACGACGGTCTCGCGGGTCGTGATCGGAGCGTCGCCCGAGAACAGGACGGCCCGCGTGCGCGTCCGGCCGTCCGGCAGGGTGGTGGTGGTCGCGCCGGCTTCGCCCGCGAGCTCGCGCTCGTCCCCGGATGATCCGCCGACGTAGACCGCGGCCGACCGCGTCGTCACGTCGACCGTCAGTTCGACTCCGGGCTCGATCGTGATGTACGTCGATCCGCTGCGCTTGTCGATGAATGTCTCGCCGGTGCCGCCGGCGTCCGCCAGCACCACCGAGACGTCGCCCCACGGCTGCACGAAGGGCGCCGATGCCGGGTAGCGCTGACCGCCCGTGTTCGTGATGCCGTATGAGCCGACGTGCAGGGACTGCGTCACCGGCAGGGCGAGCCCCGCAGCGCCGCCCAGCAGTGCCAGCACCGTCGCGAACGCCAGGAAGCCGCTCCGCCTGCGCACCGCGCCGGCGATCACCATGCCCCCGGCGAGGACCGCGGCGGCGGTGAACAGCCCGAGCGCCGGCGCGAGCGCGCCGCCCTGTTGCAGGGCGACCGCAGTGCCGACGACGACGGCGAGGCCGATGACGACGGCGACGTAGGCGAACGGCGTCCGCGGGCTCGTCGCGCGCCGGACGCGGCGTCGTTCGGCGGCCTCGGCGGCGAAGGCCGTGGCGCGGGCCTGACGCTCGCGACGCGCCTCCTCGCGCGCGGCGCGCGTGGCGTCCTGCTGCTCCTGTCGCCACTGCTGGTCCTGCTCCTTCCAGGCGGCGTGCTGCTCCTTCCAGGCGGCGAGGTCTGCGGGCGGCGCCCCCTCGGGAGCGACGTCACCGTCGTGGAGAGGTGCGGGGAGGGATGCCGTCTCGCCGGTGGCGAGGGCATCCACCCCCCGCGGGTCCGCGACGTCATCCGGTTCCCGGCCGGACTCGTCGGCAGACGGACCGGGCGCGTCGGATGCTGCGGAAGCCGTTCGCAGTTCGGACTCGCCCGGGGTGCGGCGCGCGGCACGCACGATCAGGAAGAGGAGGCCGCCGGCGAGGAGGACGCCGACGAAGAGGAAGAAGCCGAGCGCGAAGACCCAGGCGACGGAGACCAGGCCGGCTGAGCCGCCCCACATGAGCACCGGGAACGGGACGAACCCGACAAGCACGAACAGGCCCGCCCCGATCTGCGACGCGGCGAACCTGCCGCGGACGGCCTCCTGCAGCGGAATACGTCCGTCGAGGTCGGGCAGGAGCGCCCAGGCGACGCCGTAGAGGACGAGGACGGGGAAGCCGAACAGGCCGATGACGAGGAGGATGCCGCGCACGATCAGCGGGTCGATGCGCAGACGCGCCGCGACACCCGCGGCCACGCCGCCGATCCAGCCCTCACCGCGCACGAGGCCGAGCCCGGCGGTCCAGGAGAAGAACCCGTCCGAGCGGTAGGTCGTCGTCGGTGCGGCCGGCGGCGGGCCGGGATCGATCGGGGGCGCGGTGGTCATGTCTCGATCCTCCCCGTCGCGGGTGGTGGCCGGCCATGGGGTGAACCCCTGAGCGCCCCCTGATTGTGTGCGGCGGGCGTACCGCGAGCGCGGGTGCGGGTGATTGGATGGCGGCATGTCCTCCTCCGCCCCCGTCGGCGCTCGGCCCGTAGCGGGGTCGCCGTCGATGCGCCCGGCCCGTCCGCCGCGCCCCGCACGCCCGCCGCGCCCCGCGCGTCCGGTGGTCGCCGCGCCGCCGCGGCCGCCTCTCGTGCGGCCTCGCGATTGCCTGGTGGCCGGGGTCGCGGAGGGACTGGCCGTCCATCTGGGCGCCCCGCTGTGGGCGGTGCGCGCCTTCTTCGTCGTGACCGCAGGCATGCTCGGTGCGGGGGTGCTGCTGTACCTGTGGTGCTGGGCGTTCATGCCGTGGGCTGCGGGCGAGGCTTCGCCGACGCGGCGCGCGCCCGTCGCCTGGGTGCTGACGGCGGCGTCGACGGCGCTCACGCTCACCTTCCTGCCCCTCTATCTCGACCCGTGGGCGTGGAGCATCTGGGGAGGGTACAGCGCACCGGATGCCGTCGCGGCGATGCTCCTCCTCGTCACGACGGTCGCCTTCGCGACGACCGCGGGGATGTGGGCGGCGCTCGTGGATCGCGCCGACCCGGCGCGCGGCATCCGCCATGCCCTGCTCGTCCGGGCGGCGATGATGACGCTTCTCGCCGTGCTGCTGGTGCTGGAGTCATCGCGCCTGGCGGGGGGCGGCGGGTTCGCGCAGCTGGTGCGGACGGCGATCCCGCTGGTGGCGCTCGTGGCCGTGTCGTCGACGACGCTCATCGAGCGGTGGCGCGACCTCAGCAGCGAACGCGTCAAGCGGATCCGCGAGGAGCAGCGGGCCGAGATGGCGGCGCACCTCCACGACTCCGTGCTGCAGACCCTCGCGCTCATCCAGAACCGGGCCGGCGCCTCCAGCGAAGCCGCTCGACTCGCCCGCGCGCAGGAGCGCGAGCTCCGCGCCTGGCTCTACGACGGTGACGCGCCCGCCGACAGTGACCTGCCCACCGACCTGCGCGACTACGCGGGGGCGCTGGAGCTCGACTTCCCCGTGCGCATCGACGTCGTCTCGGCGGGAGCTTCCGACGAGCGCGCGAGCGGCGAGGTCGCGGCGGCGGCTCGGGAGGCGATCCTGAACGCGGCGCGGCACGCCGGCGGTGAGATCTCCGTGTACCTGGAGGGCACCGCGGCATCCGTCGACGTATACGTGCGTGATCGCGGGCCCGGGTTCGACCCCGACGCCGTACCGGCCGACCGGCTGGGCGTGCGCGAATCGATCATCGGACGGATGCGGCGCATCGGCGGGTCGGCGACGATCCGACCCGGTGGCGGCGGCACGGGCACCGAGGTGCATCTGCGGTACGCGCCCGGTCCCGGGAGGGCTGCCGGCGGGCAGGGGCGTCATGGATGAGCCGCTGCGCGTCGTGATCGTCGACGACCACTCGATCTTCCGGTCGGGGCTGCGGGCAGATCTCGACCCGTCGGTCGATGTCGTGGGCGAAGCCCCCGATGTCGCCACCGCGATCGCGGTCATCGCCGCGACCGCGCCCGACGTCGTGCTGCTCGACGTGCACCTCCCGGGCACCTCCGGCGTCGCGGAGGCCTCGGGCGGTGAGGCGGTGATCCGGGGCTCGGCGCCGACGGCATCCCGCTTCCTCGCGCTCAGCGTGTCGGATGCCGCGGAGGATGTCGTGCGGGTCATCCGCGCCGGTGCCCGCGGCTACATCACGAAGGGGTCCTCCGGGGCGGAGGTCAGTCGTGCGGTGCACGCGGTGGCGGGCGGCGACGCGGTCTTCTCGCCCCGGCTCGCCGGCTTCGTCCTCGACGCGTTCGGTGCGGTCGCGGGGGAGACGGCCGTCGTCGACGACGAACTCGATCGCCTGTCGGCGCGCGAGCAGGAGGTCATGCGCCTGATCGCTCGCGGCTATGCGTACAAGGAAGTGGCCACCGAGCTGTTCATCTCGATCAAGACGGTCGAAACCCACGTGTCGGCGGTGCTGCGGAAGCTGCAGCTCTCGTCGCGCCACGAGCTGACGGTGTGGGCCTCGGAGCGCCGCCTGCTCTGACCGCGCGCTACCCCGGGACGCCCGGGTCGCGAAAGTGACGCAATCGGCCGCATCCCCACGCAAGTGACCGCAGCATGCGCCACTTTCGTGCGCGGTCGTTCGCATCTGGAAGCGCGTGGGCCGCCGGCGACCCGGCCGGTGTCGGGACGCGAGCCTAGACTTGACAGGTCATGAGCGACCCGATCAAGCCCGTCATCGTCGGAGGTGGCGCCCCGCGCCCGGGCACGGGGGGCACATCCGGCGTCCGCGCCGATCAGGACCTGCTCGAGGGCCTCAACCCGCCCCAGCTGGAGGCGGTCACCTACCGTGGCAACGCGCTGCTGATCATCGCCGGTGCAGGGTCGGGCAAGACGCGCGTGCTCACGCATCGCATCGCCTCGCTCCTGCGCAACCGCGAGGCGTGGCCGAGTCAGATCCTCGCCATCACCTTCACGAACAAGGCCGCCGGAGAGATGCGCGAGCGCGTGCAGCACCTGGTCGGCGAGGCGGCGCAGGGCATGTGGATCTCCACGTTCCACTCGGCATGCGTGCGGATCCTCCGCCGTGAGGCCCAGCAGTTCGGCTTCACGAAGAACTTCACGATCTACGACTCGGCCGACTCCCGGGCGCTCATCAAGCGGCTGGTCAAGGAGCACGAGGCCGATGCGTTCGGGCTCACCCCCGCATCGGTGCAGGGGCGCATCTCGAAGCTGAAGAACGAGCTGGCCGATGCCGAGTCCTTCGCGCGGCAGGCGAACCTCAGCGACCCGGCCGAGCGGCTGTTCGCCGAGATCTTCAGCGACTACCAGCGCGCCCTCCAGAAGGCGAACGCCTTCGACTTCGACGACCTCATCGGCCAGACGGTTTATCTGTTCCGTGCGTTCCCGCACGTCGCCGACGTGTACCGGCGCCGGTTCCGGCACATCCTCGTCGACGAGTACCAGGACACCAACCACGCGCAGTACTCACTCATCCACGAGCTCACCCGGCCGGTCGTCGGCAAGGCCGCCGACGCGTTCGAGTCCGGCGGGATGATGATCTTCGACCCCGTCGACGCCCCCGAGCTCGAAGGGGCCTCGCTCACCGTGGTCGGCGACTCCGATCAGTCGATCTACGCCTTCCGAGGAGCGGACATCCGCAACATCTCCGAGTTCGAGCGCGACTTCCCGGGCGCGCGCGTGGTGCTGCTGGAGCAGAACTACCGCTCGACGCAGAACATCCTCTCGGCAGCCAACGCGGTCATCAGCAACAACTTCGACCGCAAGGACAAGAAGCTCTGGACCGACGTGGGAGCGGGCGATCCGATCATCGGGTTCACCGGCTACTCGCAGCACGACGAGGCGCAGTTCGTCGCCGACGAGGTCGAGGCGCTCCACCGCGCGGGCCTCCCGTACGGCCAGATGGCCGTCTTCTACCGCACCAATTCGCAGTCCCGCGCGCTGGAGGAGATCCTCATCCGCTCGGCCGTGCCGTACAAGATCATGGGCGGCACGAAGTTCTACGACCGCGCCGAGATCAAGGACGCTCTCGCGTACCTCGTCGCCGTCGCCAACCCGGCCGACGAGCTCGCGGTTCGCCGCATCCTCAACAAGCCGCGCCGCGGCATCGGCGACGTGACGGAGACGTCGATCTCGCGTTACGCGGCCGAAGAGGGCATCACCTTCCGAGATGCGCTGGCCAATGCGTCGGCGCTCGGTGTGGGGCCGAAGATCCAGCAGGCGATCGCGCGGCTGGATGCGGTGCTCAGCGAGGCCGCCGAGATCATGCTGCCCTCCTCGGGCGAAGTCGCGCCGTCGACCTCCGTCACCGAGGGGCTCTCGCTCCTGCTCAACAAGAGCGGCTACTTCGACGCGCTCCGCATCTCGAAGGATCCGCAGGACGAGGCGCGGGTCGAGAACCTCGACGAACTCCTCGCCGTCACGCGCGAGTTCGCCCGGAACAACCCCGAGGGCACGATTCTCGACTTCCTCACCGAGGTCGCGCTCGTCTCCGATGCCGACGACCTCGACGACGCATCGGGCACGGTGTCGCTCATGACGATGCACACCGCGAAGGGCCTCGAGTACGACGCGGTGTTCGTCACCGGGGTCGAAGAGGACCTCATCCCGCACCGCATCTCGGCGGGCGAGCCCGGCGGGCCCCAGGAGGAGCGGCGGCTGTTCTACGTCGCCCTCACCCGTGCCCGCAAGAAGCTGCACGTGTCGCTGGCGATGACGCGCGCGCAGTTCGGCGAGGTGTCGGTGGCGATGCCCAGCCGGTTCCTGCAGGAGATCCCCCACGAGCTCATCGACTGGCGTCAGTCGCCCGGCGATGTCAACTCCCGCGGCGGCATGCAGTCGCGCGCGCTCAATGCGCGCCGGCCCGGAGGCGGCGGTGGCGGCAACCGGTACGGCGACGACCTCGTGCCCCTGCCGCGTCGGGAGAAGCCCGCGGGCGATATCGCGAAGTTCGCCAACCGGATCCCGGCGAAGGTGCGCGACAACGGCGATATGGAGCTGGCCCCCGGCGACCGCATCCGTCACGACGACTTCGGCGAGGGACGGGTCGACATGGTCACCGGCGAGGGCGCCAAGCGCGTCGCGCACGTGCGCTTCGACTCGGCGGGACCGAAGAAGCTGCTCATCAAGATCGCGCCGATCGCGAAGCTGTAGCGGGGCAGGCGGCGCGGCTGCGGATTGCGGATCCCCTCTTCCCCTCTTTATGAGAATGCTCTAATCTCAGCGGAGGCGGATGGACCGTTGACCCCCGACGGCGGCGCCTCTGGGGAATCACATGCGCACTCGCTTCCGCGTCCGCACGCTGGCGTCGGTCACCGTCGCCGCTCTCGTCGGCTCCGTCATCGCGCTCGCCGCGCCGTCGGCGGCGCTCGCCGCTCCCGGCGAGCTCTCGATCTCGGGCACGGTCGACGGCGGCTACATCGCCGCCGGCTACGGCCGGGCCGAAGCGCACGAACTCGTCGACGGCAGCTGGCAGAGCGTCGCCTTCGACGACATTGCGAGCAACGGCGACTACACGATCACCGGCCTCGGCGCCGGAACCTATCGGGTGTCGTTCACCGACATCTCCGGCTCCGACGTCGTCGGCGGCGTGGAGTCCTCGTGGTGGAAGGAGTGGTGGGACGACGAACTCACCTCCGCAACCGGCGATGACATCGTCCTGACCACCGACAGCGTGACGGAGATCGATGCCGACCTCGACACCGTCGACGGCGTCTACTCCTGGCCCGACGTGACGGGCACCCTGCGAGTCGGTCAGAAGCTCACCGCCACGCCCGGCGTCTGGCCTGAGGCCGCCCGCGCCTCGCTCGAGTACGAGTGGTACGCGGACGACGAGTACGTCGGATCGGGCAAGACGCTCACCCTGACGAGCGGACTCCTCGGTACGGACATCTCCGTCACCGTGTGGGGCGAGAAGTATCCGGACCGCTGGGAGGGCAAGGACTCGGGCACCATCGGGACCGTCGCCGCAGGCATCCTCACCACCGCGACCCCCGTCGTCTCGGGCACCGTCGCCGTCGGCTCGAAGCTGACGGCGAAGCCCGGCACGTGGACCTCGGGAACCGCTCTCTCCTACCAGTGGTACGCGAGCGGCACCGCCATCCGCGGCGCGACGAAGTCGACTTTCACCCTCACCACGGCGCAGCGCGCGAAGACCATCACGGTGAAGGTCACGGGCAAGAAGTCGGGCTACACCAGCGCGTCGAAGACCGCGAAGTCGACGGCGAAGGTGGCGACGGCGGCGACGCCTGCGATCTCCGGCACGGCCCGCATCGGCTCGAAGCTCACGGCGAAGACCGGCACCTGGACGACGGGGACGACGTTCTCGTACCGCTGGTACGCGAACGGCACCGCCATCTCGGGCGCGACGAAGTCGACCTTCACGGTGACCCGTAGCCAGGCGGGCAAGGCGATCACGGTGACGGTGACGGGCAAGAAGTCCGGCTACGCCACGGTGTCGAAGACCTCCAAGCCGACGGGCAAGGTCCTCGCCTCGGCGACGCCGTCCGTCTCCGGTTCGGCGAAGGTCGGCAAGAAGCTCGTCGCGAAGACGGGGACCTGGACGACTGGTACGGCGTTCTCCTACCAGTGGTATCTCAACGGCAAGGCGATCTCAGGCGCGACCAAGAGCTCCGTCACCGTCAAGGCCTCGCACCTGGGCAAGCGTTTCACCGTGAAGGTGACCGGAAAGAGGTCGGGTTACGTGGCCGCGACCCGGACGTCGGCGGCGACGGCCTCCGTCACCTACCCGTCCTCTGCGGCGCCTATCTCTGAGTGGAACTGCCCGTCGTGGGCTCCGATCAAGGGGAACGCGAACTCGGGGATCTACCACGTACCGGGCGGGCGCTACTATGCCGCGACGAAGCCCGAGGAGTGCTTCCGCACCGAGGCCGCGGCACGTGCCGCGGGATACCGCGCCTCGAAGGTTTGACACCAGGGCGCACACACAACATCACAGACCCACCGCCGAACGGGGCTTCGGCGGTCCAACGGGAAACCCGGGGCAGAACCGGGCGGGACTCACCTCCCGCCCGGTTCGCCCGGTTCCCGCACTCGACGATCCGGGGGAGATGAGTCGATGACGACGACGTATGCACGGCTGCGATGGACGGCCGCCCTGCTGGCGGTCCCGATGGTGATCGCCGCTGCTCTCACGGCGCCGGCGGCATCGGCTGCCGGCACCGGCTCGATCAGCGGCGTGGTGGTCGACGACGCGGGCGTGGCCGTCTCCGGGCTCTCGGTCGGCGTCTACTCTCTCGGCGGTGCCGAACTGCAGGCCGTGCTCACCGGCGACGACGGCGAGTATCTCGTCACCGGGCTCGGCGCGGGAGAGTACCGCGTGCTCTTCAACACCGACCCGCCGAACCCGCTGCTGTCGGAGTGGTACGACGGGGCGAAGACCGCAGCGGGAGCCACGCCGCTGACCGTCGTCGACGGCGGCACCACGATCGCCGACGCCACCCTGCAGGCCGCGGCCACGCTGTCGGGCACGGTGACGGGCTACGACACCCTCGCGCCGATCGCCGAGGTGAGCGTCGAGCTGTTCGAGCAGACCGAGACCGGCGACGCGTGGGTGGGTGAGGCCACCACCGATGCCGACGGGCGCTACCTCCTCCCGGACATCTGGCCCGGCACGTACCGCGTGCAGTTCACGCCGGATCCGTCCTTCGGGCTCTTCTCGACCCCGTTCTTCTCCGTGGCCGAGGGTGCCTCGCTGACCGACATCGACGCCGAGCTCGAGACGGCGGGAGTGGTGTCGGGAACGGTGACCGACCCGGACGGCGATCCCGTGAACCAGGCGCAGGTGGTCGTGTACCTGGCGGCAGGCGGCGGAGAGATCGCGCGCGCGACGACCAACGAAGGCGGCGAGTACGAGGTGTCGGGGCTCGACGGCGAGTTCGTCGTGCAGTTCCTCGCTCCGACGGATTCAGACCTCGCCGGCCAGTGGTGGGACGGGGCGAGCACCCGCGAGGAGGCGACGCTGATCTCGCTCTCGCACTCGTCCGCTCGCGGCGTCGATGCGCAGCTCGAGCCCGGCCTCTCGATCTCGGGCACGGCGACCAGCGGGTTCGGGGGAGTGGGCGACGTGACCGTGTACGCCTATCCCGCGAGCTGCGACCTGACCGTGCAGACGGCGACGGCCCGCACGGAGGCGGACGGCTCCTACCGGCTGACCGGTCTCGCCGCCGGCACCTACCGTGTGCGCGTCGGCGACGAGGCGACCATCGGCTACACGCCCCGATGGTGGGGCGGCGCGAAGACGTGCGCGTCCAGCACCGCGGTGACCATCGGGGCCACGCCGGTCACCGGTGTCGACGCCTTCCTCGGCGAGACGATCTCCGGAAAGGTCGTCGGCGTCTCGAGCGCGGCTCTTGCGGGCGTCTCGGTGCAGGCGGTCCCCGTGAGCGACGAGTCCGCGCTCCCCGTCTCCGTGCTCACGACGTCGACGGGCGCCTTCGCCCTGCGCGGTCTGCCCGCGGGAAGCTACCGGATCGCCTTCGGCCGGACCGCGCGCCCCGGCACCTACGTCCCGGAGTGGTGGAAGGATGCGGTGTCGGCGGCGAGCTCGACGCCGGTGACGGTGACGGCGGGTGCGACGCCGCCGGCGATCTCGGCCACGCTGTCGCTCACGCCCGTCACCCTGTCCACGCCGAAGATCACCGGGACGCCGCGGGTCGGCGTGAAGCTCACGGCGTCCGCTGCGCCGGCGGGCATCACGTATGCCTACCGCTGGTCGGCGGGCGGCACCGCGATCAGCGGCGCCACGTCCCGCACCTTCACCCCGGGCGCCGCACAGCGCGGCAAGACCATCACGGTGCGGGTCACCGCCTCCCGCTCCGGCTACGCGTCGGCCTCGAAGACCTCCGCGGCGACCTCCGCGGTGCGGACCGGAGTGCTCGTCACGGCGACTCCCCGGATCTCGGGCACGGCGAAAGTCGGCAAGAAGCTGTCGGTCTCCCGCGGCACCTGGACGAGCGGCACCACGTTCACCTACCGCTGGTACGCCGGCGGCACGGCCATCCGCGGCGCCACTTCGTCGACGCTGACGCTCACGAAGGCCCAGAAGGGCAAGACGATCACGGTGAAGGTGACGGGGAAGAAGTCCGGCTACACGACGGTCACGCGGACGTCGAAGGCGACCGCCAAGGTCGGCTGACGGCCTCCGGCGCAGGCGGCAGCCGACGCGCACCGGCTGACATAGGCTGACTGCATGGCACTGTTCTCGCGTCGTGGCGCGTCCGACGAGCACGACCCGATCGAGCAGGAGGATGCCACGGCGGCCTCCGAGGTCCCGGCTCCCGAGGACGTCACCCTGCCCGAGGAGATCGTGCCCGAGGTCGG
>Ga0160437_1000510_pt1 | contig 19951 bp, 12 predicted proteins | sample HID1975I_E0MG_FD_108227 | JGI IMG/M metagenome (GOLD analysis project Ga0160437, IMG submission 108227) | Enriched soil microbial communities from UW Madison campus, WI, USA - HID1975I_E0 MG | ecosystem: Environmental > Terrestrial > Soil > Unclassified | place: USA: Madison, Wisconsin... | reverse complement strand
GGCAACAGCACCGCCGAAAGCACCAGCGCGATGCCGACCAGCGCGGAGCCGATCTCCTCCATCGAGCGGACGGTGGCGCGATAGGGGCTGAGGCCGTCCTCGTGCATCAGGCGCTCGACATTCTCGACCACGACGATGGCGTCGTCGACGAGGAGGCCGATGGCCAGAACCATGGCGAACAGGGTCAGCGTGTTGATCGAATAGCCCAGCAACGCCAGGATGCCGAAGGTGCCCATGAGCACGACCGGCACGGCAATGGCCGGCACCAGCGTGGCGCGCCAGCTCTGGAGGAAGGCGTACATCACCAGGACGACGAGCACGATGGCGATCACCAGGGTCTCGATCACTTCCTTGATCGAAAGCTTCACGAAGTCGCTGGTGTCGCGGGCGTAGGCGATCTTGTAGCCGCTGGGCAGGCCCTGTGCGAGTTCGTCGACGCGCGCTTTCACCGCGGCCACGGTCTTGAGCGCGTCCGCGCCGGAGGCCAACTCGATGCCGATGCCCGAAGCCGGATGGCCGTTGAGGCGGGCCGAAGTCGAATAGCTCTCCTGTCCCAGTTCCACCCGCGCCACGTCGGAAAGGCGCACGACGGAGCCGTCCGTCAGCGTCTTCACCACGATGTCGCGGAACTGCTCGGGCGTCTGCAGGCGCGACTTCGCCTTGACGACGGCGTTCAGCATCTGCCCCTTGGCCAGCGGCTCGGCGCCGAGCTGGCCTGCGGAAAGGTCCACGTTCTGCGACGAGATCGCGCTGGTGACGTCCGAGGGTATCAATTGCCGCGCCGCCAGCCTGGCCGGGTCGAGCCAGATGCGCATGGCATATTGCGCGCCGAACACGCGCACCCCGCCCACGCCGTTGACGCGGGCGAGATCGTCCTGGAAATTCGAGACGAGATAGTCGGCCACGTCGCTGTCGGTGGTCTTGTCGCTCTCGTCGTAGAGGCCGACCACCAGCAGCATGTCCGACCCCGACTTGGTGACGGTGAGGCCCTGCTGCTGGACCTGGGTGGGCAGGCGCGAATTGGCCTGCTGCACCTTGTTCTGCACCTGCACTTGCGCCACGTCAGGGTCGGTGCCCTTGGCGAAAGTCGCGGTGACCGAAGCCGAACCCGAACTGTCCGAACTCGACGAGAAGTAGAGCAGGTTGTCGATGCCGGTCAGCTGCTGTTCGATCACCTGGGTGACCGAATTCTCCAGCGTCTGCGCCGAAGCGCCCGGATAAGTGGCGCTGACGGTGACAGAAGGCGGCGCAACATCGGGATATTGCGCGACGGGAAGGCTCATGATGCCGGCGACACCGGCCATCATGACGATGATGGCGATGACCCAGGCGAAGATCGGCCGGTCGACGAAATAGCGGCTGAGGTTCATCGGATCAGTCGCCCAGCTTCACAGTGACGGCCTTGACCTTGGCCCCGGCGCGGGCCTTGTCGGTGCCCTCCACGATCAGGCGGTCCCCCGCCTTCAGCCCGCTGACGATCAGCCACTTGTCGCCGATCGCCTGGCCCGTCACGACCTTGCGCTGCTCCACTTTGCCCGAGGCATCGACGACGAGCGCCGTGCCGTTGCCCTTTGCATCGCGCGAAATGCCCTGCTGCGGCGCGAGCACTCCGTTCTGCACCACGCCCTGCGGCGCGGCGACGTTCACGAACATTCCGGGCAGCAGCAGGCCGTCCGGGTTGGGGAAGCGGGCGCGCAGGGTCACCGTTCCGGCCTGGGGATCGACATTGACCTCGCTGAACTCGATGGTCCCCTCGCCCGGGTATTTCGTGCCGTCCTCCAGCGTGAGCGAGACTTTCGCGCTGGCCGGCATCATGCTGCCCTTGGCGAGCGCGCTGCGCAGGCGCAGCAGATCGGCCGAGGACTGGGTGATGTCCACGAAGATCGGATCGAGCTGCTGGATCGTCGCCATCGCATCGGTCTGGCTGGCCGTGACGAGCGCGCCTTTGGTTACTGACGAGCGCCCGATGCGCCCCGTGATCGGGGCCAGCACGCGGGTGAATTCCAGGTTCACCGCGGCGCTGCGGCTCGTCGCCTGGTACTGGTGCACGGCGGCCTGCGCAGCGCGGGCGGCGGCGATCGTCTCGTCCCGATCCTGTCCGCTCACCGCCTCGCTGTCCCCGAGCGTGCGATAGCGCTTCGCCTTGGCCTCGGCGCTGTAGAGCGTGGCCTGCGCGTTCTCCAGCTGCGCGCGCGAGGTATCCAGCGACGCGCGATAGAGGCGCGAATCGATCTGGTAGAGCGGCTGTCCGGCGTGGACCAGCGAGCCCTCCTCGAACAGGCGCGACTGGATCACCCCGTCCACTTGCGGGCGCACTTCCGCCACCGTTGTCGCAGCGGTGCGGCCCGACAGCGTGGTGGAGACCGTCACCGGCTCGGCCCGCAGCGTCACCACGCCCACTTCGACGTCCTGCTGCGGCATGGCCTGCTGCTGGCCGCACCCGCCAAGGCTCAGCGTCGCCAGCGAAAGCGCGGCCATGGATAGCATCGGGGCCATGGCGAAATGTTTGAACGAAGGGCGCAAGCGGGGGGCTCCTGTGCACGTTTGCAGCTTTGGTCCTGCAATTGTGCGCCGCAGCACGGAACGGCAATCAACAGCGCGTATCGTCAAGTTGCCGGCGGTAGCCTATTGTTTCATCGTGTATCACCAGGGCAGACTTCACCGGGCAGCGCGTTTATGGCTTCATTCATGATCCCGCAGAGCGATGCGCCGGAAGGCCGCATCATCGTCCTCGAGGACGATCCCGACATTCGCGAACTCATCGCCGCGCAGCTTTCGCGCGAGCCGCAGCGCGTGGATTCGGTCGGCTCGGTGGCCGAACTGCGCACCTGCCTCCAGGGCGATCCGGTGGACCTGCTGATCCTGGACCTCAACCTGCCGGACGGCGACGGGCTGGACATCTGCCGGGACTTGCGCGCCGCCGGACATCAGGGCGCGATCATGATGGTCACCGCGCGCGAAGGCCCGATCGACCGCGTGCTCGGCCTGGAACTGGGCGCGGACGACTATCTCACCAAGCCTTTCGAACCGCGCGAGCTGCTGGCCCGCGTGCGCAATCTCCTGCGCCGCTCGCGCGTGTTCGACGGCGCGGCGGGACAGGGCGGCCAGCGCCCCCGCGTCGCCCGTTTCGCGCGCCTCGGGCCGTGGCGGCTGGACCTGCACCAGCGCCGCCTGGTCACTCACGACGACCGGCTGGTCATGCTCTCCTCCGCCGAATACCGCCTGCTCTCACGCTTCATCGAAGCGCCGAACCAGGTGCTCTCGCGCGAGGAACTGCTGCCCGAGCGCAGCGCCACCGTCGCCTTCGACCGCTCGATAGACATCCAGATCAGCCGCCTGCGCCACAAGCTGGCCAGCGAGCCGGGCGGCGACGAACTGATCCTGACGGTGCGCAGCGAAGGCTACGTCCTGCCCGGACCCATCGCCTTCGAATGACGAGCGCCGAACCTGTCAAACCCGGCTTCCTGAAACGCCTGCGCGACTATCCGCGCTCGCTGGCCGGGCGCCTGACGCTGGTGCTCTCGCTGGGCATGGCGGCCTCGGCGATCCTGGCGCTGCAGGCCTCCGACGGCCTGGGCCACTATACGTTCCGCAGGGACCAGGTCGATGCCGCGCTCGACAGCGCCGAAGACATCGCTCACCGCTTCGAGCGGCAGCCTGCAAGGACCGCCAACCTGTTGTCACGCGGCGTGATCCTGGGGGCGCACGATGCCAATCCCGCATGGCGCATGACCGCGCCGGACCCGACATTCTCGCGCCGCCTGTCCGAGCGCCTCGGCCGTCCCGCCCAGGTCATGCCTCTGCTGAACGGCGAATGCTTCGCCCAGCTGACGCGCTATCCCCACGCGGCGGGCATGAACACCGACCCGCTGCCGGACTGCTGGTTCATCCGCGTCGATGCCGGGGACCGCAAGCTGGACTATGTCGTCGACCTCTGGCCCGACCGCAGCTGGAACCGGCACCGCGTCGGGCCGCCCTATATCGAACTCATCATCGTCGCCGGGGCATTGCTGGGCCTGCTCGCGGCCAGCCTGGCGACCACGCCACTGCGCCGCATGGAACGCGCCGCCCGCGCCTTCTCGCTGGTCGGCGAGTTCGAGCCGATCCCGGTCAAGGGCCCCAGCGAAGTGCGCGCCGCGCTGGAGACCTTCAACCTCGCGCAGGAGCGCGTGCGCGAAGGCCTGCGCGAACGCACGCAGATCCTGGCCTCCGTCACGCACGATCTCCAGACCCCGCTCACCCGGCTGCGCCTGCGGCTGGAGCAAGTGGAGGACGAAGCCTTGCGCGACCGGCTCGTCGCCGACCTGCAAGTGACCCAGCAGATGGTGCGCGACGGGCTGGACCTTGCCCGCAGCAGCGAGATCCGCGAACCCTGGTCGGTGCTGGACATCGATTCCATCCTCTCCAGCACGGCGGAGGACGCCGCCGAGTTCGGGCACCGCGTGGTCTTCAGCCAGGGCTGCGATGTCGAAGCGCGGGTCAAACCCCATGCCCTGGCGCGCGCGCTCGGCAACCTCGTGGACAATGCGCTCAAGTACGGCGGCAGTGCGGAATTGAGCTGCCACCGCGAGGGGGCGGACCTCGTGATCCGCGTGGCGGACCGGGGGCCGGGCCTGCCCGAGGACGAATTGGCACTGGCGTTCCAGCCCTTCCGCCGCCTGTCGTCCAGCAAGGGCAACGGCACCGGTATCGGCCTGGCGATCGCCCAGGCGCAGGTCGGTACGTTCGGCGCCGCAATCGGCCTGCGCAACCGCGACGGCGGCGGATTGATCGCCGAAATCCGCATTCCGGCGACATCGATTCGCGGTGAAGGCGAAGTCGTTCGCGATTGACGACGCCGATACAATTGGTCACGACTGTATCAAGGCGGTGCAACAGAGTTGAAATCCGATTGAAATGTGGATTTACGCCGTTGCATAAAGTCCTCACCAAATAGAGTTTGGTATCTTCGTCAGTTCAACTCTGCGGCAACTGTCTCGACACTGTCACATAAAACCGATTAAGGCTTCGGCAGCAGCGACGCCCTGGCTGCCCGAAGACGACCGTTGGCGGACGATTGTGCTTCCCGAGGCCCGGAGACGCATGCTGAAGCCATGATGCCCCCTTCAGGGGGAACCAATGAGGTCGTAAATCCAATGCAGAAACGTTCCGTTCTCGCCGCCTCCGCGGCGAGCTTCGCGGTTGCTTGCGTGCTCGGTTCCGCCCCGGCCCGCGCCCAGTCCACCGGTTCGCTCGATTTCGAGAAGTCGGAAATCGTCGTCACCGGCCGCACCCAGAACGACATTGCCGGAATCGAGATTCCGAACACGCCCAAGGCCAAGCAGGTCCTGACAAAGGACGTGATCGGCCGCGAGACGCCGGGCCAGTCGATCGACGAGATCATCAACCTGATCCCCGGCGTGAACTTCCAGAGCTACGACGGCTACGGCTCCTCGGGCGGCAGCCTGATGATCCGCGGCTTCGATGACAGCCGCATCTCGCAGACCTTCGACGGTATTCCGCTGAACGATACCGGCAACTATGCACTCTATACCAATCAACAGCTCGATCCCGAACTGATCGAGCAGGTCAACGTCAACCTTGGCACGACCGATGTCGATTCGCCGACTGCCTCGGCCTCCGGTTCCACCGTCAATTACCGCTCCATCGACCCCAGCCACGAATTCGGCGCCCGCATGGTCGGCACCGTCGGCGATTACGGCAAGATGCGGGTGTTCGGCATGGTCAACACCGGCGATCTCAATTCGTCCGGCACCCGCGCCTGGTTCTCGGCCTCCAAGGACACGTACGACGCGCTCTACGGCGGCATCGGCCAGATCGACAAGACGCAGTTCAACGCCAAGCTCTACCAGCCGCTGGGCAGCAACGGCGATTTCATCGCGATCTCGGGCCACTACAACGTCAATCACAACACCATGGCCTCTGACTGGGCCCTGACCAACACCAGCGGCATCCCCACCAATGCCGACGAGCGTGACGCCTATACCGTCGCCCGCTGCACCATCCCGGCCGGCACCGAAGGCGTGGCCGATGCCGCCAGCTCCTGCGGATCGGCCTGGGAATATCGCTACAACCCGTCGAAGACCGCGAACATCCGCATCAATTCGCGCTTCACCCTCAGCGACAAGCTGACCCTGACGGTCGATCCCTACCTCCAGTATACTTCCGCCAACGGCGGCGGCACCGTGGCGGCCAAGGAAGGCAGCTACAGCAGCACCATCGCCAGCGGCTATATCGGCGGCACCCCCTACTTCGGCGGCGTAGACCTCAACGGCGACGGCGATACGCTGGACACGGTACGCCTTTCGGCGCCCAGCCAGACCGAAACCTACCGCATCGGCGTGATCGCCTCGCTGCGCTATGACCTTTCGGACAACCAGCGTGTCCGCGTGGCCTATACTTACGATCGCGGCCGCCACCACCAGACCGGCGAGCTGGGCTACCTGGACTCGAACGGCTTCGCATCGAACTACTTCAACACCGACGATGCGCTGACCGACGTGAACGGCAACGTCCTGCAGAAGCGCGACCGCCTGTCCTACGCCATCCTGCATCAGGTCTCGGGCGAATACTCGGGCGATTTCGTCAACAACTCGCTCCACGTCGTCGGCGGCCTGCGCGTACCGTTCTTCCGCCGCAACCTGACGCAGAACTGCGTGACCTACAGCAACAGCGGCTCGGTCAACTGCCTTGCCGATGCGGACAGCCTGGCCGCCTATGAGGCCAGCCTGACCACGACCTATGCAGCGCCGCAGAACAAGGTGTTCGACTATAGCCGCGTGCTGCCGAACGTGGGCTTCACGTACGACTTCACCCCGGCCCTGTCGATGAACGCCAACTATTCGAAGGGCCTGCAGGTCCCGGGCACGGACAACCTCTACACCAACGCCTTCTACTATTCGGACGGCTCGGCCGATCCGAAGCCGGAAACGACCGACAACTTCGACCTCGGCCTGCGCTACCGTTCGGGCATGTTCCAGGCATCGGTCGCGGGCTGGTACACGATCTTCTCCAACCGCCTGTCCTCGGCCTACAACCCGGACACCCAGACCTCCACGTACACCAACCTCGGCACCGTGGACCGCTACGGCATCGACGGCAGCGTCTCGTTCCGCCCCGACAAGCATGTCTCGGCCTATCTGTTCGGCTCCTACCTCTGGTCGAGCATCCGCGACGACGTGCAGACCGGCGCTTCCAGCTACGCGGAAACCGCCGGCAAGATGGAAGGCGGCGTGCCGCACTACAGCTTCGGCGGCCGCGTGGAAGGCAATGCCGGCCCCGCATCGCTGGGCGTGGAAGTCAAGAAGACCGGATCGCGCTACTACAACAGCCTCAACGCCGCCGTGGTCGACAGTTCGGGCAACCAGCTCTGGGCTCCCAAGGTCCCGGCCTATACCGTCGTCAACCTCGACGCACGCCTCAACCTCGGCTTCCTGGGCCTGAACGACAAGACCTTCGTGCAAGTCAACGTCACCAACTTGTTCGACAAGTTCTACTACGGTGCCTTCGACGACGCGGGCATCACCAATACCGCGACGACTTATGCCTATATCGGTGCTCCGCGCACTTTCTCGGCATCCGTCAACTTCCAGTTCTGATCCCTTTTGAACTGACGAAAACCTGGTCGGCGGCGATGCACAATCGCCGCCGACTCAGTCGTACGTATTTTCGATTCATCGCTGCAGAGGCACGGTTCGGCCATTAGCAGCCCCTTTTTCCGCAAACCTGTCTATGGGGGCGCCTCCCCCGCTTGATGCCCTGTCGGCATCGCATCCCTTTACGGCCGCCTTGCGGCCGTTCTCTCGCCTGGTGATCGTGGTGCCGCTTCGTTGCGCCTGCCCGGGCGTGAACGGAGACAGACATGCACGATCCTGTTGCGCGAAATGCGCAATCTGGCGCCGCTGCGCAACATGCGCAATTCGGCTGGTTCAAATCCCACCGTGAAATGGCCATTGACGACATTACCCTGGTAGACCGCTCGCTGCTGAAGCGCGCGGTCGGCGCTGCCGCGCTCGGCAACGCCATGGAATGGTTCGATTTCGGCGTCTACGGCTACATCGCCGTCACGCTCGGCCATGTCTTCTTCCCCTCGGGCAACCCCACGGTTCAGCTCATCGCCACTCTGGCGACTTTCGCGGCGGCCTTCCTCGTGCGCCCGCTTGGCGGCCTCGTGTTCGGCCCGCTCGGAGATCGCTACGGGCGCCACAAGATCCTGGCCCTGACCATGGTGATGATGGCGGCCGGCACTTTCGCCATCGGCCTCATTCCCTCCTATGACCGGATCGGCCTGGCGGCACCGGCCCTGCTGCTGGTGGCCCGGCTCGTCCAGGGCTTCTCGACGGGCGGCGAATATGGCGGCGCCGCCACCTTCATCGCCGAATATTCGACCGACCAGAAGCGCGGCCTGATGGGCAGCTGGCTCGAATTCGGTACGCTCGGCGGCTATATCGCCGGCGCCGGCACGGTCACGGCCTTGCAGATGTCGCTCAGCGATGCGGACATGCTGTCCTGGGGCTGGCGCGTGCCCTTCCTGGTCGCCGGCCCACTTGGCCTGCTGGGGCTCTACATGCGCCTCAAGCTGGAGGAGACCCCGGCGTTCCAGGCCTATAGCGAGCAGGTCGACGCCCGCGAGGCGGACCGCCCCGGCCTGTCGGACATGTTCCGCCTGCACTGGCGCCAGCTTCTGAAGTGCGTGGGACTGGTCCTCGTCTTCAACGTGACCGACTACATGCTGCTGACCTATATGCCCAACTACCTGACGGTGACGATGGGCTATGCCGAAAGCAAGGGCCTGCTGCTGATCATCCTGGTCATGCTGGTGATGATGCCGCTCAATGTCGTCGGCGGCCTGTTCAGCGACCGCCTCGGCCGCCGGCCGATGATCATCGGCGCCTGCGTGGCGCTGATGGTCCTGTCGATCCCCAGCATGCTGCTGATCGGCAGCGGCAACGATTGGCTGATCTTCCTCGGCCTGATGACGCTGGGCTTGGCGCTGGTCTGCTTTACCAGTTCGATGCCCTCCACCCTGCCCGCGCTGTTCTACACCCCCGTGCGCTACAGCGGCCTCTCGATCGCCTTCAACCTCTCGGTCTCGCTGTTCGGCGGCACGACGCCGCTGGTCACCGCCTGGCTGGTCAGCCGCACCGGCGATCCGCTGGTTCCGGCCTATTACCTGATGGGCGCCGCCGCGATCGGCATCCTGACGATGCTCACCGTGCGCGAGACCGCCGGCATGCCGCTTCGCGGTTCGCCGCCCGCCGTGGAGAACCGGGGCGAGGCCATCGCTCTCATCAAGAGCGGCCAGCCCGTCACCGTGGACGACGCCATCCCGGGAATGGCCCCGGAAGCGCCGAAGGCCCGGCCCGCAGTCATGATCGCCAGCCCCGCCTGACCTCAACGTTGTTGGCCTTCCCGGCCTGACAGAACCACGACCGGCCGGTTGTCCCACGCGACACCCGGCCGGTCGCTTTTGTGCCGCAGTGCAACAATAATATCTCTAGCCGCGTTCCGGGGGCATCGTTTGCATCACTCGGATCCTGTTCTCGTTTCCATGACCATTCATCGCCGCGCCGTCCTTTCTGGCATCCTTGGAGGCGCCGCCGCCCTCGGCCTGCCGCGCATCACGTTCGCCGCCGACGAGGTCAGCCGCGTGGACGCGCTGATCGCGCGCATGACGATCGAGGAAAAGGCGGGGCAGATGACCTGCCTTGCCGACGCCTTCCGCCCCTTCAACCCGCCCAATCCGCAAGCCGGGATCCAGGACGAGAAGCGCCTCTCGGAAGAGATCCGCAAGGGCCGCGTGGGCTGCCTGTTCAACGGCATCGGCGTGGCCGGCGCCCGCCGCGCCCAGGAACTTGCCGTCAAGCAAAGCCGCCTCGGCATACCCCTGCTTTTCGCCGGCGACGTGATCCACGGGCTCAAGACGATCTTCCCGGTACCCCTTGCCGAAGCCTCCACATTCGACCCTGCCCTGGCCGAGCGGAGTGCCCGCGCCATGGCCGTGGAAGCCACCGCCGCCGGCCTGCACCTCACCTTCGCCCCCATGGCCGATGTCGCGCGCGACCAGCGCTGGGGCCGCGTGGTCGAAGGATCGGGCGAGGACGTCACGCTGACCGCGCTGCTGACCGCGGCCAGGATACGCGGCTTCCAGGGCCGCGACTTGCGCCGCGCGGACTCGCTCCTCGCCTGCCCCAAGCACTTCGCCGCTTATGGCGCCGTCGCAGGCGGCCTGGAATACGGCAGCGTGGACATCAGCGACGAAACGCTGCGCGAAACCCACTTGCCGCCCTTCTCCGCCGCCTTCGCCGCTGGCGCGCTCACCACCATGGCCGCCTTCAGCGAGATCAACGGGGTGCCCGCCACTGCCGACCGCGCCCTGCTCACCGACATCCTGCGCGGCGAGATGGAGTTCCGCGGCTTCGTCTTCTCGGACTATACTGCCGACGAGGAACTGATCGCGCACGGCTATGCCGAAGACGAACGCGACGCCGCGCGCCTTGCCGTGCTGGCAGGCGTCGACATGTCGATGCAGAGCGGGCTCTACGTGCGCTACCTGCCTGATCTGGTGAAGAGCGGCGCCGTGCCGATGGGCACGGTGGACGTGGCCGTGCGGCGCATCCTCTATGTGAAAATGGCCATGGGCCTGTTCGACAATCCCTGGCGCTCGCTGGACGAGGAGGTGGGACGCACTCACATCGCCACGCCCGCCCATCGCGAACTGGCGCGAGAGACTGCCGGGCGCTCCATCGTCCTGCTCAAGAACAGCGGCCTATTGCCGCTGGACCCCGCGCAGGGCCAGAAGATCGCCCTGATCGGACCGTTCGGAGAAGACAAGGACAATGTCTACGGCCCCTGGGCGTTCTACGGGGACCCGGGCAAGGGCGTGGACATCGCCAGCGGTCTGCGCGCGGCGCTGGCAGACCCGGCCAGGCTGACGATCACGCCCGGCTGCGGCATCGAGAATGCGATGGACGGCGGCATCGCCAAGGCCGTGGACGCGGCCAAGGCGGCAGACGTCGTCCTGCTCGCGCTGGGCGAATCGCAGACCATGTCAGGCGAAGCGCAATCGCGCACGACCATCGAGATTCCCGCCGCCCAGCAGGCCCTGGCGGATGCCGTGACCGCGACCGGCAAGCCGGTCGTCGTCCTGCTGCGCCACGGACGCGCGTTGGCGCTTCACGACGGGGTCGCCAATGCCCAGGCCATCCTGGCGACCTGGTTCCTCGGTTCCGAGACCGGCCATGCCGTGGCCGACGTGCTGTTCGGCAAGGTCAATCCTTCAGGCAAACTGCCGGTCAGCTTCCCCTGGGAATCGGGCCAGGAACCGTTCTTCTACGACCGCAAGTCCACCGGCCGCCCGGTCGTCGACAACCGCACCGAGTATCGCGCGCGCTACACCACCACCGACAACAGCGCGCGTTTCCCCTTTGGACACGGCCTCAGCTACAGCGAATTCGTGCTGGAGAACCTCAAGCTTTCGGACACCGCCATGCGCTGGGACGAGACTGTCGACATCTCGGTAAGGATCACCAACAAGGGCAGTAGACGGGGCAGCGAAGTCGTCCAGCTCTACATGCGTGACCGCGTCGCCAGCCGCACCCGCCCGATCCGCGAACTCAAGGGCATGGAGCGCGTGACACTGGATCCCGGCGACAGCAAGACCGTACGTTTCCCATTAGCGCGCAAGGACTTGGAGTTCGTCGGCGCCGGCAACGCCCGGATCGCCGAACCCGGACTGTTCGACATCTGGGTCGGTCAATCCTCGACAGGAGGACTGCATTCGCAGATCGAACTCTATGCCGCGGCACCGACGACCTAGGGCGGGCCCTATGTCTGCACGGGGCCAAGGCGCCGGACCTGTTGCACTGCAGCAAGCGGTGCGACGGAACCGGTGACACCATAGTATTCGACCGCGCACACTGTGCCAAACGCCGTCAGGATGGGCCGCAACTGGCATCCCTCCAAATTGACTATTGGCCCGCAAAGGATTTCCTGTTTATTTACGTCAATCGTGCGAGGACAGCGTTACAGGATCCTCCTCGCAAAACTCCAAGGGAGCATGTGATGCCCGATAGCGAACAGCCCGACCTCACGCGTCTGACAGTTGAACTGCTGAGCGCTTATGTCGCCAACAACAGCGTGCCCAGCAACGAACTGGCCGCCCTGATCGAGCAGACCCGTTCGGCCCTTGCCGGCCAGTCGGCTGCCGATGGCGAAGCAGTCCACAAGCCGGCCGTGTCTGTCGAAGACAGCCTGGCTTCCAAGGAGCACATCCTCAGCCTGATCGACGGCAAGCCCTACAAGAGCCTGAAGCGCCACCTGGCCAATAACGGCATGACCCCGGCAGAATACCGCACGCGCTATAGCCTTGCAGCGGACTACCCGATGGTCGCCCCGGCCTATTCCGAGCATCGCCGCGCCGTCGCCCAGCGCATGGGCCTGGGCGGTCGCCCCGGTGCCGCCAAGCGCGACACTGCGGCAACCGCAACCTCGCCCGCCAAGCCCGCTCCCGAAACGAAGGCCGCTCCCTCTGCTCCGGCAGCGCCCAAGACTTCGCCCGCGGCCAAGGCTCCGGCAGTAAAGGCCAAGTCGTCGCCCACCGGTGACAGCGCGAGCAAGTCGCCCGCCGCGCGCGGCGGCAAGAAGCGCTTCGCCCGGGAACCGCAGAGCGGCACCGCTCCCCAGGCGGCCAAGACGGCAGAAGCTCCGGCCACCACCACCCCGGCAGCAAAGCCCGCTGCCAAGTCGGCATCGAAGCCGGGCAAGCCTGCTGCCGCCAAGACCGCGGCCAAGCCTGACGCGGCCAAGAAGGCCGCGCCAGCCAAGCCGAAGAGCGCCAAGCCCGCCGCCACTGCTGCTTCGGCAGCCAAGCCGGCTGAAACCGGAGCGACCACTGCGCCGGCCGCTCAACCGGCAGCCCCAGCCGCCGCCAAGCCCGCGGCGAAAGTTGCGGCCCCTGCGGGCGATCCCGCGGATGCCGCAAAGAAGCCCGCAGCACCTGCCAAGCCCAAGCGCAGCAAGTCCGCATCGACCGGCACCGCCAAGTCGGGCGCAACCAAGACGTCCTCCGCCCCGCGCAGCACTGCAGCGAAGACGGAACCCGCCAAGCCGGCCAACCAGCCGGAGTAAAACGCCAGGCCCGGCAGGCACAAACCCTGCCGGGCCGCGTGCCTCCCTACGATTGCCGCCCTCAGTTCTGCATCGTGCGACGTTCTCCGGTTGCCGTAACCCTCCCGGCCTCCCGATCCCGCCGCCGTGCACGCAAACCGCGACCGCCGCGACCACGGTCTTGCGGCCGTTAGCCCGCAGACGTGCACTTGCGAGCGCCGAATTCCAGACGCATGCCTTCTGGAGCCAACCGCGGTAGACGCCCGCCAGCGCCAACCCTGCATCCAAACTGTCCGCACCTTCCTCCGTAGCCTACCGGGTTTCACAACCAGCCGTCCGGAACGAGACCGCCGCGGCCAAGATCCTGCGCGCGCGAGCTTGCCGCCGCCACGCCGTGCACGCTTGCTCGCGCCGCGCCCCGAACTGTCGGCGACCTGCCCCGCAGCTTTCCATGCCTCGCGACCTGCCACCCGCAAACCGTGCCCGCCGCGGGAGCAATTACGCGGACGCTAACCTGCTGACGCGCACTCGCAGGCGACAACTTTCGAACGCTAGCTTGCAGACGGCGGCTTGCCGGTGCCAGCCGCCATGCCTGCCTACTCGCGCCCGCCCCGCCCGCTCGAACCGCCGAGGCCCCTCTAGGCGGCCTGCCAGACCTCGCGAGAAGTGGCCCAAGATCCGCATCCGGGATAGAATCGTTGGCAACTTCCGAACAACTTGCGCGGCGCACGACGTTACATTTCCGAATACTGACCTTTTCGACCAACCATACCTAGCTTCCGTCGACCGGAAAGAAGTTACGGTCGAGCGCCCCAATCCAAGTCTCTTCGCCAGAGGCGCCGACCGCTTCCACTCTGAGGCTGCGCTTCCGCTCTATTGCAATCGCCATGCGTTTCCCATTCCCCTCACCAAATCCATGACCGATTCAGACGGACGCCAATCCTTCCTCTCCCGACGTATAGAGCCGCCCTACCTCAGTAAATCGCTCTTTTTGGAGAAGCATCCAATACCGATCTACTCCGCCAAAACGGTTTCTGATCGAATTGCGGCGATGGATCGAAACAGTATAACTGAACCGCATCGCTACTGTAGCGTAGTCCAGCAAACGTGAGGGAACAATGAGATCGCGACTGAACGTTCCCCTGCCTCCCGCCCTAGGCAATTGTCTTGGGCACATTCCCATCATCTTGACGGATGAACCCGTCCGGGCCCGCCATAGCGTCGATTGCACAGCCGCGACCTCCCTGTGAGCGAGCGCCCGCTCCCGGCACCAGCGGAAACCGTCATCGTCCTGGGAGCAGGCGTCGCGGGTCTTGCCGCCGCCACGCACTTGTTGGATGCCGGTCATGACGTTCTGGTTCTCGATCAGCAGAATCGCGCCGGCGGCACACACCGCAGCCGACAGATCGGGGCCTATACTTTCGACGTCGGCAGCATATTCTATGAAGAAACCGCCCGGATCTTCGACCTCGCCCCATCGCTGCGGGAGCTCTGCCCGAAAGTCTCAAGCATTCAGCGACGGATCGCGCCCGACGGATCGGTCCTGCTCTATCCGATCGAGCCGCGTGACCTGCTCCGTCAATCCGCACCGCGCCTGGCAGCCTCAGTGCTGGATCTCCTCGCCTCACGCCTTCGTCTGACGCCGGACGGCTCCCTCGACACGCTGTGCCGCAAGCGATTGGGCAGTCGTTTCTTCGCCGATACCGGGCTGGAGCACTATGTCACTCGGTTTCACCACGTTTGCCCCAGCGAGATAGACGAAGAGTTCTTCTTTCGCCGCATGGCAATCATCGAACGTTTCTCGCGCACGAGCAACCTGGCCCGCAGCGCAGCGCGCGCGATTTTCTCCCAAAAGTCGCACCACTCCGCACAACACTGGCCGATGCGCGTCAGACCGCGCCAGGGCTTCGACGCACTGTTCGATCCCATAGTTCGGCATCTCGTTTCTCGCGGCGCGACCTTTGCATTCGGCGAACGCCTGTTGTCCCTCCGCAAGGAGGGTCCCATCTTCAAGGTTCAAACCGATCACGGCACTCGCACGGCCGGGGTCGTCGTCAGTACAGTGCCCCTCGACACGCTCCACCGCGCTCTCTTCTCCCAGTCTTCGAACCTCAACAGCCTCGACATGACCACGCTCTACATTTCCGCCGACTGGCTAAGGCCCGATACCGGAAACGTCCTTTTCAACTTTCACGCCGATGGCGCATGGAAGCGCGCCACGATCTATTCGCGTCTCTATCCCGACCCCGCCATCGCGAGGCCTTACTTCTCGGTTGAAACCACACTGGCACCCGGATCCGGGCACGATTCGCAATCCACCTTCGAGGCATTTCGCTCCCATGCAGAGCAACTCGGCCTCGCCCGAGGCCTGCGCCTGGAGGGCCACGACCATGTCGAGAGCTGCTATCCGCTCTACCGCATCGGCGCCCGAAAGACGGTCGACGCGGTGCTGGAACGGATCGCTCAAGCCGGAGTCATTACCGTAGGCCGTCAGGGTCGCTTCGAATACCTCCCCACCTCCACCGGCGTGATCGCGCAAGTTTCGCGCCACCTCGGCATGGCACAAGCCGCCGCCCGGCCTTCGGAGCTGGCCGCATGAGGACCTTGCAGCGATGACTTATTCAATTGCCGCGCAGGAATTTCCAGGCGTCCCGCGAGACTTCAATCCATCGCAGGTCGGCGCGCGGAACAATCCGCTCCGCGTGAGGATCTTCAACGTAAAGTACAGCCCGAACCTGGGCGACGGCCTGCTTTCAGAATGCCTCGAACAGGCCCTGATCGATTGCGGCGCCCATGCCGACACCCGCTCGGTCGATCTGGCAGGACGAAAAGCGTATGGCCCCGGCCCGGCGCAACGCGGCGCGCTGATCCGGTCGCTGCACATGCTGCCCCCGCCCGTCAGACAGCTTTCCGTGCGCCTGCCGCTCGCCATCCAGTCGCGCCGCCGATGGCAACCGCATTATAGTGCCGCGCTGCTCGGCGCGGAATGCGTGGTCATCGGTGGCGGCAATCTGATCGTCGATCTCGATCTCAATTTTCCGACAAAGATCGCGTTGGCCATACGGACCGCAGAGCAACGCGGCCTGCCCGCCTTCATCTATGGCTGCGGCATGTCCTCTGGTTGGAGCCGAGAGGGCCATGCACGCATGAGTCGGGCGCTGGAACGAGGCGTGGTACGCGGCGTGTTCCTGCGAGACGAACGCTCTCGCCTGTTGTGGAACGCCGAATTCGGGGAGGCTCACGGCTTGCCGGCCTTGGTGGTCCCCGATCCCGGATTGCTTGCATCCTATCGATACGAATCGGGAATGAAAGCACTGCCGGCCCACACGGGCCGAAGCGTCATAGGGCTCAATATCACCAGCCCCGTCGCCGTACGCTACCACTCCAGCCAGCCGGTTGAGACCGGCGGCTTTGAGCGCTGGTACTGCGATCTTGCGCAGGAACTCGCCGTTGCCGGGCATGAGGTCAGGTTGTTCACCAATGGGAGCCCCGAAGACCGTGCTTGCGCGCTCCGCGTCCGGGCGGCGCTCCAGTCCAGCGTGTGGTCCGAGAGATTTTCCCATGCCCAACCCGAAACACCCGCAGAACTTGCAACCCTGATCGGCGGCTTCCAGGGCCTTGTCGCGTTCCGAATGCATGCCGTTATTGCATCCTATTCGTACCGAGTCCCCTTCGTGGCGCTGCAGTGGGATCCGAAGCTCGATTCCTTCGTCCAATCCGTTGCGCGCGGCGATTGGCTGATCGACCCGTTCGACACCTCTCCCCAGGCCGCTGGCGCGCTGCTCGGCAGGGCGATGGCCTGCGGCATTGAAGCAGAGGCGCACGCGGCCGTCATGGAGCGGGCACGCGCAGGCGTCGCCATGCTCCATGCCGAAATCGTTCAGGCCGTGATGAGGGCATGATCTTGAGGTTTGCTGCCCTTGCCTTGGCCGCCATGGCAGCTTTGGTTGCCGCTTGGCAGGCGCCTCTCCGGCCAGTGCGTCACCGTATCGAGATAGGCGCGCTGACCACTAGGCCCCGGGCAATCACTTCGCCGGAGCAGGCCTCCCCTGTTGCGCCGATGCGGCTCGGAGCGGCCTCGAACTTCTCGCAGGGCTGGAACGCGGCGATGTTCTCGGCCGCACTGGCTCTTCCCCTGACGAACTGGCGCGACAGCATTCGCTGGGCGGATGTCGAGAAGACCAAGGGGCAATATGCCTTCGAGACGCCGATGACCCGGTTTCCCGAGCGACTGGCCGCCGGCGGCGCCCGGCTGACTTTAACGCTCAATTGGGGCAACCCACTCTATGACGGCGGACAGACGCCCCATTCGCCCGAAGCTCTGGCTGCCTTCAGCCGCTTCGTGTCTGAACTGGTGAGACGCTATCCGGCGATCGACACTATCGAGGTCGGCAACGAGATCAACGGCGCCAACTTCGTAAACGGGCCGGTGAAGGACGCCGATCTTGCAGGCAGAAGGGCCTACCATCTGGCCATGGTGGTCAGCGCCGCCGAGGGCGTGAGGTCGGCCCATGCCCGAGTTCGCGTGATCGGCGGATCGGCACACTCGCTGCCGGGCGGGTTTCTCTGGCCGCTGCTGGACGCCCCCGGCGCGACATACCTGCAAGGTCTGGCGCTCCATCCTTATACGACGCCGATCGACCAGTTGCCGGCGCAGATCGGCGTGCTTCGGCGCCAGAGCGCCTTGCGGAAACAGCCCCTCCACATCACGGAATTCGGAAGCCAAAACCCGCAGACGGCGCCGGATGAACTCGTGCGTTCCTACGCGACCCTTGCGTCGCTGGGCGCGGCCGAAATGGACTGGTATCCGCTGGGAGAGCGGGGAGACGGTTTCGTCCCGCTACTGCGCCGGGACGGAACACCAACCACGGCAGGCCGCGCGTTTCGGTTCGTGACCGAGCACCTCTCGTCGATGCCAGCGCGCAATCTCAGCCCCGATCCCTTCACATTCATCCACGCTTTCGGGCCGAACCTCTGGGTAGTCTGGGGAGCGCCGCGCGCCATCCGGCTGGACCCGGTCGCTGTGACGGCCCTCGACGCCACGGGCACTCGGATCGATAACGCGGATCTCAGGCTCGACGAAACCCGGGTCTTGATACTCCGGGGCCACAAGCCATTGGTTCTTGGCGAGAACGTGAGTCTCGATTGCTCTCCCCTTGTTGCCGACAGCCTTCTGGGCTTCACATTTCCCGATGCTCCCCCCCGGCCATCCCGTGCTCCGCCTGGCTTCACGGCTTACGCGCAGACGGCCACGGGAAGGGTGCCCCTTGCGACCATGCCCGGTCAGCAGAACGACGGCGTGCCCTGGACGCCCTATCTCGGTCGAAAAGACGCCGCGCTTCCGCGGCTCGCGGCAGACATCGCTTTGCCAGGTCCCGGAGCAGAACTGCTGCTGGAATATAGGTCTGCCCATACCCGGACTCTGCACATCGTCGGCGAATTCACGGCGGCAAATCCCGGTGCGGCCGGTGCGGCAATTTCATTCTCGGGAAATGACGGGCAGGTATCGCTTATCCAGCAAGCGCCCCGTTCCTCGTTCGATAGGCAGGTTCAGGCCCAGGCTGGTCGGAACCTGACTTTCTCAATCGGGTGGAATGGCACGGCGCGAGACAGCGCCACCCGATACCGCATCCGTGTGTTCGATCCTGCGGCCTGTCCTTCAGGCCGACCCAGCACAGGACAAAAGCTGCCGATCATGCGGTGAGACCTTGACCCTAGCGCATGACAGGCGCTTTCGACCATGCAGCGCGGCAGAATACCCGAAACACTACGGACAGGGCCGGATCACAAGCCTTGTCCAAGGGGCTCAAACATTGCAACCGCCCTAGGCCCCGCGACGGAGCACTGGTTGAAGCGCTGGCCCGCCCCGTCATCCTGAACTTGTTTCAGGACACCAGGCCAACGGTGTTCAGAAACCGCGATGAAGCAAACTTCCCGGCGGACCGAACGAAGCCTGAGCGGCGCCGCGATGGACTTACGACAAGGTTCAGACGACATCGGCGAAACCCTGAAAGCAGCGGAACACGCCCCGCCTCGCCACTATCGTCCGCTTGCAGCCGGCAGTGCAATCGGGCAACCGTCATGGAATGACACTGCCCGATCCACTTCACGAAACCATTGTCGCCGTGGGATCGATCTTGGCGGACGCTCGCGACCCCTGGTGGATCATTTCCGGCGCGGCTGCAGCGATCCATGGAGCGCAGCCAATCACTGTCTCGGACGTGGATGTCATGCTCAGTATCGAAGATGCCAAGCGCCTGTTCGCCCGAATCGGTATCGCGCAGGAGCCTCAATCGAGCCACCCACGCTTCCGATCCGAGGTCTTTGGCCGATGGGAAGCCTGCCCACTGGTTGCCGAATTCATGGCAAACTTCGTCTTGCGCGATCTGGATGGAGTGTGGCGACCCATGCTGCCCTCCACCCGCCGCGCCGTAACCATCGGCGCCATCACGATTTTCGTACCGGAGTTGCAGGAACTTCGCAGGATGTTTCAGAGGTTCGGCCGTCCGAAGGACCTGACGCGCATAAAGCTCCTCGATCACCTCTCCTAGCCGGAACTGGCCAACCCTGGGACGGGAGCATCCGCCTTTTCGGGCGATCCCGGACATTCCACGCTCATATCAAGGCTCGCCCATTTCGCATGGCCCGCAAGCGCCGCGGACTGAAAAAATCTGTTCGCCTAAGTCCAACCCCTTAGTCCCGAGCGCCGCGGAATTCTGCGTAGATTTGCGTCGCGAATTCCTTGCCGGAAGCACCAAAATCGGCGGCCAGCCGGCCCTATGGTTAACGCCAGCTTTCTCGCGGCACTGCCAATCGCCTGTCCCCATTGAAGAAAACCGCAGCG
>Ga0160437_1000507_pt1 | contig 20023 bp, 11 predicted proteins | sample HID1975I_E0MG_FD_108227 | JGI IMG/M metagenome (GOLD analysis project Ga0160437, IMG submission 108227) | Enriched soil microbial communities from UW Madison campus, WI, USA - HID1975I_E0 MG | ecosystem: Environmental > Terrestrial > Soil > Unclassified | place: USA: Madison, Wisconsin... | reverse complement strand
GCACCTCTCCATACGATGAAGTTGAAAGGATCTGATGCGTAAATTTTGATCCCGTCTTTTTTGAGGCGCCCAATCAGATCACTGTCTTCCCCGCGGTTGAGAGATTGAAACTTGTACTTGTGGAATACGCTGGCTTTAAATACAAAAGTCGCACCAGCAACAAAGTCTGCTTCGCAGTGTTTGACTCCAGGGAAACGCTTAATTAGCTTGCTGGATCCAGAGAGGTACATGAATAGCTCTTTTTTTCCCACAAGTCCATAATCGCCGAAGGAGAATGGAATAATCATGTCCGACAAGTAGTTTTTAAAGTACAGATCGTCATCGTCCATTTTTGCGATATACTCGCCCTCTGCATAAGCTGCAGCATCGTTGAAGCGCTCTCCAAGCGTCACGTCCTGGCTATCATTTACAATGACTTCGATGCGCTTGATGTTAGAGGGTGTCGCTTTGAGCTTGGAAACCAACTCAACTCTTTGCTGTTCATTAAAGTCCTGGAGGACCAGGATCAGTTCACAATTAGGGTGGTTTTGCCGCGTCATGTTTTCGACGATGCGGTCAATCATGTTGGGGCGACGGGTGCAGGTAATAATGCTGATTAGGGGCGCAGAATCATCTGCTACCTGCCCAAGTGATTTTTGAATATCTTGTAGGCGATGCGAGTAGGTATGTTTTTTCATTACCTCTCGGTAGCCGATATGAGATGACTTCTCCCAGAAGTGCTCATCAGTCAGAAGCTTTTCGATGATGACATTAGCTTCGTCCGCATCTTTTGCAACGTGAACGATCCCCGCGAATTGCTCCTCGATAGCTTTTGAGGGGGTAGATACAACTGGTGTTCCACATGCGAGCAATTCGTAAACACGGCGGGACATCATCGTTGGGGAGTCAATGATGGTGTTAACGTTCAGGAATACTTTAAAGCGTTTGTATAGTTTCACTACTTCGGTAAAAGGTACCGCGTCCCTAATGAACGGCGTATATTGCGGTGGGAACGCGTAACGATCGCCATCGATTTTTGACATTCTGTCATAAATGGCGCCATTGAACTCAATAATGGACGGTAGTAGTGCATCCATTTGACGCTTTCTTTCGTCGTGCCCGACACCATAATATGAACCAGCGAAGCACACGGATTCTGGAGTGGTGCGGAATCTGTCCGACGGATTACAGATTCTTTGTTGTGCCGCGAAGGGAACCGCGTGTACTTGTGCGTTAGGAATATCCCGCTGGTAGTCGGCGACTTTGTTTGCGTCAGTTGTGAATATTATGTCAGCATGTTTTGCAATTGGTAGATAGCGGTCATAATGCATCGGATCTTCTTTGTTCCAGAAGATGATAGGCATTTTTTTCTTTACTTTCACGATCGCGTCTAGCAGGGCCTGAGCGTTCGCGTGCTTCAACCCGGGAGAGGTGAAAGCATACTCCCAAGTCCCACGATTACCTTTCCAGCAGCTCTCCAAAAAGCAAAAATCCGACACGGATTTATCAATCTGCTCAGTATAATTTTTTCGGCTGATGGGGTAGCTGGTCATTTCATAACGCCAGCACTCTTCGGAAATCTCGTCCATAATTGAGATGGATCGCAAGCGTTTCGTCGGTTGCACGCTTGTGATGCTCGGCGCACCCGCGGACCTTGAATTAGTCAGATTCAGGTGCGGCGTTACGATGTTCTTAGCAAAGTTTGCACCTACTTCAATGCCTTGGAGGCGACGCTCGCACAGAAGTATATTGGCATCAAAAAATTTCTGGCCAATAGTTTCTGCCAGATATTTGTAGGTTTCGAGCGCAGACTCGTAATTACCTTTGCTGTATTCGGAGGCGGCAAGCCGCACTTGATTTTTTTTCGGAAGCAAGGTTGCCCTTGCTTCTTTAAGTTGATTGTTGATGATCGTTGATTCTTTGCTGATCATGCAAAAATACCCACTGAATCAATGCAGTATGCGTGTTGGCGCAGGGTTTCCACAGCTTCAATGAACGGGGTGTGTTTTACTAGAACACATATGACGTCCGCAGTTTCGACTGCTTCGTCCAAAGTCGCCAGGCTGATGTTAGCTTGTGCCAGCTTTGGTGGAAGCACTTCGATATTTGGTTCTACCGCCACGATTTGGCAGCCCAAGGCAGCCAGATTTCGGGTGATATCAACAGCTGGGCTTTCACGAAGATCGTCAATGTCAGGTTTGAAAGCGAGACCCAGGCAGGCTACTTTAATATCGGAAATGGTGCTGCCTTGTTTGGTGGCCATTGTGTCCAGAACAGCCGCTTTTATTTTGTTCAATACCCATTCAGGTTTGAAATCGTTAACTTCTCGGGCGGTGCGGATGAGACGCGCTTCGTCAGGAGTAGTGTCGACGATAAACCATGGGTCAACAGCAATGCAGTGACCACCTACACCAGCGCCAGGTTGAAGAATGCTTACGCGTGGGTGCCGGTTCGCAAGCTCTACGAGTTCCCAAACATTGATTTCGAGTTTGTCGCAAATCATTGAGAGTTCATTGGCGAAGGCAATGTTAACGTCGCGGAAGCTATTTTCAGTCAGCTTGCACATTTCAGCAGTGCGTGCGTCGGTGACAATGCAAGCACCTTCAACGAAGATCTTGTAAAGCGCGACAGACATTTCGCTGGCTTTGCGTGTCATGCCACCGATGATCCGGTCATTGGAAACCAATTCGTGTACGACTTTGCCAGGAAGTACCCGTTCTGGACAGTGTGCAATTTGGATGTCGGCTTCCTCACCGGCCTGCTGTGGGAAGGTGAGATCCGGTCGCGCTTCGGACAGCCAGGCAGACATTTGCTCCGTGGCACCGACAGGAGAGGTCGATTCGAGAATGACCAAATTGCCTTTGTTCAGAATAGGCGCAATGGCTTTGGCAGCGGATTCAATATAGCTCAGGTCAGGCTTGTGGTCGCCTTTGAACGGTGTTGGGACCGCGATAAGGAAAGCGTCCGCTGGTTCGGGCGTACGAGTGGCGCGCAGATAACCTTCAGTGACTGCGGCATGAACCAACATGTCTAACTCGGGCTCTACAATGTGAATTTTGCCACTATTAATGGTATTCACTGCGTGTTCAGAAACGTCGACGCCGATCACTTTCTTCTTGCGCGAAGCAAAAAGAGTTGCAGTTGGAAGGCCGATATAGCCAAGGCCAATCATAGAAATTGTTTGAAAGGAATATTTAGAGTTTGGCATGGTCTTTCCTGACATTGTGTGCTGCATGCTGGCAACGATACCGAGCATGCACGCAAGGGCTAAAGGGTTAAGCGTTTTTTAGTAACGCTTGAATAATTCTTTGGCAAGCAGTGCCGTCGCCGTATGGATTGTGAGCAAAGCTCATGGCTTTATAGGCTTCGTGGTCCGACAGAAGTCGGTTCAGTTCACGAACTATATTTGCCACATCGCTGCCCACCAACTTTACGGTTCCAGCAGCAACGGCTTCGGGCCTTTCGGTGGTGTCCCGCATTACTAGAACAGGCTTGCCCAGAGATGGCGCTTCTTCTTGAATGCCGCCTGAGTCAGTAAGAATGATATGTGAGCGAGTCATCAGATGAACGAAAGGCAGATAGTCCATCGGCTCAATCAGGTGAACGTTGTTAATGCCTGACAGCAGGCGATTCACAGGTTCTCTTACGTTAGGATTCAGGTGGACTGGATAGACGATATCAACTTCTGGGTGCTGTTGAGCAACCTCAAGCAGCGCCTGGCAGATGCGTTCAAAGCCGCTGCCAAAACTTTCGCGGCGGTGCCCGGTAACCAAAATCAGCTTGCGAGACGGATCCAGAAAGTTAGAAGGTGCTGAGGCTTTTTTATACAGTACTTCATCGTTTTTCAGGCGATTTACAACGTCCAAAAGCGCATCGATTACAGTGTTGCCGGTCACGACTATAGAAGCATCAGCAACCCCCTCGCGCAGTAGATTCGCTCGCGAGTCCTCGGTGGGTGCGAAATGTATGTTAGCCAATGCTCCGGTCAGCTTGCGGTTACCCTCTTCCGGCCATGGGGAATATAGATTTCCGGTGCGCAGCCCAGCTTCAACATGACCAACAGGTATTTGGTGGTAGTAGGCAGCCAGGGTCGTAGCAAAAGTAGTTGCCGTGTCGCCATGCACCAGGACCATATCGGGCTTGAAATCCTGGAAGACGCTTTTCATACCTTGCAGGATCGAAGTGCTTACATCCGTTAGGTCCTGGCCTGGCTTCATGATGTTGAGATCAAACTCTGGTTTGATTTCAAACAATTCCAGGACCTGGTCGAGCATCTCTCTGTGCTGCCCAGTTACGCACACTCTCGCATCGAAGCGCTCATCTGCTGCGAGTGCAAGCGCAAGGGGTGCCATCTTGATTGCTTCGGGGCGAGTGCCGAATACTGTTAGGATTTTCATGAGATTATGCTCGTTTACACCTTATGGGGGATGGAGATAAGACAAGCGTCTTTTTCCATTTTGCGAGTAGACATCTGAGCAGTCAGGCCCTCAACTTCGATGTCTTTCAGCCATAGCTGGACGATTTCCTTTTCATCTTCACGGATGTAGTCGTCGAGCAAGATGTCGATGTGTGCACCTTTGAAGCCCGCAAGTACCGAAGGCACTGCAGGGTATCGCGCATGTTTTCCTGTTGATGCAGGTGGACCGTCGACTATAATTAGTATTTTGATATCTGAACTTAGCTGCCCGGCCAATTTATGTAGCGCTGCATGGCAGCTGTAATATGAGTAAGTGCTGCCGTTGAGTGCCTTGAAGTCAGCCAAAGGCGCGAGTTCCAATTGCACGGCTTCCAGTAATCCTGCATGTTGCAAGTTCGCCTGCGTTTGCGCGTGGTACTGCTCCAAGTGTTCGAATGCCACCTGCACGGTGGCAGGCTTGCCGTGTTGCTGGCGAGCAATTCTCGCCAACGCTTTGGCAATGACTACGGTTGAAGTGCCAGAGCCAAACTCGAGGATCAAGTCATAATCATTGCCGTCGATTAATTCGACCAGGTACAGCGCAAAGTCCGGGCTGATCGGCCAACCGTGCATACCGGGCAAATGTTCGCCATGATTCAGATAGTTCTGAACGCCCATAAATGCCTCCAGCTGCTGGGCAGCATTGAGCATCTCGGACTTCATCGTGCGCTCCAGAGACTGTCGCACTTTGACCATTTCGGCATTCTGCTGCTTGATCTGTTCGCTCAAGGTTGCGTGCTGTTTCTGCAAATCCTCGGATAACTTCTGAACAGCGTTTTTTTCGGGGGCTGGGCGAATTGCGCTTGGGCCTGGCTTTTGCTGGGCTTCCAGGGCTGGCAGCCCAAGCTGGCCCAGTTCCTCGCGCACGCGTGCTTGTACTAGCAGGCGTACATCTGCGCCGGGGGCGGCAATTTTCACGGCGTTCTGGAAGTGCCCCAGCGCCTGTTGCGAGCGGCCAGCAATGGCCGTGGCACGGCCCAGAGTATTGTGCACGCCGGCAATCAGCACCTGGCTGATCAGCTTCTTGCTGCAACCCCAGTCCTGGGCCAGGCGGGTGAACTGGCGCGCGGCGGTCATGTTGCCCAGTTGCTGGTGGGCGCCGGCAGCCAGCAGCGCCAGCTTGGCGCGGTCCGGGTGATGCTGCAGGGTTTCACGTTGCAGCTCGGCAAGGCTTTGCCAGTCCCCGAATTGCCATTGCGTGCGGCTGCGCTCAAGCAGGTTTTCGTCATAAGGGACTAAATGAGCATCCAGGCCTTCGTCGGAATCTTCCAGAACAACCGGCTCGGCAGCGGGCTGTTGCTTGACAGGTGGGCCCTTACGAAGGCGTAGCCAGTTGGCAATGGCTGTAAACATTGGCAAGCCCATATTCAGAGCCCTGGCTCGCGCAGAAGCAGATCTTTGATCAATTCGAGCTGGGCTTCGCTCTTGACCAGTTCTTCTTCCAGCAAGCGCTGCCGATGCTGATACTCGACCGCTTCACGCTCAAGTGTGTGCACATAACCCTGATTGGCTTCGAACGTATCCTTATGCTCGGCCAGCGCCTTCTGCAACTGGTCACGCTGTTCGCTGACCTTGTCCAGGTGCGCTTTGTATTCACTGGCCGATCTGGTTTGCCCCTCGCAGGTTTCGGTGAGCCTGGCGTTGTCCTTGGCCAAGGCATCGCGTTCGCTTGCAAGCTCGCTGGCCTTGGCGCCGAGCGCGTCAGCGCGGGCCTGGCGTTCGTCTGCCAGTTGGGTCTGCATCTGGCAGGCACCCGCCAGCTCGGCCCGTTGGTTCTCCAGCGCTTCGTTGATCAGGGCCAGTTCGCTGTTGCGGCTAGTCAGTGTGGCAAGCTCTGCTCGCAGGTCGTCTATCTGGCTGGCTTGCTGGTCGTAAGCTGTAGTCAACGCTGCATGCTGCTGCCGTAGCGCTTCGCAAGCGCTGGCAAGCTGGTCGCGCTCATTGCCAATTTCATGAACTTGCGCCTGCTGGGCGTTAGCCTGGCCGGCCTGTTCTTGCAGCGCCTGATGCAGCTCTCCTTGTTGGGCTTGCATTGCTTCGCACGCAGAGGAGAGCCGGGCGTTCTCGCTTGCCAGCTCATCGAGCTGTTGCTTTTGCTCGTTGGCCAGCCCGGTCAGTTCGAGCAGGGCTGCGTCGCGTTGCTGCAGTTGCTGCTCCAGCTCCTGTAGCTGCTGCTGGCTGTTTTGAGCGGCAGACGAAGACTGTGAGCGCAGCTGTGCAACTTCGCTGTGCAGGCGATGCTGTACCAGGCGCGTAGCGTTGCGTTCGAATAGCAGCTGGCTTTGCGGGAAGATGGCGTCCGGGTTGTCGGTCACCAGCTCGAAGCCAATGCCGTCCATCCAGGCAATGATCTCGCTGTCACTGGCATCGTCCTGGTACAGCGGCTCGCTGCTGCATTCGATAATCACCCAGCTAAAGGTGTGCAGTGCGGCTGCCGGGGTAGCTTGCAGTAATTGCAATGCCTGCCCCGGTGCGGCAATGAGCAATGCGTGGGGTTGCCGGCCGTCCAGGCCTTGCTCTGCCACGATCGCTTCAAGGCTGCGCGCTGGAACCTGCAATGCTTCATCGCGGCGCAGATTGGGGTAGTAGGAAAACAGGTCGACTGCCTGGTTGAGGCTGCTGTAGGCCAGGTTGTTCAGCGCTTGTAACGTTGCCACAGGCTGTTCGTCGCCGGTCACGGCTACGGCAAGCAGGTGTTCGCCCTGATCATGACGCAAGCGACGGCCCAGTTCCTCGGCCAGGCGTGGATGTGCCTCGGCCAGCAGCAACTTACGGCTACCCAGTTGGCGCCAGTCGCCCAGCAGGCTGCCGGTACCGGCACCCACGATCAAGCTGGTGTCCAGGCCGTCAGCGCTGTGTTCATGAATGTGCCGCAGCAGCTTTTTCATTTACTCAATGGCCTCGTTCAGCCGGGTTTCGACGTCGTCCAGCAGGGCTTCAAGAATGCACTGTGCCTTGCGCAGTTCATGCAGTTGCGTCATGCCAGGCAGGGTGTTGTCACTGGGCTCGCACAGCAGGTCACCCAGCAAGGCGCATGCCTGGGTGCTGTCCGGGCGCTTGAGCAGGAACGATTTGAGCAGGGCGATGGCTGCGTCGCGCTGCTGTTGGCCAAGCAGCAGGTCAACACGCTGCGGCAGGCTGTGGTCTTGCATGTACTTCAGGCGTTTTGCCAGGGCGGTGTCCTGCGGTTGCAGGGCAATGGCTACCTGCAGGGCCTCCTCGGCCTGTTCGAACTGGCCCAGGGCAAACAGGCTGTTGGCCATGCCCAGGTGCGCCCAGTGCAGGCGCAGGTCGCAACCCGCTGCTACGCGGAAGGCGACCAAGGCCTCGCCCGCATTGCCCAGCAGCATCAGGCATTCACCCAGCTTGCAGTAGCTCAGCGGGTTTTCGCCGAGTGCACCGTTGATGGTGGCCCATGCACTTTGAGCCTCAGCGACTTCGCCGGTTTCTTGCAGGCGTGAGGCAAGCCGGTAGGCCTGTGCGAAGTTGCGCAGGTTGCCAGCGAAGCGGCTGTAGTTGGCTTGGTTCATCAGTTCGGTCAGCATGCCCAGGCCAAGGGCTCGCGGGATCTGAGGGTAGCTGGGCTCCCGTTGCTCCGGGCCGAAGGCGAGGGGTTCGCCGCCAAGAATGCCACCCGTGTCTGCAACGCGTGCGGTCAGGCTATGTACTTGGCCGTCGAACAGTTCGTGGGACAGTTGCAAATCGAACATATAGCAACCATCGCCTATCCCGGCAGTTTGCAAGTCTTCTCGAAACTGCTGCGCAAGGCCTTGGGCAACGACTTCACCATTGGCGATAATTTCAATGGTCAGCCGTTTTTGTGGGTGAGCAGGAGCAAACGCCCAGCCGAATGCGCGGTCGTCAAGAATGTAATCGAAATGGCCGTTGACTTCGGTACTTGATGCTGCCGGTGCAGATAGGGAGTTCATGGCGTTTGGTCTGCAATTGAGTACGAGTGGAGGTTTGCTGGCCGCCCCTGATGATGGCAGTGCAGCCGTAGGGCCGCGCGTGTGCGCCGGGGCAGCGACCGTGCATGCGTGTCGATGCCGTGCCCTGATGAAATAAAGCGCTTGTTTACTGTGTGGTTAATCAGGCAATAAATTTTTATTGCCATAACGCAGACCCGGGCTAAGCTTGGAACTGATTGGAATAACAAACCACCAGGCACGGCATAGCGCAGTGCGTGGATCAAAATAGCCAGCACAGTGAACAGAAGTGAAGATTTTTGGGCATTGCTATCCATGCCATACACCTATTGATTCCTATCTCCCCAAGGCCCATTGCCAGGCTGGGGGTGCCTGCGTTTAGCAAAGCTGCTTACGGGTAATGCTAATCCACCGTATGGGCCGCTCAAGTAGTCCGTTGCCAACGATGGATTATAAAACGGGTCATTGTAGTGGCCGATCGTCCAGCGCTCAATGAATTTTTGCTGTTCGCGTTGAGCGCGCGCTCTTTTTTCAGGCGCCAAATCTTTGCCGCGGCTGGCAGACTCTGCGTGGATGAGTTGTGCACCTGCACTCCACACCAGATGTAACCCTTGTTGTTGAATCCTCATGCAAAGGTCGACATCGTTGAATGCCACCGGGAATGTGAGCTCATCAAGCCCACCCACGTCGTCGAACACCGCTTTGCGCATGAGCATGCAGGCTGCCGTGACTGCACTTTGGCGACGCGTTAGCTGGTTAAAACCGAGATATCCAGGGTCGTCTTCTGATAGCGTATTGCCACTATGTGCAGCGAGGCCATTGATACCTACTACTACACCGCCATGCTGGACCATGCGGTTGGGCCACAATAACTTCGCCCCCACTGCGCCTACGTTCGGGCGCAGAAGTTGCGCCACCATTTCTTTCAGCCACCCGCTGTCGATGATTTCTATATCGTTGTTCACCAAGCCGATCACGTCACCCGTTGCCAGATTTGCTGCGCGATTATTGATGGTCGAGTAATTGAACGGGAATGGATGGCGCAGCACTGTGACACCGCGCTCAGTTAATGCTGTTAGATAATCCAGGGTTTGCGAGTCGGTGGATTGGTTATCCACAACAATGAGTTCGAGGTTCTGGTAATCGGTGTTGTTAAGTAAGCCTTCCATACACGCGGCCAGCAATTTGTACTGGTCACGGGTTGGCACGATCAGGCTGACACGGGGCAGTTCCACGGGTAATGGCCAGTGGGCCCGCAGCAAGGCGGGGTAATTGTTCACTCTGCTCACAGTCGCCCCTGTTGCCAGCTGTTCGCACAGCCAGCTGATAGCCTGCTGGCGTTCGGGGGAAGGCGCTGCCTGCTCGGGGCTGGCGGCAGTATGGTGGGCGCGGTGGTACAGCACGCGGGGCAAGTGGCTCACGCATAATTTGTTGCGCTGCGTGGCTAGCGCGACCGCCGCGCTCAGCTGGTGGAAGTTGCAGGCCTGTGTGCCCGGCCCGGCGGTTAGCAGCGCCAGCGCGTGCTCAATAACCTCTTTGCCAAATATTGCGCCTGGCGTAAAGATATCGGCGCCGATGAACAGGTCAATGTCCCATGTGGGTTTGAACCAAGGGAAGCTGCGTTCGCCTTGTGCGCCATCACGGTCGCAGTCGGCGTAACCCCAGCCGCTGCCGTCGTCCAGCAGGGCGCTGAGGTGGGTAAGTGCATGCCCTGCCAGCCGGTCTCCTGCCACCAGCGGCAGGATCCGATCACACCCCGCCTCGAGCAACTGCCGCAGCCCAAGGGTGAGCATCTGCGGTGGCGTGGCTGCCAGGGCATGCACGCCGAGACGGTCAGCGCCCAGGCTCGCCAGGCTGCCCTGCTCAAGGTTGTTGTCACCGTCGCTGATCAACAGGATGCCGAGAGTACCTTGCAGGGCGGGGGCGGGGGCGTCGCCCAGGCGCTGAAAAGCGTCAAACCACTGTGGGTACAGATGCCAGCCTGCGCTTTTGGGAAGGCGCAAAGCCTGCTCCCTGGCGAGGCCGCCCAACAGGGCCAGGGCGCGGTCGTCCTCGGCTGCAGGTAGTTGTTGAAGTAACCCCTCAAGCCCCTCCGGCACGCAGCACAAGCGGACCGGGCTGCCTGGCAATGGCTGGCCAAGGTCATTCACTACCTCCAGAACATGCAGTTCACCATCGGCAAGCTCCCAGGGCAGGTCGACGGCGAAGCCGTGGTCGGCAGTCGCTCGGTAGGCCAGTGCCTGGTGATGTTGGTCGCAAATTACGTTCGCGACCTCACTGCCGCCTTCGCGTACGCTGATTTGAACGTGTCGGCGGGGCGCTTTGGGGTCCCATGCCCAGCCGCTCAAGCGTAGGCCGCCTGTATGCCAAACCTGTGAAGCAATGGCTGAGGTGTCCAGGGTTGGCGCGGCAGGGATTTGCACCTGGCCTTGAAGTGGCAAGCCTGTATTAGCTATTTGCGCCGTGATCGAGCGGGCTTCGTCCAGCCAGCTTTGGCGCAGCTGCACGGAAAAGCCGTGGAATTGGTCCCCCTGTGGAGCACAGGGTTCGTATTGGTCGGCGCGGGCAAGTGCGACGCTGGCGCCGTCGATGAGCACTTCAACGATCAAGCGTTGCTCGGGTTGGGCTGCATCGAATGCCCAGCCCTGCAATACGTCGCCCTGCAGGCCGATGATGGCTCCGATTGCAGTGGCGGGGTTGACGATAGGGTCGCCCGCCTGGGGCGTATCAAGGGCTGCGTGGGGCATCAGGCTTGGCTCAATAGAAAGGTAATTGGGTAATCGGGGCTGCGCCGAGTTGGTCGGCAATTGCCCCAGGGTTAGCGTACAGCGGCACGCCTAGCTCGGCGGAAAGCGCCGCTGCGGGCCAGCCCGCATCTAGGTTTTCAGCCAGGCTCAGTACGGCTTCACAGCCAGCAGCTTTTGCCCGGTCGGCAAATGAGAAGCCAGCTATCTGCGGCAGCAGGTGTACCGTGCCAGTGGCTTGCAGTGATTTCAGCCATGGTGTCTCTGCCTTCGCCAGCAATACCGTGGGCAGTGCCTGGCGTGCCAGCTGGCGTGCCAATGCCAGCCATTGGCGGCCTGTTGTGGCGTCGAGGTTGTCGCCGATCAGGATTGCGCGAGGTGTGTCTGCGGGCAATTCTGCTGGTGTTGGAGTGGCATCGGTCAACAAATGGCTATCGGGGAGGGGCGCGTACGCACTTTGCAGTGCTTGCCGAGGCAGTTGGGTGCTGACGGCCTCGCATGCGAAGCGCTGCCAGTCATACAAAGTATCGTTATACGGCAGGCGCGGATCGCTGCAAGCAATGCGATAGGGTGTGCCCAGTAGGGCAGGGAGCCTGCACAGTTCAACGGGGCAGCGGTGCAGGCTTTCGAATACGAGCTCGTCTTGAGGTAGCAGGCGAAGCGCTTCTACCAGGTTGTCGAAGTCGTCTGGCAGTTCGAAGTCGAGATTAAGGGGCAGGGCTGCCACAGGCGCCTGCAAGCAGACCCATGTGCGATGTGTGTCATGCTGCCATGTCAGGTTGAACCGAGCGTCGTTGGCCTGCCTGCTGTTGAGGTGCAGGGTTTTTTTGCCCCGTGCTGGCCAGTCCCCATGGCGCTTGCCTGCGTAGCGGGCAAGCTGCGCCAGGCGTGCACGTTGCAGGGCGTCACGTGCCGGCTTTATGGGGTCGCGCAGGCAAAAAGCCTGATAGCGAGCCGACGCATCCGGGTACCTTTTGCGCAATACAGCGTTGTTTTGCGCAACGCGGAGTATTTTTTCTGCGCCGAATGAAATGCCACCTTGGTGTGCCACAAATACGTTGGGTGCCCCCACGTGCTTCCAGCCGAGGCTGCGCGCGCGCAAGCACCAGTCGGTCTCTTCGCCGTAACCGCGGGCCAGGTGCAGTTCGTCCAGGTAGCCGACCTTGTCCAGTGCCTCGCGTTTGATGTAAAGGCAAAAGCCGCAACCGGTTTCGATATCAACCGGCGGGCTGTCGGTGTCGCGCGCAAGGTCGTCCAGTTCGGCTTGTTCGGCTGCGCTGGGCATGTCGTGGCTGACCTGGCTGCGCGGAAAGCTCATCAGCTCGCCATTGTTGGTAAAGGGCGTGGCAGAGGCGATGCAGGCGTGGCTGTAGGCGGCCTGGCGCAGGCGGTCGAGCCAGTCACCGTGAACGCGGGTGTCAGCGTTCAGCCACACTACGTCTTTACCAGGGCTCAGCGCCATCCCCCTGTTCATGCTGCGAATAAAGCCCAGGTTCACGGGGTTGTTCACCAATGTGATCCTGCCCTTGCCAGCCAAAACCTTCAGTGCTTTGGCAAGCGCAGGTACCGGAGTGGCGTCTTCAATCACAACCAGCCGATGCGGTGTTCGGTTGCGCTTGCGGGCTTCCAGGGCGCTGTTGATGCATTCCAGGGTTTCATTCAGGCCGTTGTACACAGGTATCAATACATCTACAGCCTGCGCTTTGCCGTGCTCAGCCAATGGGGCGGGGGGGGTAAATGCCGGCATTGCGAACACGGGGCTGCCAAGCAGGGCCCTGCCATTGGCGAAGCTTACCTTTACCTCGGGTGTCGGGTCGGGTACACGAATGCGGATGCCGCCGTGTGTGCCTGGCAGCCCGGCCGCACTCAGCAGTGGGTGTGGCGCACTGGCAAGGGTATCGATTTGCCGGCCATTCACTTCTACTTTCAGGGCTGGGGGGCTTTGCAAGTTGCGCAGGTCAATCGCCCAGCCGTGGATCTCCCGTTGCTCGGGCAGGTAGCGGACGACACCAATGGTAGTCAGTGGCTCTGGCTGCCCCGCCAGGAGTTTGAGCACAAAGGCCAGTTCATTGGCAGCGGTGATCTCGGGCAGGTGCGCGAGAATCATTTGTCGCAGGGCTGTAGGGGATTCGGAGTGGCTGCATGCCTGCCAAAGCGACATGCGCAGTGCCGGGTCGTTGGGCTGCTTGCGCCAGGCTTCGGTAAGGTACCGGCTTGCCAGGTGGGCGTGCCCTTGGGCCAGCAGGCTGCGCCCAATAAGTGCGTGAATGTCGGCGCGGTCAGGCAGCGCCTGTGCGGCGTTGCCAAAAAATAAAAATGCCAGCGCAGGCGCATCCGGGAGCGCCTCTATACCCTTCCAAACCTGTGCTTCTGGCCGATACTCGGCGATTTGCAAGGCGCGTTCCAGTACGGCAGCAGCGAGGCCTGCTTCGTTGGCCTGGCGGTGTCGGTGGAAAATATCCATGAGCGTTTCGCGCCCATGGTCGGGATGTTTGGACATAGGCTTGGCTTTACTACAAAAAATAAAAAGAGGGCGACCCGAAAGTCGCCCCTTTTTGCATACGACCCAGCCTTGCGGCTGGGCGTATCCTTGGCTAGAGCAGGGCTAGTTACACCTGGCCGTGCAGCACAACGACGTTGTCGATGTGGTCTGCAGCTTCAGGCGAACCAATGATGCTCAGGGCAACATCGGCCTGGCTCAAGCCGCTTTCCAGTTGTGCAGTCCAGAAGGCCTTGCCAGCTTCGTCAGCACCGCGGCCCAGAGCGGAGCCGTACAGTGCGTCAATGAACTCGCTGGTGGACTTCTGAGCAGCCTCTTCCGAGCCAACGATGAACTTGGCAACATCGGCGCGGCTGGTGCCGTTGAACAGCGCGGACACGTAAGTGTTCAGGCCGTCTTCATCAGCATCACGACCCAATACGTTGGTGTACAGGTCGCGGACGAAGTCACCGTTCGACTGGTCGCGGTTCTGCGCTTCTTCGGAAACCGAGATCAGAGCAGCAGCGTCGGCCAGCGAACCACCGTTAGCCAGGAATTCCTGGAACAGTGCAGCGCCGTCTTCGTCAGCGGTACGACCCAGCAGGGAAGCGTACAGCTCGTTGATGCTGGTTTCGTTCGCGGCACCAGCGAACTCGGAAGAGTTCAGGAACTGGTTGGCGATATCGGTCAGCGAAGTGCCTTGGTTGACTTGGTCAACGAAGAACTTGGCGCCGTCCTGGTCAACGTCGCGATCCAGGATGCCTTGGAACAGGCGCAGAGCCGAGGCTTCTGCTTCGCTGTGAGCCAGGGCAACGGTTTCAACCTGGTCGCCGTTGACGAAGGTCAGGAGCTCGGCGTTGGTGATCGAAGCGGTTTGGCCAACACCTGGAGCGGCGCTGGTCAGGTTCACGTTGAAGTTGTTGCCGGTGGCGAAGTTGTAGTCGGCACGCGAGCCGTCCAGCTGCACAACGTCGTAGCCTGCGCCAGTGTCGACGATGTCAGCGTGGTTGATGCCGCTCAGCACGACGGTGTCGTTGCCCGAGCCGGTCTTCACGTTGTTGTTGCCAGCGCCAGCGATAACGGTGTTGTTGCCGTTGCCGGTAACGATGGTGTCGTTGCCGTCACCTGCGTCGATGTGGGTGTTCTGGTCGCCGTTCACGGTGATGACGTCATCGCCGTTACCGGTGGTCACTACCAGTTCGATAGCGCTGTCATCGGCAGTTACGGCGATGTCGGCAGCAGCGAAGGCAGCAAAGGTAGCTGGGGCAGCGGAGTTGCCCTGCAGGGTGACAACCAGGTTGGCATCGCTTTCCAGGATGTAGGTGCTAGCGCCAGCGGCTTCGGCAGCGGACAGGTCCAGAGTGACCTGGTCGCCTTTCTCGCCAGCGATCGCGCCGGTTACTACCTGAGTAGGGGCGTTGGTTGGCAGCTGCAGGTTAACGCCATCGAACGAAGCCACACCAACGGTGGTGTCTTCGCCGGTCAGGTTCAGCAGCGAGCTGATAGCGGCAACGGTGCCGGCCGACAGGGTGGAGTTGTCCAGGTGCTCTTGCAGCTGGGAGGCCGCTACGGGGTTATCGTATTGCATGATTTGTTCCTGTTACTTCAAGCCAGTTGGCTTGCTGCACTGATTTTCTGCTGAGGCGCAGAGTTTTCCCACGGAGATTTAGAGCGGGCAGCGTTCATCTTCGTAACGGGAGTAATGGCGATATGCAGCGCCACCAGCGGCTCGTTGCCGCTGGGGCCATGCATCATCTGATTGGTTGCCAGGCGCTGTGGCTCGGCAGTACCGAATGCGATCAGGCCGGTTAATTCGTAGTGCTTGCGCAGGGGGCCTACCAGGCTGAAGCCTGCGCTGATCAGGGGCAGGCCCTGGCCGCGGGCGCCTACGAAGGTGCCCGTGGAAACATTGCGGCTGGGGCCGGAGCCGGCCACCATGCAGGTATAAAGCAAATCGACCCCGGCCGGCTTGTTCGGCCATTCAATGGCAAAGCCTTCAATGAAGTATTCGCTTTCGGGTGCACCTACCCAGCCTTCGCTGGACACCACTTCGCCTGCGTGCTGCAACTGGGCGGTGACCACCAAAGGCATGGGCGCGTTGTTGTCGGCGAGGGCTTGGGCGGGCTCGGCGGTGGCAACCACGGCGAAGGTGCGCATGATGGCAGGGGAGGTATCGATGCGGTCGATGCGCAGGTCGATGGGCTCGATCACGTCGTCAAACATGTGATATTCGGTGATCAGTACCGTCGTCACGCCGCCTTTGACGCGCGCCACGAGGGTGTCGCCGAGCTTGGTCAGCATGTTCTTGCTGATGCCTTCGGCGGGGAAGAAATCTATGGAGCCTTTGCCCAGCGGCGCTTGCTGCAGCGCAATGCACACAGGCTTTTCGGCAGGTGGCTGCGAGGCGTAGCGGAAGATGTACATGCCAGGTTCGAGCAGCGTCACCCGTGAGCTGATCTTCAGGCCGTCAAGGGTCTGTGATGGCATAGACATGGCGTTGTTAAGCTCCTTTTAAGCAAAAACACTGGCAGCTAACTTGCTCAGACCCGTGCATACACTAAACGGCCAGTGATGGCTCCCTGCGAGTGGCGAAGATGCAGTCAGAGGGAAAAGATGTCAACCAAAGAATCTAAAAAAAATTTCATGCGCCAACGGAACTTACGCAATCTTGGAGCGCTCCCAATGCCCGTTTTTGTAATTCCTGAGTGTGGCGCTGGGCTATCATTTTGATTCTAAAATGCCTTGGGAAACAGGTATTTGGGTAATTTGATGAGGTTTTCACGTCTTTTTCAAGTTTTGATGGCGCATGTCGCCAGCCTCTAAGGGCAGGGTTGCGCCGTTTGTCGGCTCGCAAATTCTTCATGGTGGCCATTTGCTGGTTTCGGTCAGTAGTCCCGATTGCATTGGCCCCAACCCACTTGACGGAAAAATTCATGTTCGATACAGCTATTCGGCTAGGCGGGGCGTTTCAAAGATAATCTGACACGCTGCCCCTTTGTGTGGGTGGTACACTGCCCGCCGCTATCGCCTTTCTCAGTATGGATACCATGAGTTCACAATCCGACAACAACCTGCATGCCGCCCTCAAAGCCTGTAAAAGCAGCTTTCTCTCGGTCGGCTTTTTCAGCTTCTTCGTCAACGCCCTCATGCTGGTGCCCACCTTCTTCATGATCCAGGTGTCGGGCCGCGTCGTACCGTCAAGCAGTACCTCTACGTTGCTTATGCTGACGTTGATACTGACGGTGTTGGTTGTGACGATGGGCGCGTTGGAGTGGGTGCGCTCGCGCATCATGGTCCGGATCAGCAATCGGCTGGACGTCATGCTCAGTCGCGATGTTTACCGGGCGAGCTTCAAGCGGGCGCTGACCAGCGGTGGGGCTGATGCTACAGCGCAGTCGCTCAACGACTTGACGTCTTTGCGCCAGTTCTTTACCGGGCCCGGCCTTTTTGCATTTTTCGATGCGCCGTGGTTCCCCATCTATACCATTGTCATGTTCCTCTTCCATCCTTGGTTCGGCTGGATGACTCTGGCGTGTGGTGCAGTGCTGACCATACTCGCCGTGGTCAATCACCGGATGACTGGCAGTGCGCTGGCAAGCGCGAACAAGCAAAACGTGGCCTCAAACGTGGTTACCACCAAGACGCTGCGTAATGCCGAAGTCATCGAGTCCATGGGCATGCTCGAAACCTTGATGAACCGTTGGGCTAAGCGCCAGCGCCACATCATGATGCTGCAGTCCGAAGCAAGCGATAAGGGTGGGGTGGTCAGCTCCACGTCCAAGACGTTCCGGACCTGGTCGCAGTCAATCATGCTGGCTATCGGTGCGTATCTCGTTATCACGCATGAGATCAACCCGGGGCTGCTGATGGCAGGTTCGCTGCTGCTGGGCCGGGCGCTTTCGCCAATCGATCAGATGATTGGCAGCTGGAAAGGCTTCGTTGCCGCCAAGGTCCAGTACGATCGTCTGAGCAAGGTGATGGATGACCTGAAGAACGAGCCAGAGCGCATGCCTCTGCCAGCGCCTGAGGGTCACATCCAGGTTGAAAACCTGATCGTAACCCCGCCTGGTGCGAAGTCGCCGGTATTGCGCAGCATCAGTTTCGTGGCGCCAGCCGGCTCCATTGTCGGCATTGTTGGCCCTAGCGCTGCGGGCAAGTCCACCCTGGTGCGTGCGCTGATGGGCATCTGGCCGCCGCAGCATGGTGTGGTGCGCCTGGATGGTGCCGACATCGCTGCTTGGGACAAGCAGGCGCTGGGCCCCTATGTCGGTTACCTGCCGCAGGACATCGAGCTGTTCGAAGGCAGCATCAGCGAGAACATCGCCCGTTTCGACAAGGTCGACCCGCAGAAGGTGGTCGAGGCAGCACAGATGGCTGGCGTACACGAGATGATCCTGATGCTGCCAGACGGTTACGACACCGTCATCGGCAGCGACGGTGTGAACCTCTCCGGCGGCCAGCGTCAGCGCATCGGCCTGGCACGCGCCATCTACGGCAAGCCACGCCTGGTAGTGCTTGATGAGCCTAACTCGAACCTTGACGATGTTGGCGAGCGCGCCTTGGGCATTGCCCTGCAAAAGCTTAAAGAGTCGGGTGCAACTGTATTCATTGTCTCGCACCGCCCCAATATTCTCACCCGCCTGGACCGCGTGCTGGTCATGGCCGGCGGTACCATTTCGCTTTATGGCGAGCGCGACCGCGTTATCGCCGAACTCGCGCAGCAGGCCAAGGCCCAGCAGCGCGTTGCCCAGCCTGCTGCACCTCAGCAGCCGGCGGCTGCCCCCGCAGTACCTAACCCCGCTCCACCTGCGGCCCCAGCCGCTGCGCCTGCCGCCACGACCAGCACTGGCGCTTGAAAGGATTCCTAGATGAGCAGCAAAGCTATCACCACGTTCGAACACAACTTCGATGACATGCCCACCTCCGACCGCGGTATTCGCCGCATCGGGCTGACCATTGTGTTTGTCACCTTCGGTATCTTCGGCACTTGGGCGGCGTTTGCGCCTTTGAGCAATGCCGTACACGGCGCCGGCACCGTGACTGTGCAGAACTACCGCAAGACCGTGCAGCACCTGGAGGGTGGCATCGTCAAAGAGCTTTATGCTCGCGATGGCGACCTGGTGAAAAAGGGTGACCCCCTGATTGTGCTGGATGAGTCTCAACTGAGTGCAGAGTATGAATCCACCCGTAACCAGCTGATTGTTGCCCGCTATAAAGAAGCGCGGCTGCGGGCTGAACGTGACGGGTTGGAAACCATCCCGGCCGTATCCATGGAAGGCACCGACTCGGACCGCGCCATGGAGGCGCTGGCCGGCGAGCAGCAAGTGTTCAAGGCCCGCCATGATTCGTTGCAGGGCGAGATTTCGGTCAATCGCGAACGCATCGAGCAGATGAAGCAGCAAATCGCTGGCCTTAACGACATGATTCGTACCAAGCGCAACCTGGAAAAGTCCTACACCGGTGAAATCAAGCAGCTGAAAGAGCTGCTGGCGGAAGGCTTTGTCGACAACCAGCGCCTGCTGGAGCAGGAGCGCAAGCTGGACATGCTGAAGACGGAGGTTGCTGACCACGAATCGACGATCACCAAGACCAAACTGCAAATTGGTGAGACCGACCTGCAGATCGTGCAGCTGAAAAAGAAGTTCGACTCCGATGTGGCCAAGGAGCTCTCGGACGTGCAGGCTCAGGTGTTCGACCTTCAGGAGAAGGAGGCAGCATTGCGCGACCGCCTTTCTCGTGTCGTCATCCGCGCGCCGGAAAGCGGCATGGTGCTGGACATGAAGGTGCACACCATAGGCGGTGTGGTCAGCGCGGCTACGCCTTTGCTGGACATTGTGCCTGCCCAGTCCGAACTGGTGATCGAAGCCAAGGTGGCGACCAAGGATATCGACCGGCTGGAACTCGGCAAAACTGCCGATATCCGCTTCTCCGCATTTAACAATGCCACCACCCCCGTCATCGAGGGTAAGTTGACGCGCATCTCTGCAGACAGTTTGATCGAGGAGCGTACAGGTGACGCGTATTACCTCGTGCGGGTGAAGGTGACAGAAGACGGCATGAAAAAGCTCGGCAACCGCAAGCTGCAACCCGGCATGCCAGCCGAGGTCCTCATCAATGCAGGCGACCGCACCATGCTGCAGTACCTGTTGAAACCGGCGCGCAACATGTTCGCTGAATCGCTGATCGAGGAATGATTGTGCTGCGTTTGCTACCGGGAGTAATGATGTGCATGGTCGCCTGGCAGGCGGTGGCCGTGGAAGGGAAGGGTGCTGCAGGTGAGCAGCCGAAAGGTGTTTCGGCGTCCACCTATGCGTTGGACCTGTCGGGGCTGTACCGTGAGGCGCGCCTGGAAGACCCGCGGGTCCTCGCCGCCTACGCGCGTGCGCGCTCTGCCAGCGAGCAGCAGCGGGCGGCGCTCGGCGGTTTGCTGCCACAAGTG
>Ga0160437_1000505_pt1 | contig 20054 bp, 20 predicted proteins | sample HID1975I_E0MG_FD_108227 | JGI IMG/M metagenome (GOLD analysis project Ga0160437, IMG submission 108227) | Enriched soil microbial communities from UW Madison campus, WI, USA - HID1975I_E0 MG | ecosystem: Environmental > Terrestrial > Soil > Unclassified | place: USA: Madison, Wisconsin... | reverse complement strand
CGCCTCGGGCCACCCTGACCAGCTTGCGCGAAAAAGCGCGGCTTGCCACATCCTGACGTTCAGGATCGGATTGCCGCGCGCTGGCGGCAAGCACGGCGCGCGGCGCACACATAAAAAAATAACCACACCTGGAGAGAGACTATGAATACCCCCCTGCCCCCCCTGCGGCGGCTGGCCGCTGCCGCGATGCTGGCTGCCGCGACCGTTGGCGCCACATCCTTCGCCGCATCGCCCGCCACCGCCGCCGACTATCCCGAACGCCCCCTGCGCATCATCGTGCCCTTTGCCGCGGGCGGCGCCACCGACGTGATCGCGCGCACCGTGGCGCAATCCATGTCCACGCGCCTGGGCCAGCCGGTGGTGGTGGAGAACAAGGCAGGCGCCAACGGCAACATCGGCGCCGTCATGGCGGCGCGCGCCGAGCCCGACGGCTATACCCTGCTGATGGCCACGTCCAGCCATGCCATCAATTCCACGCTGTATCACAAGCTGGACTACAGCCTGACGGGCGACTTCGCGGGCCTGTCGAACCTGGCGTCGGTGCCCTTGCTGCTGGTGGTGAACCCGTCGGTGCCGGCCAAGACGCCCGAGGAGCTGGCCGCTTACGCCAAGGCCAACGGCAACCGCGTGAACTACGCCTCGGGCGGCACCGGCACGGCATCGCACCTGGCGGGCGCCCAGTTCAATTCGCTGGCCGGCGCGCAGATGACGCACGTGCCCTACAAAGGCGGCGCGCAAGCGCTCAATGACCTGATGGGTGGCCAGGTCCAGATCATGTTCGCGAACCTGCCCGAAGTGCTATCGCAGGTGCAGGCCGGCCGCCTGACGCCGATTGCCGTCACGGGCCAGCAGCGCCACGCCGCCCTGCCCAACGTGCCGGCGTTTTCCGAGACGGCCTACCCGGCCATGAACGCCCGTTCCTGGTTCGGCCTCTTCGTGCCCGCCGCCACGCCCGCGCCCGTGGTGGAAAAGCTGTCGCAAGCCATCACCCAAGGCGTAGCCGACCCCGCCGTGCAGGACAAGCTGAAAGGACTGGGCGCCGATCCCGTCGGCGACGGACATGCCGCCTTTCAGAAGTACGTGAACCAGGAAGTTGAACGCTGGAGCGTGCTGGTGAAACAGTCTGGCGCCACGGTCGACTGACGATCAATTTTTCGCAACATCAATCAAGGAAACCCCATGCTTTACGACGTACGTACCTACACCTGCCGCGCCGGCACCATCAAGAAGCATCTGGCGCTTTATGCCGAGCACGGCTATGAAGTACAAAGCCGCCACCTGGGCAAGCCCCTGGCCTACATGCAGACCGAGACGGGTGACGTGAACAGCTACATGCACATCTGGGTCTATGACAGCGCCGCCGACCGCGACGCCAAGCGCCAGGCGTTGCAGAAAGATCCCGCCTGGGCCGGCTACCTGACCAAGAGCGCCGACGCCGGCTATCTGATCAGCCAGGTAAACCGGCTGATGACGCCCACGGCGTTCTTCAAGCCCTGAGTGCTCACCCCTGAAGCGCCGGCGCCTTCGCAAGCCCGTTGACGAACGCAGCGACCCGCGCGATCACTTCGCGGCGCTCGCGACCCATCGTGATCAGGTGGGCGCTGTCTGCGAGCAACTGCAAGGACACGTTCACATGGCATGCCTTGTGCACGATTTCAAAGGCGTTCGAGACGGACGCGACGTCATCGTGCCGGGCATGCATGACCAGGCAAGGCGCCCGCAGCATGGTCATGCGACGCAACACCGAGGCCGTCAGTTTTCGGGTCTCGGCAAGCGCCCACCAGGGGGTGCCCGGCTGATCCACTTGGACCGATCGTTCTGGAAACATGCGGTGTTGGCCGATGCCCAGCGCCCGCAAGACGGGCAACAGGAAGGCAAGCCGGGCATAGCGTGGCATGCCCTCGCCGTCATGCCGGAAAGCGGGCGACAAGGCCAGCACACCCGCCACGTGCAACGGGCGTTCCTGCGCCAGGGCCAGCGCCAGCACCGCTCCCGTGGAGAATCCGCCTACCACCAGGCGATCAACCCGGCTGGCCAGCAGATCCGCGCCGCGCCGCACGCTGGCCAACCAATCCAGCCAGCTTGTGTTCACCAGGTGTTCCCGCGTGCCGCCATGGCCCGCCAGGTTCACCGTCAGCACCGTGTAGCCCTGAAGGTTCAAGCTGCGCGCCAGCAGGCGCATTTCCTTGGGCGTGCCGCTCAGGCTGTGCACCAGCAGGATGCCCGTGCGGCCACGCGCCCCCTTTCCAACAAGCAGAAATTCCTTGCTCACGCCGACGACCCCTCACCCTGGCAGGCTTCAGCGGGCAGACTCGGATCCATCGCGCGGCGGTACGCCTCAAGCGTACGGAACATCTTCTCGCCCAAGCGGAAATGCGTGTCCGCGAACGCGCGGGCGTTGGCCACGATGGCTTGCGTATGCCACGGGCGGTTTCGAATCTGCATGAGGCAATCGACATAGCCCGCGACGTCACCCGGCGCGGCCAGCCAGCCGGTCTTGCCGGGCGTGACGACCTCGGGCAAGCCGCCCACATTGCTGGCCACGACAGGCCGGCCAGTAGCAAAGGCTTCGGGCACGATGCGCGACCAGGCTTCCGTGGCCGACGGCACCAGCACCACGTCAGCCGCCCGGATCATGTCGGGCACATCGGTCCGGTGGCCGGCGAACACCACGTGTTCGGCAATGCCCAGATCCACCGCCAGGCGGTACAGCTCGTACGCATAGGGCTGGGTGGAGGGGGTAGCCATGCCCACGACCAGGGCCACGGCGGGCACCCCTTGGACACGCAGGCGTTGCACCGCGCGCAGCAGGTCGGCCTGGCCTTTCTCCGGACGCAGCATCGCGATGGTGGCGATGACGTAAGCCTCGTTGGCGGCAGGAATTTGCAGGTCGCGCCGGATGTGCAAGGCCGCGTCCAACTCGTCAGCCGGCCGGAAGAACTCGTCGCCGGCCCACTCGCCCACGACGCTGATCCGATCTTCACGCACCAGCCGCGCAGCCAGCAGTTCCTGCTTGCCGACGTTGCTGGTCGCGATGACGTGGTCGCAGCCGATGTGCCATTCCAGCCGGCGGCGCGGCGAGGTGCGCATCGGCTTGGCGAAATGACGGGTTCGGACAACCGCGCACAGGTCGCGGCAGAGCGCGGCGGTTTTGCCGTCGGCGCGGCTATGGCTGTCGATAACCTGGATGTGCAAGGCCTTGACGGCGCGGCGCAGCGCCAGGACGGTCAGGGGCGAATACGCCGGCTTGAAGTCGATGTCCACGGTCGTCAGGTGGCGCTCGCGCGCCGCGTGGCTGACGGCGCTGCCCGAGGGCGACGCGATGGCCACGTCGTAGCCGTGGTCTTGCAGCCAGCTTGCCTGCTCCAGGGTGCGGAATTCCAGTCCGCCCAGGCTGGGTTCAGCCAGGGTATGCAGTATGCGCATGATGCTCCAATACATTAAGGCAGGCGGTCAGCACGTCGTCAGGCGTGATGGCATCGATTCCGTCTCGCGGATGGCGCGGCACGACAGAGGCCGAGCCGGGCCGATGCCAGAACCATTCCGGATTCGGTTCGTTGAAAATTCCGACATAGGGCACACAGGCGCCTTGCGCAATGTGCGAGGGGCCGCAGTCATTGGCCACCACCAGGCGCGCGCGCAGCATGATGGCGCTTAGCTCGGGAATCGGCCGGCAATAGGCAATGGCAAAGTCGGGCCGCTGCATCGCCTGCAAGGTGTCGCGTTCCGCGTCCTCTTGCCGGCCCAGCACGAACAGAAAGCGGGTGTCGTTGCCCAAGCGCCGCTTGAGCTTGTCGGCCAACAGCAAGTAGTTCGCCAGGCTCCAGCGTTTGAACGCGCCAGAGCCGCCGCCAGGAATCATCACGACATCGGCGCTGTGGACGGTGCGCAGGTGCGGACGCGCCAGCGTCTGGAAACACGCGCGCGTTGCGCGTCCCAGGTCAAACGGACGATACGCGGCCAGCAGGCGCAGATTGGCCTGGCCGATATATTCGGTGATGTCCTTGCGGTGGCAATGTGTCCAGGCCAGGTCGCTGATTCGTGCGTTACGAAACCCCAGGCGGATCGGCGGCCGACGCAGCAGGTTGACCAGGCCGAAACGTTCGCTGCTGTGATGCAGGCTGACGCATATGCGCGTCTCTTTTTTCAGGCTGCGCAGGTAATCGCGGAATGTCGACGCACGCACAAACTCATCAACCCAGGGCAGCGCGCGGTAGAAGCCGCCCACATTGTCACGAGCCACCACCTTGATTCCCAGCGACGGCCACCACGTCTTCAGCTGATATAGCGTGGGCATGGCAACGATCTGGTCGCCTAGCTGCGGCTGGCTTCTGACATACACAACGATTTCCGACACCCTTGGCCTCCCTGCGAATGCGGCCGGTTGACCGCTGGCGGGCAATGTATCGGGAGGCGCCCGGCAAACTTCCGGGTTCCCTTTAACGATTGTGAAGAAGCATGCAGGCGCGCTTCATACAACTACACAATTCACCGGCAGCCCGACGCGCGGGCCACGACGCGGCTACATGCCTTGCTTGGCCTGGCGCATCATGCGCATCGCCGTGGTCGACACCGATGCGACCAGCAACTCGCCGGAATCAGAATTGCTCATGACCAGCACGGCAAGCTTGTCCTGGGGCGCAAGCACCCATCGGGCGTGGAACGCCTCCGTCGCCCCGCTGTGTTCACGCACCGACGCGGCGCTTACCAGGTCGTCGCCACAGGGCGCGGCCAGCCATGACAAGGCGAAGCGGCAATTCAGGTCCAGGCCGCCGCCCGCCACGGTTTGCAGGCCGAGCAGCGTCTGCGCGGATTGTTCCGTCAGTACCTGTTTGCCGCTGTATTTATCGCCGTGTTTGTCGCCGTGTTTGTCGCCGGAGTTGTCGCCGGAGTTGCCGCCGGAGTTGCCACCGTATTTGCCACCCGCAAACAACATGCTGGAAAAGCGCGCCATCTCTGACGCGCTCATCCACAGCCCGTCCGCCGCCTCGTTGGGCTGCGGCGCTTCGGTCCATGGCTGGCCGCGCCGATACCCGGACGCGCGCTGCTCCAACATGCGCGCGAGGGGCTGGAACCCCGCGCGCGGCATGTTCAAGGGCTGAAGAATCGTGCGGCGCACATAGGTGTCGAAGGGTTCCCGCGCCACATGCGCCACCATGTCGCCCAGCAGCGCGTACGCCATGTCGGCGCGCGCACGCCCCATCGTGTCTTCCAGCGTGGCCGGATGCAGGCTCAGCAGATTGCGGGCGGTATAGGGTTCCGCGCCCATCCACTGCATGGCGTTGCGGCGGGGTTCCACGTGCCAGTCCGGCAAGGCGTCTTCGGCCGGGGCGTCCAGCGGCAACCGGCCATCGTCGGCGGCGCGCAGCACGGCCGCCGCCGTGACCACCTTGCTGATGGCGCCCACGCGATACAGCGTGTCGCGCGTGGCGCGTCGATGCCGCGACGCATCCGCGACCCCAAAGCCCGTGCTCCAGACGATGTGCTGATCATCCACGATAGCGATCGACACGCCGGGCACCTTGGCTGCGCCCATGTCGTAGGGAATACGTTGGGCCAGATATGCCAACACCGCCGCGTAATCGCCCTTGGCGATGGTTGCCGGCGCGGCGGGGGGCAGGCTCTGGCAACCGCCCGCGGCAAGCAGCAACGATCCGATGGCAAGCAATCGACTTAACGAGAACATGGCGGTCGGCAAACCCTGTCAATGAGGAATGCCGTGATGCTAGCCATGCAAGCGCGCGGGATCTTTCCCGCTTTGTAGGGAGTTTGTGAAGATCTTTACTCAGATGTCGCCATGCGTGGCCGGGGTCGCCATGCTTGGCCGTGCGTGACCGCTCGGTCAGGCCGCGTTCCAACTGATCACAAAGCGGGCGCCGCCCAGCGGGCTATCAGCCACGAACGCCGTGCCGTTATGCCACCGCGCCACGCGGCTGACGATGGCCAGCCCCAGGCCCGTGCCGCCGGTGCCGCGTGCGCGGCTTTCATCCAGGCGGATGAAGGGCTCGAAAATTCGTTCGCGATCGGCGGGCGGCACGCCTGGCCCGTCGTCGTCCACCGTCAACATATAGTTGTGCGGCGCCGGACTGGTCAAGCCAACCTGAACCCGCTCGCCCGCGTGCCGGATCGCGTTCTGCAGCAGGTTGAGCAAGGCGCGCGTCATGTAGCGCGAGTGCAGCCGAATCTCGTCCACATCGCATTGGGACACGGTGCACTGCACGCCCAGCAGCCCGGCCTCGAACGCCGCGTGCTGCACGACGGCATCCAGCCAACCACGCGCATCCAGGGCTTGCAGCGGAACGTTGTCGCTCTTGTGTTCCAGGCGGGCATACATCAGCAATTCCGACGCCATGCTGTCCAGCTCGGCCACATCGCTTTTCATTTCCTCAACCAGACGGCTGCGCGCCTCGGGGTCGGGTTCGCGGTCGATCATGTCCAACTCGAACGACAGCCGGGAAATGGGCGTACGCAGTTCGTGCGACACCGCGTTGGTCAGGTCGCGCTGGTTGCTGATCAGAGCACTGATGCGATCGGACATCTGGTTGAACGTGTCGCCCAGCCCACGGATGCTGGAAAAGCGCGACAGGCGCACGCGCGCGTGCAAGTCGCCCTGCCCCATGTGCTGCGCGGCGGTCTTCAGCGCTTCCAGGTCACGCCAGATCGGCAGCGCCCACAGCAGCATGAACCCGCACAGCAGCAAACCCAACGCGGAATAAACGCCAACAATCACCCAGGTGCCGACAAGCGGCTCGGGAGGCATCTTGACGAGCAGCCATTGCGCGCCCGGCCCCGGAATGGCGGCAACAAAGCTCATCAGCTTGTCACGCAGGAAGAACCCGCCCGCATCGATGGTGCGCCACTCTTCGTCGGTCAGCGCGAAATCCGCCGCGCGGTAGTCGGCGGGGTCCAGCACCTGCAAGGCCAAACCGTAATGCGGCGCCAGCGTGTCGCGCACATAATCGCGGCGCGCCTCGGGCGGCACGTTGGCCAGTTCCTGCTTCAGGCTGTGCAACTGGCCGCGCACCGCTTCGCGCGTGTAGTTCGCGGTCTCGGGCTCAAACAAGTAGTTCGCGGCCCGGTCCACCACTTCGCTTGACAGCACAAAGCCAATCGCCAGCACCACGAAGATGCGCAGGACGAACTTAAGCATCGCCAAGCTCGTGCGCCTTGGGCGAAAACAGGTAGCCCTTGCCCCAGATGGTCTTGATGCGGGTGGGGTCGCGCGGGTCATCTTCCAGTTTGCGGCGCAGCTTGCTGACGCACACGTCCACGCTGCGATCCAGCCCATTGAATTCGATGCCGCGCACGGCGTTAAGCAGATCGTCGCGCGTCAATACCTGACCGGCCTGACTTGCCAAGGCCCACAGCATTTCGAATTCCATGGTGGTGAGGTCAACCTCGACCCCCGCGAGCCGCACCGCGCGCGTCTGGCGGCTGATGGACAGCGGGCCGAACTCCAGGTGATCCGGCTGCGCGTCAGTCTGGTTGTGGCGGCGCATCAGGGCACGAATCCGCGCCAGCAGCACGCGCGGTTCAACCGGCTTGATGACGTAATCGTCCGCGCCGGATTCCAGCCCCAGAATCTGGTCCAGGTCATCTTCGCGGGCGGTCAGCATCAGGATGGGCGCGCTTGAAAATGCGCGCAGGTCACGGCAAACCTGCAAGCCGTCGCGGCCCGGCAGCATCAAGTCCAGGATGGTGATGGCGGGATCGTGGCGGCGAAACGCCTCCACGGCATGGTCACCGCGATAGGCCTGGGCGACATTGAAACCGTGTTGTTCCAGAAACTGCGCAATCAAGCGCGAGAGCTTCGGATCGTCTTCGACTAACAAGGCCTTGGTCATGGTGTCCAGACTAAAGTTCTTGCACCGTTACGGTGCATTTGCGCGGCAAGCATACACCGAAAGAATGGGAATTTTGCTTGGCATCCGGGGCGCGCGGCAGCCGATTCCCGGGGTGTTGCAGGGCGGTACACTGTGCGCTCCCTGGCCCAGAGCGCAACCTGTCCCACCGTGTCCACCGCCCCGCTTACGTCCACCGCCGCACCCGCCAATGACATCGCCCGCGAGGACGACGTGGACGAACGCCTGTTCGTGGCGTCGGTGGAAAAGGCGATGCGCGTGCTGGAAAGCTTCGACCGCGACAACCAGGCGCTGTCGATTCTAGAGCTGAACGAACGCACCGGACTGGGCCGCAGCGCAACCCAGCGCTTTGTCTACACGCTGCATCGGCTGGGCTATCTGCAACGGCTGGCGGGCGCGAAAAGCTATCGCCTGTCGGCGCGGCTGGTGGGCCTGGCCGGCGCCATGCTGGGCGGAAACGCGCCCTTGCAACATGCCTGGCCGCACCTGGTCGAACTGGCGCGAGAAACCGGCGAATCGGTGTCGTGGGTAGAGCTTGATGGCGACGAGATCATCGTCCTGGGCAACATCCCCAGCGTGCATCCGGTGTCGGTGAACCTGCCGGTGGGCAGCCGCTTCGCGGCCCTGCCGGCGTCATCGGGGCAGGCGTTGCTGGCGCACCTTCCCGACGAGGCACTACGCGCGCGGATCGTGGCCATGCCGGCCAGCGTGCGCGCCCGCTTTGGTGACCGCGACGACGACGAGATCCTCAGCTTCTTCATCAAGGCTCGCACCCAGGGCTACTCAATGACCGAGAAGAACCTCGGGCAAGGCAGCGTGTCGATCTCCGTGCCGGTGGTCGATAGCCGTGGCCAGACGATCGCCGCCATCAATCTGTCCACGCTGGCCGCGCGCCACGACGCGGACGCCGTAAGCACCCGCCTGCTGCCCCTGGTAACGCAGGCCGCGCGCGACCTCATCGCGGCATAACAACCCCCTCTTTTGAAAATTGCATGGCAATTTTATTGCCATGGCTTGTGCTCGCCTTCGGGAAACCCCTCGGTTTTTCCGCGCAAAAATCCGCCGTATGATCCATAAAAATTAAATAGTAATTACGTAAATTGCTATGTAATTTTATTGTCCCCGACGGCGGCGGACGCTCTTGCAAAGGACGAACACCATGGACTTCATCAAATTGGAACGGGTTGGCAACGTAACGGTGCTGACGCTGAATCGGCCAGACTGCCTCAATGCCTGGCATACGGCGATGCGCGCCGAAATCATGCAGGTGCTGCGCGAGGCCGCCACGGATCCAACCGTCGGCGCGCTGGTGATGACCGGCGCCGGCGACCGCGCCTTCTGCGCGGGCCAAGACCTGAACGAGGCGCGCGACTTCGACGGCGCTCGCGCCGAAACGTGGATCGGCGAGTGGGAAACCTATTACCACCTGCTGCGCAGCTTCCCGAAGCCCTTGGTCATGGCGCTTAACGGCACGGCCGCCGGCTCGGCTTTCCAGGTGACCCTGCTGGGTGACATCCGCGTGGCCCACGACGGCGTGAAGATGGGGCAACCCGAAATCAACGCCGGCATCGCCAGCGTGACGGGGCCGTGGATCATGCGCGAAATGCTCGGCCTGTCGCGCACCATCGAGCTCACGCTGACCGGCCGCATGATGGATGCGCGCGAATGCCACCAGCTTGGTTTGATCCATCACCTGGTCCCGGCCGACCAGGTGCGTGCGCGCGCACTGGAGATCGCCACCGAACTCGCGGCCAAGCCGCCCGTGGCGCTGCGCCTGGACAAACAACGCTTCCAGGAAATGACCGAAGCGGGCTTTCGCGACGCCATGAAGGCGGCCGCGCGCCTGCATCACGAATCGTACGAAAGCGGCGAGCCCGCCCGCATGATGCAAGCCTTCTTCGCCGAGCGCGATCAGCGCCGCCAAGCCGCTAACTGACGTGGCCGCCTCACTCGACTCTCCGATCGCTTCACGCATCATGAACGCAGACACTCACATCGACATCCCGTCGGCCTCCGACGAAACCCTGGCGCAGCTCATCGCGCGCCGCGCCGCCGAGGCGCCCGACGAGGTGTATTGCCTCTTCAACGACACGCCGCTTACGCTGGCCATGCTGCACGAGCGCGTGCTGCGCCTGGCCAACCTGCTGTGGCGTGAAGGCCTGCGCCCCGGCGACCGCGTGGCGCTGATGCTGCCCAGCCACCCTGACCACATCGTCGCCATCTTCGCGCTGGCCACGCTGGGCCTGGTGCGGGTGCCTGTGAACGTCCACCTGAAAGGGCCATCGCTCACACACCTGTTCGAACACCTGGCGCCGCGCGCCCTCATCGCCGACGCCGAACACGCCGACGCGCTGGCGCCCGAGCTCCACCGGCTGGACACGATGTTGTGGCGCGGCGGGCAAGGCCCCGATGCCGATGCCAGCCGCGCCTTCGAACGCTATCTGGACACGCCGGCCGACCCGCTGCCGGTCACGCCCGGCCCCGACGACATCCTGGCGCTGACGCCAAGCTCGGGCACCACGGGCGCGCCCAAGGGCGTGCTGAAGTCCGACCGCACCCTGCGCGCGGGGCCGCTCGCCATCCTGCGGCTGACCGGCGCCGAGCCCGGCAGCGTATTCCTGTTGTGGGAATCGCTGCACCACGGCGCCGGCGTCGCGGTGATCATTTCGGCGCTGCTGGGCGGAACCCGGCTGGCAATGGTGGAACGCTTTAGCGCGTCGCGCTTCTGGGACGACGCCCGCCGCTACGGCGTGACGCACATCCACTATCTGGGCACCGTGATTCCGATGCTGCTCAAGCAGCCCCCGCGCGCCGACGATCGCGACCACGGCGTGCAGATCGCGTGGGGCGGCGGCTGCCCGCCCGATCTCTGGCAGACCTTCTCGCAACGCTTCGGCGTGGAGATGCGCGAAGGGTACGGGCTGTCGGAGCTGATCACCTTCGTCACCGTGAACCCCGCCGGGCCGGCCGGTTCCGTGGGCAAGCCGCTGGATTACTACGACGTACGACTGACCGGCGACGACGGCGAACCAGTGCCGGTGGGCCAGACCGGCGAAATCACGGTGCGCGCGCGCGTACCCGGTCTGGAGTTCCTGGGCTACTTCCGCAATCCCCAGGCCGAGCGCGAAGCGCGCCGTGGCGACTGGTTCTGCACCGGCGACCTGGCGCGCCAGGATGAACAGGGCTTTCTGTATTACGCCGGCCGCAAGAAAGACATGCTGCGGCGGCGCGGCATCAACATCTCGGCCTGGGAGGTCGAGCGCGTGATCGCCGAGCATCCCGATATCGAGGAAACCGCGCTGGTGGGCGTGCCCAGCGACCTGGGCGAAGACGAACTCAAGCTCTTCGTGCGCTTGCGCGAGGGCCGTGAGCTGGCGCCGCTGGACCTGATCCGCTGGAGCGAGCCGAAGCTGCCGTACTACCAGATCCCGCGCTTCGTCGCCTTTGTTGACGAATTTCCCAAGACGCCGACGCAGCGCATTCAGAAGAAAGAGCTGTCGCGCCAGACCGACGGCGTGTGGGATTTGCAGGCCTCGGGCTACCGGGTCGGCAAGTAGCACGTTTTTATCAACCCGCAGTACAACACCCGCAGTTCAACGGACACATCAGAATCCGCGGGCGCGTCAGCGCACCGCATCAAGGGGAAGTCGATGAACATCATTTTCAATTGGAAGTCGCGTTGCGCCACCTGGTTCGCGGCGGGCGCATTGAGCCTGGCGGCCTTGCCGGCGCAAGCCCAGTATCCGGATCGCCCGATCACGCTGGTCGTGCCGTTTGCCGCCGGTGGCGCGGTCGATGTGGTCGGCCGGATTTTCGCCACGGCCCTGGGCGAACAGCTTAACCAGACCGTCGTGGTCGAGAACAAGGCCGGTGCAAGCGGCAACATCGGCGCGCAGCAGGTGCGGCGCGCCAAGGCCGACGGCTACACGCTGCTGATGGCGCCCACCACGTCGTATGTGCTGAACAGCCGGCTGATGGGCAAGGAAGTCGTGGGCTTTGACCTGCTCAAGGATTTCCGCTCGGTGGGCGTGGTGGGCGAGCTTCCCGTCGTGCTGGTCGTAAACCAGGGCATGGGCGTCAAAACCCTGCCCGAACTGGTCGCCAAGGTGCGGGCGGCGCCGGACGACTACGCCTACGGCTCTTCCGGCCCCGGCACGCTTGAGCATGCCATCGCCGAAATGTTCCGCCTGCGCGAGAAACTGGAACTGCTGCACGTGCCCTATCGCGGCGCCGCGCCCGCCATGGTCGACCTGCTGGCAGGCCAGGTGCAGATGATGTTCGCCACGGCACCGACCGCGCTGGCCAACCTGCCCGGCGGCCGCATCGTGCCGGTGGGCGTGGCCTCGCGTAAGCGGCTGGCATCGCTGCCCGACACGCCCACGCTGATCGAACAGGGGCTGTCGGACTTCACCGCGTCGTCGGTCTACGCCATCCTGGTGTCGCACGACACGCCGGAGCCGGTGGTGCAGGCGTTGAACGACGCGCTCAAGCGGATCAACGACGGCCCGGCGCTGGCCGAGAAGCTGCGGCAGCAAGGCGTGGAGCCGGTCTACACCGACACCAAGCGGGCCGATGCGGCGCTGCGGGCCGAGGTCGAAAAATGGAACAGCGTGGTGGATGCCACGCACATCAAACTGAACTGAACCGCCGCGAAAACGGCACGGGAGATTGCCTTGGCTTCTGAAATTCTTGTGGAACGGCGTGACGGAGGCCGCGTGGCCGTCGTCACCATCAATCGACCGCATCGGCGCAATGCCTGCGACCTGGCGGCCTGGCGCGACATGCGCGACGTCTTTCGCGGCTTTGCCGAAGACCGCGCGCTGCGGCTGGCGGTGCTGACCGGCGCGCAGGGCCACTTCTGCGCGGGCGACGACATTCTTGCGTTTCGCGAGGCGCTGTCGGACCCGGTACGCGCCGACGCCTATCGCGCCGTGATCCAGGAATGCTTCGCGGCCGTGCAGGCCGCGCCGGTACCGGTGATCGCCGCGATGCGCGGCGTGTGCGTGGGCGGCGGCGCAAGCCTGGCGCTGTGCTGCGACTTCCGCGTGGGCGACGCCAGCGCACGGGTCAGCGTGCCGGTGGCGCGCCTGGGCCTGGTCTATCCCACCATCCAGTTGCAGCGCCTGTCCCAGCTGATCGGGGTGAGCCAAACGCGGCGCTGGCTTTACACCGGTGGCTTCGTGGACGCCAACTCGGCATGCCAGGCAGGCTTCATCGACGACATCCACGACGACCCAGTCGCCGGCGCGCTGGCATTCGGGGCAGGCATGATGGACAACGCGCCGCTGTCCATCGCGGGCAGCAAGCTCCAGCTCAACGCGATCTCGGCGGGCACGCTGGTCGAAGACGCGGCGCGCATCCAGGCGCTGTCGGACCAGGCCAACCAAAGCGAGGACTACCGCAACGCCGCGACCGCCTTCGCCGAGAAACGACAACCGGTGTTCGTCGGGCGCTGAGCTTCGCTATTCCGCCCTGGCGCCGGACACCTTGACCGTCTCAGCCCACCTTTGAGTTTCCGTGGCAATGAACGCCGTGAATGCTTCAGGGGTTGAGGCGAGCGGGTTGAGCGACATCGAGGCATTGGCCCGCTCGACTTCAGGCGTCTTGAGGGCAAGCCCGATCGCTTCGTTCATGCGCTTGATGATGGCATCCGGCGTTCCCTTGGGCGCCACAATCCCGCCCCAAGCCACCGCTTGAAAGTTCGGGAAACCGGATTCAGCCATCGTTGGAACATCCGGCATGGTCGCCAGGCGCTTCGAACTGGTGACCGCAAACGCCTTCAGCGTTCCGTCGTTGATGAACTGCTGCACGCCGTTCACGTTGTCGAACATGACGTCGACCCGGCCGCTGACCACATCCGAAAGCGCCATGGATCCACTGCGATACGGCACGTGGGTGATATCCAGCGCGCCAACCGCCTTCATCATTTCGCCGGTCAGATGACTACCCGACCCTACCCCTGTTCCCGAGGCGAAGTTCACCTTGCCGGGGTTCTGCTTGATATAGGCCGTCAGCTCCGAGATGGAGTTCGGCTTGAAGTTCTTCCCCGCAACAAGAATGTAAGGGTTGTCGAACAGCAAACCGACGGGCGCGAAATCCTTGATCGGGTCATAAGGCAGGCTGCGGTAGAAGCTTGCGTTGACCGCCAGGGTGATGTTGTTGCCAAAGCCGAACGTGTAGCCATCCGGCGCCGCCTTGGCAACCGTGCGGGTGCCCACGATCCCACCGGCGCTAGACAGGTTTTCCACGATAACGGGCTGCTTGAGGATTCTTCCAATCTGTTCGGCAACGGGCCGCGTCGCCACGTCAGGCCCAGACCCCGCCGCATAGGGAATGATGAGTTTGATGGGTTTGTTCGGCCAGGATTGCGCATGCACGGCCGTAGACAATGTGATCGCCAACAGAGCGATCAAACGGGGGATTTTCATCGGATTCTCCAAGCTACTTTTGAACGCACGTCATCCGCGCAAAATTTGAATCAGGCGATTCGTCCAGGGCGACGCCGGTTCCCCCGCCGCAAGCGCCGGCGAAAAATGATCCCCCGGCAGCACCATGGTTTCGCAGGGGCGTTGCAGCCGGCGCAGCTCGGCTTGCATCGTTTGATTGCCCTTGACGATCCGTGGCAAGTCTTCGCTGGCATAGGCCAGCAACATCAAGGGCGTGTCTTCATTCAAAAGACAAACCGGACTTGCCAGCGCCGCTTCCGACGCGTCATGTAGAAGATTCTGATGCGTACGTTCTTCCCCGCTATCCGGAAGCCGATCGGGATACCGGATATCAAGCGGCGCACACAGCGGAAAGCACGCGACGATCGACGACGCCGGGATGCCGTGGCGGGCCAGACCGTCGGCGCTTAGCGCGGCAAGCGTCATCAAATGGCCGCCCGCGGAATGACCGCCAAGCGCAATGCGGCTGGGGTCGCCGCCATACTCGTGAATGTTCCGATACACCCAAGAGATCGCTGACAGGCAATCGTCCAGAAGCGCCTGCCATTTGTAGCGAGGCGCAAGCCGATACGAGACCGAGACAAACGTAATGCCGGCGGCGACCAATGCCGGGGCCATCAACGCTACCCACTCCTTGTAGCCGTTCGTCCACGCGCCGCCATGCGCGAAGATCAGCACCGGGCCGGCTCGTCCGTCCGCGTTTCGACTGGGGTACACGTCGAGCCGGTGCGCGGCGGTGTCGCCGTACTGAATGTCGGCGACACGTTCGCATCGCTGTACGGCGGCAGCCGACAGCGCGAGTGCCGCCCGCGCATAGTCCTCGGCCTCTACGGGATACAACGGGGGTTGTGGGGCAAGATGGGGAAAGCTCATGTCTGGACCGCGCTGAAGTGATTTCGGTTGCTAAAGCGGCTTGTAGGCCACCGCCTTGATCTCGATGCGCAGCATCGGATGCGGCAGTTGGTGCACCGCCACGGTGGTTCGAGCGGGGCCGTCATAGTCGAAATACTCGGCATAGACTTCGTTGTAGCCCTTGAAGTCACCCATATCGACCAGGTACGTGGAGAGCTCAACCAAGTCTTTCAGGCCGGCGCCCGCGCTTTCAAGAATCGCCTTGATGTTCTCGATGACCGCGCGAGTCTGCGCGCGGATATCGGCATCCAGCACGCCCATGGCGTCGACCTCGGCGCCCGCGAAGCTGTTGTCGGGGCGCCGGGAGCTGGTGCCCGAAACGAACAGAAAATCACCGGCACGTTTTACGTGAGGGAACTTGCCGCGCGGCTGCGCGCGCCCTTCGATGACGGCCGACGACACATTGCTTTTGCTCATGGTTTTCTCAGTCATTGACGGCCTCCGGTGCGTCCACGTGGATGCAAACGTTGGTGAGTTCGGAATAGAAATTCAGCGAATGCAGCCCGCCTTCGCGGCCGATGCCGGACAGGCCGCTGCCGCCAAACGGTGTGCGCAGGTCGCGCAGGAACCAGGCATTGACCCAGGCAATGCCAACATTCATGGACTGCGCAACGCGGTGCGCCTTGTTGACGTTGCTTGTCCAGATCGTCGCCGCCAGGCCATACGGCGTGGCGTTGGCACGGCGGATGACTTCCGCTTCGGTGTCAAAAGGCGTGATGTGGCCGATGGGGCCGAATATTTCTTCCGACACGCAGCGCGCGTCATCGGCCAAGCCGGCGATCAACGTGGGTTCCACCCAGAAGCCGCCATCCAGCGCATTGCCGAAGCTGGGCGTGCCGCCGCCCACGATGAACTTCGCCCCTTCTTCCCGCGCCAGCGCGTAGTAGCTAAGCACCTTGTCGCGATGAGCCGCTGAAATCACCGGCCCCATGTCCGTAGCCGCGTCGGTGGGGTTGCCTAGCTTGATGCGCTTGGCGCGCTCGGCCAGCGCGGCCACGAAGCGGTCGTAGAGGGGCCGCTCAACAAAAATTCTTTCGGAGCACAGGCACACCTGGCCGCTGTTCAGGAACGCGGCGCGCGTCATCCCTTCCACGGTTTTCTCGAAATCGCAATCCGCGAAGATGATGGCCGCGTTCTTGCCGCCCAGCTCGAACGACACCGGTTTAACGCCATCGGCGGCGGCGTGCATGATGGCCGTGCCGGTCTTCGATTCACCGGTGAAGGTGATGGCGCTGATATCTGGATGCTTGGTGATGAACTCGCCGGCCGAGTTCGGACCAAAGCCGTGCACCAGGTTGAACACGCCTTCAGGCAGCCCAACGGACTGCATCACCTCGGCCAGCAGGGTTGCGGTTCCCGGCGTTTCTTCCGATGGCTTGGCCACTACCGCATTGCCGCACGCCAGCGCGGGCGCGACTTTCCAACTGAACAGAAGCAGGGGCAGGTTCCACGGCGAAATGATGCCGACCACGCCCAAGGGCTTTCTGACGGCGTAATTGATGGCGTGGGCGCCACCGGCCAGCTCGGTGCGAAACGTTTCCAGCGGGGCCGTCTTCAGAATGTCCGCGAAGATGCGAAAATTTGCCGCGCCGCGCGGGATATCCAGCTTGGACGCCAGCGACACCGGCTTGCCCGTATCGCTGACCTCGGCATCCAGGAAGTCATCCGCGCGCCGATCGATCTCGTCAGCGATGCGGTAGAGCATGTCGGCTCGGTCAACGACCGACGTGGCGCCCCAGCCGCGTACCGCCTGGTGGCCCGCGGCGATGGCCTCGTCGACCATTGCCCTGGTGGCCTCGTGTACGTCTGCAAAGCGGACGCCCGTTGCCGGGTTGATGCCGGCGAAGCGCTTTTCGCTATCGACGAATCGGCCATTGATGAAATTTCTGTACTGCTTCAACACGACTGCTCCTTGGCAAGGTCGGGCCCGCTTGGCAAGCCCTATTGTTTGGCGCTACTGGAGCTTGAACTCCACGACAGCGCCGCCGCTGCCGTACAGCGGTGCGTACTCGTGCACGATGGCCTGCTTGAAATTCCCACCCATCGCGCCCAGCAGCCAATGGAATTGCTTGAGGCCCATGTCCGGATTCGCTTCCTTGGCATAGTCGGGCAGGCTTGCGCGCAACGCTTCCACATCGCCGCTTTCCATCAGGGCCAGCAAACGCCGGTTCCACGTGTCGTCGGCTTCCGAAAGAATGTGATCTTCCTGTAGGTCGATGTTGTCGCGGAACATGCTGTTGGACAGGCCGCCAATCCCCACCACCGCGACACGCTTGTCCTGCAAGGCAGCAGCGGCGATGGCGCCCAACTGCTCGGTCTGCTCGGCGCTGTGATAAAGGTTGTTTGCCGCGATGACGACCGGCAGCGCCGATGAGCCGAAATGCATCAGCGTGGTCGCCGTGATCGTGCCGGTGTCGATCGGGAACTGGTCGTAGTCGACGCCTCGCGTCTTGATGCCTGCGTCGTTGCAAGCTTGGACACAGCGATGCGCCAGCGCGGAATCGGAATAAATGTCGAACGGCTGCTCGCCGAACTCGTGCCAGTTTTCATCCACATGCAGGCCGGCACTGCGCGCCCGGGTGATCCACAACTGGTCCAGCACGGCGAACCATTGCGTGGAATAGACCAGCACACAATCAGGCTTGGACGCCGCCAGCGAATCGCCGGCATGCGCCAAGGCGTCTCGAAGGCGGCCCCAGGGCGCCACGTCGGGACGCAACTGCGGCAACGGGCTGCCGGGAACAAGAAACGCGGACACGATGCTCATGGTTGGCCCCCTTCCTGAAGGTTCCATTCGATCACCGCGTTGCCGGTGCCGATGACGGTGCCGTAGCCATGCAACCTGCCGGCAAGTTCGGGATAGCCCATCGCGGCGTGCATCCAGGTGAAGGCGCCGGACTTCACTTCGGCAAAGGCTTCATCAATGAACTGAGGTAGAAGCTGGAAGGTTTCTTTCATGCGGCCTTGCCGCATCAGGTTGATCATGCGCACGTCCCACTTGTAGCCGTCGTAGCGCTCGGGATGCTCTTTGGTCATGTCCTCGGGCAGCTCCGGTTCCTCATGAAAATGCCAGTGGGACAAGGTGTTGCTGGCCAGCAGCACGGCGCGGCGTCCGGTTTTGCGGATAGCTTCCCGCGTGGCCCGGCCCAGAAGATCCATCTCGCCCTGGCCTTCCTTGGTATTTAGGAAGTACGGCGTGTTGTTGGCGGATATGCCCACCACCGGAATGTCCCATTGCGGTCGAATCATGTGCAGCGTGGTGATCGTTCCGTAGTCGGGCCGGAACTTCGGATTGCGCATCATCTTGCTGACCAGGCCAAGATTGGCGGCTTCTGCGCAGCATGCCTCGGCCAGTTCAACATCCACGTCCATGCCGAAGTCATAGCGGAATATGTTGGGGAAGATGGGGTCGACCGATCGCCCGGTCAGCCGTGGCACGCCTAGAAAGTGGTGCCCGACCTGGGTAATCCAATGCGGGGAATGCACCAGCAGCACGTCAGGCTTCATGCGTTCAATGCTCTCGCGTGCCTGCTCATACGCCCAGCGCAGCGGTTCCCAGCCGCCTTCAGACCGAGGTTCGTTCTGAGGCGGGTTTTCGCCGTAGACCAGATGCGGGGGATGCGGCGCCAGGAAGCCGGAAAGAATCACTCCTTCACTCATGGTGAAGCTCCTTGATTGACAGTTGAAACGCAACTCCCACCGCAGCATCCAGCGGAACGGGCTTTATGAGACGTATGCGTACTATCTTAGGACGGAGTAACAAGCCAATAAACGAGGAATAACCATATAAATCCATATTGCGTGCGGTAAAAGCGCTTATTGAAAACTTCTTATCTTGTACGTATACATGCTATTGTAACTACGCAGGGTCCCCTCTTAATATCCCCAACCAACCATAGAAATCTCCGATCACAATGGCCCGTTCACCTTCCTCCAAGTCCGCCCCCTCCCCGGCTTCGCCCTCTTCCGCCGTGGCGGAAGTCGACGCATTGCTGCGGAATTTCCGGCTTGAAGATGTACCGTCGCATCTCTTGCGACGCGCCCACTTCAAGGCCGAGGAGATCTTCGCCACGACGTTTGCGGGCGAAGGCGTAACACCCAGGCAGAAAGCCGCTTTGGTCCTGCTTTATCAAGAGCCGGGGCTCAGCCAGAACTCCTTGGCGGAACGCTTGGCGATGGACCGCAACACGGTCGCCGAAATGGTAAGACGCATGCATGGCGGCGGCCTGATAGAGCGCCGGCCGTCTCCGACGGATGCCCGGGCCTACCAGCTTTACGTGGCGCCGGCCGGGCTGGACCTGCTATGCAGGGTGATGCCGCGCGATGTGGTGGTGGAAGATCAACTGCTTGCTCGCCTGCCCGAGGAATACCGCGGCCTGTTCGTCAAATGCCTGCGCCTGATCGCCGAATACGGCAATGAGGCGGACGCGCCCAAACCTGATCCCAAACCTGATTGACGGATGAGCATCGGGCTTGCGCCCGCCTGTCTGCGTTGACACGGCCCGCCCAACGGCCGGCCAGCGCCGCACGTCTTTCAGCCGGCTGACAGCCGGGCGCGAGGCGCTCCCGCTACACTCTCGGGATCCCGCGCCGATGGCCGCCGGACCGGCCCCGCGCACACAGGCATGGCGGCCGGCAGGTAGCCTTGCTCTCATATTCCCGCCATGTCGCAATCCAATTCGTTCAATCTCAGGCAGATCGCCGTGCCGGCGTTCGGCCCGTCGCTTTTGTATGGCATCAGCAATGGCGCCATTCTTCCCGTCATTGCGCTCACCGCGCGCGACCAGGGCGCATCGGTGGCAGCCGCCGGGCTCATCGCCGCCCTGATCGGGGT
>Ga0160437_1000503_pt1 | contig 20103 bp, 21 predicted proteins | sample HID1975I_E0MG_FD_108227 | JGI IMG/M metagenome (GOLD analysis project Ga0160437, IMG submission 108227) | Enriched soil microbial communities from UW Madison campus, WI, USA - HID1975I_E0 MG | ecosystem: Environmental > Terrestrial > Soil > Unclassified | place: USA: Madison, Wisconsin... | reverse complement strand
TTCGAGCGCTACCTGCCGTCGGCGGTGCTGGTCACCGGCTTTGACATCATCTTCTTCTGGGTGGCCCGCATGATCATGGCCACCGACAGCTTCACCGGGAAGATTCCGTTCAAGGACATCTACATGACCGGCCTGATCCGCGATGCGCAGGGTCAGAAGATGTCCAAGTCCAAGGGCAACGTGCTCGACCCGCTGGACATCATCGACGGCATTTCGCTGGAGGACCTGGTCGCCAAGCGCACCACAGGTCTGATGAAGCCCAAGGATGCGCCGAAGATCGAGAAGGCGACCCGCCGCGAATTCCCCGAGGGCATCATCGCCCACGGTGCCGATGCGCTGCGCTTCACCATCGCCGCGCTGGCCACCCATGGCCGCGATATCAAGTTCGACATGAACCGCGCCGAGGGCTACAAGAACTTCTGCAACAAGCTGTGGAACGCCAGCCGCTTCACCCTGATGAACACCGAGGGTGGCAGCTTCACCGGCGTGCCGCAGCCGCGGACTGATGCCGAGCGCTGGATCCTCGCGCGCCTGGCGGCGGTCTCGGCCGAAGCGCAGACGCATTACGCCAACTACCGCTTCGACCTGCTGGCACAGTGCCTGTACGAGTTCGCCTGGAACGAGTTCTGCGATTGGTTCCTGGAACTGACCAAGCCGGCCCTCAACGGTGCCGACGCCGAGGATGCCAACAGCACCCGTCATACCCTGCTGTACGTACTGGAAGCGCTGCTGCGCCTGCTGCATCCGCTGACCCCGTTCGTCACCGAGCAGCTGTGGCGCCAGGTCGCCCCGCGCCTGGGCATCACCGAGGACACCATCTCGCTGCGGCCGTACCCGACCGCCGAGGAGTTCGCCGGTGATTTCGCCCGCGCCGAGGCCGACGTGGAATGGCTGAAGTCGATGGTCAACGCCCTGCGCCGCGTGCGCAGCGAGTTGAATGTGCCGCCGTCGAAGCTGGTCCCGCTGCTGCTGCAGGGCGGCACCGACGACGACCGCGCACGCATGACCCGCTTCACCTCCTCGCTGTCGTTCCTGCTCAAGCTGGAGCGCATCGAGTGGCTGGCCAACGGCAGCGACACGCCGCCGGCGGCCGCCGCGATCGTGGGCGATCTCACCCTGCTGGTGCCGCTGGAGGGCCTGGTCGATCTGGGCGCCGAGCGCGCGCGCCTGGACAAGGAAATCGCCCGGGTGGAATCGGAGAAGGAAAAGAGCGAGACCAAGCTGGCCAAGTTCACCGACAAGGTGCCGGCGGCGGTGGTCGAGCAGGAGCGCGTGCGCCTGGTCGAGTGGACCGCACAGCTGGATGGCCTGCGTTCGCAGCGCGCGAAGCTGTAAGCGCCCGGGTAGAGCCACGCCATGCGTGGCTCTACCCAGCCCATAGTGAATGCAGGGCCCGCCCAAGCGGTTTCGGGCGCGATGTCCGCGCATCTGCGGCATGATGCGGGTTCGCCCATGGAATGAATGACCGCCGACACGATGTCGCTGTCCATATTCTGCATCGTGCTGTTCGCCGCCCTGCTGCATGCCAGCTGGAACGCGATCGTCAAACGTGGCACCGACAAGCTGATGACCACGTTGCTGGTCACCGGCTCTGCGGCGGTGATCGCCGCGATCGGCCTGCCGTTCCTGCCCGCCCCCGCGCCGCAGAGCTGGCCGTGGCTGGCGACCTCCACGCTCCTCCAGGTCGGGTATTACCTGCTGGTCGCCCGCACCTACCAGCTGACAGACATGAGCGCGTCCTACCCGTTGATGCGCGGCTGCGCGCCGATCCTGGTCGCGCTGGTCAGCACACTGTTCCTCGGCGAGCGCCTGGCCTGGATCGCCTGGAGCGGGATCGCGCTGATCTGCCTGGGCATCCTGTGCATGACCCGCGGCACCTCACGCCAGCACCTGTGGCTGCCCCTGCTCAATGCCGGCGTCATCGCCACCTATACGCTGGTCGATGGCTGGGGCGCACGCCACTCGGGCGCCGCGGTGAGCTACACGCTGTGGCTGTTCCTCCTCTCCGGCCTGCCCCTGCCGCTGTGGGCGCTATGTACCCGGGCCGCCGCGCTGCGCGACTACGCGCGCCACAACTGGGGCTACGGCATCATCGGTGGTGTCGGCACACTGGTCTCGTACGGGCTGGCGCTGTGGGCCATGACGGTCGCGCCGATCGCGATGATCTCCGCACTGCGCGAAACCTCGATCCTGTTCGGGATCCTGATCTCGGCCTGGCTGCTGCGCGAACGCGTGACCGGCCAGCGCTGGATCGCCGCCGGCCTGATCGTGCTCGGCGCGGTGCTGCTGCGGATGGCGTAGCGCCACCCCACGCCGTCAGAGCGGCGGCATCACCTGGATATCGTCGTCGACCAGTTCGATCGCCATCACCAGCGCATCCTCGCGCCCCTCGCGGGCCGGGTAATAACGCGGCCGGCGACCGATCTCGTTGAATCCTTCGCTGTGGTACAGCGCCACCGCTGGGGTATTGGACGGCCGCACTTCCAGGAACACGCGGTGCGCACCGTGGTCACGCGCCAGCTTTACCAGCGCGCGCAGCAGATGACGACCGTGACCGCGCGACTGGCACAGCGGGTCCACGCAGATATTGAGGATATGGGCTTCATCGGCGGCGATGCTGAGCAGGCCGTAGCCCATCAGCAGGCCGTCCTCTTCCATCGCCAGGCCGGGATAACCGGCCCGCAGGCAATCCTGGAAGATGCCGCGGGTCCACGGATACGGATAACCGCGCACTTCGATCGCCATCACCGCATTGAGGTCGCTTTCGCGAAGCGCGCGCAGCGACAACGGCCGCGGCGAGCTCACCGCGCTCACGGGCGGCCCCGTTTGCGCAGGGCGCGCAGCTGCGGCCACAACGCACGCTTGGCGGCCGCGCTGCTGCGCAGTTCATCCAGGTTCCAGCTCGCCATCAAGGCCTGGGTATCCGGCTCGGCCGGGTTGCAGCCGGAGGCGCGCAGCAGGGCGATCTGCAGGCGATCGGGCATCCGTACCGCCGCGCGGCGCCCGCCACTGGCGCGTGCCGGCGTGGCCGCCGACGGACGGGCCGGTGCCTGTTCTTCCACCGTGCGCGGGGCGCTGCGCCGTGCCGGTGGCGGTTCATCCGCCGGCGCTGGCGGGCGCGAGGGGCGCGCAGGCGCCGGCGGCTCGGCAACCGGGGCCACGCGCAGCTCGACCTCCTGCGCCACCAATGCTTCCGGCGCGACACTGCCATCGACGAATACCGTGTAGCCCATGGCCTGCAGCCAGGACTGCTGCGCCGGCGACCACAATGGCGGCAGCGCCTGGCCGCTCACGCGTTCGGCTCGACCGTCTTGCGGGTACGCTGCCACACCCAGTAGCACGGGCCGGACAGGGCATACACCACGCCCACCGCGAACAGCACGCGCGGCAGATCGATGACCATGATCGCGATGGCGATCGGTACCAGGGCCAGCGCCAGGAACGGCACGCGGTCCGCGCGCGGTCCCTTCTCGCCACTGCCCTTGAAGCTCCAGAAGCGGATCCGGCTGACCATCAGCAGGGCCGACACCAGGGTCACGCCCAGGGCGACATAACGCAGCTGGTTGCCGTCCCAGCCCAGGTTGCCATCGGCAAAGGCCCAGACGAAAGACATCATCAGGCCGGCCGCGGCCGGGCTGGCCAGGCCGATGAACCAGCGCTTGTCGACCACGGTGACCTGGGTATTGAAGCGGGCCAGGCGCAACGCAGCGCAGGCGGCATACAGGAAGGCGACCGCCCAGCCGACGCGGCCGAGCACCGGGTCGTCGAACTTCAGCCAGGACAGCGACCAGTGGTACATCACCAGGGCCGGGGCCATGCCGAAGCTGACCAGATCGGCCAGCGAGTCGTACTGCACGCCGAATTCGCTGCTGGTCCCGGTCAGCCGGGCCACGCGGCCGTCCAGGCCGTCCATGACCGCCGCGACGAACACGGCGATGGCGGCGTTGACGAAGTCGCCGTTGGCCGCGGCGATGATCGCGTAGAAGCCGGCGAACAGGCCTGCGGTAGTGAACAGGTTGGGCAGCAGGTAAATGCTGCGCGAGCGCGGCGGGGGTTTCAGTTGATCCATGCGGCCAGTTTAGCTTGCCAGCACCGGCCCGGGGTGCTGCAATCGCGGTTCTGCCCCGTTCCCGGAGTTGCCATGCGTGCCCTGTCCCGTCTGAGCGCCCTGCTGCTGCTCGCCAGCGCCGCGGCCAGCGCTGGCAACGTCTACAAGTGGAAAGACGCCAACGGCGTCACCCAGTATTCGGAGAAGCCGCCGACCGGGCAGAAATACGAGGCCCGCCAGGTCGAGAACCGGGACCCGGCCCCGCGCGCGACGGCGGCCGCCCCGGCCGAGAACAGCGCCTGCACCACCGCCCGCGGCAATCTGGCCCTGCTCGACGGGCCCGGCAAGGTTCTGCAGGACACCGATGGCGATGGCAAGCCCGATACCGCCCTGACCGATGAGCAGCGCAGCGCCCAGAAGACCCTCGCCGAGGCCGCCATCCAGGCCTACTGCACGCCCAAGGCCTGAGCCGCCGGCCCCTGCGAGGGGCCAAAACCACCGCCAGCACCCATCGCGGCGGCCGGACTGGCAGAATATCGGCTTCTGCCGTTCAGCGAAGCCGACGATGCGCCTCTCCCAGTTCCACCTGCACACCACCAAGGAAACCCCCAGCGACGCGGAGCTGACCAGCCACCGCTTGATGCTGCGCGCGGGCATGATCCGCAAGCTGGCCTCGGGGCTGTACACCTGGTCGCCGCTGGGCCTGCGCGTGCTGCGCAAGGTCGAGCGCATCGTGCGTGAGGAAATGGAGCGTGCCGGCGCGGTGGAGTTCCAGATTCCGACCATCCAGCCCAAGGAACTGTGGGAAGCCACCGGCCGCTGGGAAAAGTTCGGCCCGCAGCTGCTCAAGATCAAGGATCGCAAGGAGCAGGTGTTCTGCTACAGCCCGACCGCTGAAGAAGCCGCCGCCGATTTCGCGCGCCAGGAACTGTCCAGCTACAAGCAGTTGCCGGTCAACTTCTTCCAGATCCAGACCAAGTTCCGCGATGAGATCCGCCCGCGCTTCGGCGTGATGCGCTCGCGCGAATTCCTGATGAAGGATGCATATTCTTTCCACCTGCACGATGAGTGTCTGGTGCGCGAATATGAAAACATGAAGTCGGCCTATGCCCGCATCTTCACCCGCCTGGGCCTGGATTTCCGCATGGTGCAGGCCGACTCCGGCGCGATCGGTGGCGACGCCTCGCAGGAATTCCACGTGATCGCCGAGTCCGGCGAAGACGCGCTGGTGTTTTCCACCGGTTCGGATTACGCGGCCAATATGGAAGCCGCCATCGCTGCCGCCCCTGGCGAGCGCCCGGCCGGCAGCGAATCACTGCGCAAGGTCGAAACGCCCACGCAGAAAACCTGCGAGGCGGTGGCCGCCCTGCTTGGCCTGGGCCTGGAGCGCACAGTCAAGTCGATCGCGATCATGAGCGAAGCCGGTTTCGTCCTGGCGCTGGTGCGCGGCGATCACGACGTCAATGAAATCAAGCTGGGCAAGGTCGAGGGCCTGCAGGGCTACCGCATGGCCAGCGAGGCGGAGATCGCCACGCACCTGGGCAGCGAGCCGGGCTTCCTCGGCCCGCTCAAACCGGCCCAGCCGATCCGCATCGTGGCCGACCGCGACGTCGCCGCACTGGCCGATTTCGTCATCGGTGCCAATGAAGCCGGTTTCCATATCGCCGGCGTCAACTGGGGCCGCGACCTGCCCGAACCGGAAGTAGCGGACATCCGCAACGCCAAGGCCGGTGATCGTGCCGCCGATGGCGGTGAACTGAAGATCGCGCGCGGTATCGAAGTCGGCCACGTGTTCCAGCTCGGCCGCCAGTACGCGCAGGCGTTGAATGCGACCGTGCTCGACGAGAACGGCAAGGCCGCGGTATTGGCGATGGGCTGTTACGGCATCGGCATTTCGCGCATCGTCGCCGCGGCGATCGAGCAGAATCATGACGACGCCGGCATTATCTGGCCCGACGCGATGGCGCCGTGGCAGGTGGTGGTCTGCATGATCAACCCGAAGCAGGACGAGACCGTGGCGGCCACCGCCGCCGACCTGCTGGCACAGCTGCAGGCCGCCGGCCTGGACGTGGCACTGGACGACCGCGGCCTGCGCCCGGGCGCGATGTTCGCCGACATGGAACTGATCGGTGTCCCGCACCGGATCGTGGTCTCCGAACGCGGCGTCGCCGCCGGCACGTTCGAGTACCGCGCGCGCAATGCCGCCGAAGCGGAGGTCCTGGACAAGGACGCACTGCTGGCGAAATTGACGAAGTAATGACAAAGGCCGGGTGAGTAACCCGGCCTTTTCAATGGCGGACCCGGTTTCAATATCTCCGGTTTGTTTGTGTATTTCGCAAAAGAGAATGTATGCTGTTTCCGATGCCAAGGACCGGCTCACCCTGTCCTTAATATATTGCGGAGTAGTAGATGAGCATTGACCTGAGCGGCCTGTCCGCCAAAGAGCTGGGCGCGCTGATCAAGAACGCCAAGAAGCAGCAGACCATCGTGGCCAAGCGTCCGGCGATCAGCAAGGTCCGCGCACAGCTGACCAAGCTGGCCAAGGCCCAGGGCTATTCGGTGGAAGAACTGTTCGGCGGCGCCGCCCCGGCCGCACGCGGCCGTGCCGCAAAGGCCACCAAGGCCCCGGCCAAGGCCGTGCGCAAGCTTGGCAAGGTCGCCCCGAAGTACCGCAACCCGGCCAACCCGAAGGAAACCTGGACCGGCCGTGGCAAGCAGCCGCGTTGGCTGGCCGCGCATACCGCCAAGGGCAAGAAGGTCGAAGAGTTCCTGATCAAGAAGTAAGCCGGTCAGTCACTGCTGCACATGAAAACGCCGGCCTCGCGCCGGCGTTTTCTTATCCATTGATCGAGCGGGCCTGGCCCGCGCGGTCAGAGATTCTTGCGCGCCGGGATCAACAGGTTGCCGAACAGCAGGCCGGCCACCAGCGCCATCACCACGTTGAGCACGGTCATCAACACCGTCTGCCCGGCGCTCATGTCCTGCTGCTGGACCAGCGTCAGCACGCCGCGAAGGCTGGTGCTGCCAGGCACCAGCATGATGATGCCGGGCAGGCGGATGATCGCGCCCGGCCGCTGCGCCAGGCGACCGAACAGATTGCCGGCCGCGGTCAGCAGCATCGCCGACATGAAAATGCCCGCCGGTATGCCCCAGGCCTGGCCCGCGAACTTGGAAATCGCATAGCCGGCCACCGCCGCGGCCATCACCCACGGGAAATCGCGGCGGTTGGCTTTGAACAGCATCGCGAACGCGAACGCGGCCAGCAGCAACGCGCCCCACTCGACCCAATCGGCCTGCGGCCGCGAAGCACGCACCAGCGGCTCCAGTCCGACGATGCCGGACAGCGTCACCGCGATCACCGCGCCCACGGTCAGTTTCAGGATCGTGGTCACCGCACCGGCAAACCGCGCCGTGCCCGACACCCAATGCTGGCTGGCCAGTTCGTTGACCGCATTGGTCAGCGACATCCCGGGCAGCAGCACCACCAGCGAGGCGATAATCACCGTGTTGAGGTTGAGCGCCCCGATGAAGGAGGCCACCAGCGTGGCCACCGAGCCGGCCAGCAGGGCCGCCAGCGCTTCGTTGGCTTCGCGCGTGGCCGGGCGGCGGTCGGTATACATGCCCATGACGCCGATCAGCAGGCCGATCACGCCAGCGGTGGCGATATCCAGCCACGGCAGTTTCCACAGGCCGGCCACGCCCGCCGCGCCCAGGCTGTAGGAAAGAATGGTGCGGATCTTGCCCCAGCGGCCGGGGTCCTTGTCCAGCTGGCGCAGTGCGGTATGGCCCTGCGCGATGCTCATGGTGCCGTTGGCCACCGCGTCGGTGATCTGGTCGGCGATGCTGAGTTTATGCAGATCGTTCTCGCCCGGTGCCAGCCGGATCACGCGGGTGATGTCCGATGAACCGATGGCCTTGGTCGGGTCGCTGAAACTCAGGATCAGGCCGGTCGGGTTCGACCACGGCTCGCAATCCAGGTCCAGGCGCTGCGCCAGCGCGACCACGGCTGCCTCCAGCCGCTGCGCGGTGGTGCCATAGCTGTGCAGGCGCCCGGCCATTTCCGAAACGAAGGCCACGCGCTGTGCGTAGGTGGCCGGTGGTGCAACGATGGTGGGGGCGTCGGCAGACATGCGCCGTAGTATTACCCGAACACGCCCCGGCCTGAAGAATCCCGGTGTCATCGTGCGCCGGTGTGCGGGCGCTGGGCGCACTGACCGACGCGTTCAGCCTGCTCCGGCGCATACGCGAGCCATGCACCCGGACAGGTTATGCTGCGCGCAGGACGCCTACATGACCTCAGACCAAGCCCCCCATCTCGAGCAGGATGCCCAGGACCCCGGCCTGATCCGGTTGTCTGGCCATTGGACATTACGCACCGCGCTGGACGCGGCCGAAGTGCTGCGCGGCCTTCCGGAGAAAGTGACCGGGCTGGACGCCAGCGGGATCACCCTGCTCGACTCGGCCGGCGTGCTGCAGCTGCTGCGCGTGGCCCACCGTGCCGACCTCGGCGAGGACGCGGTGACGTTCCGCGAGGAACATCGCGCACTGGTCTCCACCATCGAGGAAGTTGCCGACGACCGCCCCAAGGCCAAGCGCGACTTCGGCGTGCTGGCCGCGCTGGAGCGGCTGGGTGTCAGCGTGCATGGCATGGGCCACAACATCGTGGCGTTGGCCAGTTTCCTGGGCGAGAACCTGGTCAAGGGTGCGCGCCTGATCAAGGAACCGCGCCGTTTCCGTCTCACTGCCACCGTCGCCCAGATGGAGCAGGTCGGCCTGGACGCGGTGCCGCTGGTGGCCCTGTTGTCGTACCTGGTCGGCGCGGTGATCGCCTTCCTCGGCTCCACGATCCTGCGCGACTTCGGCGCCGAGATCTATGTGGTCGAACTGGTCAGCATCGCCTTCCTGCGCGAATTCGCGGTGCTGTTGACCGCCATCGTGCTGGCCGGCCGCACCGCCAGTGCGTTCACCGCGCAGATCGGTGCGATGAAGGCGCGCGAAGAAATCGACGCGATGAAGACGCTCGGCCTGGACCCGGTCGACCTGCTGGTGCTCCCGCGCCTGATCGCCTTGCTGATCACCCTGCCGCTGCTGACCTTCATCGCGATGGTCGCCGGCCTGGCCGGTGGCATCACCGTGGGCGCGTTCGATCTGGATATCCCGCCGCAGATGTATATCGCGCGGATGCACGACACCATGGAAGTGCGCAACATGCTGGTCGGCCTGTCCAAGGCCCCGGTGTTCGCGCTGGTGATCGGCCTGATCGGCTGCCTGGAAGGCCTCAAGGTTGAAGGCACCGCGCAGTCGGTCGGCGAGCGCACCACCTCCAGCGTGGTGCAGGCGATTTCGCTGGTGATCATCCTCGATGCGTTCGCCGCACTGTGGTTCATGAAGATGGGCTGGTAACCGATGATCACCGACACCTCCCCGGCCGCTGACCGCGACGACGCCGCCACCGACGACGGTGAACTGCTGATCCGTGTGCGCGGGCTGACCAACCGGTTCGGCGCGCAGGTCGTGCACGACGGGCTGGACCTGGATGTGCGCCGCGGCGAGATCCTCGGCGTGGTCGGCGGCTCGGGTACCGGCAAATCGGTGTTGATGCGCAGCATCCTTGGTCTGCGTACGCCCGACGATGGCCAGATCGAGGTACTCGGCGTCGACGCCCGCTCCAGCGACCCGGCCAACCGCCTGCATATCGAGCGCAACACCGGCGTGCTGTTCCAGGATGGCGCCCTGTTCTCCTCGCTGACCGTGGGCGAGAACGTGCAGGTGCCGCTGAAGGAACATCACGGCGAGCTGCCCGAGCGCTGGCATTACGAGCTGGCCCTGCTCAAGGTGAAGCTGGCCGGCCTGCCCGCCGATGCGATCAACAAGCTGCCTTCGCAGCTGTCCGGCGGCATGCGCAAGCGCGCCGGCCTGGCCCGCGCGCTGGCGCTGGACCCGCCGCTGCTGTTCCTGGATGAGCCCACCGCAGGCCTGGACCCGATCGGCGCGGCCGCCTTCGACCGCCTGATCAAGACCCTGCAGGAAGCACTGGGCCTGACGGTCTTCCTGATCACACACGATCTGGACACGCTGTATGCGATCTGTGACCGGGTGGCGGTGCTGGCCGACAAGAAGGTCATCGCCAATGCCCCGCTGCACGAGATCGAACAACTGGACCACCCGTGGATCCAGGAGTACTTCCACGGACCGCGCGCGCGTGCTGCGCGCGATGCAAAGCACGAGAGCGAGTAAGCCATGGAAACCAAAGCCAATTACGTCCTGATCGGCGCCTTCACCCTGATAGTGGGCCTGGCGCTGCTGGCCTTCGGCCTGTGGGCCGCCAAGTACTCCTCCGACCGCACCTGGACCGAGTACCGCGTGGTGTTCCGCGAGGCCGTCACCGGCCTGTCGGTGGGCAGCCCGGTGCAATACAACGGCATCGCGGTCGGCTCGATCACCGAGCTGAACCTGGTGCCGGACGACCCGCGCCAGGTGGTCGCGCGGATCCGCCTGAACTCCAATACGCCGGTCAAGACCGACACCCGCGCCAAGCTGGCGATCACCAGCCTGACCGGCCCGTCGATCATCCAGCTCAGTGGGGGCACGCCGCAATCGCCCGCGCTGACCGCGGTCAACAAGGATCCGGCGCCGATCATCCCGACCACGCCTTCCGCGCTGCAGAACATCACCGACGTGGCCAACCGCATCGTCGAGCGGATGGACCAGGTGCTCAGCGACCGCAACGTGGCCAGCATCAATGCGACCCTGGCCAACCTGGAAACCATCAGCGGCGGCCTGGCCGACCGTGACCAGGGCACCCAGGCGCTGCTGCTCAGCGCGCGTGATGCCGCCCGCAGCCTGGATGTCACCCTCAAGAGCACCAACGGCACCATCCAGCGCCTGGACAAGAACCTCGTGCAGCAGCTGCCGCCGATCCTGGACAAGCTGGAGACCACGCTGAGCAAGCTGGATTCGGCCGCCGGCAATGCCGACTCGATCCTTGGCGAGAACCGCGCCGCGATCAACAGCTTCGCCAACGATGGCCTGGCCCAGCTCGGCCCGACCCTGACCGAGCTGCGCGGCCTGATCCGCGACCTGCGCCGGGTCAGCGACCGCCTGGACAACAACCCGGCACGCTATCTGCTCGGCCGCGACGCACCCAAGGAGTTCGAACCCAAATGAGCCGCCCGACCTTCTTCCGGCCCCTGCTGCCGATCGCCCTGATTGCCGCGCTCGGCGGCTGCTCGCTGCTGGGCAGCAACGAGCGCAGCGCAGTGACCATCTATTCGCCCGTGGTCCGCATCCAGGCCGACCCCAGCTGGCCGACCGTCGACTGGCAACTGGTGCTGGTCAAGCCCAGCGCCGCGCGCGTGGTCGACAGCCCGCGCATCAACGTACGCCCGACCCCCTCCGAACTGGAGGTCTACAAGGGCGTGAGCTGGGCCCAGCCGGCCACCGACATGCTCGACGACGCGCTGGTGCGCGGCTTCGAGGATTCCGGCCGCATCAACGGCGTCGCCCGCGTCACCACCGGCATCCGTGCTGATTACAAACTGGCGATGGACGTGCGCCGCTTCGAAGCTGACTACCGCGGCCAGGCCACGCCGACCGCGCTGATCGAAGTCAACGCCAAGCTGATCCACGTGATCGACCAGCGCGTGGTCGCCGATCGCACCTTCCGCCAGGAAAACCCGGTCGGCAGCACCGACGTCGCCCAGGTCACCGCCGCGCTGGAACAGGGGCTGCAGACGCTGACCACGAATGTGGTGGGTTGGACGCTGGTGACCGGCGAGCAGGATCACGCCCGCGCTGCGGTCACGCCGACCCGGGTCCGGTAATCCAGCGGAAGGTCAGATTGAGGCGCTCGGCCAGCGGTCGCGCGCTTTTGGGCAGGGAATGCTGGTAATGGCGCTGGGTCTGCCCGCCCATCACCAGCAGATCGCCATGGTCCAGCAGCACCTCGGCCTTTTTGGCATGGTCGTCCCGGCGGCGCAGCAGGAACCGCCGCGCCGCGCCCAGGCTCACTGACGCGATCACGGGCGCCGGCCCCAGTTCGGGCTCGTTGTCACTGTGCCAGCCCATCCCGTCATCGCCATCGCGGTAGCGATTGAGCAGCACGCTGTTGAACGGCGCGCCGCAGAAGGTTGCCAGCTGATCGCGCAGCGGCAGCAGCGCCGGATGCCAGGGCGCTGGGACGAACTCGGTGCCGGAATAGCGGTAGCGCGCAGCCGGGTCACCCATCCAGCAGCTCAGCCGCGGGGAATCGACCTGGCGGCCGAAGATGCGGATCGTGTGCACTTCCCACGGGACATCGTCGCGGAGCGTGCGCTGGAGGGTGTCGGCGGCGTCGCGGGAGAGCCAGTGGCGGTGCCAGTGCACCTGGGCGTCGCGTAGATGCAGGTCCATGGAATCCTCAACGACCATCGTGGTGCCCGTCGGACGGGCACCACGGCGGCGACAGCAGTCAGGCCTGGCCGAACGCCACGCCGGTCTTTTCCTTCAACTCATCCATACCCACGCCCGGGGCCGCCTCGACCAGCACGAGGCCCTTGTCAGTGACATCGAACACGGCCAGGTCGGTGATGATGCGATCCACCACACCAACACCGGTCAGCGGCAGATTGCACTCGGGCAGAATCTTGTGCTCGCCGTTCTTGGCGGTGTGCTCCATCAGCACCACCACGCGCTGCACGCCGGCGACCAGATCCATCGCCCCGCCCATGCCCTTGACCATCTTGCCCGGCACCATCCAGTTGGCCAGATCGCCCTTGTCGGTGACCTGCATCGCGCCGAGGATGGCCAGATTGATGTGGCCGCCACGGATCATCGCGAAGCTGTCGTGGCTGCCGAAGTAGCTGGCACCCGCGCGTGCGGTCACCGTCTGCTTGCCGGCGTTGATCAGGTCGGCGTCGACCTCGGCTTCGGTCGGGAACGGACCGATGCCGAGCAGACCATTTTCGGACTGCAGCCAGACATCCACGCCGTCGGGAATGTGGTTGGCCACCAGGGTCGGCAGGCCGATGCCCAGGTTCACGTAGGCGCCGTCGGTCAGTTCGCGCGCGGCGCGCTGTGCCATTTCATCGCGGGTCCAGGCCATCTCAGTTCGCCTCCTGGCGCACGGTTCGCTGTTCGATACGCTTTTCGGGGTGCGGGTTGTGCACGATGCGGTGCACGTAGATGCCCGGCAGGTGCACCTGATCCGGGTCGATGCTGCCCACCGGCACCACCTCTTCCACTTCCACGATGCACAGCTTGCCGGCCATCGCGCAGGCAGGGTTGAAGTTGCGCGCGGTCTTGCGGAACACCAGGTTGCCGGCCTCGTCGGCCTTCCAGGCTTTGACCAGCGCCACGTCGGCCCGCAGCGCGGTCTCCATCACATAGTGCTTGCCATCAAACTCGCGGGTTTCCTTGCCTTCGGCCACCACCGTGCCGTAACCGGTCGCGGTGAAGAAGGCCGGAATGCCGGCGCCACCGGCGCGCAGCCGCTCGGCCAGGGTGCCCTGCGGATTGAACTCCAGCTCCAGCTCACCAGCCAGGTACTGGCGCTCGAACTCTTTGTTCTCGCCCACGTAGGACGAGATCATTTTCCGGATCTGGCGGGTCGCCAGCAGCTGGCCGAGGCCGAAGCCATCCACGCCCGCATTATTGGAGATCACGGTCAGATCCTTGGCGCCGGTATCGCGCAGCGCGGCGATCAGGGCCTCGGGAATACCGCACAGGCCGAACCCGCCGACCGCCAGGGTCTGACCGTCGGCGATTGCGCCTTGCAGCGCCTCGGCGGCGCTGGCGTAACGCTTGCCGCCCGAACTGGACTTGTCCATTGCTCTGCTACCCAAACGATAAAGGTACCCGCATTCTAGCGGCACGTTGGACATCCGCTGGGATGCGGCGCAGCATCAAGCTTCAGCAGTGCATTGACGGCCTGCAGCACCAGGCCGTCATCGCCCCCGGTCAGACCACCGACGTCGACCTGTGCTGGGCCGTGCGTCGGTCCATCAGCACGGCCAAGGCATACACCAGCAACAGCATCACCGGCATCAGCGTACGGTTGACACTGGTGCGCAGGTGCCAGTTCAGGTCGTGCGGCGTACCCAGATACACCAAGTACAGAACGACGCCATAGGCCAGCGCCGCCAGGATCGCAACGATCACGGTCGGCTGCCGTACGCTGCGGCGCCACATCACGGCCATCACGAGCAACGGTAGCAACACCCACTCAGGCACCAGCAGCCGCTTGAGAATCAGGGCGCTTCCCCCCTGCTCGCTCAGCCGGGCCCAAGCCTGCGCTTTCATGTCGGTCGTGGCCAGATCGTTGCCGACCCCGGCGCTGTTGACCGCAAGCATCCATGCCAGGAGCGGCAGCACTGCAACGACGAAAGCAAGTGCCACCTTCCAGTGCAGATGCCGCTCCCGCACCAACGCTTCAAGCAACACAAAGCCGACCACAACGCCTGCGACGACCACGCCCTCGTTCTTCAGGAGCGACAGCACTGCGATCACGAGTACAAAAGCAAGCAGGTCGACCGCACGCAGTGGGCCTCGCGCCTCCCGCAACCGCATGGCGGTGGCCAGCGCGGCAACCGCATACACTGCGACCGCGACGTCCAGGTAACCGTTGACGAGCATCTCCCCGCCCATCAACAGCAGACCCAGCACAAACAGCGCGAGCCACTGCCGCGAACGCAGGCTTGACCCGATCAGCAGCAGTGCCGGCAACAGCAACAGGGGAGCAATGGCCTTGGGGAACAACTCGTTCCACTGTCCCACCAGTTTCGCCGCTGAGGCCATGAGAAGTGGAACCAGCACCGGGTAGTCATTGTGGCTCCACGGCGCATAGTCATCCAGCTGGGCATACAGTGTGCCCTCCAGATAGATGCGCTTGGCATGGAACAGCCAGATCGAGCGCGGGTCCCAGTCATCCCCGGGGCTCCCCAATGAGATCACCACCAACACGGCAACGATGGACACGACAATGGCGACGCGTCCGTCACGCAGCGCAGCAAGGGAAAGCAGTCCACAGCCCAGGAAGGCCGCGAACAGGACCACCAGCGGCCAGCCCATCAAGCCCAGCGCTGCGGCGCCATAGCACAGCAGTGCACTGGCAAGCATGCCAAGTGCCGCACGGCCAGCAAGATCAGGCGCAGTCGGCAAGGATGACATCCCCACTCCTTTCGATGAGCGTGCAGGTGGCCGCCACAGGATCGGCTGCCCTCAGAATCCGCATGCGGGCGTCGGCATCGCTGAAACGTTGGGGAAACAGCGCTTCCCACATGCGCTGCTGTAGCAACGTATCGTCTCTCAGCCCCTGTCCTAGTGAAAGCAAACTTCCCTCCTCGAGCGGATGCGTCTGCAGCAGTGTCCGGGCATCAACCACTTCCTGCGGCAGCGACGCGTTGATGCCGGCATCGGCGACGAAGGCATCGCGCAGCAGCGCGACGTCGAAATCAGACTTGCGCGCTGCATTGGCCAGCGTTCCGGCGATGAGCAGGGCGATGAGTAGTGCAGTTATCACGCGAACGCGGGAAAGCCGAGTTTCAGATTGGTGGGGTGTCATGTCGAAGGGTTAAAGCCTTGAGAGTTTTTAGCTACAACGAACCCAGCGTGCATCTACGCTTGTTCTTGATTGCCAGATAGCAAGGATACCGAACTCCGATTGTATGTTCTTCGGTGAGTGGCACGGCACGCAATGGTGGCTCCGATAATTTCCAACGTGCGGATGCGCTCCAGACCTGCCCCGTATATCCCTGCAGAAAACCTCTGGAAAGATGGTTCAGCGCGGGCAGCCATCCACGACGATAGACAAAAAGCTACTTGATGGCGATCTGCGCCATAACTCTGGCCAGCCCTTCCTGCCAGGAAGGCAGCGCAATACCGAAATCGTGTTGCAGCTTGGCGTTGTCCAGCACCGACCAAGCCGGTCGGCGGGCAGGCGTCGGATACTCGGCACTCGATATAGGAATGACGGTGGGAACCTTTCGCAGAACAGCCCTCCCACGCGCTTGGGCGAAAATCGCCTCGGCGAATTCATACCAGCTGGCCTGACCACCTGCAGTAAGGTGCCACGTTCCGGACAGGCGACCTGGATGCTGCAGTGCCTGCGCCGTGACGTGTGCGACCAACCCTGCAGGTGTTGGCGTACCCATCTGGTCTGCCACCACACGCAAAGTGTCGCTATCAGCACCCAGGCGCAGCATAGTGCGCAGAAAGTTGGTGCTGTGCGAGGCATACACCCACGCCGTGCGGAAGATCAAGTGGCGCCCGCCAGCAGCACGGATAGCCTCCTCCCCTGCCAACTTGCTGGCGCCGTACACACCGAGCGGCGCGGTGGGATCGTCTTCACGGTAAGGGCGCGCGCCCTGCCCGTCGAATACGTAGTCCGTAGAGTAATGCACCAGCGGCGCGCCGGCGGCCGCGCACCAGCGCGCGATCACGTCCGGTGCTTCGGCGTTTGCGCGCCACGCCGCGTCACGTTCATTCTCAGCGCGGTCCACCGCCGTATAGGCCGCCGCGTTGACGACAATCTGCGGGCTCACACGATCAAGCAACGCGGTCAGCAGCTCGGGCTGATTGAAGTCAGCCATCTCGCAGGGGCTGCCGTCAGGCAGCATGCCACTTCGGGTGGTCGCCACTACCGTATACAGCGGTGCCAGCGCGTACTGGAGTTCACGGCCCAGCTGGCCGTTACCGCCTAGTAGCAGCACGGTCACGGCAGGTACACCGGCAAGCGATCTTCGGCAACGTCCTTCAGGAACGGTGCAACCTCATCCTTCCCCGATAGCGCGGGCGCGCTGATCGGCCAGTCAATTGCGATGTCCGCATCGTTCCAGCGAACCCCGGCATCGAAATCCTTCAGATACACCTCGGTGCAGAGGTAGCTGAAGATCGCCTGCTCGGAGAGCACCGCAAATCCATGCGCGAACCCTTCAGGAATCCACAGCTGTTTCTTGTTGTCCGCACTCAGAATCACGCCGGCCCACTGACCGAACGTAGGTGAACCGCGACGAATATCAACCGCAACGTCGTATACCTCGCCCTCAAGAACGCTGACCAGCTTCCCTTGCGGACGTGGCCATTGATAGTGGAGGCCGCGGAGCACCCCCCTCGCCGAAGACGAGACGTTGCTTTGTACGAACGAACTGGGCAACCCGTGCTGGGCGAAACGCTCTGCGTTCCAGGCCTCGAAAAAGAACCCGCGCTTGTCACCGTGCACCGCCGGCTCAATCACGACGCACCCAGGCAGATGGGTCTGGACAATTTTCACGGCACCCCCCCTTTCACGGCACCACCCCACGTACGGCCAACGTGTGCAGATACTGACCATATGCATTCTTGAGCAATGGCGCCGCGAGTGCTTCCAGGTCTTCGCACGTAATCCAGCCCTGCCCGAAAGCAATCTCCTCAGGGCAGCAGACCTGCAGGCCCTGACGGGTCTGGATGGTCTCGATGAAGTTGGAGGCTTCCAGCAGTGACTGGTGGGTACCGGTGTCCAGCCACGCATAGCCCCGGCCCAGCGCTTCCAGATGCAGGTTGCCCTCGCGCAGGTAACGCTGGTTGAGATCGGTGATCTCCAGCTCGCCACGCGGCGACGGCTTCAGCTCGGCGGCATACTCGCTGGCATGGCCGTCGTAGAAGTACAGGCCGGTGACCGCATAGTTGGAGCGCGGCTTCTCCGGCTTCTCGACCAGGTCGATCACCTTGCCGGCCTTGTCGAATTCGGCCACGCCGTAGCGCTCCGGATCATTGACCCAATAGCCGAAGACCGTGGCACCGGTACCGCGCTGGTCTGCATTGCGCAGCACTTCACGCAGGCCATGACCGTGGAAGATGTTGTCGCCCAGCACCAGGCAGCTCGGTTTGCCGCCGATGAAGTCCTTGCCGATCAGGTAGGCCTGCGCCAGCCCATCCGGACTCGGCTGCACGGCGTACTCGATGTTCATGCCCCACTGCGAGCCATCGCCGAGCAGGCTCTGGAACAGCGCCTGCTCGTGCGGCGTGTTGATGATCAACACGTCGCGGATCCCGGCCAGCATCAGCACGCTGAGCGGGTAATAGATCATCGGCTTGTCGTACACGGGCAGCAGCTGCTTGCTGACGCCCTTGGTGATCGGATACAGGCGGGTGCCCGAACCACCCGCGAGGATGATGCCCTTGCGTTGAGTCATGCGGTTGTCCTCTGTCTGGTGATCACCGCCCTCAGGCGGTGGTGCCGATGCGCTGCAGGCGGTAGCTGCCGTCGAGCACGCCGTCGACCCAGTCCTGGTTGTCCAGGTACCAGTCCACGGTGAAGCCGATGCCCTGCTCGAAGGTGTACTTCGGCTCCCAGCCCAGCTGGTCCTTGAGCTTGGAGGCATCGATCGCGTAGCGGCGGTCATGACCGGGGCGATCGGTCACATAGGTGATCTGGCTGGCGCGCGGCTGGCCATCCTCACGCGGGCGGCGTGCATCGAGCAGTGCGCAGATCGCCTGCACCACTTCGATGTTCTGCTTCTCGGAGTTGCCGCCGACGTTGTAGGTCTCGCCGACCTGGCCCTTGGCCAGCACGGTGCGGATCGCTTCGCAGTGGTCGCTCACGAACAGCCAGTCGCGCACCTGCTTGCCATCGCCGTAGACCGGCAGCGGTTCGCCGGCCAGGGCCTTGGCGATCACCAGCGGGATCAGCTTCTCGGGGAAATGGTACGGGCCGTAGTTGTTGGAGCAGTTGGTGGTCAGCACCGGCAACCCGTAGGTGTGGTGGAACGCGCGCACCAGATGGTCCGAGGCCGCCTTGGACGCCGAGTACGGCGAGTTGGGCGCGTAAGGGGTGGTCTCGCTGAACTTGCCGGTCTCGCCGAGGGTGCCGTAGACCTCATCGGTGGACACGTGCAGGAATCGGAACGCCTGGCCCTTATCGGCCGGCAGTGCCTTCCAGTAATCGCGAACGGCCTCCAGCAGCGCCAGGGTGCCGACCACGTTGGTCTGGATGAACGCGCCGGGGCCGTCGATGGAGCGGTCCACGTGGCTTTCGGCGGCGAAGTTCAGCACGGCGTCAGGCTCATACCCAGCCAGCAGACGGGAGACGAGCGCCTGGTTGCCGATGTCGCCTTCGACGAACACGTGGTCCGGGTTGCCGGCCAACGAGGTCAGGGTCTTCAGGTTACCCGCGTAGGTCAGCGCATCGAGATTGATGACACGCACGCCCTTCGCGACCGCTTCGAGGACAAAGTTACCGCCAATGAATCCCGCTCCGCCGGTGACAAGCCATGTGGGCACTACCCGTTCTCCTGTTCGATACGCTTGCGGCCTCATCAGGCCTCGACTCAGCGGAACAGGATACAGGGCGACAGGGTCCGCGACTGCCCGCGGAGCTTTCACAATACGTGCCTTTCGACGAATTCATGACGCATTGCAGCACAACCATACGCATTCGCATGGTGGCCTTGCGCCAGTTAGAATCGCGGTCCCACCCCCGAACCGGTTGCTAGTCAAAGAACCGGACGTTCTCCCGTTATTGAAGGATCCAGCACCAGATGAAAATCCTCGTCGCGTACAAGCGCGTGGTGGACTACAACGTCCGCATTCAGGTCAAGCCGGACGGTTCCGGCGTGGTTACCGATGGCGTCAAGCTGTCCCCAAATCCGTTCGACGAAATCGCGCTGGAAGAAGCGCTGCGCCTGCGTGACAAGGGCATCGCCACCGAGGTCGTGGTTGCCACGATCGCACCGGCCGATGCCCAGGCGCACCTGCGCAACGGCCTGGCCATGGGCGCGAACCGCGCCATCCATGTCGTGACCGACCAGGCCATCCAGCCGCTGACGGCGGCTCGTACCCTGCTCAAGCTGGTGGAGAAGGAACAGCCGGACCTGGTGATCCTCGGCAAGCAGGCCATCGATGACGATGCCAACCAGACCGGCCAGATGCTGGCCACGCTGTGGGGGCGCCCGCAGGCGACCTTCGCCAGCAAGCTGGAGATCGCCGACGGCAAGGCCACGGTCACCCGTGAAGTCGACGCCGGCCTGGAAACGCTGGAAGTGGACCTGCCGGCCGTGGTCACCACCGACCTGCGCCTGAACGAGCCGCGCTTCATCAAGCTG
>Ga0160437_1000500_pt1 | contig 20178 bp, 20 predicted proteins | sample HID1975I_E0MG_FD_108227 | JGI IMG/M metagenome (GOLD analysis project Ga0160437, IMG submission 108227) | Enriched soil microbial communities from UW Madison campus, WI, USA - HID1975I_E0 MG | ecosystem: Environmental > Terrestrial > Soil > Unclassified | place: USA: Madison, Wisconsin... | reverse complement strand
GTGCGCTTCATCCTGCTGCACGAAACCGGCCACGCGCTGGTGCAGCTGCTGGACCTGCCGGTCACCGGCCGCCAGGAGGATGCGGTGGACCAGCTGGCGGCCATCCTGATGCTGCGCTTTGCCGGGCTCGACGAGACGCCGGATCAGGTGATCGACAACCTGGACATGGCGGCGAACTGGATGCTCGCGCGCAGTACCGGTGCCTACAACCTGGATGCGTATGCCGACGAGCACGCGCTGGGCGAGCAGCGCTACTTCAACCTGCAGTGCCTGATCTACGGCTCCGACCCGGACGGATTCGCCGGCATGGTGGACGCGGGCGACCTGACCGCCGCCCGTGCCGCCGGCTGCGCGCGCGAGACCCGCAGGGTCAGCCGCGCCTGGGTGCGCCTGCTGCTGCCCCATCTGGCGCCGGGATACGAGGCGTATGAGGACGAGGCGGTGCGCTATCTGGAGCGCAGCAGCTGACGGGGAGCCAATCCGCCTGCCACACCCGCAACGCTCGGTCGGATGGTGTTGCAGGCATAAAAACGCGGGGATGCCCCGGCCCTGAAGAACGGGGTCCAAAGAACGGAATCAGGTTCACTTCTCCCGAGGCACTGTGCCACGCTTCACGGCCTGCCCTCTGCGTCGACCCTGCCGACATTCGCTGCCCGCTATCCTCAGTCGCCATGAAACCCAAGGTTCCCACCCGGCTTCCACCGGTCGCCGACTGGCGCGCCGAACTGCGCCGGGCGCGCAGGGGCATGCTGGTCTTCTGGGCCTTTGCGTTGCCGTTCCTGGTGCTGTGCCTCTGGTCGGAAGAGGCCACCTTTCCCGATCCGTGGCCTCTCTACGCGATGGCGCTGATGCTGATCTGCCTGAGTCTATGGACCGGGCGATTGCGCTCCGGCCGCGACTACCGGGCGGCGGGGCTGATCGGTGGCGACCGGTCCGTGATCGCTTCGTATCCCGCCATCGTGCAGAAGGGGTTGCTGCAGGCGGTCGAGGCGGGCGCCTCGGAGGATGACCTGATGCCGCCGGGATACCGGGTGCTGTGGCGGCTTGGGATTCCCGTGGCGCCACCGGCATTTGCCGGGTTCCTGACGCGCTTTCTGGTTCTCTACGGCACGGTGTTCGTGTTGCTCCCGCTTTGGATGGTGATCGATGCCTGGACCTGGGATGTCGAAAACAAGGTGGCCATGATTACCTGGGGTTTGGCCCTGCTGGCGATCATCGTCGCAGTGCTGTCTGCCATCGAAGCACAGCGCAAGCAGCTGGTGGGCCTGCCGAGCTGGCGGGAGTTTCGCCGGATGCATGGCTGAAACAGGGGCGAAGGGAAAGCAGGGTCAGGTTGGAGTGACCCGGGTTCCCCGGACAGTGGACTTGAGGCACATACCTCAGGCAATTCAACTGATCTTCGTATTGTGCGGGCGATGCGTTGCCGGGATGCCCTTCGTACCGGATCGCGCGGAATACAGCGCAAGGCCGCCGCGAATATCGAACCTCGCGGCGAAGGTCGTTGGCCATGCCCCCGGCCGGCGCGGCATGGCGTCTGGCCATTGATGCGCGTCGGGCAACAGCGTGAGCCTGCCCGCGGATCTACTGCCTCCCGCGCCCTTTCCCTAGGCTCACTCCACACCGCTTCGCTGCCAGCCAGCCAACCCTTCGTGGAGATCCCGACATGTTCAACCTGGAAAATACCGCACCCCCCGCCGCGCCTGCGCGCGACGAACTGGTCCCCTCGCGTTACGCGCTGAAGGTGGGCGATATCGACGTACTGGTGATCAGCGATGGCGTCCTGCCGCTGCCGACCCAGATGCTGGGACACAACGCCAGACCGGCCGAGCGTGCGGCGTGGTTCGAGGACATGTACCTGCCGCCGGATGCGTTCGACTGGGCGTTGAACGCGATGCTGGTGCGCAGCGGCGACCGCACCATCCTGATCGACGCGGGCCTGGGCATGGATCCGGACCTGCAGCTGCCGCGTGCCGGTCAGCTGATCCGCCGCCTGGGGGCGGCCGGCATCGATCTGGCGGAGGTCACCGACGTGGTGATCACCCACATGCACATGGACCACATCGGCGGCCTGCTGGTGGACGGGGTGAAGGAGCGCCTGCGCCCGGACCTGCAGATCCACATCGCCGCGTCCGAGGTGGCGTTCTGGAAGTCGCCGGACTTCACCCTCACCAACATGCCGCAGGGTTTCCCCGATGCGCTGCGGGCCACCGCCAAGCACTTCTTGGCGGAATACAGCGGCTATGTGCGTACCTTCGAGGAGCAGCGCGAGGTGGCACCGGGTGTGGTGGTCCGCCGCACCGGTGGCCACACCCCCGGGCACAGCGTGGTGCGTCTGGCGTCCGGTGGCGAAGCGCTGACCTTCGCCGGCGACGCAGTGTTTGCGGTCGGTTTCGATCAGCCGAACTGGCACAACGGTTTCGAGCACGATCCGGAAGGGGCGGCGCGCGTGCGCATCGCGCTGCTTCGGGAACTGGCCGGCACCGGTGAGATGCTGGTGGCGACCCACCTGCCGTTCCCGTCCGTCGGCCGGGTGTCCGTCGAGGGCGATGCGTTCCGCTGGGTGCCGGTGTTCTGGGATTTCTGAGCGGTGGTTGCCAACAACCAGGTCAGGTTCACCTAACTGGCGTAGTAGCCGGGTTGGTCGATGTCGGCGAGGAGTGCCGGGCCGCCCGGTTCCCAGCCAAGCCGTGCACGCGTGCGGGCGCTGGATGCGGCCATGTCCGCGCCTGCCATGAGGGCGAACCAGCCGAAGTGCTCGCGTCCCCGCGACGCGACCGGCAGGCCCAGGCGGCGACCGATCACCTCGGCGATCGCCTTGAACGGCACGGCCTCGTCGGCCACCGCGTGGTAGGCCGTCTCGGTTGCGCCCTGCTCGAGGGCGAGCCGATAGACCCGCGCCGCGTCCAGCCGGTGGACACCGGACCAGCAGTTGCTGCCGTCGTCGAGATACGCGGAGACGCCCTTCTCGCGTGCCAGGCGAATCAGCAGGGGAATGAATCCGTAGTCGCCGGGGCCATGCACCGACGGCGCAAGCCGGACCGTCGCCGCCCGCACGCCGCGTCCTGCCAGCGCCCGCGCAGCCGTTTCGGATTTGCGTGGCGAGGCCGGGTCGGGCGCGTCCGCCTCGATCGCGCCCCGTGCCATGCCGAGCAGGCCGGAGGTGACGAGCATCGGACGGTTCGATCCCTGCAGCGCACCTCCCATGACCTCGATCACGCGGCGATCCTGCTCGGCGTTCTCCGCGAACCGGGAGAAGTCGTGGTTGAACGCGGCATGGACCACGCCGTCCGCCGCCGAGGCGGCGTCGCGCAGGGCGTCGAGGTCGTCGAGCGTGGCGCGAAGGACCGTGGCGCCGGTCGCGGCGAGCGCGGCGGCCTTTTCATCGGAACGCGCCAGTCCCGTGACCCGATGGCCGGCACCGATCAATTCCCGGACCACGGCGGAGCCGACCCAGCCCGTGGCACCGGTTACGAAAACGTGCATGTTGAATCTCCAATGCTGGAAGCGGGGGAGGCTGGATCAGCCAAGCCGCATCGACAGTTCGACGTCTTCGCCGAACGGGACGGAGAGGTAGCCATTGGCCGGTGCGCGCATGTGTGCCAGGTAGTCGGGGCTGAGGTCGGCGTTGTCGGCGACGATGAGTGCGCCCGGCGCGAGGCGGCCCTCGACCAGGCCGAGGATGTCGCCGTAAAGGGCCTTGGCGCCGTCGAGCAACAGCAGGTCGACGGTCTGGGGAAGGTCGACGGCCAGCGTCTGGAGTGCATCGCCCTCGCGGATCTCCACCAGGTCGATCAGCCCGCCTTCGGTCAGGTGCTGTCGTGCCCGCGCCACCTTGGCCGGCTCGAACTCGCTGGTGACCAGGTGGCCGCCGCCGTTGTCGCGCAGGGCCGCGGCCAGGTACACGGTCGAGATGCCGAACGAGGTGCCGAACTCGACGATCGACCGCGCGTTCGAACTGCGCGCCAGCATGTAGAGCAGCGCGCCGGTGTCGCGCGAAACGGGAAGCCAGAGATCCTTCAGGCGCCCGTAGAGGTCGATGTAATCGGTCTTGCTGTGCGTCAGGCGCGCGCGATCCTCGGCGGAAAATTCGGCCAAGGCAGGGCTCGCCGCCGCATCGGCCTGCGCGAACAGGCGGTCCAGCAGGGGGGCAACGGGGGAAGTGGTCAGGGTGGTCATGGGGGTCTCCGGTCGGTGCTTGAGCGCCTGCTGGCGCCCGGCTAAGATGCGACTGATTCGTCGCATTGAAGAATACGATGCATCCGTCGCATTCGCTATTCGCATTGACCTTCCCGCCATGGAGTCGCCATGACCCGTCGCCGGACACCGCAGATTTCCTCGCGAAAACAGCCCCAGCAGGCCCGCTCGACGGAGCTCGTCGCGGCGATCCTGGAAGCGGCTACTCAGGTTCTGGCCAGGGAAGGCGCGCAGCGCTTCACCACGGCGCGGGTGGCCGAACGGGCCGGCGTCAGCGTCGGGTCGGTGTACCAGTACTTCCCGAACAAGGCCGCGATCCTGTTTCGCCTCCAGAGCGACGAATGGCGGCAGACGACGGACATGCTGGGCCGCATCCTGGGAGATGTGCGCAAGCCGCCGTTCGAACGGCTGCGCGCCCTGGTCCATGCCTTTCTGCGTTCGGAGTGCGAAGAGGCCGGGATGCGCGTGGCGCTCAATGACGCCGCGCCGCTGTATCGCGATGCGCCCGAAGCGCGGGAGGCACGGGCGTCGGGCGATCGCTTCGTGCAGGCGTTCCTGGAGGAGGTGCTACCCAAGGCCTCGAAGGCGAAACGTGCCCGGGTCGGCGACCTGATCACCACGACGCTCAGCACGGTGGGAAAGGATTTTTCGGAAAGCCCGCGGACTTCCGCCGAGATCAAGGCCTATGCCAACGCCATGGCGGACATGTTCTGTGCCTACCTCGAAGGCCTGGCGCAGGGGTGAGGCGAAACGCGACGCCGCCGGGATGGCGATCGCCCGCTTCTGTCCACGGATCAGCGGCGCTTACGGAATCAACACCGGCGCCAGCAATTCCGCCACCCAGTCCATGAAGGCGCGCACCCGGCGCGGCAGGTTGCGGCGCTGCGGATACAGCAGGGTGACCGGCATTGGTTCCGCGGCCAGTTGCGGCAGCACCTCGACGAGGCTTCCGTCGTCCAGCATTGGAGCGACGCCGGTGCGTGGCGCCTGGATCAGGCCAAGGCCCGCAAGGCAGGCGCCGACATAGGCATCGGCGCTGTTGACCGTGAGTGCGCCGGCCATCGGTCGGGTGCGGTATCCGCCGCCATCCGGATATTCGAAGCCTGGCGAGCGTGCGCCCAGCGTGGAGACGTAATGCACCAGCCGGTGCGCGTCGAGGTCTTCCAGCTTTTGCGGCGTCCCGTGGCGCGCGAGATAGGCGGGACTGGCGCAATTGGCCACCGGTAGCGCGCCGAGCCTGCGCGCGGCCAGGGTGCTGTCTTCGACGGCGCCGACGCGCAGCACGCAATCGAAGCCTTCGCGCACCACGTCGACGCGGCGGTCGGTGTTGCTGAGTTCGATGTCCAGCTGCGGATGCTGGTCGAGGAATTCCGGCAGCCGCGGCAGCACGAAGTGGCGCGCGAGGCCGCTGGACATGTCCACGCGCAGGCGTCCGCGCAGCGTTTGCGGGCCGCGCTGGAACATCGATTGCAGTTCCTCCACGTCGTCCAGCAGGTCCTTGCAGCGCTCGTAGAACGCCTGGCCGTCGGCGGTCAGGTGGACGCGTCGCGTGGTCCGGTGCAGCAACTGCGTGCCGAGCAGCGTTTCCAGCTTGCGTACCGCGGTCGAGGCGCTGGCCTTGGGCAGGCCCAGGCTGTCCGCGGCGCGGCTGAAGCTGGACAGTTCGGCTACCCGGATGAAGGTTCGCATGACGTCGAGCTGGTTCATGTTGCGGATTATTGTTCGCAGAAAGCGAACATTCAAATCATATTTAGATGATTTATCGCATGGATTGCGATCAATAGAGTGGCGTTCGTCCGATTCCATCCGAAAGGAGAACGCCATGAACACCCCCACCCCCATCGCCCTGGTCACCGGCGGCAGCCGCGGCCTCGGCCGCGACATGGCCCTGAAGCTGGCCGCGCAAGGCACCGACGTGATCGTCACGTACCGCAGCGGCCGGGAGGAAGCCGCGGCCGTGGTCGCCGCGATCGAAGCCGACGGCCGTCGCGCGGCCGCGCTGCAGCTGGATGTCGGCGACAGCGCGAGATTCGACGCCTTCGTTACGCAGGTCGCCGACACGCTGCGCACGCACTGGCAACGCGGGCAGTTCGACGCCCTGGTCAACAACGCCGGCGTCGGCGTGCACGCGCCGTTCGCCGGGACCGACGAGGCGCAGTTCGACCTGCTCATGAACGTGCACCTGAAGGGGCCGTTCTTCCTCACCCAGAAACTGCTGCCGCTGATCGCCGACGGCGGACGGATCCTGAATGTGTCGAGCGGCCTGGCCCGCTTCGCCTTGCCCGGTTATGCCGCATACGCGGCGATGAAGGGCGCCATCGAGGTGCTGACCCGCTATCAGGCAAAGGAACTGGGCGCGCGCGGGATCGCCGTGAACGTGCTGGCGCCGGGCGCGATCGAAACCGACTTCGGCGGCGGCGCGGTGCGCGACAACGCCGAACTCAATGCCTTCGTCGCCACCAACACCGCGCTGGGCCGCGCCGGCATGCCGGAAGACATCGGCGCTGCTGCTGCCGCGTTGCTGGGCCCCGGTGGCGGTTGGATCAACGGCCAGCGCATCGAAGCGTCGGGCGGCATGTTTCTGTAACCCCGCACAGGAACCGGTCGCAGGACCGCTTCCCGTGCGTTCTCCAGCGCAACACGACGGCGGTCGCACGCGCGCAACCCCTGCGTTCCGCACAACCATCAGGGAAACCATCATGGCCAGGACTTTCGCCGTTACGTATTCCTACAGCCCCGACGAGGCGCTCCAGGACGCCACGCGTCCCGCACACCTCGCCCACCTGCGCAGCCTTGCCGACGCCGGCACGCTCATCGCTTCCGGCCCCTGGGGGCCCGACGATGCACGCGGTGGCTTGCTGATCTTCCGGGCGGACACTCAAGCGGCCGTCCAGGCCATCGTGGACAGGGATCCGTTCACCGTCCGGGGCGTGGTAGCCAGCAGCGAGATCCGCGAGTGGTTGCCCCTGCTTGGCTCCGCCGCCCCGGCACTGGCGGCGGAGAAGACGGCGAACTGAAAGCCGGGGTCGGAAGGGGCCATGGCTGTCCATCCGCGCCGGCCTGTCGGGCTCAGCCTTCTCCCGTGCGCACTTCGATCCCCAGCGCCGGGGCGATCGCGCGCATGGCCTCGTCATCGCGGCTCAGCGTGATCCAGCCGGCGGTGGTCTCGGTGCCGGTCTCCCACAGCCACAGCGTGTAGCCGTGTGGACGCAGGCCGTCATACGCGGTCCGGATGAGTGCAGCGGTGTCGGCATTGGCCAGGAATTCGGCGTCGGTCGGATCCTCCACGCCCCAGTCGAGTTCCAGGTTCCAGCGCGCCACCAGCTCGGTGATGCTCTCCACCAGGGCGGCGGCGTCATCGTCGTGTACCTGGAATCCCGACTTCCAGTCGATGATGTCCTTGAGCAGCCACGCCGGCTCGAACTCGTCCTCGCCGGCGTCCGCGGTCGCTTCCTGGTATTCGCCGAACTGCTGCAATGCGGTTTCCTCGTCGCCCGGATTCAGCAGCAGCAACAGCTGCCAGACCAGCTGTTCGGTCGTGGCGTCTTCGTCGATCCCGTCCCCGGCGTCGAAGTCGGTGGCGTAATTGGCGAAGTTGTCGTCGGCGTCGAACTCGGTGTCGGGTGCGTGCATGTGCGGGGTCGTTCGTGGGAGGCAGGGAATTGGTCGTGCGATCAGTTGGTCGAGGCCTGCAGCGCCGCGGCGAGCGCGGCATCGCCGTTCACCAGGTCCTTCCAGCGCAACTCGGTGCCCTTGCGGTGGCCCTTCAGGGTCAGCCGGAGGCCTTCGGGATCGATGGTCAGGGTGTAGGTGTCGTCGTCGACCCGGAGTTCGCGGCGGATCGGTTTGTCGAGCTTGGTCATGGGTCGCTCCGGGACAGGTCAGCGGACATTACGCCAGTGCCGGCGGCGATGGCGTCAACGGGGCACCGGGGCTGCCGTGGCGTTCGTGCGCGACTTCGCCAGGAGCGGCAAGCCCGTTGGCGTCATTTGCCACGGGCCCTGGACGATGGAGCCGCCGCTCACGGCGCCCGCGTTAGCATGGGCGCCCGGTTGCCTTGGCGGCAACGTCACGACAGAGGCGACGGCAGGTTTGAGCAGCATGTTCCACTCGCTCCGGAGCTACAACTACCGGCTCTGGGCAGCGGGTGCGCTGGTATCCAATGTGGGCACTTGGATGCAACGCATTGGGCAGGACTGGCTGGTGCTGACGGTGTTGACGCAGCACAACGCGACCGCGGTGGGCACGGTGATGGCGCTGCAGTTCGGGCCGCCGCTGCTGCTGCTGCCGCTGACCGGATTCGCCGCCGACCACTTCGATCGCCGCAAGCTGCTGCTGTTCACGCAGGCCGCCGCCGGCTTGCTTGCATTGGGACTGGGCGTGCTGACGCTCACCGGCGTGGTGCAGCTGTGGCATGTGTACGGCTTTGCGCTGCTGCTGGGCTGCGTGACCGCGTTCGACGCGCCGGCGCGGCAGGCGTTCGTGTCGGACCTGGTCAGCGACGATGCGCTGGCCAATGCGGTCGCGCTCAACTCGGCGTCGTTCAATGCGGCACGCATGATCGGCCCGGCGGTGGCGGGCGTGCTGATCGCGGCGATCGGCGAGGGCTGGCTGTTCGTGGTCAATGCGGGGTCGTATGCGGCGGTACTGGTGTCGCTGTCCTTCCTGCGGGTGCGCGAACTGCACGCCGAAGCGCCGCCCGAGCGCACCCGCGGCAGCCTGCTGGCCGGGTTCCGCTACGTGTGGGAGCGGCCGGACCTGGTCGCGGTGATGGTGATGCTGTTGCTGCTGGGGACGTTCGGCTACAACTTCGCGATCTTCATTTCGACCATGTCGGTCACGGTGTTCCACGGTGACGCCAGCCAGTACGGCCTGCTGACCTCGTCGATGGCGGTGGGCACGATGACTGGCGCGCTGTTGTCGGCGCGGCGGCCGGTGCCGGGCATGGTGTTGATGGCGACCTCGGCGTGCGGCTTCGGCGTCACCCTGGCGCTGGCGGCGGTGATGCCGGGGCCGTATTTGTTCGCGGGCATGTTGTTCTTCGTCGGGTTGGCCTCGCTGACCTTCATGACCGCCAGCAACTCGATGATGCAGCTGACCACCGAGCGCTCGATGCGCGGCAGGGTGCTGGCACTGCGCATCGCGGTGGTCATGGGTGGCACGCCGCTGGGCGCGCCGCTGACGGGCTGGGTGGTCGACCGCTTCGGTGCGCGCTGGGCGCTGGGCGTGGGCGCGCTGTCGGGGATCGCAGCGGCCGGCGTGGCGGTTGCCTATCTGGCGCGGTATCGCGGCCTGCGCATGGTGCGGCAGGACGGGCGGCTGCAGGTGCGCATCAACGCCTTGCCAACGGACGAGACCGACGTGCGCGTGGCGGCGGGCGAACGCGTGACCTGAGCGGCGTGGACCCCGGGCGGATTTGTCCGCAGCCGTGTCGATTTCGCGAATGCTGCTTCGTCGTTCAGACATACAGGGGCCATGTCGGCCCCGACGTGGAGACAGCGATGCGCGTGATGGTGTTCGTGAAGGCGACCGAGGACAGTGAGCGCGGCTTGCCGCCTGCGGCCGAAATGACCGAAATGTTCGAGGCCATGGGAAGGTTCAACGAGGAACTGGTGGAGGCCGGGGTGATGGTCCAGGGCGATGGGCTCAAGCCGTCGTCGGCGGGCAAGCGGATCGCGTTCGACGGCAGCAGCCGGACGGTGATCGATGGCCCCTTCGCCGAGGCGCGCGAACTGGTCGCGGGCTATTGGATCTGGGAGGTCGGGGACATGGACGAGGCGATCGCGTGGGCCAAGCGCTGCCCCAATCCGATGCCCGGGCCGAGCGAGCTGGAGATCCGTCCGTTCTACGAGATGGAGGATTTCGGCGAGGCGGTGACGCCGGAAATCGCCGAGCACGAGCGGCGGTTGCGGGAGCGGCTCCGTGGGGAGTAGGGGCGGCGCTGCGGGTTCCGTTGCCTCAGACCGCCGGTGTCCTGCATCCGCCGGCAATCCCGTACCCTGCGGCGAAGGCGGCGTCCTCCCGCGCCGCAGCCGGGGAGTCCCCATGCATCGCATCCTGATCCGGACGGCGCTGGCCGCCGCGCTGTCCCTGCCGTTCTTCGCCGCGCCCGCATGGGCCGATGCGCCGCAGGCCGCTGCCGCCAGCGACGCCGGTGCCGAGGCGCCGCTCACCACGCCCGAGGGCCGCGCGACCTTCCTGCTGCCCGAGGGCTGGGCCACGGAAGTGCAGGGCAATGCGGTGATCGTCACCACGCCCGAGGCCGACGGCTCGCGCCTGGCCATCGTCGACGCGACGGCCGCCACGGCCGACGATGCGGTGGCGGAGGCGTGGAAGGTGCTGGGCATTACCCCGAAGTTCCTGCTCGCCACCGACGCCGCGCCGCGCGATGGCTGGGAGCAGCGGCGCTTCTACGACTACGACGTGCCGGCCAACGCCAAGCGCGCGATCCAGGCGGCGGCCTTCCGCAAGGGCAAGGACTGGACGGTGGTCGTGGTGGATGCCGACCAGGCCGTCGCGGAGAAGCGGGCTGCGCAGTTCGGCAAGCTGTTCCAGCGCTTCCAGCCCGCCGGTCACACGCGCGAGGACTTCGCCGGCCGCACGGCGCACAAGCTGGATGCGGCGCGGCTCGCGCAGGTCGCCGATTTCGTCGAGCACATGCGCGAGGCCTACGACGTGCCCGGCGTGGCCATCGGCATCGTCCAGGACGGCAAGGTGGTGATGTCGCGCGGCTTCGGTGTGCGCCGGCTCGGCGCGCCGGACGAGGTCGATGGCGACACGCGCTTCATGATCGCCTCCAACACCAAGGCGCTGACCACGCTGATGCTGGCCAAGCTGGTCGATGCCGGCAAGCTGGACTGGGACGCGCGCGCGGTGGACGTGTACGCGCCGTTCAAGCTGGGCGACGCCGACACCACCGGCAAGGTGCTGGTCAAGCACCTGATCTGCGCCTGCACCGGCGTGCCGCGGCAGGATTTCGAATGGCTGTTCGAGGGCGAGAAGCAGACGCCGGAGCTGGTGATGGAAACGCTCGGCACGATGCAGCCGACCAGCGGCTTCGGCGAACTGTTCCAGTACTCCAATCCGATGGCCGCGGCGGCCGGCTACATCGGCGGGCAGGTCGCGTTTCCGGGTAGCGAGCTGGGCGCCGGCTACGACCGGGCGATGCAGGCGCTGGTGTTCGACCCGCTGGGTATGGACGACACCACGTTCGACTATGCGAAGGCGCAAAGCGGCAACTTCGCCACGCCGCACGGCTACGACATCGACCACCACGTGCAGGTCATGGGCATGGGCCTGAACGACACCATCGTCGCCTCGCGCCCGGCCGGCGCGGCGTGGAGCACGGTCAACGACCTGCTGCGGTACGTGCAGATGGAAATCGACCGCGGCCTGCTGCCGGACGGCAGCCGCTACATCGGCGAGGCCGCGCTGCTGCAGCGGCGCGAACCGCAGATCTCGCTGGGCGTGGACCGCGACTACGCGATGGCGCTGATGGTCGACAAGAGCGACGGCGTCACCGTGATCGACCACGGCGGCGACATGGGCGGCTTCCACTCCAACATGATGTGGTGGCCCGCGCAGAAGGTGGGCGCGGTGATCCTGACCAACGCCGACGAGGGCGTGTACCTGCGCGGCCCGTTCAAGCGCCGGCTGACGGAGCTGATGTTCGACGGCAGGCCGGAGGCGGAAGCCACCGCCGACGCCAATGCCAAGGCCAACCGCGAGGGCTTCGACGCCTTTCGCACGCTGCTTCAGTGGCCGGCCGACGCACAGGCCATCGCCGGGCTGGCGCCGCGCTACCACAACGACGCGCTGGGCGAGCTGGTGGTGACGCGCGAGGACGGCAAGGCGGTGTTCGACGTCGGCGCGTTCTCGTCCGAGGTCGCCACCCAGCCGCAGCCCGACGGCAGCCTGGCCTTCGTCACCATCGACCCGGTGGCGATGGGGTTCTCCTTCGTCCGCGCCGACGAGGATGGCGAGCGCCAGCTGGTGGTGCGCGACGGGCAGCATGAGTACGTGTTCGACGAAGTGAAGTAGGAAGGGCGCGGGCTGCCGTCATTCCCGCGCTGGCGGGAATGACGGGCAGGATGCGGGGCTGCCCGCCGCGCGGGTGTCGGCGGGTTGCACCACCGGGGATTGATCGGACGATACGGGTCGAGTGCCCTGGCCGGCTTGCCGGCCGGGGCTTCGGGAGCGGTCGGCGTGCTGGCGATGCCGTCCCGCGGGCGTCAGGGCGACTTCGTGGTGCCAATGTTGCGCGCGAGGAATGCTTCCAGCCGCCGGTAGAACGCGGCGTTGTTCTCGTCCTTGTAGAAGCCGTGCGCTTCGCCGGGCACCGACATCCATTCCGGCGCGTTCCCGGCGTTCTCGAGCGCCTTCTTCATCGCCACGGCCTGCGCGTAGGGCGTGCGCTTGTCGATCTCGCCGTGAGCGAGGAGCACAGGCACCTTGATCTGCCCGGCCAGGTGGACGGGGGAGCTGGTGCGCCATTCGTTGCGGTCGTTGCCGAGCACGCGGGCGATGTAGCTGCGTCCGTAGCTCGTGGACGCGGTGTCGCTGTCGGTGGCGAAGGACGCCAGGTCGTAGAGGCCCGACAGTCCGGCGACGCACTTGACCAGCTCCGGCGCGCGTGTGGCGACCATCATCGCCGAGTACGCGCCGAAGCTCGCGCCATAGCTGCAAATGCGGTCAGGGTCCGTGTAACCCTGCGCGATCGTCCAGCGCACGCCGTCGATGAGGTCGTCCTGCACGCGCGTGCCCCAGTGGCGGTATCCGGCGCGCTCGAAGGCATCGCCGCGGCGCTCGCTGCCGCGGTAGTTGACCTGCAGCACGAGATAGCCACGGCTGGCGAGGAATTGCGCATCGTTGTCGAAAGCCCACTGGTCGCCTTCCACGTGCGGACCGCCATGTGGCAGCAGCACCATCGGCAGCTTCCGTGGCGCCTGCACGCCGGCGGGCAGGGTGAGGTAGCCGTCGAGCTCCAGACCGTCGCTGGCCTTGAACCGGATATGGCGGCGCTCGCCCATGCGCGCGGGGTCGATGCTGCCCCGCGCGGCGAGCAGTGGCTCGATCGTCGCCTTGTTGCGGTTGAACAGGTACCAGGTGCCGGGATCGCGGTCGCTGTAGGCGTACAGCAGGGTCACGTTGCCGTCGGCGGTGTGGTTGACGTAGGTGACGTAGTGGTCCGGGAACTTGCTGCTGATCTGGCGGTGTTCCTGCGCGGCCACGGAGGTTTCGTCGAAATAGACGCTGCGCGGCCTGCCGCTCGCGATCGTGGCCGCGAACGGCTGGTGTGCCGTGCTCCATTCGACGTCGCCGACGCTGCCGAAGGGGTCGCTGGCCAGCGTGGTGCGGTGGGCGCCGGCCAGGTCGGACCGGACCAGGAATGCCGGGCCGCCATCCGTGCTGTAGGTGGCGAAAACCTCGCTGCCGTCCGCGCTGATGGCGAACGGCACGAACTTGCCGCCGGACTTGCCCGCGGACGCGGGTTGCCAGTCCTTGCCCTGGGCATTGGCCTGGTACAGCAGGTAGAGGTTGTCGTCGGTGGTGCCGAAGGAAAAACGCGGGACGCCGCCGGGGTCGAGTACGAACGCCATGTCCTGCTTGCCGATGTCGGCCACCAGCCGGGACGTGCCGCGCTCGGCGTCCATGTCGTAGAGCATCGAGCGGCTGCTGTTCGCGGCCAGGTGACGCATGTAGAAGTGGCCGTTCCTGACGGGCGGGAAGCCTTCGATGACGCCGAACCCGCGGTCCATCCCGGTCTTGCGGACCTGGTAGCCGAAGACGTAAAGCTGGTGGCGGCCGTCGAAATCCGTCGCGATGATCTCGCCGGTCGCCACCGGTTTCTCGCGCGAACCGACCAGGCGTCCCTTGGCGACCAGCAGGCGCGTATCGCTGGCCCAGTGCATGTCCACGGGCTGCTCGTAGCGGGGCAGCTTCAGCAGCGCGGTCTGCTGCATGCCTTCGATCCGGTACACCACGATGGCGTGGTTGCCTTCGCCGAGGTTGGCGGAGACCGCCACGTGGCGCCCGTCGGGTGAAATGCGCGGGGACGTGACGCTGTCCGACTGGGCGAAGGCTTCCACCGGGACTGGCTCTGCGGCCTGGACACACGCACATGCCAATCCGAACACCGCCGGGAATACGGCAATGCACCATCGTTTCATGTGATCCCCCCAGATCCCGGTTTCCCGGCAGAAGTCGCAAGCATACCCGCTGGGACGGCCCCGACTGCCGGGCAACGACGCCCGCATGCGGTCCCGGCGCTTGAGCACCCGCGGAACCCCCGAAGTCGCTTTAATCAGATATAGCTATTTCCATTATTTAGATATATCTTTTATAGCCTGTCCCGGCGCCCCCGCCGCAGGAGACCTTCATGCAGGATCCATCCACGGACACCGATGCCGCCGATACCACGCCGGCACCCCACCGCGGCCGTGGCCGCGGGCCGAGGCCGCGCATGCTCGGCCACGGCGACCTGCGCCTGCTGCTGCTCGCACTGCTGGAACCGCAGCCACGCCACGGCTACGAGCTGATCCATCTGATCGGCGACATCTTCCGCGGCCAGTACGTGCCCAGCGCCGGGGCGACCTATCCGGCGCTGGCGCAGATGGAGGAAGACGGCCTGGTCCAGGTGCGCCAGGACGGCAACCGCCGCCTGCATGCGCTGACCGCAGCCGGCCGTGCCTACATCGAGACGCATGCGGACGAACTGGCGCAGGCGCGCCTGCGCACCGAGCGCAGCGCGCGCTCCATGGTCAAGGCCGGGCTGCCGTCCGCGGTACGCACCGGCATGGCCGCGGTCAAGCGCAGCCTGCTCGTGCACCACCGCGACTGGTCGCCCGTGTCCGGCCAGGCGGTGGCCGAAATCCTGTTGCGCGCCGCCGAAGACATCTCGCGGGTGCCGCGCGGCTGAGCCGGCGCGTCGCCCCGATCACACCCCCCCACGGAGCAACTCCGAATGACCCTCCATGAAAGCCGCCTGATGCGGCATCCAATCGTCTTCCGCCGCGTGCAGGTGCTGCAGGTGCTGGACCTGGGCCCGCACATGCGCCGCATCGTGGTCGGCGGGCCGGAACTCGAAGGCTTCCACAGCGGCGCGCCCGACGACCACATCAAGGTGTTCTTCCCGAACCCGGAAGGCGAGTACGTCACGCCGGCGCCGGGCCCCGACGGGCCGGTCTATCCGGCCGACAAGCCGCCATCACCGATGCGTGACTACACGCCGCGCCTGCATGACGTTGCCGCCGGTACGCTGGCGGTCGACTTCGTCCTGCACGGGGACGGTCCCGCCAGCGATTGGGCCCGCGACGTGCGGGTCGGCGACGACTTCGCCTTCGGTGGCCCGCGCGGCTCGTTCGTGCCGGCCGCGGACTTCGACCATTACGTGCTCGCCGGCGACGAAACCGCGCTGCCGGCTATCGGCCGCTGGCTGGAGGAAATGCCGGCCGGGTGCAGGGCGACGGTGCTCGTCGAGATTCCCGAAGACGCCGACCGGCAGGACATCACGACCCGCGCCGACGTCCAGGTGCGATGGCTGCCGCGCAACGGTGCCCGCGCGGAGCAAAGTGGCCTGTTGGAGGCCGCGCTCGACGAGGCGTCACCCGAGGGTGACGCCTTCTGGTGGATCGCCTGCGAATCGCGCCGCTCGCGCGGCATGCGCAAGTCGCTGGAGACCCGCGGCGTGCCGAAGGACTGGATCCGCTCGACCGGGTACTGGAAACATTCGGCCGGCGCGGACGACGAATAAGGCCGCGAGTCCGATGCGCTGCGGGACGGATGCGGCGCAGCGAACCCTGCCGGGCGGCCCGCATCACCCGGCCCTGGATTTCCTGCCGCCTGCCTACGGGCCGGCCGGCACGGCCTTGCGTTCGAACACGACCTTGCCGCCGAGCACGGTGGCATCCACGCGCACGTCTTCGATCGCGGCAGGATCGATGGCGAAGATGTCGTCCGACAGCACGACGAGGTCCGCAAGCTTGCCCGGTTCCAGCGTGCCCTTCAGCGACTCCTCGCCGCTGGCGTAGGCCGAACCGGCGGTGTAGGCGCGCACGGCCTCGGCCACGCTGATCTTCTGCTCCGGCACCCACCCGCCGGGGTGTGCGCCGTCGAGGGTGCGGCGGGTGACCGCGGCATAGATGCCCATCAGCGGTTCCATCGGTGCGACGAACCAGTCCGAACCGAACGCCAGCACGACGCCGGCGTCGAGCAGCGAGCGGAACGCGTAGGTACCCTTCGCACGCTCGGCGCCAATGCGCTTCTCGGCCCAGCGGCCATCGTCGATGGCGTGGTAGGGCTGCATCGAGGCGACGACATGCAGAGCGTGGAAGCGCGCGATGTCTTCGGCGCGCAGGTGCTGGGCGTGCTCGATGCGCAGGCGGCGGTCGCGCGGGCCGTTGCGGCGTGCGACTTCGGCGTACATGTCCAGGATCGTCGCGTTGGCCTTGTCGCCGATTGCGTGCACCGCGAGCTGCAGGCCGGCGGCGTCCGCGCCGACCATGTCGTCGAGCATTGCGTCCTGCTCCACCATCTCGTCGCTGGGCAGGCCGCTGGTGCCGGGTTCGTCCAGATAGGGCTCGAAGAACAGCGCGGTGGTCGAACCCAGCGAGCCGTCGGCGAAGCCCTTGAGCCGGCCGATGCGCAGCATGTCGTTGCCGAAGCCGGCGGTGATGCCCGGCCCGGCCAGGCGCTCCCAGCGCGCCAGCGGCTGCGCGCCGTAGACGCGCACGGTGAGTTCGCCGTCGTCGAGCAATTGCTGGTATCCGCGCAGGATGTCGGGCGATGCGGACATGTCCTGCACGCTGGTCACGCCGTTTTCGTTGGCGTAGTGCATCGCGGCGCGCAGCGCGGTGGCGATCTCGTCGGCGTCGGCCTCGGGGATGACGGCGTACACCGCGTTCATCGCCGCATCCTTGAGCATGCCGGTCGGCTCTCCGCCTGCATCGCGGACGATGCTGCCGCCGGGCGGATCGGGCGTGTCGCGGGTGATGCCGGCCAGTTCCAGCGCCAGCGAGTTGGCCAGCGCCATGTGCCCGTCGAGACGGTTGATGAAGACCGGATTGTCCGGCGTGACCGCGTCGATCAGCTGGCGGGTGGGCAGTTCGGCCGGCGTCCAGCGCTCGTGGTCCCAGTTGCCGTTGAGCACCCAGCGGCCCGGGGCCAGGGTCGCGGCGTAGGCGCCGATGCGGTCGCGGAAGGCCTCCGGCGATGGCGCGTCACGCAGTTGTACCGACGCCAGGCCCTGGCCGCCGTCGAAGAAATGCACGTGCGCATCGTTGAAGCCGGGCACGACGCGGCGGCCGCGCAGTTCGAACACCTGCGTCTGCGCGCCGGCCCAGCGGCGGACGTCGGCATCGCTGCCGACCGCGGCGATCCTGCCGTCGAGGATGGCGACCGCCTCGACCTCCGGCTGGGCGGGATTGCCGGTCCAGACCTTGCCGCCGACCAGGACCGTGTCGGCACGTGCCTGCGCGCGGGCGAGGGCAGGGAACAGCGCGGTCGCGAGGCCGGCCACGGCGAGGATCAGCGTCGGAAGTCTGCTCATCCGCAGAGCATAGCCGGGTCCGGCGCGGGCTGCGGCGGCCGTGGAATCGGCTCCGGCGAACCCGTTTTGCGGCAGCGGCCCTGTCGTCTGCTAGCGTGGCGATACGGTGCATCGCTGGAGCGCGCATGAAACCTGCAGTCCTGATGGCGGCCCTGCTTGTGCTGGCCTCGTGCACGTACGGCGAGCAGACCAGGGTGCTCACGTTCAAGTACGCCATCGCCGATGACGATTCGAAAGTCGCCATCCTGGCAATGCGCTACGTGTTGCACCGTCCAACCGGGATCGCTGCGTTTCCCGACGGGGGGTCGCCCAAGGTCACCGACCAGGCCGTCGAGGTGTATGTCGTCGACCCGGTCTCGCGGAAGATCCTGTACAGGCATGCGGTCGGCCCGCCGGGGGAGCGGGGCATGGTCGGGCTCACGGCATGGCTGTCGGGGTGGCAGGCAGACGCTGTCTACGTGAAGCTGACCGGCTGCGAGCCGGGCTTCCTCACGTCGTACCGGGGATGTGGCGACGAGCGGCGCAGGACGCTTGCCTATCGGGTGTCGGGAGATGCCGTCGAGCCCGTGGCCTGGCCCGCGCCGGCACCCCGCCCGAACACGCGCTTTGGCAGGGCCGTGGCGCCCGGCGCTTCATCGAAACCCCGCGCGTACCTGGTGTCGGACGACGAGGGCGTGTGGATCCGGCATGGCATGCAGGGGCCGCGCGAGCCGCTGCTCGCGATCCGTGGGCAGGCGCTCGAGGAGATCGTCGACTGAGTCAGCGGAACGCGCAGTTCGCGCCTGCCCACAGGCTGGTGATGGACGCGGCCGGGCCGGTGCCGTCGAGCAGGCCCGAGAGTCCGCCGGCGGTGAACTCGGTGCCGAGCGTGGTTTCGTCGACTTCGACGGCATAGGCCGATTCCAGTTCGCGGCGCGTGCTTCCCGGGCCGATGCCGGCCATCGTGCCAGGTGGGGTCCCGCTCGACGTGCCGGGCCGCGGATGCACGCTCCAGCCGACGAAGCGGCCGTCCTGCGCCATCAGCGTCAGGCCGTTGCGCCAGTTCGACATGTCGAGGGGACCCGCGCCGCACTCGTCGTTGTGACCTTGCTCGGGCCGTGCGCCGAATGCACGCGACACCGCCTCGGTCGCCTGCTCCGCAGGGGTGCCGAACAGGAGATGGCGCGTGGCGCCGGTTGCCGTGACGAAGGTGAGCCCGTCGCCGGACAGCGCCAGCTGTGCGGCAGGGGCCGGGGATGCTGCCGGAGGCGGGCTGGCGGGTTCGTGCGGTGCGGGTGTCGCGGCCTGCGTCGCGGGTGGCGCGGGGGGTGCGTCGGTGGGCGCGGGCGCGCGCGTGCAGGCCGCGAGCAGCAGTGCGGCGGATGCGAGTGTTGGCAGAAGGGGCAGGTGCATGGCATTGGTGGATGGGCGGGGATTGCCGACTCTACGCGCAGTCGCCGGCCGATCCGGTCAAGGACGCGGCACGCTGTGGCAGCAGGCGAATGCGGCGTCGCCGGCCCCCGGGCCCGCCGGAGTCCACTCAGCTTTGTCTGCCGACAGTCGGACGCTAGTCTTCCACGCAGGCAGCGGGAGGCCCGCAACGACTCCATCACGGACGGAAGGAACATGGCATACGAATGGCGGAGGGAGGCATGGAGGCAGCGGCTGCGCATCCTGGCCATGATCGTGGGGATGGCGGCGATCTTCTGTGTGGTGGACACGCTGCAGGACGGCGAAATGCTGTCCACCATGTTCTCGCGGCGTGGCTGGCCGCTGCTGATGCCGGTGCTGATCTACTGCGGTGGCCTGCTGGTGACCGGATTGGGGCCGAGGAAGGTCGGCATTGATTGCCGGGTGCTCGGCCTGCTCGAGGGTGACCGCAGCGTGATCGAGCGGTACCCGCCGCTGATACAGGCCGGTTTGCTGCGCGCGTTCAAGGCCGGAGCCGACGAGCGCACGCTTCTTCCGCTAATGCATGGCGTGTTCTGGCGGTTGCGGGTGCCGGTCCCGCCGGTCGCGTTTTCCCCCGCGTGGCTCAACGCGCTGATGTTCTTCCTCGCGAGCTACCTGACCGTGCCCCTGTGGCTGCACGTCCAGGACAGGTGGGACCCCGGGATCGGCGGAGGCTCGATGGGGGAGACCGGCAACGTCGTGATGGTCCTGCTGGGAGTCTTCGCCTTGGTGGAAGCCGCCCACCAGGCCGGCGAGCGCCGGGCGCTCAACCTGCCCGGCTGGTGCGAGTTCCGCCGCAGCTGGGTGGAGGACACGAACCCGTAGCAACAGATCAACCGCGCCGCGCCGCCTCGATCGCCGCAATGTCGATCTTGCGCATCTGCATCATCGCGTCGAACGCCCGCCTGGCCGCCTCCCGGTCGGGGTCGTTGACCGCCTCGCTCAGCGCGCGCGGCGTGATCTGCCACGACAGGCCCCACTTGTCCTTGCACCAGCCGCAGGCGCTT
>Ga0160437_1000496_pt1 | contig 20336 bp, 15 predicted proteins | sample HID1975I_E0MG_FD_108227 | JGI IMG/M metagenome (GOLD analysis project Ga0160437, IMG submission 108227) | Enriched soil microbial communities from UW Madison campus, WI, USA - HID1975I_E0 MG | ecosystem: Environmental > Terrestrial > Soil > Unclassified | place: USA: Madison, Wisconsin... | reverse complement strand
GGATTCTTTTCGATACATCGAGCCTCTACTGACATTTCATCGAAGCAAAGTAAATCAGAGTCTTCATCTGTGCCTCGATCAACACGATAGCCATCTCCAAAGTCCATAATGGTCACGCTGTAATAATCATCTTTGTTTTTACGCGGTATACCGTATTTCGTCTGTATCATATCTCTGTTGGCTTCCCACCAGGCAATCTGACGGCTTTTCAGATAGGGGAAATGCCTGACCAGTAACGTATCCCCATTATGAACCGCCACAATCTCAACCGGCGTCAGAAACTGCCAGAGCATATAGCCACAGGCCGCCACGGCAATGACACAGGCTACCAGTCGCTTATTCACCCCGCCCCCCGGTGATTTCCACGGTAGCATTCATCTCGGTAATAAACGGCTTATATCCGTATTGATCCCAGCGCTGGAGCGCGAACCACAGCCGGAAAATACGGAACTCCCGGTACACAGGATTCAGTACATCATCGTCATCAAGGCCGAAGTGATCCTGAATGCGGTAATGCACTCTCGCCCGGTAACTGTCACCGTTCACCTCCAGTGATTCCAGCGTGATATGTGTAGACCAGGTATCATGGACGGTGATCACCAGCCCGTTCGTGTTATCTATTTTCCGGTCAAATTTAGGCAGTACAGTCTTGCTTAACTCCTTAAAGTTTCCTTTTTCATCGAATATGTCGCCTTTTTTATTCAGCGGTATAAACCCATATTCATAATCAATTGCTCGCTTCAAAACATCATTAATTTCCAGCAAAGAGCTTTTCTCTGAATGGTCATTCAGGATCTGCTCTTTCAGCGCCTTGTCCAGCAGCGGGCTGCTGTACGGTGTGCCGATGTTCTCCTGCATATGGTCAATCATCTCGGTGATGATGTTTTTATACGGGCCGTGGAAGGAATACAGCTTCGTCAGCTCCCGGAACTCATCAAACATCAGCCGCGCGCTTTCATCCCGGCTGACAGAAGGCATCTGCTGCTCTAGATCCTGCATGGCGTAAGGGGAATACAGGGTTCCGGTATTCGGTGCCGGCTGGAGTTTCAGGGTTCTCGGATTCACTCTGGCAGACACATTGTCCACGTCGATATAAAACTGATTACGCAGTGCCAGCGTATCCAGATCGCCATACCGCATGTCTCTGGCCCGGTAATCATCCATCTGCCGCGTCGTCTGGTAAATCCGTGCCGGCAGCGGGAGAGGCTCAGGCCGGGGCTTTTTCGCCGCCTGCGCGTGCTGTTCCGGCTCCGGGGCTGCGACCGGTGCCACCCTGGCGCTTGACGCTGAAAGCTGCGGGATCGTACCTGGGGCAATCAGAAGATTACTACCCTGTGGACACCCGCAACGGATCTCTGCGCCATCCACTGCGACAGCCGCGCTGTTTGAGTGCCGGTGATCACCGGTGACAATCACCCCCCCTTTCCCGCATTTCGGGCAGGGTGTGGTCTTGTCGCCAATATAGAGTTTCAGCAGTCCCATAACCGACATACCAGGACGGGCAGCAATACACTGCGCCCCTGAGGTGGTTTTATCCCCGTGCAGCCCGACGTTTTTACCGTGAACACTACACCCTCTTCTGATCGACATGACTCAACCCTCCGCCGGCAAAAAATCCGCGCCCATCGGCAGACCATCCCGCTCAACCAGCATACATCCGGCCTGTGGAGTGCTGATTATCATGTCACCGTTACTCAACCGGCTGCCGACCAGTGCGACACTCTCTTCTCCCTTCCGGTACTGTTCCCCGCTCCCGGTAACAATTTTGGCGATGGTACCGTCAGGGTAAACCACCTCATCACCAACCAGCGCAATATTGACTTTTTGCCCACCCTCACGCTCGATTTCAGCGCCATTCCACGCCGCCCGAACCACACCACCGCGTTGTGCCAGAGCGCCATCCACGGCAATCCGGTAAATGGCGGTGACCGGATGGGTGAGGCAAATAACTTCCTGTTCTTCGACGAGCTGTCGGGCACTTTCAGACATTGCAGCCTTTTTCTCTGCCGAAAATGGTGGACGCGCCAATGAAGCCGCTAATTCAGAGGTCAGGTCGTTGGTGTATTGCTATGACATATCAATTCCTTCTGGTTCATGTGGTTAAATTATCCTCATGGTACACCCTATTGCGATAACGTAGTCTGTTCAAAAAACAGGCTTACCGTACAATAATTCCGATCTCCAAACTGACCTCTACGAGATCGGTAGGCCCGTACAAGCAACGCGCCGCCGGGCAATTCAACACATTACTTCTGTATCCACCACACCGCTTCAAACGGGCGCAGCGTCATCGCGCCCGGCTGGGCATCAACGTCCGGGTAGTTGCTCATCACCACGTCCCATTCACCGCTCACATTTTCCGGCTGCCACGGCTGGCTGTCAGTACTCAGGTTCGCCACCACCCACAATTGCTGGCCCTGCCATTCGCGGCGATAGCACCACAGCGACGGATGCTCGGGCAGCAGATCCTGATAATTCCCCCACGTCAGCAGCGGCTCGGCTTTACGCAGAGCAATCAGCTGTTGATAGGTGTAGAACACGGAATCCGGGTCCTTCAGCGCCGCCTCAACGTTAATTTCCTGCACATTGTCGGCCAGGCCAATCCACGGTTCACCGGGGGTAAAACCCCCGTACTTTTCCGTGTTCCACTGCATCGGCGTGCGGCTGTTGTCGCGCGATTTACTGGCCAGAATCGCCAATAATTCATCAGCATCACGGCCTTGTGCGTTCAGCTCTGCGTACATATTGTGGCTTTCCACGTCGCGATAATCGGCGATCGTCGCAAAATGAGGATTCGTCATGCCAATTTCTTCGCCCTGGTAAATGTACGGTGTACCCTGCATACCGTGCAGCACCATCGCCAGCATTTTCGCCGCCGGGACGCGGTATTCGCCTTCATCGCCAAAGCGCGACACAATCCGCGGTTGATCATGATTACACCAGAACAGCGCGTTCCATGCCCGGTTGTGCATCCCTTGTTGCCAATGGCTGAACAGCGCTTTCAGCGCCACATAATCGGGTTTGGCGAGCGTCCATTTTTCACCGCCGGGGTAGTCGACTTTAAGGTGATGGAAATTGAACGTCATCGACAGCTCTTGTCCCGCGAGGGAAGCGTACTGCTGGCAGTGATCGAGCGTGGTGGAGGACATTTCGCCCACCGTCATTAAGTCGCGCGGCATAAACACGTCGCGGCTCATTTCCTGCAAAAATTCGTGAACGCGCGGGCCGTCGGTGTAGAAACAGCGCCCGTCACCGACCGGATCGTTCGGGAGCGTCGGGTCTTTAGAAATCAGATTCACCACATCGAGACGCAGGCCGTCGACGCCGCGATCGGCCCAAAATTCGCAGACCTTTTTCAGCTCTTCGCGTACCACCGGGTTTTCCCAGTTGAGGTCCGCCTGCTCCGGGGCGAAAAGGTGCAAGTAATACTGCTCGCTTTCGGCGTGCCATTGCCACGCATTGCCGCCAAATTTCGACCGCCAGTTGTTCGGCAGTTCGCCGGATTTACCGTCACGCCAAATGTAGAATTCGCGATGCGGACTTTCCGGGTCGAGCGATGCCTGGAACCACGGATGCTGCGTGGAGGTGTGGTTGAGCACCATATCCAGCACGATGCGAATGCCACGAGATTTGGCTTCGGCCACCAGTTCGTCAAAGTCATCCAGCGTGCCGTAAGCCGGGTCGATGGCGGTGTAATTCGCCACGTCGTAGCCGTTATCCACCTGCGGCGAGACATAAAATGGCGTCAGCCAGAGGGCGTCCACGCCGAGGGTTTTCAGGTATTCCAGGCGCAAGGTTACGCCACGTAAATCACCGGTGCCGCTGCCCGTGGTGTCCTGAAAACTTTTTGGATAGACCTGATAGATAACGCCGTTTTGCCACCAGTGAGGGAGGTTGTTCATAAGACTTTCCTGGTTAAAACAGAACGGGGCGCAAGCGCGCCCCAAAAGGATTTATACAATTTGCAGCGCGCCCTGACGGTACTTACGCTGATACACCGCGGTGGTGAGGACAATCGGGATAATCACGGCAATCGCCATCGCGACGGCGTACACCTGCCAGAACGTTGGCTGAATGGAGAGGATACCCGGCAGGCCACCGACGCCGATACCGTTCGCCATCACGCCGTTCAGACCACACAGCAGGCCCGCGAGGCCAGAACCGACCATCGCGCACAACATCGGGAAGCGGTATTTGAGGTTGATGCCGTACATCGCCGGTTCGGTCACGCCGAGGAAGGCGGAAATGGCGGCGGGCACGGAAATCTCACGCTCGTTATGTTTCTTACTACAGATAATGATGCCGACCACCGCAGAAGCCTGCGCAATGTTAGACAGCGCAATCAGCGGCCACACCGGTGTCCCGCCCATGCTTTGAATCATCTGCATGTCGATGGCGAGCGTGGTTTGATGTACGCCGGTAATCACCAGCGGGGCATACAGGAAGCCGAACAGCGCGGCACCAATCGGGGCGAAGCTGCCGGTCATCAGGTGACGCACCGCGAAGGCCACGCCGTCGCCAATCATGCGGCCAAACGGACCGATAAGCGCGTGAGCCAGGAAAACCGCGAGGATCAGCGAGCACACCGGCACCACAACCAGATACAGGTAATCCGGCACGATGCGTTTGAGGCGTGTTTCAATCATGCCGAGCGCCAGACCCGCCAGCAGGGCCGGGATCACCTGCGCCTGATAGCCGACTTTCTCAATCGCAAACAGGCCGAAGTTCCACACCTCCGGGATTTTGCTCCCGAGTTCGTAGGCGTTCATCAGCTGCGGGGATACCAGCGTGACGCCCAGTACGATGCCGAGGATCGGTGTGCCGCCCATTTTTTTGACCGCTGACCAGCAGATGCCGACCGGCAGATAGAAGAAGATCGCTTCGCCAATCAGCCACAGGAAGTCATACAGGGTTTTCAGGCCCGGATACATCTGCGCCAGGGTCTGGCCGTTGCTCATCGGCACATCACCGATGACGTTACGGAAACCGAGGATCAGGCCGCCGCTGATCAAGGCTGGCAACAGTGGGAAGAAGATCTCTGCGAAGTGCGAGATCATCCGCTCGTGCCATTTCATGTTCTGGCGCGCCGCCAGTTTGGCCTGCTCTTTATCGGCTGACGCCTGGCCGGTGCTGGTGATCAGCACTTTGTAGTAATCGCCCACTTCGGTGCCGATAACCACCTGGAACTGCCCGGCGTTGGTGAAGCACCCTTTGACCATCGGTAATTCCTCGATGGCTTTCGGGTTGGCCTTCGCCGGATCGTTCAGCACGAAACGTAAGCGAGTAATGCAGTGGCTGACCGTGGCGATGTTGTCCCGACCGCCCACCAATTCGATCAACTGATCGATATCCTGTTGTCTGACTTTGCTCATCATGAAGCCTCAAGAAGAGAGTAATGACCTGGACGCAAGCCTATCCGTTTCGCTTATTTTGCAAAATGGGAACGTTCCCGAAACAGGGCGGCGATCACAATAAATCGTTTTGCGAGCGGTGAAAAGTCAGGTCAGGGCGGCGGGGATCACCAGCTGTTGTGGTTGTGCGCGACCGTTGATCTGTTCGATCAACTGGTGTGCGGCCTGGCGTCCGGCTTCGCCGTAGCCGGGATCGACGGTCACGATTTCTGGGTGCAGGAACTTCATCAGCGGCGTGTTGCCGACGCTGGCGAGTTGCAGGGTATCGTTGCGTTGTTCTTGCAGATATTTGCTGGCGCCGAGCGCCAGGGTGTCGGTGGCGCAGACCAGCGCGGTAGTTTCGCTGTGGGTCACGCTGGCGACGGCGTCGTAACCCTGTTTCATCGCCAGACCGGGCAGGGCGGCAACCGGGTGCAATTTGTGTTGTTTGCAGAAGGTGAGATACGCATGGTGACGGCGTTTCCCGGTGGTCACATCGCTGTGCGGTACACCGAGATAACTGATGTGACGGTGGCCTTTATCGAACAGTGACTGCATCAGTAGCGTGATGGCGCCTTCATCGTCGTAGCACACCGAGGCAATGCCCTTGGCGTCGCGCGCCAGCATCACCAGGGTTTCGCGCCACGGCGTAAGCATTGCGTCGGAAATACCGGTAAAACCAAACAGCACTACGCCGTCGATATTACGGCGGCGCAACATGCCAAGATGCTCCGCCACCTTTTCCGCGGAGAATTGGCTTTCCATCATGATCGGGTCGTAACCCTGCTCGTAGAAGGCTGGGAGCATGGTCTGTACCGCGAGGTTTTCCGACAGCGAATCCAGACGGCTCATGATGATCGCCACCACTTTATCGCTCTGACCGCGCATCGCCCGGGCCGAACGGGAAGGGGAAAAGTCATGCTGATTCATCACCGCTTCCACCCGTTCACGGGTGCGCTGGCTGACGCCGCTCTCGTTGTTCAGGACACGGGAGACGGTTGATTTCCCTACGCCGCTTAAGCGCGCAATGTCTTTGATAGTCAGCCGGTTTTGCATCCTTTTTTCCCGTGTCAGTAAAGGCGGTGTGATTATAAGCGTAAACGCGCCGAGAAACAGTTCAATGGGTAAAGTCTGGTATACGTTTCGTTTAGGAATTCAGGCGTAGGATACTGGCATTGTCGCTGCGCATTGTCATTCTCTGCCCATCTCGTGCGCCGCGTTTCTTCACTTACCGGAGGCTGTATGGATCCCGATCCCACTCCCCATCATCGATGGAGCAACATTTTTTCCCGGTAAGCCAGTCTTTCACTGCCTTGCCGGACAACGCGTGAGGCAGTGACGTCCCTTCGTTGATGTCCCTGTTTTAACACTTAAAGTGCCCTTCAGGTGCGGCTTTGCTGTGCCTGTTAGCAACCCGCGATCGCCGAACGGTGAGCGCAGAGGGACGTATTATGCTGAAAAACATCACCCGGCAGCTGTTCGCGCAGCTCAGCCGCCACCTGCCACATCGTCTGGTTAGCCGCGACCCGATGCCTGACGGTAAAAATCTGGCTGCCACTCCGCTCCCGGACGCGTTAAGCAAACAGTGTCTTAACGTCGCGGCGATGGATGAAAATGAAATCTGGCGCGCCTTTAACAGTCACCCGGAAGGGCTGAATCCATCGGAAGTGGAAGACGCACGCGAACAGCACGGCAGCAACGTGATCCCGGCCCAGACGCCGTCGCCGTGGTGGGTGCATCTGTGGCTGTGCTATCGCAACCCATTTAACCTGCTGCTGACCCTTCTCGGGCTTATTTCATACTCCACCGAAGACGTGTTCGCGGCCGGGGTGATTGCGCTGATGGTGGTGATTTCCACCCTATTGAACTTCGTTCAGGAAGCGCGATCCACCAAAGCGGCGGATGCGCTGAAAGCGATGGTCAGCAACACCGCGACGGTGTTGCGGGTGATCAACGATCAAGGCGAAAGCCGCTGGCTGGAGATCCCCATCGATCGGCTGGTGCAGGGCGATATCGTAAAACTGTCTGCCGGAGACATGATCCCGGCGGATCTGCGCGTGTTTCAGGCCCGCGATCTGTTCGTGGCGCAAGCCTCACTCACCGGAGAATCGTTGCCGGTAGAGAAAGTGGCGCGCACCCGTGTGCCGCAGCAAAGCAACCCGCTTGAAAGCGACACCCTCTGCTTTATGGGCACCAACGTGGTGAGTGGCACGGCACAGGCAATTGTCTTCGCGACCGGCGGCAACACCTGGTTTGGTCAACTGGCCGGGCGGGTGAGTGAACAGGAAAGTGAACCGAACGCATTCCAGAAAGGCATTAGCCGCGTCAGCATGCTGCTGATCCGTTTTATGCTGGTGATGGCGCCCGTGGTGCTGCTGATCAACGGCTATACCAAAGGCGACTGGTGGGAAGCGGCACTGTTTGCGCTGTCTGTCGCTGTCGGCCTGACGCCGGAAATGCTGCCGATGATTGTCACCTCGACGCTGGCGCGCGGGGCGGTGAAGTTGTCTAAACAGAAAGTTATTGTTAAACACCTCGACGCCATCCAGAACTTTGGTGCGATGGATATTCTTTGCACCGACAAAACCGGCACCCTGACGCAGGATAAAATCGTGCTGGAGAATCACACCGATATCTCCGGGAAAACCAGCGAGCGCGTGCTGCATAACGCTTGGCTGAACAGCCATTATCAGACCGGGCTGAAAAATCTGCTGGATACCGCGGTGCTGGAAGGCGTCGATGAAAACTCGGCACGTGGGCTGTCCGAACGCTGGCAGAAAATCGACGAGATCCCGTTCGACTTTGAGCGCCGCCGGATGTCCGTCGTGGTGGCCGAGCAGGACGACGTGCATCAGCTGATTTGCAAAGGCGCGTTGCAAGAGATCCTCAACGTGTGCACGCAGGTGCGCTACAACGGCGACATCGTGCCGCTGGATGACACCATGCTGCGCCGTATCAAACGCGTGACCGATACGCTAAACCGTCAGGGCCTGCGCGTGGTGGCGGTAGCGACGAAATATCTGCCTGCGCGTGAAGGGGATTATCAGCGTGTTGATGAAGCGGATCTGATCCTCGAAGGCTACATCGCGTTCCTCGATCCGCCGAAAGAAACCACCGCTCCGGCGCTGAAAGCGCTGAAGGCGAGCGGGATCAACGTCAAAATCCTCACTGGCGACAGCGAGTTAGTGGCGGCGAAAGTGTGCCACGAAGTTGGCCTGGACGTGGGCGACGTGGTGGTCGGCAGCAGCCTGGATACGATGAGCGACGACGCGCTGGCGGCGCTGGCAAAACGCACCACGCTGTTCGCCCGCCTGACCCCGATGCAGAAAGAACGTATCGTCACCTTGCTGAAACGCGAAGGTCACGTGGTCGGCTTTATGGGCGACGGCATCAACGATGCGCCCGCGCTGCGTGCGGCGGATATCGGGATTTCCGTTGACGGTGCGGTGGATATTGCGCGTGAAGCGGCGGACATCATTCTGCTGGAAAAAAGCCTGATGGTGCTGGAAGAAGGGGTGATTGAAGGCCGCCGGACTTTCGCCAACATGCTGAAATACATCAAAATGACCGCCAGTTCTAACTTCGGTAATGTCTTCAGCGTGCTGGTGGCGAGCGCGTTCCTGCCGTTTCTGCCAATGCTGCCGTTGCACTTACTGATTCAGAACCTACTGTACGATGTCTCCCAAGTGGCGATTCCTTTTGATAACGTCGACGACGAGCAGATTCAAAAGCCGCAGCGCTGGAACCCGGCAGATTTGGGGCGTTTCATGATTTTCTTTGGCCCGATCAGCTCCATTTTCGACATTCTGACGTTTTGCCTGATGTGGTTTGTGTTCCACGCCAATACGCCTGAGCACCAGACGTTGTTCCAGTCCGGCTGGTTCGTGGTTGGGCTGCTGTCGCAGACCCTGATAGTGCACATGATCCGCACGCGCCGCATTCCGTTCATCCAGAGCCTAAGCGCGTGGCCGCTGATTGTGATGACCCTGGTGGTGATGGTGGTCGGCATCGCGCTGCCGTTCTCACCGCTGGCGACGTATCTGTCGCTGCAACCGCTGCCGCTGTCCTACTTCCCGTGGCTGGTGGCGATTCTGGTGGGGTATATGACGCTGACGCAGCTGGTGAAAGGGTTCTATACCCGGCGTTATGGGTGGCAGTAAGGTGGAGTTTTCCCTCTCCCTATGGGAGAGGGCAGGGGAGAAGGGGAGCATCGGCCACAACACTTTCATGGCATTTTACTGAATTACCAGTAAGTTGTGACGCAGGTCGCGCCTCGCTCTTGACCCTTAATATCCCCCGTGTTACCTCATTGGATTGCCTTTTTTTGGCCCGTCATAAAGGAACCCTCATGCTTAAAACTGTGCGCTACAGCTTGTTGACGACCGGACTCTTATTGAGCGGCTTTGCGCTGGCAACGCCTGCCGGAGATTTACCGCTGATGCCGTGGCCGGCTCAGGTCGAACGTCCTTCGGCGCAGGGGGCGCTGGTGCTGAATAACCAGCTCACCATCAATGTTTCCGGTGACGATTTAGGTGGCACGGTAAACCGTCTGCGCGAACGCATTGGCCGCCAGACCGGCTGGGAAATGGTGCCGCAAAGTGCACCCGCAAAATCACCGACGATTGATATCGTTATCGCACATAAAGTCCCGGTAATTCCGCGCCCGGAAAGCGATGAAAGCTACAAACTGGTGGTGGACGAAAGCGGCGTGAAGCTGACTGCCAATACCCGCTTTGGTGCGCTACACGGCATTGAAACGCTACTCCAGCTCCTGCAAAACGGCCCGGACAATACCGCGCTTCCTTATGTCACCATTGAGGATACCCCGCGCTTCCCATGGCGTGGTGTACTGCTGGATTCCGCGCGTCACTTCCTGCCGATTGAGGATATTAAACGTCAGCTCGACGGCATGGCGGCGGCCAAACTCAACGTCTTCCATTGGCATCTGACCGACGATCAGGGCTGGCGTTTTGCATCGACGCGTTATCCGAAACTGCAACAGCTCGCCAGCGACGGCAAGTTCTACACCCAGGCGCAGATGAAAGACATCGTGCGCTACGCGGCGGATCGCGGCATTCGCGTGGTACCGGAAATCGATATGCCGGGACACGCTTCGGCGATTGCGGTGGCGTATCCGGAACTGATGAGCGCCCCAGGCCCGTATGAAATGGAGCGCCACTGGGGTGTGCTGAAACCGGTGCTCGACCCGACAAAAGAAGCGACTTATGCCTTTGCAGACGCGATGGTCGGCGAACTGGCGGCTATCTTCCCGGATCCGTATCTGCACATCGGCGGCGATGAAGTGGACGACACCCAGTGGAAAAACAATCCGGCGATTCAGACGTTTATGCAGGAGAACACGCTGGCAGACAGCCACGCATTACAGGCGTACTTCAACCGCAAGCTGGAAACAATCCTCGAAAAACACCATCGCCAAATGGTCGGCTGGGATGAAATTTATCACCCGGACCTGCCGAAAAGCATTCTGATCCAGTCCTGGCAAGGGCAGGACGCGCTGGGCGACGTGGCGAAAAATGGCTACAAGGGCATTCTGTCGACCGGGTTCTACCTCGATCAGCCGCAAAATGCCGCCTATCACTATCGCAATGAAATCGTGCCGCAGGGCCTGAACGGCATCGACAAAATCAGCGACGCCGACAGCGCTCAAAGCTGGACCTTCACCCTGCCTCGCCTGAAGGGCAGCGCCGTCGAAGGCACTTTTACGCTGGTCAAAGGCAACCAGGAGTGGCGCGGGTTTATTGATTTCAAAGGCAAATCCCGCCGTGCGGTGGACGATATCGAATGGCTGAGCCCGGATCAGGTGACCTTCACGGTGGATACCTGGATGGGCGAAACCCGTCCGGTGCTGAGCATTCACGATGACCAACTGAAAGGCTATTTCCTGGTGGGCAACGTTCGTTATCCGATTACCGGCGAGCGGCTGGATGATGTGCCGAAAGGCATTCAACCGGTGGTGCCGGATGACGCGCAGCAGAAGAATCTGCTCGGTGGTGAAGCCGCGCTGTGGGCGGAAAACATCGTCGCCCCAGTGCTGGATATCCGCCTGTGGCCGCGCGGGTTTGTGGTGGCAGAACGTCTGTGGTCGGCGAAGGATGTGACCGATACCGACAACATGTATCAGCGCTTACAGGCGATCGATAGCTGGTCGACGGTGTCCGTAGGGCTGCAACAGCATACGCAGCAGCTGGTGCAATTCACGCGACTGGCAAACGGCGGCAGCACGTTACCGTTGATGATCCTCGCTCAGGCGATTGAGCCTGCGCAGTATTACACCCGCCAGCACCTGAAATTCCAGGCTGGGAATTATCACGCTTTTGAGCCGCTGAATCGCTTTGCCGATGCCCTACCCGCGGAGAGCAATACCGTGCGTCATCTCAATGAGTGGGCGGATAATTTGATCAGCGACGCGGAAGATAACGAGAGTGCCGATGCGCTGCGTCACGTCTTCACCCGCTGGCAGAATAACACCGCCGATATGCTGGTGCTGACTGATGGCAATCATCAGCTGGCCAGTATGAAACCGGTGGCGTTGCAGGTCGATAAACTGGCGGCGTTAGGGCTGCGATTAACCGATTTGGTGGCGCGACAGGGCACGCTGGATGACAAAGAGTATGCGTCTATTCAGTCGCAGCTGGATGAAGCGGCGAAAACGCAGGATGAAGTGGTGATTGCGGCGGTGTATCCGTTGGAAACGCTGCTGCGCGCAACGCGGATAGAGTAAAACGGTTGCCCGGTGGCGCTTTGCTTACCGGGCCTACAAAACCCGGTGGCATAATGCCGCCGGGCATGCGTGGCGATTAACGACGAACCGCAATCGCTTCGATTTCAATCTTCACATCTTTCGGCAGACGCGCAACTTCCACACATGAACGTGCCGGGAAGGTTGCGTTATGCTCGGTGAAGAACGCTTCGTAAGTGGCGTTAACGGTAGCGAAATCGTTGAGATCTTTCACGAAAACGGTGGTCTTCACGATGTCGCCGACTTTCAGGCCCGCGGCTTCAACGATAGCCTGCACGTTTTCCAGAGACTGACGCGCCTGGGCAGAAACGTCTTCGGCTACGGTGCCCGTCTTCGGGCATACCGGGATCTGACCGGAAGTGATAATCATACTGCCTAAATCAACGCCCTGAACGTACGGGCCGATGGCTGCTGGTGCATTTTCCGTCGCGATAACTTTAGTCATGTTGTCTCCATTTGTGACAGCGGGATTAGGTTCTAGCGTAACCGGGCCATTATAGGCAGCCCGGCTTCTGATACCAACCTCAATTAGTTGGCCAACACCACAGTATGAGAGAACTCTTTTTCACAATATTTGCACTTCAGGGCGATATCATCGGCGCGCTTTTTGACGCTAAAGCTGGATGAAACCGGCTCCGCGTGGCTGATGCAGTTGCTGTTCGGGCAGATGAGCACCGCTTCGATGCGCTCCGGCAGGCTCGGACGCGATTTACCCACCACGTCGTAGTCGTCGATGCGATTGACCGTGGCGTCCGGCGCATACAGCGACAACTGATTGACCTGCTCGTCGGTCAGGAAAGTATTCTCAATTTTAATCAGATCTTTACGACCCATTTCGCCAGATGGCAGGTTCAGGCCAATGGTGATGCGCTGGTCGGTTTCAGTCAGTTTGAACAGCGTCAGTAGCTTAAAGCCGATATGTGCCGGGATATGGTCAATCACCGTGCCACGTTTGATGGCTTCTACCTGAAGTTTATTATCGTGTGTCATTGTCATTCCCCTTACAGAGCCAGGTCGCTGTTCAGAACCAGCGCCAGTAACGCCTGGCGCGCGAAGATGCCGTTCCCGGCCTGCTGGAAATACCAGGCGTGCGGCGTTTTATCGACATCGGTGGTGATTTCATCAATGCGTGGCAGCGGGTGCAGCACCTTCATGTTGCTGCGCGCACCGTCGAGATCGGCCGCCCGCAGGACAAACTGCGCCTTCACGTTGGCGTATTCGGACGGGTCCAGACGCTCTTTCTGCACGCGAGTCATATACAGAATATCCACTTCCGCCATCACTTCTTCGATAGTGCCGTGCAGGCTCCAGGCAATGCCTTTTTCATCGAGCATATCGAGAATGTACTGCGGCATGGCCAACGCATCCGGGGCGATAAAGTAGAAACGGTTGCCGTTAAATTTCGCCAGCGCCTGGGTCAGGGAGTGTACGGTGCGGCCATATTTCAGGTCGCCGACCATCGCGATACTGACGTTTTCCAGACGGCCCTGGGTTTCCTGAATGGTGAACAGGTCGAGCAGGGTTTGCGTCGGATGCTGGTTGGCGCCGTCACCGGCATTAAGGATGGGCACGTTGCCGGAAAACTCGGTCGCCAGTCGCGCCGCGCCTTCCTGCGGGTGGCGCATGACGATGGCGTCGACGTAGGTGCTGATAACGGAAATGGTGTCGGCGAGGGTTTCGCCTTTTTTGCCCAGCGAGGTATTGGCGCTGTCCGAGAAGCCCACCACGCTCGCGCCCAGGCGGTGCATCGAGGTTTCAAACGACAGGCGGGTGCGGGTAGATGCTTCAAAGAAGCAGCTGGCGATAACCTTATGCTTCAGCAGTTCCGGCTGCGGGTGCGCTTTCAGTTTAGCGGCAGTCGCCAGCACCAGTTCGAGTTCTTCGCGGCTGAGATCGTTTATGGAAATGATATGTTTTTGATATAGCGGATTAGCCATGGTTATCTCCTGACGCCTGGGCAAAAAAAAAGCCCCTTAAAAAGGGGCTTCTCAAATGGGGTGATGCAACGGGAGAAAAACGGCAGGCCAGCGTCTGTTTTCAGACGCGGTAAGACAGAATGTCGAACGCAGTTGACCATGCTTCCTCCCGGCAAATCGGCTGGCATTATACGCAGCTATGCGCGGGATTCAAGCGATTCGTTCACAGACAGGAAAACGTTTGCTTCAAAAGATCTTGCGTCAGTGCAAATATCCCTAAAAAAGGAGTGGTGTGGCCCAGTGATTGCGGGTATAAAAATCCAAAATGAAACATTGTTTTATATTTGGAGGTTTTAATGATCGCCGGAAATATTCACCATTTGCATAGTTGGCTGCCGCTGGAACTGCGTCAGGCCATCGAACATGTTAAGGCACACGTGACTGACGCCACGCCGCTTGGGAAACACGATATCGACGGTAACCGCCTGTTTTATCTGATATCAGAAGACAGTACTGAGCCGTTTGCTGAGCGTCGTGCGGAATATCATGCGAAATATCTCGATATTCAAATCATCCTCAAAGGCCAGGAAGGGATGACGTTTAGCACCCAGCCCGCGGGCAAGCCGGACACCGACTGGTTGGCGGATAAAGACATCGCGTTTCTGCCGGAAGGCGTGCAGGAAAAAACCGTGGTGCTGAGCGAAGGGGATTTCGTGGTGTTCTACCCCGGCGAAGTGCATAAACCGCTGTGCGCCGTGGGCGCGCCTGCGAAAGTGCGCAAGGCAGTGGTGAAAATGTTGGTCGAATAATCGTGGGTTTAATGCCCGGCAAGCCACGCGCCGCCGGGCATATCCAGGGTCAAACCGGTGCCAGCGTCGCCACCATCACCGCTTTAATGGTATGCATTCGGTTTTCGGCCTGATCGAAAACAATGCTCGCTTCCGATTCAAATACCTCGTCCGTGACCTCCATTCCACCCTGTAAACCGTACTCTTCGGCCATCTGTTTTCCGAGCGTAGTCTCATCATCATGGAAGGCAGGCAGGCAATGCAGGAACTTCACCTGTGGATTGCCAGTCAGCGTCAGCATGTTCTTATTCACCTGGTAGTCACGCAGCAGCCCGATACGCTCGGCCCATTTTGACTTCGCTTCGCCCATTGACACCCACACATCGGTATAGATGAAATCGGCGTCTTTCACGCCCGCGGCGACATCTTCCGTCAGGGTAATGTTGCCGCCGTTCTTCTGCGCCAGTGCTTTACATTCCGCGACAAGACTTGCTTCCGGCCAGCAGCTTTGCGGGGCAACCAGGCGTAAATCCAGTCCCGTCAGCGCCGCCGCTTCGAGCATCGAATTGCCCATGTTGTTGCGCGCATCGCCCGCATACACCAGCGTCATTTCATTGAATGCCTTACCCGGCAGGTGTTCCTGCATGGTCAGCAAATCGGCCAGCAGCTGCGTCGGGTGGAACTCGTTGGTCAGACCATTCCACACCGGGACGCCTGCATATTGCGCCAGCGTTTCAACGACTTCCTGGCCGTGGCCGCGATACTGAATGCCGTCGTACATCCGGCCCAGCACGCGCGCGGTGTCTTTGATCGACTCTTTATGGCCGATCTGGCTGCCGCTTGGGCCGAGATAAGTGACGCGCGCGCCCTGATCGTATGCGGCAACTTCGAAAGAGCATCGGGTACGGGTCGAGTCTTTTTCGAAGATGAGCGCGATGTTTTTGCCGGTCAGTTTTGGCACTTCGTTGCCGCTTTTTTTATCGGCTTTCAGCTGTGCGGCCAGCGCCAGCAGGTGAGTGAGTTGTGCAGGGGTCAAATCCAGTAATTTCAAAAAATGGTTCTGGTATAACGCAGACATATTTTCCTCTCATGGCCTAAGCCACTTATTGAATTAAAATTCAATTTATATGTATGAATATTCATTTGCAACCCCGTTTCACAATTCTTTCTCGGAAAGGTGGAGGCATTGACTGCGGTATGTGAAAATAGAAGTATCTGCCGCACATCATGAGGAACGAGCTATGGCAAACCCGGAGCACCTGGAAGAGCAGCGTGAAGAGACGCGTCTGATTATTGAAGAGTTACTGGATGATGGCAGCGATCCGGACGCGCTGTACACCATCGAGCACCATTTCTCTGCGGACGATTTTGAAACGCTGGAGAAAGTGGCAGTTGAAGTCTTCAAACTGGGTTACGAAGTGACCGAGCCGGAAGAGCTGGAAGTGGAAGAAGGCGGCGAAGTGGTTATCTGCTGCGACGCGCTCAGCGAATGTGCCCTGAACCCGGAGCTCATCGATTCACAGGTTGAACAGCTGATGAACCTCGCTGAGAAATTTGGCGTGGAATATGACGGCTGGGGAACCTACTTCGAAGATCCTAACGGTGAAGGCGAAGAAGGTGATGACGAAGACGAGATCGACGAAGACGACGATGGCGTTCGCCACTAAGTTGTAACGGATGCGGCAGCGCCTGCTGCCGCATTTTATTGAGTGTTTATCCACGAGACCGCGCAAGACACATGCTTTATCCGCAAATACTCGCTCCTGTTTTAACCTTTCTCCAGTGCCCAACGCCGCAGGCGTGGATAGACCAGGCCCGTTCTTCGGAACACCTTCCTCTGTTGCTGACTGACCATTTGGTGTGCGAGCTGAAAGCCGCGCAGACTGCCATGCTTTTGGTGCGTAAGTACGTGGCTGATAAAGACGGGGCCGACGCGCTGCTGGCGTGGCTACAGCCGTACGAGGCCTTTGCGTTTCGTGGCGGTCCTGAACCTGATTTTGTCGCTTTGCAAAAGCAGATTGGTAAAAGCGTGATGCCGCAGACTGACGATGTCTGGGGCCGGCAACTCATCGACAGCATGGTGCTGCTCATCAAAGAAGAGCTGCATCACTTCTGGCAGGTGCGGGAAATCATGACTGCGCGGGACATTCCGTACGTCAAGATAACCGCCAGCCGTTACGCCAAAGGTATGCTCAAGGAAGTGCGGACTCACGAACCGCTGACGCTTATCGATAAGCTGATTTGCGGGGCGTACATTGAGGCGCGCTCCTGCGAGCGTTTTGCCGCGCTGGCGCCGCATCTGGATGATGAATTGCAGAAGTTTTATCTGTCGCTGCTGCGCTCCGAGGCGCGGCATTATCAGGATTATCTGGCGCTGGCTCAGCAGGTGTCAGACGACGATATCACACCGCGAGTGCGACATTTCGGGGACGTGGAAGCGGCGCTGATTTCGACGCCAGATGCGGAGTTTCGTTTTCATAGCGGGATACCCTCTCCCACAGGGAGAGGGGACTGTTCGGTGCAACTCTTGAGGCAGGGGTGAGGGGGAGAATCCCGCCCCAAACCGCATTACAGCGTTTTCAGCATCCGCACTTCGCAGTCCACATGGCCGGTACAGCCCAGCGGCTCAGCAATATGCTCAAAACCGAGACGTTCATACAGCGCAATGGCTTCTTTCAGGAACGCCGTTGTTTCCAGATAGCAGCGCGTAAACCCATGCTCACGGGCATGATCCATGGCCAGCAGCGCCAGCTTCTTCGCGAAGCCTTTTCCGCGCGCTTCAGGCAGAAAATACATTTTTTGCAGCTCGCAGATGTCTGGTTCGCTGCAGGTTAACGGGGCTACGCCGCCACCGCCCACGACTTTCCCGTTCTGTTCAATCACCCAATAGGCGTGTCCTGGCTGGCTGTAGAGCTGATACAGCTCATCGAGGTTCGGGTCAGCAACGGTATAGCCTTTATCGGCTGTGAGGCCGTATTCGGCAGAGACCTTGCGAATGACGCTGGCAATCGCCGGATTGTCTATCGTCGTGATTCGACGCAACGTCGTTGCGGTCTCGGTCAGTACGTTCATAGCATTACTCATGAAAAATGACAGTTAACGCAGTTAATAACATTGCAGAAAAAGCAGTGCAAGCAGGGATATTTTAGCGGGGAGACCCCTTACGCGTCGCCGCGTAAGGGGTTGAGGTATTACAGCGCAGCGATAACGGCCTGCTGTTCAATCAGCTTCGCTTTTGCTTCAGCGTAGCCGTCCAGCTTCTCGCGTTCTTTGGCGATAACCGCTTCTGGGGCACGCGCCACGAAACCTTCGTTCGACAGCTTGCCTTCGATGCGGCCAATCTCACCTTCGATTTTCGCCACTTCTTTCGCCAGACGTGCCAGCTCATCTTCTTTGTTGATGAGGCCCGCCATTGGGATCAGCAGTTCAGCGCCATCGATAATTTTGGTCACGGAAACCGGACCTTTGTCATCGGCAGACAGCACGGTAATGCTTTCCAGACGCGCCAGCGTTTGCAGGAAGCTGCGGTTGTCGTTCACACGACGCTCCGCATCTTTACTGCAACCGCGCAGCAGCAGCTCCAGCGGTTTACCCGGGGAAATGTTCATTTCCGCGCGAACGTTACGCACCGCGATGATGGCCTGCTTCAGCCATTCGGTATCGGCCAGCGCGGCTTCATCAACCTGAGCGGCATCGAACGCCGGGAACGGCTGCAGCATGATGGTGTCGGCAGAAATACCGGCGATAACCTTCACGCGCTGCCAGATGGTTTCGGTGATGAATGGAATGATCGGGTGCGCAATACGCAGCAGACCTTCCAGCACCGTCACCAGCGTATGGCGAGTGCCGCGCAGTTCGGCTTCAGAACCGCCGGTCATGACTGGTTTGGTCAGCTCCAGATACCAGTCACAGAACTGGTTCCAGGTGAACTCGTACAGGATGCCTGCGGCGATATCAAAGCGGAAGTTGTCCAGCGCGTCACGGTACGCTTTGATGGTCTGGTTGAACTCGGCGAGGATCCAGCGATCCGCCAGCGACAGCGTCATTTCGCCGCCGTTGAAGCCGCAATCCTGGTCTTCGGTGTTCATCAGCACAAAGCGGCTGGCGTTCCACAGTTTGTTACAGAAGTTACGGTAACCTTCCAGACGCTTCATGTCCCAGTTGATGTCGCGGCCGGTAGAGGCCAGCGCGGCCAGGGTGAAACGCAGGGCGTCGGTACCGTGCGGCTCAATGCCGTCCGGGAATTGCTTCTCGGTGCGCTTGGCGATTTTCTCTGCCAGCTGCGGTTGCATCATGTTACCGGTACGTTTTTCCAGCAGATCTGGCAGCGAGATCCCGTCGACCATATCCAGCGGGTCAATGACGTTGCCCTTGGATTTAGACATCTTCTGGCCTTCGTCATCACGAATCAGACCCGTCATGTAGATGGTCTTGAACGGGATCTGCGGCTTGCCGTCTTCATCTTTGATGAAGTGCATGGTCATCATGATCATGCGGGCAATCCAGAAGAAGATGATGTCGAAGCCAGAAACCATCACGCTGGTTGGGTGGAACTGACGCAGCGCGTCGGTGTTTTCCGGCCAGCCGAGGGTGGAGAAGGTCCACAGCGCGGAGGAGAACCAGGTGTCGAGCACGTCTTCGTCCTGGCGCAGCGCAACGTCGGCGCTCAGGTTGTTTTCCTGACGGACTTCGTCTTCGGTGCGGCCTACGTAGACGTTGCCGTCGTTGTCGTACCATGCCGGGATACGGTGACCCCACCACAGCTGACGGGAGATACACCAGTCCTGAATGTCGCGCATCCAGGAGAAATACATGTTTTCGTACTGCTTCGGTACGAACTGGATGTCACCGTTTTCAACCGCTTCCACCGCCGGTTTGGCCAGCACGTCAGCACGCACATACCACTGGTCGGTCAGCATCGGTTCGATAACTACGCCACCACGGTCACCGTACGGCACGGTCAAGTCGTGAGGTTTGATTTCTTCGAGCAGGCCGAGGGCGTCAATAGCAGCCACCACCGCTTTACGCGCGGCAAAACGTTCCAGCTTCTGGAACTCAGCCGGGATATCCGCGGCGTAAACGTCAGATTCTTCGCCTTTGGTGTCGAAGACCTGTGCGCTTTCGCGGATATCGCCGTCGAAAGTCAGGATGTTGATCATCGGCAGGGCGTGACGTTTACCGACTTCGTAGTCGTTAAAGTCGTGGGCCGGGGTGATTTTCACGCAGCCGGTGCCTTTTTCCATGTCGGCGTGTTCATCGCCCACGATTGGAATGCGGCGGTTAACCAGCGGCAGCACCAGGAATTTGCCAATCAGATCTTTATAACGCGGATCTTCTGGGTTGACGGCCACGCCAGTATCGCCCAACAGGGTTTCCGGGCGAGTGGTCGCAACCACCAGGTAATCTTTGCCATCGGCTGTTTTTGCACCGTCGGCCAGCGGATAGCGGATGTGCCACTTTGAGCCTTTAGACTCGCGGTTTT
>Ga0160437_1000494_pt1 | contig 20341 bp, 18 predicted proteins | sample HID1975I_E0MG_FD_108227 | JGI IMG/M metagenome (GOLD analysis project Ga0160437, IMG submission 108227) | Enriched soil microbial communities from UW Madison campus, WI, USA - HID1975I_E0 MG | ecosystem: Environmental > Terrestrial > Soil > Unclassified | place: USA: Madison, Wisconsin... | reverse complement strand
CTGTCGCGCCTGGGCGCGAAGATCACCCACGTGGACGTGGGCGGCGGGCTGGGCGTGGATTACGAAGGCACCCGTTCGCGCAGCTTCTGCTCGATCAACTACGGGCTGGATTCGTATGCCGGCAACATCGTGCAGCCGCTGGCCAATGCCTGCGAAGAGCACGGCCTGACTCCGCCGCGGATCGTCACCGAGTGCGGCCGCGCGATGACCGCGCACCACGCGGTGCTGATCGCCAACGTGTCCGAAGTCGAAGAAGCGCAGGAAGGCCGCGTGCCCGACCAGCACGACGACGAGCCGGCCGCGATCCGCCACCTGCGCGAGATCCATGACGAGCTGGACCAGCGCCCGGCGGTGGAGCTGTTCCAGGAAGCGCAGCACTTCCACGCCGAAGGCCTGTCCAGCTATGCGCTGGGCCAGATCGACCTGCCGCAGCGGGCGCGCATCGATGACCTGTTCTACGCCATCGCCCATGCGGTGCGTGCGCGCCTGAGCTACGACGAGAAGAGCCATCGCCCGGCGCTGGACGAGTTGAACGAACGCCTGGTGGACAAGTACTTCGTCAACTTCAGTGTGTTCGAGTCGATTCCCGATGCGTGGGCGATCGACCAGGTGTTCCCGATCGTGCCGATCGAGCGCCTGAACGAGCAGCCGCAGCGTCGCGGCATCATTGCCGACATGACCTGCGATTCCGATGGCATGGTCAAGACCTACGTCGAGAACGAGAGCCTGGACAGCTCGCTGCCGCTGCACGCGCTGAACCCGGGCGAGAGCTACCGCATCGCGTTCTTCATGGTGGGCGCGTACCAGGAAATCCTGGGCGACATCCACAACCTGTTCGGCGACACCGACGCGGTGGAAGTGCTGGCCGATGCCGATGGCTACGCGATCACCCAGCAGCGCCGCGGTGATACCACCGATGTGATGCTGGACTACGTGGGCTACAGCCTGGCCGACCTGCGGGCCAGCTATGCCGAACGCGTGGCGGCGGCGAAGCTGTCGCCGGCGCGTGCACAGGAACTGTCCGACGCGCTGGAAGCGGGTCTGACCGGGTACACCTACCTGTCCGACGAGCCGCTGGTCTGAGACGACGGTGACGGGTGCTGGTCTTCGGGCCACACCCGTTCACGTAACGCCGGGCGCTGCCCGGCGGTCATTGCAAGGCACCCCACGCCCCATGGGCGCGCGCGCCATCTTCCACCTCGTCCTGCATGCCGCCGTGCCGGCGTTGCTGGCGTGGATGTTCTGGCGCAAGCGCTTCCTGTCGGCGTGGGCGCTGCTGTTGCTGGGCTGGATCATCGACCTGGACCACCTGCTGGCCGACCCGATCTACGCCCCGAACCGCTGCAGCATCGGCTTCCATCCCCTGCATACTGTGCCGGCGATTGCGGTGTATGCGGGCCTGTGCGTGCCGAAGAAAACCCGGCTGTTCGGCATCGGCCTGATGATCCACATCGTGCTCGACGCCATCGATTGCTGGTGGATGCACCAGGCCCGTTGAAATACACCCCGAGGTAGAGCCGACCGTTGGTCGGCTGCCGCACACACCGGCGCGTCCGGTTGTCCCCAAAACGCAGCCGACCAACGGTCGGCGCCACCCGGCCGCGGGTCAGCCCGCCGGCAACGTCAACGTCGCCCTCAACCCCGGGTGGGTATTGGCCAGCACCAAGCTGCCACCGTAACTCTCGGCGATGTCGGCCACGATCGCCAGGCCCAGGCCGCTGCCGGCCGCGCGCTGGTCCAGCCGCACCCCACGCTCAAGCACGCGCTGCAACTCCGCATCCGGCAAGCCCGGGCCGTCGTCCTCCACGCGGATGTGCAGTTTGTTGCCCTCGTGGCGTACGCTGACACGCACCGTATGCGCGGCCCACTTGCCGGCATTGTCGAGCAGGTTGCCGAGCATTTCCTCCAGGTCTTCGCGCGCCCCGGCAAACAGGCCCTGCGCATCCGGGTCCTTGTCGAACACCAGCCCGCGCTCGTTGTGCACGCGCTGCATCAAACTGCACAGCGCGCCCATCACCGGCGCCACCACGGTGCGCTGCTGGCTGTCGGCGCCGATCCCGGCGGCCAGGTAGCGCTCGATGCTGGCCTGCATGCGCGCGGTTTCGCTGCGCAGGGTCTGGCGCCAGTCGCTGCCATCGCCCTCGGCTTCGGTCATCAGCACCGTCAGCGGCGTCTTCAAGGCATGTGCGAGGTCCTCGGCACTGCGGCGCGCACGCACCACCATGCGCTGATGGTGGTCCAGCAGGTCGTTGAGCTGCACCGCCAGGGGCGCCACTTCCTTGACCAGCCCCTGCTGCGGAAAGCGCACGTTCTCGCCGTTGCGGACCTGGCCGGCGATGCGGCTCAGTTCGGCCAGCGGGCGCAGGCCGTAATGCACCTGGGTGACCAGCACCGCGAACCACAGGGCCACCAGCACGGCCAGCGCCAGGGCCGTGCGCTGGCGGAACGCGCTGGCCTGGGCGTCCAGATCGCTGCGGTCGGTGGCCACCACCACGCGCAGCGGCGTGGGCACCCGCGGCAACGTGACCTGCTGGGCCAGCGCACGCAGCGGCGCCTGCAGCGGGCCGGTCGTGTCGAAGGCCTGCCCCGGGCCGGTGCGCAGCGTCGCCGGGGTGGTCAGGGTTTCATCCCACAACGAGCGCGATTGGCCCAGCGGCTGGCCCTGGGCGTCCTGCACCTGCCAGTAGGTCCCGGAAAACACCCGCTGGTAGCGTTCGTCGAACAGTTCGCGGCGCAGCTGCAGGCGGCCCTGCGCATCGCTTTCGGCCAGCGCCAGCACGGCGATCAGTTCGTTGCCCAGGCGCTGGTCCAGTGCGTTGCGTGCTGAGCGCTCGTACATCGCCCCCAGCCACCACGTGGCCAGCGCCGACACCAGCACCAGGCCCACGCCACCGGCGAGCAGCAGGCGGGTACGCAGCGAACCGGTGTTCATGGTTGCGCCGACAGGCGGAAGCCCTGCCCGCGATGGGTATGGATGAGGTCGCTGCCCAGCTTGCGGCGGATCCGTCCGATCAGCACGTCCAGCGTGTTGGAATCGGGGTCGAAGCCGGCCTCGTACACGTGTTCGCCCAGCCGCGAGCGGCTGATCACCACGTCGGGATGGTGCAGGAAGTAGCTCAGGATGCGTTGCTCCTGCGGGCTCAGGTGCAGCAGTTCGCCGTCCAGCTCGAAGCGGCCGGCGTTGACGTCCAGCAGCAGCGGCCCGCACTGCAGGCGCGGGCTGGCGTGGCCGGCGCTGCGCCGGATCAGCGCGCGCAGGCGCAGCAGCAGCTCTTCGGGCTGGAACGGTTTGGTCAGGTAGTCGTCGGCGCCGGCGTCGAAGCCGGCCAGCTTGTCGTGCCAGCGGGCGCGGGCGGTCAGCACCAGCACCGGGAAGCCGCGCCCGGCCTGGCGCCAGCGCTCGATGATGCTCAGGCCATCCAGCCCGGGCAGGCCCAGGTCGACCACCGCCGCGGCGATGTCCTCGATCTGGCCCAGCTCTTCGGCCTGGCGGCCCTCGGCGCTGTGCAGCACCAGGTAGCCGGCTTCTTCCAGCAGGGCCTGCAGCCGGTTGGCCAGCAGGGCATCGTCCTCGGCAAGCAGGATGCGCATCAATCTTCTTCCATCTTCAACAGGCGCCCGGTAGCGGCATCGTAATCCAGCTCCATCACCACGCCGTTGGCGCCGAGGATCTCGATCTCGTACTTGCCGTCGTCCAGCTCCACTTCCACCAGCGTGCCGGGGTAGCGGCGCAGGGCGTCGGCCACCACCTGCTGCAGCGGCACCAGCCGGCCCTGGCGCACGGCCTGGCGCACCGCCTCCTGCTGGCGGCTGCCGCCCTCGTGCACGCGCACGGGCTCCTGCGGGCTCAAGGCCAGCAGCACGGGCAACAACAGGGACGCGGCAAAAGGCATGCCTACGGTATACGCGGTGTGTCTAAACATTGCCTAACAGCCGGGCTCATGGTCCGCTTAAGTGCGCTTGCCAGACTGGCGGTGCCGGAATCGACCGGCCCCTTCTGGAGACCCCCATGAACAAGCTGATCCTGGCCGCCGCCCTTGCCACCGCACTGGTGTCCACCCCGGCCTTCGCCGCCGAACTGAGCGCTGCCGATGTGCAGGCCAAGCTGCGCGCCGCCGGTTACACCCAGGTGCACGAGCTGGAACGCGACGACGGCCTGTGGGAAGCAGACGTCACCCGTGCCGATGGCAGCTTCGAAGAAGTGATCGTGGACCCGGCCACCGGCGAGATCTTCGACCCCCGCAGCCCCCGCGCCCTGCTCGATGCCGGGCAGATCCTTGCCGTGGCCCAGAAGGCCGGCTTCCGCCAGGTGGAGTCGTTCGAACGCGACGGTGCCACCTGGACGCTGGAGGCCCGCAACGCGCGCAACCAGCGCGTGGAAGTGCGCATGAGCGGCCACGACGGGCGCGTGTTGTCGAGCAAGCGCGAAGGCTGGTGGGACTGAGCACTGCAGCGCGCATGACGCGGATGCAGAAACGGCCGGGGAGCCCGGCCGTTTCGCTGTGGTGGTGCTACCTCACCAGCCGTACGGCGGCGGGTAATCCCAGTACCCCGGGCCGGGGCCGTAGCCATAACCGCCATACCCACCGTAGGGGCCGAAGCCCGGACCCTTGCCCTCGCTGACGCGGATGTTCACGTTGACGTTGTGGGTCTTGCCTTCGTCGGTGGTGTAGTTCTTGTTGAGATTCAATTCGGCCGCGTTGTAGTGCGTATTGCCGAAGTTCTTGGCGTAGCCGATGCCGGTGGTGATGCTGCCGTTGACCCGCAGCTTGTCGTCGGTGACATCGGCGATGCCGTTGGCCGCGCCCCGGTCGCTCAGGCGGCGGCCGCTCTTGTCGCCATAGAAGGTGCCGGGCGGGTCGCCGCGCAGCGACCCGTCGCCCAGGTACTGCATGGGCGCCTGCGGGACCGCCAGGTTGAGACCGGTCGCAGACTGCGGGCCGGTGGCCCCTGCCGCGGACTGGGCCAGGGCAACCCCGGGGGCAAGCAGGCACAGCAGCAGCGAAAGCGAGCGGATCATGATGGGCTCCGGAACGGACGGGCGGCACGCAGGCCGCCGACAGCGCTGACGCTACCACTGGCTGCTTGAACGATGCCTGTCATGGCAGCGCCTCCCGGGGAACTTTACTCCAGCCGCTCAAACCCGAACAGCGCGGCCAGCGGGTGCCTGCGGCGTTCGATGCGGGCGCGCAGCAGGCCGGCGCCGATCATCGAATAGGTGATGCCGTTGCCCCCGTAGGCCATGCCGAACAGGACCCGCGGGCCCCATTGCTTGTGGGGGCCGAAGAAGGGCAGGCCGTCGGCGGTTTCGGCAAAGGTGCCGGCCCAGGAGAAGGCCGGCTGCAGCGGCAGGTGCGGGAACAGCGTGCCGACCTTCTTCAGCAGGCGCGCGGCCTTGGCCTCCACGCGCCGGTCGCGCCGGGCCGGAATATCCACCGCATCGTCCTCGCCGCCGATCAGCAGGCGCTGGTCGCCGGTGCTGCGCATGTAGAGGTACGGCCGCGCGGACTCCCAGACCATGGTCTGGGCCAGTGGCCCCAGCAGGTCCTCCGGGATCGGGTCGGTGATGAAGGCGTAGCTGCTGCGGTTGCGCGCCACCGACGACGACAGCCACCGCTGGTTGGCGTAGCCGGCGGCCATCACCACATGGCCGCAGCGGATGCGCACGCCCTCGACGGTGGTGGCGGTCACGCCGCGCGCGGTGGGTTCCAAGGTGGCCAGCGTGGTGCGGTCGTGCACCTGGCAGCCGTTCTTCTGCAGCCGCGCCAGCAGGCGGTAGGTCAGGCAGTACGGGTCCACGCGGGCGGCCAGCCCGCTGAGGATGGCCCCGGGTGCGTCCAGGCTGTATTCGTCCTGCACCGCGTCGCGGTCCAGCCAGCGCACGTCGAAACCATGCCGCTGGCGCAGCGCGAACTCCTCCTGCAGCACTGCGCGGTGCCGGCGTTTGCTGGCGTAGTACAGGCTGTGCATGGGATGGCAGTCCACCCCCTTGAGCCCGCGCGCCACCTCGCGCAACGCGGGAATCGCCGCAGCGCAGGCCTGGTAGGCCTGCACGGCGGCGGTTTCACCGTACTGCCGGGCCAGGTCGATCAGGTGGGTGTCGATCTCGTACTGCAGCAGCGCGGTACTGGCGGCGGTGCTGCCCCAGCCGATGTCGCGTTGTTCGATCAACGCCACATCGTGGCCGTTGGCGCACAGCTCGTTGGCGATCAACGCACCGGTGATGCCACCGCCCACCACCAGCACATCGCACTGCAGGTCGTCGCGCAGGGGCGGGAACGCGTGCATCAACCCGTTGCGCACCGCCCAGAACGGGTAACCACTTTTGAGGTCCATGCGGGGCTCAGGCGGTGGGGTGGCCGGTATGCGGGGTCTGGATCAGCGGCCCCAGGTCAAAGCCCTGCTGACGGGCCTGGGCCAGGTAGTGGTCCTGCACGGTGGTATCGAGGGTAGGGGTGCGCGACAGCAGCCACAGGTACTTGCGGTCGGGGCTGCCGACCAGCGCGACGCTGTAGTCCGGTGCCACCTGGATCACCCAGTAGTCGCCCTTGGTGAAGGGAAGCCAGCGCAGGCCCTTGGGCAGGAAGCTGACTTCCAGCCGCGCGCTGTCGTTGTCCACCGGGCACGCTTCGCCTTCGGCTTCTTCAATCTCCCCGTCCATGCGGCAGCGGTTGAGCACGGCCACGTGGCCGTTCTCCTTCAGGCTGTAGTGCGCCGACACGTCGGTGCACCCGTCCGGCTCGTGCTTCATGGGCAGGCGGGCGATTTCATACCAGGTGCCCAGGTAGCGCGGCAGCTTGAGGTCCGGAACGGTCTTGAGGTCGGCGTGTGTGTTCATGGGGTGCGCGAAGAGAAGGTGCAGCCACCATGCCGCGCCCACCGCCACGGGTAGGTGAAGCCGGCGCAGGCGCGGCGTGGAGAACGTTGCGTTGCCGGTGCGTGATGCACCGGCGCGGCAGGCGGCGCTATTCTGTGGCAGGGCGATGCTGCCTGTTGTTCACTGCGATGGAGATGCCGATGTACCACGTGATCCTGCTCAAGAGCCCGACCGATTTTGCCCGCGCGCGCTGGGAGGCGGCCGAGGATGTGGTGGACCACGAGGGCGTGGCGTACTCGCTGCGCGCCGGCCCACGCCAGCCGTTGCCCACCGACCACGCCTGGGACGAGGTGGCCGTGTATGCGCCCGACGAGATCAGCGAAGAGGAATTCCAGGACTGGTACGCCAGCCTGCGGCCGCAGGTGGAAGAGTTGCGCCTGAAGTACTGAAGGCCCGGTGCCGGGTGCATACCCGGCGTGAACGCACCCCGGTTTATAGTTCGCGCAGGCGCGGTGGTCCGCGCGAATCCCGTGGTGCGCCGGCTTGTCTTCCCGTCCTTTCCGTTCCTTCCTGCGGCCGCTGGCCTGGTTGATGCTGTGCACCTGGTTGAGCATGGCGCCCCTGGCGCTGGCCCAGGGCGATGATGCCGCCGCCGATGATCCGATTGCCCAGCTGGCACAAGCCGGCAAGGACCTGAAGCAGATCCAGGCCGCGGTCGAGACGGCCGATACCCCCGATACGCTCAAGACCCTGTCCGACCGGGCGCTGGCCGTGCAGCGCGACGCCGACGCGGCGCGCAATGCGCTGCAGCCCGAGCTGGAGCAGGTGGATGCCCGCGTGGCCCAACTGGGCGAGGTGGTGGAAGGCACCACCGAGGCACGCGATATCGCCGCCCAGCGCAAGGCGCTGAACCAGCAGCGCAGTGATCTTGCCTCGGCCATTGCACGGGCCAAGCTGCTGGCTGGGGATGCCAAGCAGCTTGGCGCGGACATTGAAAAGATGCGCGTCACCCAGTTCAGCGAGGACCTGGCGCGCAAGGTCAACTCGCCGCTGTCGCCGTCGTTGTGGAAGCAGTTCGCGGTGCACGTGCCGGCCGACTACTCGCGGCTGGTGGTGCTGTACCGCCAGGGTGAGACCGCGGCGCGCAAGGCGATTGCCGAACACGGCTGGGGCGCGCCGCTGACCGGGCTGGCGCTGGCGCTGCTGATGTTCTTCCCGCTGCGGCTGTGGCTGCGCGCCGCCGGCCGCCGCTATGCCGCCTCCGAGCGCGCACCCGACGGGCGCCTGCGCCGGTCCGGGCTGGCGGTGTGGCTGCTGGCGGTGGGCACGCTGCTGCCGGGCTTCGCGGCGGTGGTGCTGGTGGCTGCGCTGGACTCCATCGGGGCGATTCCGCCGCGGTTGCAGCAGCTGGCCCTGCATTTCCAGGTGGCCACGTTCGTGGCAGCCTTCATCACCGCGCTCAGCGCCTGCCTGCTGGTGCCGAAGCGGCCGTCCTGGCGCCTGCTGAGCCTGGATGACACCGCGGCATGGCGGCTGCGCAAATACGCCTGGGGCGCGGCGGGGCTGACCTTCCTGAGCATCCTGCTGGTGGAGATCAACCGGGCCTCGCGCACCAGTGAGATCACCACGGTGGCGGTCGACGGCCTGATCGCGATCACCTACATGGCGCTGATCGTGGCCATTCTGGTGTCGCTGGCGCGCCTGCACCGTCGCCAGACCGACGAGGCCCAGGCCAAACTCGACGCGCAGACCGATTCCGGTGCAAAGCAGCCCAAGGCGCCGGTGCGCAGGAGCGGCTGGATCGTGCTGGCGCGGCTGGCCGGGCATGTGGTGGTGGCCGCGGCGGTGATCGCCACGCTGCTGGGCTACCTCAACCTGGCGTTGTTCGTGGCCCAGCAGCTGGTGTGGGGCGCGGTGGTGCTGCTGGCCGCCTCGTTGCTGCTGAAGTTCGCCGACGACCTGTCGCTGTGGCTGCTGTCGCCCACCAGCCGGGTGGGCAAGAGCATCGTGCTGACCACCGGGCTCAACGATGCCAAGGTGGAACAGGCCGGCGTGCTGCTGTCGGCGGTGCTGCGCATCGGCGTGATCCTGCTGGCGGTGCTGGCGTTGACCGCGCCGTTCGGCAACCTCAATGCGTTCTTCAGCGCCATGGACTCGCTGTCCAACGGGCTCACCATCGGCACCACCACGCTCAAGCCCAGCAGCGTGCTGTATGCGGTGCTGGCCTTCCTGGTGGTGTGGGCGGTAATGCAGGCCTTCCAGAACTGGTTGACCAACACCTACCTGCCCAAGACCGACCTCGACGCCGGGGCGCGCAACTCCATCAGTACCGTCACCCGTTACCTGGGCATCATCGCCGCGGTGCTGTGGGGGCTGACCGCGCTGGGCATCGGCTTTGAAAAGCTGGCGCTGGTGGTCAGTGCGCTGTCGGTGGGTATCGGCTTCGGCCTGCAGGCGATCACCCAGAACTTCGTGTCCGGCCTGATCCTGCTGGCCGAGCGCCCGGTGAAGATTGGCGACTGGGTGAAGCTGGGCGACCAGGAGGGCGACATCAAGCGGATCAGCGTGCGCTCCACCGAAATCCAGGTGGGCGACAAATCCACCCTGATCGTGCCGAACTCCGAGCTGATCACCAAGACCATCCGCAACATGACGATGGGCAATGCGCAGGGGCGCATCCAGATCCAGTTCGCGGTGCCGCTGAGCACCGACGTGGCGGCGGTGCGGCAGATCCTGCTGGACTGCTACACCGAGCACGTGGGCGTGCTGGCCGAGCCTGCACCGTCGGTGTTCATCGATTCGATCGCCAACGGCCAGGTAGCGATCAACAGCTTTGCGTACGTGTCCGGCCCGCGCGCGGTATACGGCGTGCGCAGCGACCTGTACTTCACGATGCTGCAGAAGTTCGCGGCGGCGCATATCGCGCTGTCCTCGCCGACCGACATCCACCTGGTCCGCGATCCGGCCGCGCCGCAGGAACCGCAGGGGTAACGACCCTGTGGATCCTTACCCGCGGTTGCCGCGGCGCGAGGGCACCAGCGCGAAGTTGTCCACGGCCAGCTTCTCGGCGTGGTTCAACCACGCGCGGATCTCCAGGTCGTCCACTTCATGGTCCAGGCCGAACGGCACGCTGATGCGGCCGTCGGCATCGGGCTGTACCCACTGCTGGGCCACCACCACCTTGCGCTGCGAGGACACCGCTTCGATCCAGAACCCGCGATCGGGCGACTGCTTGGCCACGAACTGCAGCATGTACTGGCCCGCGCGGGTGCGGCGGCCCTTCTGGGTGATCATGTGCGCCTGGCGGATGCTCGGGCGCGGGCCATTGAACGGCTCCAGCGGACCATCCACCGCGAAACCGGTGCGCAGCGCATCGTCGCGGTACAGCTTGATGCCCTTGTCACGGTTGACCAGCATCGCGCACCAGTCGCCATCGGCCGAGCCGTCCTCGAACGCGGTGCAGCGGTCCACGTAGGCCAGCGTGTTGGCCGGGTCGGCATCATCGAACTGCTTGGAGGTGTTCTCCAGGTACACCGACTTCAGGTCGAACTGCTTGTCGTACTCCAGCAGCACCGGCGGCTGCACATGCTGCAGGCCGATCACCACCTGGTTGTCGTCATCGATGCGCAGCTGGCGGGTCTTGTCGCCCAGCCACAGCGAACGCGAGAAGGCCAGGTAACGCGGGTAGTCCTTGCCGTTGTCACGCAGCGCGGCGGCGCTGGCACTGTCGGTGCGTTCGGGATCCAGCAGCGAGCGGCCGAAGCCGATCGCCTTGATGCCCGGGTCGATCAGGCTGAGCAGCGTGGCACCGGAATCCAGCGTGGAACCGGCGGTGGCTGCCAGCTGGCGCGGGGCGATGTCCTTGCCCAGGAACAGCAGCAGGTTCTCGCGCTTCTGCTTGGCCAGCACATGGCTGAGGTCGTTCGGCATGGCCAGGTGATCGGAGGCGATCACGATCAGGGTGTCTTCGCCATACGGGCTGGCCTGGATGCGATCGACCAGCTTGGCGATCAGGCCGTCGGTGCACTTGAGCGCGTTGAGCAGGCCGATGTTGCCGTATTCGCTCTGGTAGCGGGTGCGCTTGCAGGCCACCGGCAGGTGCCCGGCCGGGTGGTGGGTGTCCATGGTGAGCGTGGTCAGCATGAACGGCTGGCCGGCCTTGGACAGCTGTTCGAAGCGGTCATAGGCCTTGTCCAGCAGCACGTCGTCGTGCACGCCCCAGGTGGAGAAGTGCGAGCGCGCAACCTTCTGGGTCTTGAACCAGGCCAGGTCGTCCACCGCGTCGAACCCGTGCGTGGCCAGGAACTGGCCCTTGCCGGCGAACTGCCCGTTGGCGCCGCCCAGGTAGTGATTGGTATAACCCTGCTGCTTGAGGTAGTCGCCCAGGCACACTGCTTCGGGCAGGAAGCTGCCCATGCGGCCCATGCTGTTCTCATCGTCCTTGGCGGTGGTCAGCGGCACGCCGCACATCGACGACACCAGGCCGGCGATGGTCCAGCCACCGCCCTCGGCAGACACTACGCCGCGCACATCCAGCGCCTGGCCGGCCAGCCGGTTGAGGTTGGGCATCAGGCCGGGGAAGGTGGTTTCATCGAGGTAGGTGCGCTCCAGGCTTTCGCCGTAGATCCACACGATGTTGCGCGGCTTGGTAAGCGCCTGTTCCGGAATCTTGTACTCGGGCGCAATCACGGTGTAATCCACCGGGCGCATCTGCTGGTACAGGCGCAGGCCGTCGCTGTACAGCGGGCTCACCGCAATGGCCACCAGCCACATCGCGACGAAACCCCCGAACACCGCCTTGCCGTGTTCGATGCGGCGCCAGCGCTGCATGCGTGCGGCCGCCAGCGGCAGCAGCGACACCAGCAGCAGTGCGATGTAGGCGGCGATGTAGCCCTTGAAATCGGCCACGCCGGCGCCTTCCATGTCGGCGCCCAGGTGATACAGCGTGGCCGCATTGAGCCCATCGCCGGACAACTTGTTGATCAACCACCACGTACTCAGCAGCACCAGCAGCAGTGACATCAGGCTGGCCTTCCACCATATCCACTTGCGCGAGGCGAGCAGCAACCAGGAGAGCAGCAACAGAGTCAGCAGCAGGATCCAGAGCATCGGCGGTATCGGTAGTGGAGACAGTTGGTGATGGACGTCATGACGACGTATTTCCCATCCGACCGGCTGTCCAACCACACCTGCATGACAAGCCGATGACCCGATCATGCATGCGCGAACCTGACTGAAATGTTTGTTTCAGGATGCTGAAGCCGCGTTACAACGCATCGTGTTTTCAGGTGTAAAACGCACGTGAAGAAATGCACGGCATCGCAACATCACCGATGGCCGCGCTCTTCCTTCGAGCGTGCACGACGATCAAAGATCAGCGCGCTGAGGATGATGCCCAGGCCCAGTGCAACGCCGATCAGCATCAAGGTGAATGCGATGGCGGGGTAGCCGAACAGGTGCCAGCCGGTGTCCACTTTCATCATCATCGCCGCAGCAAGAATCAACGCGGCGGTAACAATGCCGGCCGACACGCGGTTGGCGATCTTCTGCAGGTTTTCCATCAGGCGCGATTCTTCCAGCCCGGTCACTTTCATCTGCAGGCGGTTCTCGGCCAGCAGGGCAAGGATGTCGGACATCTTGCGCGGCCCTTCGCGCAGCAGCTGCTGTATCTCCATCGCTTCGCTGGCCAGGTTGGCCGCCGACAGCGATTTCTTCAGGCGCGCACGCATCACGTGCTGCAGCTGTTTTTCCACGATGCGGCGGGTGTCCAGGTCGGGCGACAGCAGCCGGCACACCGTTTCCAGGTTCAGCAATGCCTTGCCGAGCAGGCTCAGTTCCGGCGGCGTGCGCAGCCCGCTGGCGGTGGCGATGCGGACCAGGTCGAGCACCACGCGGCCCTCGGAGAAACTGGTGTTGGCCGCATAGCGCGCGATCATCTGACCGGTTTCGCGCAGGTAACGTTCTTCGTCGAACGATTCCAGGCGGGTGCTGATGCCGATGATCTCGTCGGCCACTTCCTCGCCACGTCCGTCCACGGCGGCGAACAGCAGCTTGAGCAGGCGCTCGCGCAGACGCGGCGGCATGTGCGCGACCATGCCCAGGTCGAAGATGGCCAGGCGACCCTGCGGGGTGACGCGCAGGTTGCCCGGGTGCGGGTCGGCGTGGATCTCGCCATGCACGAAGATCTGGTCGATGTAGCCGCGGATCAACGCGGCGGCAAGCGGCGCCATCGGTTCTTCGGTGCGGCGCACGTCGGGAATCATGTCCACCCGCACGCCGTTGGCCAGCTCCATGGTCAGCACGCGGTGGCTGCAGTAGTCCCAGATCGGCTGCGGCACCCACAGCGGCTTGAACGGCTTGAGGTGCTGGCCGAAGCGCTGCAGGTTTTCTGCCTCGGCCTGGTAGTCCAGCTCCTGCATCAAGGTCTTGGCGAACTCGTTGAGCCAGTCGCGCAGGCGGACCCGGCGGCCGACCTGGGTGAGGTGGTCGGCGGCCAGCGCGAAGCTGCGCAGCACCTCCAGGTCCGAGCGCAGCTGCGCGGCGACTTCCGGCTTCTGCACCTTTACCGCCACCTCGCGGCCATCATGCAGCTGCGCGCGGTGCACCTGCGCAATGGAGGCACACCCCAGCGGCACCGGGTCGAAGCTGGCAAACAGCTTGGACACCGACGCGCCCAGCTCCTGCTCGATGATCTGTGCAATGCGCTCGACCGGAATCGGGGCCACCTTTTCCTGCATGCGTTCCAGCGCGGTGGCAAATTCCACCGGCACCATGTCCGGGCGGGTGGACAGCATCTGCCCCAGCTTGACGAAGGTGGGGCCGAGCGATTCCAAGTCGGTGACAAACTGCTCCGGATTACCCTCCGGCGGCACGTCGTGCACCGCGCGGGCGTCCAGGTTCATGCCCGAAAACACCCCGGAGTTCCGGTAACGCAGCAGCAGGCGCAGGATCTGGCTGCGGCGGTTCATGCCTTTTACCAGCGATGGCGAGCCAGGGGCGACGGGCGTGGTATTCAAGCAGGGCTCCAGGACAAGTGTCCCCCGCAGTGTGCGGGCGGGCAGGTGGTGGGGCGGTGAATCCACCGGCATCTACCGCGAACAGGCCAGGATCGGGCAGAATCCACGCTTCCCGCTTGATCTATTGGATTGCCATGGCCGGTGCCAGCCTGTTTGCGTTGCTCGATGACATTGCCACGCTGTTGGACGACGTATCGGTCCTGACCAAGGTCGCGGCCAAAAAAACTGCCGGCGTGCTGGGCGACGACCTGGCGCTGAACGCGCAGCAGGTCACCGGGGTCAATGCCAACCGCGAGCTGCCGGTGGTGTGGGCGGTGGCCAAGGGCTCGCTGGTGAACAAGGCGATCCTGGTGCCGGCCGCGCTGGCGATCAGCGCGCTGGAGGCCTGGCTGCGCGGCAAGGGCTACCCGGTGCCGATCGTGGTGCCGCTGATGATGATCGGCGGCGCGTTCCTCTGCTACGAAGGCGTGGAGAAGCTGGCGCACCGCTTCCTGCATTCCAAGCAGGAGGACGAGCAGCACAAGGCCGAACGGGTCAAGGCGCTGGCCGACGAGAAGGTCGACATGGTGGCCTGGGAAGGCGAAAAGGTGAAGGGCGCGGTGCGCACCGACTTCATCCTGTCGGCCGAGATCATCGTGCTGTCGCTGGGCGTGGTGTCGGCCGCGCCGTTCCTCAACCAGGTCACCGCGCTGGTGGTGATTGCGCTGGCCATGACGGTGTTCGTGTACGGCTTGGTGGCCGGCATCGTGAAGCTGGACGACCTGGGCCTGTACCTGTCGCGCAAGGGCGCCGCCCTGGCGGCCTTCGGCCGTGGCCTGCTGATCACCGCGCCCTGGCTGATGAAGTTCCTGTCGGTGGCCGGCACCGCGGCGATGTTCCTGGTGGGTGGCGGCATCCTGGTGCACAACGTGCCGGCGCTGCACCATGCCGTGGTCGCGCTGGGCGGGGAAGGCCAGTGGGGGTGGCTGGTCAACGCGCTGGGCAACATGGTGGTGGGCGTGATCGCCGGTGCGATCGTGCTGGCCGCGGTGATGGGGTTCCAGAAGCTGCGCGGCAAGAAAGCGGCCCACTGACCGGGCCGCGGTCTATCAGCGGGCGTTCCAGTCACGCAGCGCCTCCAGCTCCGCGCGCGCGCCGGCCAGGCGGCGCCCGGACAAGGCATCGATCGCGCGCTGCAGGCGGGGGGATTCCGGCGCCTGCCGCTGCCAGCGCCGGGCCAGGAGCAGCAGGGCGGTCATCAGCGCCGCCCCGGCCACCAGCGAGATCAACAACGCGCGTGCGGCGAACGCGGACAGGTCGATGCCCCAGGCCTGCCATGCCACCAGCACCGGCACCGCCAGCCACAGCCAGCACCAGGGCAGCCCCAGCAGCAGTTCGCCGGCGGCGGTCTGCATGCGCAGCAACGCCAGCTGCCGGGACTGCTGCAGCACCGGCTGGTCGGGCTGCAGCTGCCCGCGCAGGTGCAGCCGGGCCGCGCTGACGATGATCACCGCCACGCAGTAGACGTGCAGCGCCACGGCGCTGAGCATCACCGCCAGCGGCGGCTGCTGCCACCACACGCTGCCGCAATAGATCGACAGCGCCAGCCAGAACAGCAGCTGCATCACCTGCACCGCACTGAACGCAGACAACTGGCGTTGCGCGGCGTTCTGCCGGTGGCGTCGCCAGCTGTTCAGCGCGGCGGTCGCCTCGCTGTCGGCGGCGTCGCCGCCGGCCTGGTGCCACAGCTGCTTGAGTGGGTCGGTATGCATGGCGATGGCCTCAGGCGGTGGGGTCGAAACGCGCGCGCAGCTGCTGGCGCAGGCGGTGCAGGCGGGTGGACACGTTGGCGGTGCTGATGCCGAGAATGTCGGCGATCTGGCGGTGGTCGTGGTCGTCCAGGTGCAGCAGCATCAATGCCCGGTCCAGCGGCGGCAGCATGCGGATCGCCGCCTCCAGCTGCTGTACCGCGTGCTGCTGCTCGGCCGGCGCACTCTCGTCCCCCGGCAGGGTGTCCTCCTCCAGCACGGCATGGTGGCGTTGCCGCAGCTGCTGCCGGCGCACCTGCGAGATGGCCACGTTCAGCGCGACCCGGTACAGCCAGGTGGAAAAGCGGGCGCGTGCCGGGTCGAAGCTGTCGAACGCATCCCAGGCCTGCACGCTGATGTCCTGGATCAGGTCGAGCCGGTCTTCCTGGTGCGCGCAGTAGCCGCGCGCGATCTTCACCACGATGCCGCGGTGCTGCTCCAGCAACGCGGCAAAGCGGAGGCGGGGGTCGCGGGCGGCAGGGGTGTTCATGTCCATACCCGGGTGATTCGCACGGAGGCGGCGGTTATCACAGTGCCTCGGCGGGCATGCCGATCACCGGGGCGCGTCGGCCGCCTGCACGCGGTTCTTGCCGACCCGTTTGGCCGCATACAGGGCCGCATCGGCACGCCGCAGCAGGGCATCCACCGGTTCGCCGGCCTGCCATTGCGCCACCCCGGCGCTGAAGTGCACCGGCACCCGCGTCTCGTCCAGCGGCAGCGGGCGCTGGGCCAGCGAGCGCTGCAGCCGCAGCAGGGTGGACATGCTGTCGGCAGCGGGCGTTTCGGGCAGCAGCAGCACGAATTCGTCGCCGCCGATGCGGGCGATCGCATCGGTGCTGCGCAGGTGCAGCTGGCAGACCGTGACCAGGTGGCGCAGTACTGCATCGCCGCCGGCATGGCCGTGGGCGGTGTTGGTCTGGTGGAAGTCGTCCAGGTCGATCAGCGCCAGGGCCAGCGGGTGCCCATGGCGGCCGGCCCGCGCCAGCTCGCGCTCGACCAGCTCGTCGAAGCCGCGGCGGTTGAGCGCCCCGGTCAACGGGTCGGTGCGGACCAGCCCGGACACATCGCGCAGTTCCTGTTCCAGCTCGGCGATGCGCTGCTCGGCCTGTTCCACTTCGCGGCGTGCATTGCCCAGGTGGTCGCGCGCCTGCAGTGCCTGCTCCTGCACGCGGCCGGTGTCCTGCAGCACGCCCTGCAACAGCTGGCTGAGGTCGGCGATGCTGCGCGCCTCCTTCAGGGCCAGCGCATAGCTGCTGATCCGGTCGTGGTACTCGCCGGTGCTCACGGCCATGCCGTCGAGGCGCTCGATGAAGCCGCCCATCAGGCCCTTCATGGCCGCCTTGGATTCAACGATGCCCTGCTTGAGCAGACCCTGTTTGTAGATCACCTCGCGCAGGTTGGCGCGCGCCTGGTCGACCGAGTCCCGGTCCAGCGGGCCGCTGATCAGCTGGCGCACCGCATGCACCTGCCCATGCAGCCAGCTGCTGTCATCCAGCAGCTCGCCGATGTTGTCCAGCAGCAGGTCGAACAGGCTCAGCAGCAGTTCCTGCTGTTCCTGCCAGCCATCGCTGCGCACGCCGATCTGGTGGGTCAGCTCGCGCAGGCGCAGTTCGATCGGCTGCAGCGGCTGGCCGGGATGCCAGTGGCGCAGGTCGGCGGCAATCTGCGCAGGTTCGTCCCGCAGCTCGGGCATGTTCTGCAGCAGGCTGGCCACGGTCACGCCCAGCGTGTGCCGCAGCAGCTCGCGCAGGCGCAGGCTGTCGGGCTGGCCGTCGGGGCTGTCCTGCTCGATGGTGCGGATGTACTTGTCGATCAGCTGGCGCATCGCGCGGCCATAGCTGACCCAGTCGGCACTGCGCTGCGCCGACTGCAGGCGCAGGCCCATGTCGCCCAGTTCGCCGGGCAGGGTGGACATGCCGTTGGCGAAGGCGGCCAGCAGCGGCTCGGGCTGTTCAGCACCGGCGAACAGGCGCTGCAGCATCGCGCTGCTGCCGCCCTTGGGGCCCGGGGCCTCCACGCTGGCCGTGTCGATCACCCGGGTGCCGGCCTGGCGCCGCGACAGCAGCCGGCCCACGGCGGTGCCGGGGCTGGGGGGAGCGTCGTGCGGGTCGGTCATGCGCGGATCCTTGGCGGGTCACCGGCGGGGCAGCCGGGCGGGTGGAAGAGGTTGGAACAGTATCGGCGCCGGGCACGCCGGCTTGAACGCGGGCCGGGCCCGTCGGCTGTGCCACGATGGTAGGCAATCTGACGGTGGGAGCGTGCGATGAAGGTGATGCTGGTGGGGGCAACCGGGCTGGTGGGCGGGCACGTGCTGCAACAGCTGCTGGAGGACCCGCGCTGCGACGCCGTGGTGGCGCCCACCCGGCGGCCGCTGGCGCATGCCGACCCGGCCCTGCACAGCCCGGTGGTGGACTTCGAACGGCTGCCGGTGGACGCGCCCTGGTGGGCGGTGGACGCGGTGATCTGCGCGCTGGGCAGCACCATCAAGCAGGCCGGCAGCCGCGAGGTGTTCGCCCGGATCGACCACGACTACCCGCTGCAGGTGGCGACCCTGGCCCAGGCCCACGGCGCGCACGCGTTCGTACTGAATTCGGCGATGGGGGCCGACGCCGGTTCGCGGATCTTCTACAACCAGGTCAAGGGCCGGTTGGAGCAGGACCTGCGCGGGCTGGGCTACCGCTCGCTGACGCTGGTGCGGCCGGGCCTGATCGGCGGCGAACGCAGCGAACGACGCACCGGCGAGCACCTGGCCAGCCTGGTGCTGGGGGCGCTGGGCCCGGTGCTGCCGCGCGCCTGGCGGATCAACCCGGCGGCGAACATCGCCGCCGCCATGGTGGAGGCGGCACTGGCCCCGCGACCAGGCGTCCAGATCGTGGACGCAGCAGCCCTGGCCGGGTAGAACCGACCGTTGGTCGGCTCCGCGGGATACCGGGGCGGAAACAACAACGGCCACGTTGCGGTGGCCGTTGTCGTTCTTTCAATTGCCTGCCGACCAACGGTCGGCAGCTACCGATGCACGCAGATCAGCTGGCCAGCGCCAGATCATCCAGCATGGCGCGCAGGAAACGCGCCGCTTCGCCGCCGGTGGCCGCGCGGTGGTCGAAGGTGACCGACAGCGGAATCACCTTGTGCGCTTCCACGCCGCCCATCACCGGAGTCATCTGGTGGCGGGCGCGGCCGGCACCGACGATGGCCACGCACGGCGGCACCACGACCGGGGTCGCGTAACGGCCGGCGAACATGCCGAAGTTGGACAGCGAGATGGTGTAACCGCTCAGCTCGGACGCGGCGATCGAGCGCGATTCCACCTGCCCGCGCAGGCGGTTCACGCCCTCGCGGATGCCGCGTGCGTCGAGCATGTCGGCATTGCGCAGGGCCGGCACGAACAGGCCGTCGTCGGTGTCCACCGCGATGCCGATGTCCACCTGGTTGTGCAGCGTGCGGGTGAGCGCATCGCCGTCGAACCATGCGTTCAACGCCGGCACCTTCTGGCAGGCCACCACGATCGAGCGCACCAGGCGCGCGGTGACGTCGTTGCCCGGCACCCAGGCGTGGATGTCGGCATCGTCGTTGAGCGTGGTCGGCACGACCTTGCTGTGTGCATCGGCCATGACCCGGGCCATGTTGCGGCGCACGCCCTTGAGCGGTTCCGGCTGGCCCTTGGCCACCACGCCCGGCGGCTGGGTGCGCATCGGGCGGCCGGCGGCCGACAGCGGCGTACGCGATTCGGCAGCGCGCGCCACCGGTGCCGGTGCAGCGGCAGCCGCAGCCGGTGCGGCCACGGCGGCACGGGCCGGCGCAGCGCCGACCTTGGCGCTGCCATCGGCGGCGGCCTGCTTGACGTCGGCCATGGTCACCGCGCCATCGGTGCCGGTGGCACGCACGCGGGTGAGGTCCACGCCCAGCTTGCGCGCGGTGGCGCGCACGGCCGGCACGGCCTTGACCCCGCCCACGGCGACGGCCTGTTCGGCGTGCACGGCATTGGAGCTCTGCATGGCGCCGACCACGGTGCCGGCGTCATCGCGCTCGGCGCTGGGCTTGGCGATCTCGCCCCCGTTGTCCGACGCCACCACCTTGTCCGGCTGCGCGGCCGCGGTCTGGCCGGTGCTGGGGGTCGGCGACGGCGCGGCATGCCCGTGGCTGTGGCCGGTGTCCTGGCCGTCGGCGCGCTGCGGCATGTTCGGGTCCAGTTCGAACTGGGCCAGCACGCTGCCGGTGGGAATGATGTCGCCTTCACCGCCGGCCAGCGCCAGTACCTTGCCGGAGAACGGCGAGGGCACTTCAACCACGGCCTTGGCGGTCTCCATCGAGACCAGCGGCGCGTCGAGCGCGATCACGTCGCCTACCTTGACGAACCACTCCACGATCGTGGCGTCCGGCAGGCCTTCGCCGAGGTCGGGCAGGTGGAAATTCTTGTTCTCACTCATGTGCAGTTCTCTTCCAGCAGTTCGAGATCGCGGGCCGGCAGCCAGCCCGTCGCGCCGTTCGCGCGCTCGGACCACCACCAACCACCGTGTTCATGATGCAGTTTGACCAGTTCACCGCTGTCCACATCCAGTTCGCGGGCGTCGTAGTCGCGCAGGGCTTCTGCGCGACCCTCGTCCAGCAACTGCAACCACGCCACCGGTGCCCAGCCGGCACGCCCGTCATCGGTGCGTACCCAGGCAAACGCCGGCCATTCCTCGTCACGAACACCCAGTTCGACGATCTGGCCGGTGCGG
>Ga0160437_1000493_pt1 | contig 20434 bp, 17 predicted proteins | sample HID1975I_E0MG_FD_108227 | JGI IMG/M metagenome (GOLD analysis project Ga0160437, IMG submission 108227) | Enriched soil microbial communities from UW Madison campus, WI, USA - HID1975I_E0 MG | ecosystem: Environmental > Terrestrial > Soil > Unclassified | place: USA: Madison, Wisconsin... | reverse complement strand
TGAGCCGGAGAACGAGGCGAACCCGTCGGATCGCCGGAAAATCGTGATCCTCGGCGGCGGTCCCAACCGCATCGGACAGGGCATCGAGTTCGATTACTGCTGCGTCCACGCCTGCTTCGCGCTTGCCGAAGTCGGCTACGAGACCATCATGGTCAACTGCAACCCGGAAACCGTGTCGACCGACTACGACACCTCCGACCGCCTCTACTTCGAGCCGCTGACCGCCGAAGACGTGCTGGAAATCCTGCGCGTTGAGCAGCAGAACGGCGAACTGGTCGGCGTGCTGGTGCAGTTCGGCGGCCAGACCCCGCTGAAGCTGGCCCAGGCGCTTGAGGACGCGGGTATCCCGATCCTCGGCACCTCGCCGGACGCGATCGACCTTGCCGAAGACCGCGAGCGCTTCTCGGCGCTGGTCGACAAGCTGGGCCTGAAGCAGCCGGCCAACGGCATCGCCCGCAGCCGCGATGAAGCGGTGAACGTCGCCAACCGCATCGGCTATCCGGTGCTGATGCGCCCCAGCTACGTGCTCGGCGGCCGCGCGATGGAAATCGTCGACAGCGAGCAGCAGCTTGACGACTACATCACCACGGCCGTGCAGGTTTCGGGCGACAGCCCGGTGCTGATCGACCAGTACCTGCGCGATGCGATCGAATGTGACGTCGACGCGCTTTGCGACGGCGATCAGGTCGTCGTGGCCGGCGTCATGCAGCACATCGAGGAAGCGGGCATCCACTCGGGCGACAGCGCCTGCTCGCTGCCGCCTTACAGCCTCCCCGCCGAGATCATCGCCGAGATGGAGCGTCAGGCCGAAGCGCTGGCCTTTGGCCTCAGCGTGCGCGGTCTGATGAACATCCAGTTCGCGGTGAAGGACGGTGAGGTCTACCTCATCGAAGTGAACCCGCGCGCCTCGCGCACGGTGCCCTTCGTGGCCAAGGCACTCGGTCAGCCGGTTGCCAAGATCGCCAGCCGCGTGATGGCGGGCGAAAAGTTGGCCGATTTCCCGCCCTTCAAGCGCGACCTGCCGTACATGGCGGTCAAGGAAGCGGTCTTCCCCTTCGCGCGCTTCCCCGGCGTCGATCCGGTGCTCAGCCCGGAAATGAAGTCGACCGGCGAAGTCATGGGCATCGATGCCGACTTCCCGACCGCGTTCCTCAAGGCCCAGCTCGGCGCCGGCATGCGCCTGCCCGATAGCGGCACGGTGTTCGTCTCGGTGAAGGACAGCGACAAGGCGGTGATCCTGCCTGCGGTACAATCGCTGGTGAAGGAAGGCTTCCGCATCGTCGCCACGTCGGGCACCCACAAGTACCTGAGCGAAGCCGGTCTGCCGGTGGAACTGGTGAACAAGGTGGCGGAAGGCCGTCCGCACATCGTCGACAAGATCGTCGATGGCGATATCGCGCTGATCTTCAACACCACCGAGGGCTGGCAGAGCCTGAAGGATTCGCAATCGATCCGCGCTTCGGCGCTCACAGGCAAGGTGCCGTACTTCACGACAGCGGCTGCCAGTGTCGCTGCTGCACAGGCAATTTCTGCACAGCGCGGGAGCCAGCTTGAAGTGCGTTCGTTGCAGGATTATTATAGCTGAAATCGATCTAGCCTCCCCACATCGCTGCAGATCGGCCCAGTCCCCGGGAAAACCCTGAGGGACGGGACAGGAAACTAGTCTCACCTGACTGGTTTCGCGGAGCGGGGAGGCAGCAGGAAGGAAGTGTTTGATGGCCAGTATCGAAAAGCTCCCCATGCTCGCGGAAGGGTATGAGAAGCTTACCGCCGAGATCAAGGCGCTGCGCGAAGAGCGCCCCCGGATCGTTGACGCGATCGAGGAAGCGCGCGCGCACGGCGATCTTTCGGAAAATGCCGAATATCATGCCGCCAAGGAGCGTCAGGGCCAGGTCGAAGCGACGATTGCGGATCTGGAAGACAAGATCACGCGCGCCCAGATCGTCGATCCGGCCACGCTTTCGAGCGACAAGATCATCTTCGGCGCGACTGTGACGCTGCTCGATGAAGACGACAAGCCGGTGCGCTACCAGATTGTCGGCCCTTATGAAGCCGATGCCCGCGTCGGTCGCATCAGCTACAACTCGCCGCTGGGCAAGGCTCTGATCGGCCGCAGGGTCGAGGAAGAAGTGGAAGTCACCGTTCCGGCGGGTGACAAGTTCTACCTGGTGCAGAAGATCGAGTTCGTCTGAGCGCCGATCTTCCGTTTTGCAGACAAAAGAAAAGGCCGGCAGAAATGCCGGCCTTTTTCGTTATCCGCGACTTGCGGGTGAAGCCCCCGTGAGGGCTTGCCGCTCGTCAGGCTTCCGGCTGGTCGGGCTGAAGCAGACGGTGCAGGTGCACGATCACATACTTCATTTCCGCATCGTCGACCGTGCGCTGGGCGGACGAACGCCAGGCGTCTTCTGCCGAGGCGTAGTCCGGGTAGACGCCGACCAGATCGAGTTCATTGAGATCGGCGAATTCAAGGCTGCGGGGATCTGTGACCCGGCCGCCCATCACAAGGTGAAGCTTCTGCATGGGACCGCTTTCGTGAGTGGGAAGAGAGATGCGGACCCCATACGTTTTGCCAGGTTACAGGGCAAGAGCGGATCGCACCGGCGATCCGCTCTCATAAATGATACTGCTTCTCAATAACGAAAAGAGCAGGTCAATGCGGTAGGCGCTGGGTCAGTCCGCTAAAGATCTCGGCAATGCGGTGACTGCCGGAAGTGGCGGTTTCGCTGGCCGAATGACCGATTTTGTGCGCCTGGCGGGCGGCCACTTCACCGGCTTCGCTTGCCCGCTTTGCCGACGCGCGGCCAAGGGCACTTGCAGCAGCCAGCGCTGCCATGCCGTATTTTTCAAGTCGCTCGGCGGCGAGTTCGCCGTTCTTCTCGGCGCTGTCGGCTACCAAGCCGGCCTTCTTGCGCGCGCTCGCGCTCAGATCGTGTGCCTTCTCGGCAGCTTCCTTGCCCAGCAGGGCAGTGGCAGCGCCGGCCGCTTCGGCCAAGTGCGCCCCGCGCGACAGGACGCCACGGGTCATGCGGCGCGGCAGCAGTGCGCTGACGAGCGCCCCCGCCGCCAATCCGCCTGCCACCACCAGAACCGGATGGCTCTTCACGAACGCCACCACCTTTTCCGAGGGGCGTTGCTCGGCCTTGGCGGCCTTGAGCGCCACGACCTTGCCGGGATTGGAATCGCTGGCTGAGGTTGCGGGGAGGGTAGGGGTGGTCGTTTCAGTCTTGCTCACCGTCGGACTCCTTCGGGTGTCTGCCGGAACCGAACAGTCGATCGATCCCGGCCATGATCGGGTTACGCAGAAGCCAAAGCACCAGGGCAGTGAAGGTTCCGCCAATCGCGACGGGATGCTCTTCAACGACGGTGACCGCCTCGTCGAACATGTCGGCGGCCTGTTCTACAGCCTCGTCGATGATGCGACCGGCCAGACCGCGCACTTCGAAATCGGCCTTGAGCGCGCCGTACCGGGCATCGAACACGGCTTTGGCAGTGTCCCTGGCCGAACGGTCGACTTCCAGTTGCCGGGCGAGGGCGCTCATTCCGAACCATCCTTTTCCTTCAGGATCGCCATCATCCGCTTCACCCGGCCCCGCGCGGAAAGCCCCATGAACAGGGCAACCAACAGGATCGCCACCGGCACCGCGACCATGGCCAGCCATGGCCCGATCAGTGTGCCGACGGCGATGACCGCGCCGAGAACGAGGGCCATGAGAGCGAAGAACACGAAGACGGCGGCACCGACGCCGAGAACGGCGATCGACTTCGTCTCGGCGCCGAGATAGGCGGCCCGCGTTTTCTGGTACGTGACTTCCGCCTGTGCGAACGTTCGCGCTTCGCCCAGCAGCAGGCGCACGTCTTCAATCAGGGAAAGGTCCTCGCCCTCCTGAAGGGGAGGGGCGAGGTTGGCTTGGGTGTCCAGCATCGTCGTGCGAACGATAAGCGCTTACTTGCCGCTCTTGAACAGGCGGGCGAAGAGATAGCCGGCTGCCACCGCCATGCCGACCGCGGCGACCGGGCTCCTGCGCACGAATTCCTTGGCTTCCTCGCCAAGTTCATCGATCGACTTCTCGTCGAGCTTGGTCGCGGTATCGGCAAGGGACTTGGACGCGGTGCGGGCATAGTCGCCGTACTTCGCGCCTGCCTTCTCGTCGATCAGGCCGGCATTGTCGTCGATCATCTTCGACAGCCCGACGATCGCCTGGCTGGCCTTGGCCTTGCCCTGGTTCGCGAAATCGGCGGCCTTGACCTTGGCGTCGTCGGCAAAGGCGCTGGCCTTGGCCTTGGCATCTTCCGAACGGACCTTGGCTTCGCTCGACAATTCGCCCTTGGTCTGGCTGAACTTTTCATGGCAACCGTCGGCCATGGCCTGAACGCCGGCCTTCGCTTCTTCGACGGCCTTGGTGAAATGGCTCTTGGCGTCGTCAGTGCCGTTTCCGGTGCTCGTGGTGGTCTCGGACATTGCGAATTCCTTCCTTGCTTCCCGTTGCGCCGTATTCATTTCGAGGCTGCTCGGTGTCTTGAGCGATATGCGGCATGAGTAACACAACTTGTCGTCGAAATGGCAACGCAACTTGTCAGGCGTAGTTCCCCTGCTAAGACGCCGGACGAGAGTGCGCCCAAGCGTCTCAGGGGGCGCCTTGCAGGAGGAATATCCCGTTATGACCGCGATTATCGATATCCACGGCCGCGAAATTCTCGACAGCCGCGGCAATCCCACTGTCGAAGTCGATGTTCTTCTCGAAGATGGCAGCTTCGGTCGTGCAGCAGTTCCTTCGGGTGCTTCGACCGGCGCGCACGAGGCCGTCGAACTGCGTGACGGCGATACGTCGCGCTATCTGGGCAAGGGTGTGTTGAAGGCCGTGGACGCGGTCAATGGCGAGATCGCCGAAGAGCTGGTCGGCATGGATGCCGAAGACCAGCGGGATCTCGACCTGTGCATGATCGAGCTTGATGGCACGGAGAACAAGGGCCGCCTCGGCGCCAACTCCATTCTCGGCGTCAGCCTTGCCGTCGCCAAGGCGGCTGCCAATGCGCGCGGCCTGCCGCTCTATTCCTACGTCGGCGGCGTTTCCGCGCATGTCCTGCCGGTGCCGATGATGAACATCATCAACGGCGGCGAACATGCCGATAACCCGATCGATTTCCAGGAATTCATGATCATGCCCGTCGGCGCCGATTCGATCGCCGAAGCGGTGCGCTGGGGTTCGGAAATCTTCCACACCCTGAAGAAGGGCCTGCACGAGAAGGGTCTGGCCACCGCGGTGGGCGACGAAGGCGGTTTCGCGCCGAACCTTGCCAGCACCCGCGATGCGCTGGACTTCATCATGGCCTCGATCGAAAAGGCCGGCTTCAAGGCGGGTTCGGAAATCCAGCTCGCGCTCGACTGCGCCTCGACCGAGTTCTTCAAGAACGGCAAGTACGAGATCAGCGGCGAGGGCCTGAGCCTGACCCCCGTGGCCTTTGCCGACTACCTGGCCGACCTGACCGAAGCCTATCCGATCATCTCGATCGAAGACGGCATGGGTGAGGACGATTTCGAAGGCTGGAAGGCCCTGACCGACAAGATCGGCCACAAGGTCCAGCTGGTTGGCGACGATCTTTTCGTCACCAATCCCAAGCGCCTGACCATGGGCATCGACAAGGGCCTGGCCAATTCGCTCCTGGTGAAGGTCAACCAGATCGGCACGCTGACGGAAACGCTGGAAGCCGTCTCGATCGCGCAGGGCAACGGTTATACCGCCGTCATGTCGCACCGTTCGGGCGAGACCGAGGATGCGACCATCGCCGACCTCGCCGTCGCCACCAACTGCGGCCAGATCAAGACCGGCTCGCTCGCGCGTTCGGATCGGCTCGCCAAGTACAACCAGCTCATCCGTATCGAGGAAGAACTGGGCAAGGCGGCGCGTTACGCCGGTGCCTCGGCCTTCGGCCGCCTTTCGCGCTGACGGATCGACGAGGCCGACCCGGCGGGAATATCCGGCCGGGCCAGCCTTGCGGCATGAAAAAGGGCCCGGTCTCCGTATGGGGACCGGGCCCTTTTCGTTGCGGTTCTGCTGCCCGGGAATGCCGGGTCTGGCCGGAGAAAGCCGGGTGGCCGATTTCCGTCAGGAGAAATCGACCACCCGGTCACCGCCGCATATCCCATCCTTGTGCCTGGCTAACCCCCTGTGGGGCGGAACGGGTTGGTTGCAGGCATCTGTTATAAGGCTGCCAGGATCCCGGGGCGGGGATCATCTAGCAGCACCACGGATCGGGATGCGGAGGCGAAGTACTCGAGCATCGCGGCATAGCCCCGTGCGCTCAGTTTCACGTAGACCCGCCGCGCGTCGCCGGGATCGGCTTCGCGGACGAGAAGGCTCTGTTTTTCGAGAATGGTGATCCAGCGCAGCGCCGTTGTCGAAGGCACGGCCGAGCCGATGCATGCACTGGTGACCGATACGCGCCGGCGTTCCTTGGCGGCGATGAAAAGGTCCAGGAGGATGTCCCAGGCCGGTTCGCCGAAAAGCTCTTCCGACTGGAAGATCTTGCTGCGGCGCCGACGGTCCTCGTAAGTCTGGCGCGCCAGTTCCACCCATACGGGGTGATCCTGGCTGGCCGTCTTGGTCGTCTCCCGCGTTTCGATGGGGATGCCGATGCCCATGATGTCCGTGGCGGCACTTGCTCCGATTTCGAGTTCGCGCGCCATGGCCAGAAGTTCATTGGCGATGCCGATCAGACGAATGGCCTTCGCCCGATTGCGCATCAACTGATCGGTCTTCTCCATAAACCAGTGCCACCAGCGCCTGGCCGCAAGCACATCGCACCACCATCTCCCGATGGAATACGATCGTGTTCGCGGCTGTTACTACAGGTGTTCGCGATGGATTGATTCCAGCAGTGCCAAATTCGGTGGAACTGGTAGAAACGGTAATAGTATTCGCGAACTGGTCCAATGTTAACCACAGCGGGGCAAGTCCGTCTTGCGCAGGCTAGTCCGGTTTGGAGCGAATTTGCTCGGATTTGTGCTGACGGCGCAACGCGTCGATGGCGGCCTGGAGATGGGCCGCAGCCACGAAAGCGCCCAATTCCTCGAGTTTTTCGAGTTTCGAGCCAAGTTCACCGATCAACTGAGTCATATTAGCGTCCCTCTTCACACTCTGGTTCTCCGACAGGCGAGAGTGGCTCTCGACTGGGTCCGAACGCCCCCGGACCAGGGTTTGCGACCCGCACCGCAAAGGGGGCGGAATTTTTTCGACCAATACCTCCGAATACGATCAATATCGGAGAGATTGCCCGTGCAATTACAGAATTTTCATCGCAATGGAACAAGCAGAATGGGAGTGTCCAACTTGTGAACACGTCATGAAATTTAGTTAACGATGAGGAAGGGGGGTATTTAATCGAGACTATGCGCGTTTTCTGATTATACAGCGTCAAAAAATAAGCGGTTCTACATATGTTGCTGCTAGAGGAATTTTAAGTTACTAAGATTTTGCTTGAAATTATCTTATCGCACGAAGTCGTACTTCACGCTGGCCTGAATGCGGCTGGCGTCACGCGCGCTGCCGTCCTGCCGCTTCAGTCGGCCATAGAGTCCCTCGATACCCACCGAGAAAGAAGCGACCGGCGACCAGATCAGGTTGAGCGCGCCGTAGCGGGATTCGGAAAAGGCATCGTCGGGCAGCAGTCCCCCGTCGCTCACGCCCAGGATGCCGGCGACGATGCTGGTCCGCAGGGCGGTGGACCAGTTGTGGGTATAGGCGCCGTAGCCGCCCGCCTGCTCGATCAGGCGGAGGCTGCCGTCGGTTCGCAGCGCGGCGTCGAGGCCCAGGCCGCCGATATCGTTGACGTAATGCGCGGCGCCTCTGCCCCAGAGCCCCGCTGCGGAAAAGGCATTGGCATCGTCCAGCGACAGCGAGCCGGAGGCGGATAGCGCAAAGCCCATGGCATTGTCCCTGGCCCCGCCGTTATCGGTGCGATAGCCGATGCGGCGCACGGCCCCGCCGAGTTGCAGATGTCCGCTGGCGCCTTCGTAGCGCCCGACAAGGACGACATCGGGCATCGTCTCGGCACTGGTCTGGTCGTCGGCCAGCGAGAGGTCGGTATCGGGTTGCTCCAGAGAAAGCGTGAGGTGAGTGCCTCGTGCCACCTTGAACGACTGGCGAACCGAGGCCTGGCGCACGAAGATCGCGCCGCCGGGGCCCCAGTTGTCGAGCGTGTCGGGCAGCGCATCGGCGTCTACCAGCGCGGAATAGCCGTAGCCGCCGTAAGTGTTGCCCACTTGCCCATAGGCGTGATTGAGGTGGAAGCTGTAATCGGTGCCATCGCCGTAGAAGTCGTTCTCGACGTAGAACCGCAAGTTGCCGAGCGTGGACGGGCGGCGGATCTCAAGGCTGAAGCGCGTGGCGCGGGCGCTGACATCCGCGCGGTTGCGGGCCTTGTTGACGAAGGGGATGGAGGGCACGGAAAACTGGTCCCGGTCCCCCACGAAGCGGGGGTCGTAGATGAGATCGACTTTGGCGAAACCGCCGATACGCACGGCGGTCTCAGTGCCGGGGATCGGGATGAAGCCCTTCAACTCGGGGTCGTTCGGCGGGCTTTCGTTGTCCGGACGGGAGGCACCGGTGATGCGGTCGCCGATGGTTTCGCGGCCGGGCAGGGGGGAAGGCATCACGCCGAGGCTGCTGGCCCCGCTTGCCACTCGCGCGCCTGAAGGAGCGGAGCGCGGTGCTTCGGGTCTCTGCGGCGGGGCCGCGGGCGTCCTGCCCGTTTCAGCGACATGGACGGCACCGGCGCCCTGGTCGGTTGCGGAGGTGGTGGGGGGCGCTTCGGCGATCTGCGCCGCACCGGCGTTTCGATCCTGCTTCATCGCCGCGATCTCGGCCTTCAGCGCATCGACCGTGGCTTTGAGGTCGGCCACTTCGCCGCGCAGCGCAGCAACGTCGCTATCCTGCGCTTTAGCGGGCAGGGCGACGGCCGCCGAGGCTGCCGCGCAGGCCAGAGCGAGGCTCCGGCCGGAAGAGTGGGCCATGTATTTCCCCCTTCAGATATGGCGCACGAGCATCCTCGCTTCGGGGCCGTAGCCCTTGATCGGATCGAGCAACCCGTCGCCGAGCAGTTCGAAGCCCTGCTTTTCCCAGAAGCCGTGGGCGTCCCCGACGGCGATCAGCACGACGCGGCTGAGCCCGCGCGCCTTTGCCTCGTCCAGCGCGATCCGCACTGCGCCGCCTGCAAAACCCCGCCCGCGCGTGGAGGCGCCAAGGGCAAGGTCGTGCAGGAAGTAGCAATCGAACGGCTCGGCAAGGCCGGTCATGGGTGTGTCGAGCACCGGCGGGCGGTCCTGCCGCCCGGGATGCGAGACGAGGTAGCCGGCGACTTTGCCGTCATCCCCTTCCAGCACGTGGCAGCCGGAAGGGTAATGCCGGAAGCAGGCGGCGAAGACTTGCGGATTCTCGGGGTAGTCGAGGTGGACCATGTCCGCCACGTCCGCCACGTGGGCCACGTCATCTTCGCGCATTTCCCGCCAGTGCATCGTCTTGTCGTTTCCCTATTGGACGCCGGACGGCGCCATCTGCTGCGCGGCCTCTCCCGCCTCCGCCGGCGCCTGTTCGCGCGAGCGGAGGTCGAGGTCGTCGTGGCGGCCGACCGATAGCCAGAACATCACGACAAGGGCAACGATCGTGACCCCAAGCGCCAGATAGCGCACCCAGATCGGGGCCTTGCCGCCGGGGTGGATGTGCTTCTCGTCCAGATCGCGCTTGCGGGTGATAGAGGCGGAGTAGAACACGATGGTGGCGATCACGAAGATCAGCGACCAGCGCGTCTGCTCGCCGTCCGAACCGACCAGCGCGATCATGCAGTAGATCGCGCCTGCGAGGCCTGCCGCCACGAAAAAGGTGTACTGGCCGTGCGGCATCTTGCCGTAGCCCAGCACCTTTATCGCGATGCACGAATAGATGTAGGGGAGCAGCGTCATGATCACCGCGATCGAGGCGATCTTGCCGAACTGCTCGCTGGCCGTGGGCGACATCGTGGCGAGCACTTGCACGCTCATGATGACGGCCACGATGACGAGGCCGAGCGACGGCACGCCGCGCTTGTTCACCTTGGCGAAGATGCCGGGGAACAGCCCGTCGTCCGCCGCTGCCTTGGCCGATTGGCCGACCAGCAGGGTCCATCCCGCCAGCGATCCGAGGCAGCCCACCGCCGCGCAGAGCGCCACGGTGCTGCCCGCGAAGTCGCCCAATGCCAGGCGCGCGGCGTCGGCAAAGGGCGCGGAAGAGGCGATCAGTTCCTTGTTGGGGATCATGCCCATGATGACCGAGGAGCTGAGCACATAGGCCACCGAGGCCAGCACCACGCCGCCCACGGTCGCGATCGGCACGTTGCGCGATGGGTTTGCGACGACGCCTGCCGAGACCGAGGCGCTTTCCACCCCGATGAAGGCCCAGAGCGTGAAGGTCAGCGTGGCCATCACTGCGTTGGGGCTGCTCTGGCCGGAGACGTTCCAGGCGGAGGAGAAGATTTCCGGCTTGAACCAGAACCAGCCGAACAGCGCCATGCCGAAGATCGGCACCAGCGCGAACACCGTGGTGAAGCTTTGCAGCCGTCCCACCACCTTGGGCCCCAGGATATTGGCATAGGCGAAGAACCAGATGATCGCGATGGACCCGAAGGCCATCACGATCGGCACTTTGAGCGCAGGGAAGAAGTGGGAGAGATAGCCCAGACCCGCGACGGCCAGCGCCACGTTGCCGACCACGTTGGCCAGCCAGTAGATCAGGTTGGTCTGGTATCCCATGTAGTCGCCGTAAGCCTTGCGGGCAAAGGCATAAGGCCCGCCCGCCGCCGGATCGATGGCGGAAAGCTTGGCGAAGACCAGCGCCAGCGCCACCGCGCCCACCACGGTCAGGAGCCAGCCGATCAGCGCGATCGATCCGATGGCCGAAAGGTTGGCGGGCAGCATGAACACGCCCGATCCCATCATGTTGCCCGCCACCATCAGGGTGGCGGGAACGAGTCCGATCTTGCCGCTGTCGTCGGCCGCTGCTGTTGCCCCAGTTGTTGCCATCACCGGTCTCCCCTCAGGACTTCTTGACGACCAGGACGTTGTAGACCCCGTCCTCCACTTCCACGCCGTGGGTATCGTGCCCGAAACCGGGGAAGCGCAGATCGTAAAGCTCCAGCGCCCGCAGATATCCGATCAGTGCGCCCTTGGCGGGGCCGGCGTTCTCGCCCGGCATCAGCAGCGGGATGCCCGGCGGATAAGGCACGATGCCGGTGGCGAGGGTGCGACCGGCCAGGTCGTCCAGCGTCACCTTCTCGATATTGCCGCGCACCAGTTCCTCGTAGGCGGAAACCGGGCTCATGTCGGGCTTGGGCAGGATGCCGAAGGCTTCGGACATCGTGGCGGTGGTCTTGAGGTCGCCCATGGCCGCGAACATCAGGTCCGCCAGTTCGCGCAGGCCCATGCCGGAATAGCGCTCCGGATAGTCGGCCACGAGCGAGGGGATGGTGCGTTCCAGCGAGACGTTGGCGTCGTAATCCTTGCGGAAGTCCAGCAGGGCGTTGACCAGCGTACCCCACTTGCCCTTGGTCACGCCCAGCGAGAACAGGAAGAGGACGGTGAAGTCCGTGGTCTTCTCCACCACGATCCCCCGCGCGCCGAGGTAGGAGGTGAGGATGCTGGCGGGGATACCCACTGCCCGCAGCGACCCGTCCGGATCCATGCCGGGCGTGAGCACCGAGACCTTGATCGGATCGAGCATGCAATAGCCCGGCTCGATCTCTCCGAAGCCGTGCCATTCGGCATTGGGCACCAGTTGCCAGCAGGTGGGATCGGTGGCGAGATGCTCCGGATCGCACTCGTGGAACGGCACCGTGCGGCCGCGCGCGTCGTGGACTTCGTCGGGCTGCCAGATGTCGAAGAACCAGGCGTTGTCGTCCGCGCTCTCGGCATTGAGGCGGGCGACCATCTGGCGGAAGGCCACTGCCTCGCGGATGGACACATCGGTCAGATGCTCGCCCGAGGAGTCCATCATCGCGGCCGAGACATCGTTGGAGGCGATGATCGGATAACAGGGCGAGGTGGAGGCGTGCATCATGAACGCCTCGTTGAAGCGCGCATGGTCGATCGGATTGCGCCCGTCGCGCACGTGGATCATCGAGGCCTGCGACAGCGCCGCCAGCAGCTTGTGCGTCGATTGCGTGGCGAAGACGGTGGGCTTGGACTTGTCGCGCGTTTCCGGATCGCCGTGCATGCCGAAGCGTTCGCGGTAGATCGGGTTGAAGCGGGCATAACCGTACCAGGCTTCGTCGAAGTGCAGGCGGTCCACAGTGTCGCCCAGAAGTTCCTCGACGCGGGCGACGTTGTAGCAGAGGCCGTCGTAAGTCGAGTTGGTGATGACGGCGTGGACCGGCTTGGCCCCTTCGGGTGCCAGCGGATTGTCCGCCACCAGCAGGCGCAAGTGCGCGGGCGTCAGATGCTCGGGCGGGATCGGGCCGATGATGCCCAGCGCATTGCGGGTGGGCATCAGATAGCACGGAATCGCGCCGGACAGCGTCATCGCGTGCTCGACCGACTTGTGACAGTTGCGATCGCACAGCGCCACCTGATCGCGCGTGACCGAGGCCATCAGGATCACGCGGTTCGATGTCGATGAGCCGTTGGTGACGTAATAAGTGCGATCCGCGCCGAAGACGCCCGCCGCATAGCGCTCACCCGCGCCGATCGGGCCGGAGTGATCGAGCAGCGATCCCAATTCGCCGACCGAGATAGACAGGTCCGACCGGAAAAGGCTTTCCCCGAAGAACTCGAAGAACGCGCGTCCGGCAGGGGAGGTGAGGAAAGCGGTGCCGCCGGTATGGCCGGGGGTGTGCCACGAATATTCGTAAGTCTGCGCGAACTTCACCAGCGCGCCGAACATCGGCGGCAAGACGGTGGAGCGATAGCGCTCGATCGCGGCGCGGATGCGGCCGCCGATGAAGTCCGCCGTGTCCTCCAGCAGCCAGATGAAGTCGTCCGCCTTGGTCATGGCATCGACGGGAATCTGCGATGCCGCGCTGCGATTGGCGACGAGGAAGATCGGCACCGCGGCATTGAACCCGCGCATGGCGTCGAGCACGCGGTGTGCATCGACGTGGTCCTCAGTGAAGCCGAGTTCCCAATCGAGCAGCAGGCACTGGATCGACGGGTCGGTGGCGGCAATGGCAACGGCGTCCTCGACGTCGTCGGACACGATCACCTCGATCTCGCGTCGCTCCAGTTCATCGACGAGCGCGCCAAGAGCGCGTCCTGCGGCGGAAACATCTTCGAAGTCTTCGCGCACCAAAAGCGCGCGCATCGCCAGTCTCAGGCTCGAACGTGATACCATCTGAAAAGCTCCTCAATCGCGTGATCCAGCCGATCCGGTGATGAGTGTGCTGCAACCGGGGGCGCAGCATGCTTTATGTTCTTGGCGACCTGTTCGTTGAGTTCGTGCTTCGGGAAAATGTAAAACCAGGAATAATCGCGGATCGAGCGTGCTTTTTGAGTCGTGATCCGAAATATGACGGAATAAACCGACCGTTCTGATCTGGCAGGCGCCAAATCAATGTCGAAATGCCGGCATCTGTCAGGAAGTGGTGATGACGCGGATACCTCTTTCACATCGCGATTTACCGCGATTCGATTGATCCCGAACACGAGCGAAACATTGATCGAAATAGCTTTTCGTTCAAGGGGAAATATGTAAATTCCTGAGCGTCCCATTTCTGGTGAACCATGATTGCTGCCAGCGATTTTCGAAATGGAATTGTAATTGGCTGGGCCGGCATCTTTGCGATCCTGCTCGCCGGACCCATAACTGCTTTCGCCCAGGTGGGTGGTAAACAGGCTGTTCAGGACGACGGCGCCGCGGAAACGCTTTCTTTCGATGCCGCGCGCCAGCGGCTGGACCGGGTATCTTCCGCGCTGGGCGCTGCCTCCGACGAATTGAGCGCGGCAGAGTCCACCGCCCATGCCCTCAAGGCGCTGAATCGGCCGATCGTCTCGGGCTCGGTTTCGGTGATCTCCTACCAGAAATCGCTCTCGGTGGACCTGACCGGGCAGAAGGACAGCTTCAGCAATGCCGCGGGCCAGTTCCTCGAAGGGCTGCCCGGCGAATTTCCGCCGGAGTTCTCGGGGATCGTCCAGCAAGTGACGGGACGTGTGAGCGAGGCGCTGCCGGGCCTGCTTTCGCAGCTTCCTGATGAACTGGACTTTCGCGCGCGGCAGACGGTGATCCGGCCCAATGTCACGGCGGTCATGCCGCTTTACTCGGGCGGCGCGATCCCGGCGATCCAGCACGGCGCGGAGGCCGGGGCGGAGCTGGCGCGTGCCAGGCAGGCGGGCGCGCAGGATCTCTCGCAGGTCCGGCTGGTACAGAGCTACTTCGGCCAGCAACTGGCCGCGGCGCTGCTGGCCTCCGCCACGGGCACCCGCGACGCTTTCGACAAGCACCTCGGCAATGCCCAGGCCCTGTTCCGGGAGGGGGTGATCCCCCGGTCCCGCGTGCTGGAAGTGCAGGTGGCGCGCGATGCGGCGCAGCGCGCGCTGGAACGCGCGGCGATGGAAGAACACAATGCCTCGGATTCGCTGGCCCGGCTTCTCGATGCGAGCGGCGGCGTTCGGCCGACGACGCCGCTGTTCGTCAACGGCAGCGGCCTGGAGCCGCTCGACGATTTCCTCGCTACCGCCACCGGGCCGGGCCAGCCCCAGATGCGCGCGGCACAGGCGACGCGCCATCTGGCGGATTCGGGCGTGGACCTGGCCAAGTCGCGGATGCGGCCTCAGGCTTTCGCGTTCGGATCGTACAATTTCAACCGCAGCGATGCGATTCCGGTCGACCCGGACTGGATCGTCGGCCTGGGCCTGCGCTTCACCCTGCTGTCCAACATAGACCGGCGCGACACGCTCGATGCAGCGAACGCGCGCCAGAGTGCGGCGGAGAATGCGGCGCGCGACATGCGCAAGACCATCGAGATCGAGACCAGCCGCGCCTATAACCTGGTGGAGACCGCGCGCCGATCGTTCCTGCTGCTGGACAGCAACATGAAGGCCGCCGAAGAGAACCTGCGCGTCCACGAGATCGGCTTCCGCGAGGGGGAGGATACCGCGAGCCAGCTTATCGATGCGCGCAACGCTCTCTCCCTGGCGCAGACCCAGCGCATTGCCTCCGCTTACGAATATGTCGTGTCGCTTTCCGCTCTGCTGGTCGCCAGCAATCGCGGGGACAGCTTCCGCGATTACCTCCTCCGACCGGACAGGATCACCGCCCCATGAGCGAAAGCGACGCGCCATCGATCCTTCCGGCAGGAGAAGCCGATGCGGGACCGGAAGGGCGCGACCGTTTTCGCCTGCTGGTGGCAGGGCTGGTCCTGCTGGCCGCCGTGCTCCTGGCAGGCCTGTGGATCGCGGCACGGCCCGCGCCGGACCAGTTGCAGGGCATGGTCGATGCGGATGAGATCAATGTCGCGACCAAGGCGCTGGCCCGGGTCGACCGGCTCCTGGCGGAAGAGGGCGCCACGGTGACGGCCGGCACCGTGCTCGCGATCCTGTCCAGCCCGGAGATCGACGCGGGAAGGCAGCAGGCGCAAGGCGTGCTCGCCGGGGCGGAAGCCATGCGCGATCTTGCCGACAACGGCGCGCGCAAGGAGGATGTGGAATCGCTGCGCGCCGTCTGGCAGGCGGCGCAGGCCGGGGCCGATCTTGCCGCTGTCACCGCGCGCCGGGCGGACAATCTCTATGCGGAAGGCGTGATCGCCGCGCAGCGCCGGGACGAAGCCCGCGCCGCGCGCGATGCCAGCGCCCGGCAGGCCGAGGCGGCAAGGTTGCAATATGTGAAGGCGCAGTCCGGCGCCCGTGCCGAGGAAAAGGCCGCCGCCCAGGCGCAAGTGCAAGTGGCGAAGGCGGGCGTTTCGATTGCCGATGCGCTGGGCGCGGAAAAGACGCTGATCGCCCCCATCGGCGGCGAAGTGACCCGTCGGTTGGCCGAGCCCGGCGAGATCGTCGGTCCGGCAGTGCCGGTGTTCCAGATCATCGACACCGCCCATCCCTGGGTCGCGCTCAACTTGCGGGAAAATCAGTTCAATTCGCTGCAGAAGGGCCAGGAGCTGATGGGCCGCATTCCGGCCCTGGAAAACCGCAAGGCGCGGTTCCGCGTCACTTACATCAGCCCGCAGGGCGATTTCGCGACATGGCGGGCGACGCGCCAGTCCTCGGGCTTCGACGTGCGCAGCTTCGAGATCCGCCTGCGTCCGGCCGAAGCGATCAAGGGTCTGCGTCCGGGCATGAGCGTGTTGTTCGACTGGCCGCAATGAGCACGCCCGGTCCCGGCTATCGTGCTGCCCTGCGCCGGGAACTGGCGCATCTGCGCCGCGATCGCTGGGACCTGGGAATGCTCACGCTGTTTCCGGCCCTGGCGATCCTGATCGTGGCGGCCATGCTGATCGCGGGCGTCCCCCGCGCCTTGCCCGTTGCCGTGGTGGACGAGGACAACGGCACGCTCAGTCGCGCCATCGTCCGGGCCGTTAGCGCAAGCCCCGCGGTGACCATTGCCGAGCGACCCGAGACTTTCGCCCTGGCTGAGCGCTCTGCACGGGCCGGGCGGGTCTGGGCCATCCTGCTGATCCCGCGCGGCGTGAGCGAGGGGCTGGAGCGGCAGACTACGCCGGCCATCCAGATCTTCTACAACGCCTCTTTCCTGACCATCGGCGCAAGCGCGGAATCCGGCATCCGCTCGGCCGTCGGCGCGGTCCTGGCTGAGCGCGGGCTCGACGCAGCGCGGGCGAGGGGGCTGCCGGCGATCCGAATTCGACCACCCGTGGTCCAGGCGACCGTCCTGTTCAATCCCCAGACCAGCTTCGAATGGTATCTCCAGGCGCTGATCCAGCCCGCCGTGCTGCACCTTCTTGCCGGCTGCGTCGCCGTGATGGCCATGGGGCGCGAGTTGCAGGGCCGTTCGCTGGCACAGTGGAAAGCGGAGACCGGCGGAGGGCTCCCGGCGCTGCTGGGCAAGCTCACGCCCTATGTCGGGGTGCTCTCGATCTGGGGGCTGGTCTGGATGATCTGGCTGGTGGGCGTTCGCGGCTGGACGATGAACGGCAGCCTGCTGCTGACCCTGGCCGCGCAGGCCCTGCTCATCGCCGGGACGGCGGCGCTCTCCGCCTTGCTGGTGATTGGCGTGCGCAAGCCCAGCTTCGCCTTTTCCGCGACGGCGCTCTACGCCGGATCGGCGCTGGCCTATTCGGGCGGGACGCTGCCGCTGGGCGGGGGATCCGTCTTCGCGCGGGGCTGGAGCCAGGCGCTGCCTTTCACCCATTACTTGCGCCTGCAGATGGACCAGTTCCTGGGCGCGCCGGTTTCGTTGGCGCTTCCGCAGATCGGCGTGCTGTCGCTCTATCTCGTCGTGCCGCTGGGCGTTTGCCTGCTGCTGCTGCGCAAGCCGGAGCAGGCGGCGTGACATTCGCGCAGGGCTTCGTCTCCGTCTTCCGCGCGGTGCTCTCGACGTTCGCGCTGGCCTCGATCGTGGTTCTCGCGGTGGTTCTATACGGTTTCTACTACCCCGCGCCCTACGCCCACCAGACCGCGCGCCAGCTTCCGGTGGTGGTCGTGGACGAGGAGCGCAGCACGCTGACCCGCGCCTTGGTGCGCAAGCTGTCCGACATGCGGGAAGTTCGCGTGGCGGGAGAGGCGCTCTCGATTCACGAGGCCGAGCAGCGCGTGCGCCGCCGCGAGGCGGACGGGATACTCCTGCTGCCGAGCGGCCTTACCCGCAGCCTGCTGACCGGCGCACCGGGCAGCGCCGGAGGCGGCGGCATCGGCATATGGGTCAACGGCACGTACCTGATCCGCGCGAAGGACATAGGCGGGGCAATCCAGGCCGCGGCGCTGGCCGTGGCTGCCGAGCGCCTCGGGCCTCTGGCGCAAGGGCTGCACTTGCGCGCGCCGGTCGCCGTGGTCGAGCGGCCGCTGTTCAACACCCGCGAAGGCTATGCGGACTACGTCTTCCCGGCCGTGGCCGCGATCATCCTCCAGCAGACCCTGCTGTTCGGCACGGCCATGCTCGCAGCGGGCATGGCCGCCGAAATGCGCGAAGGCCGGGCACCCCCGCTCTCGCCGCAAGGCTTTCTCGGCACCTGGTGCGCGCTGAGCCTGATCGGCTGCCTGGCGGCGCTGTTCTATTTCGGCTGGATATTCTGGTACCAGGACGTTCCGAGAGCGGGCAACCCGGCCGCTCTGCTCCTGGCCGTACCGCTCTTCGCCGCGGCCGTTTCTGCCCTGGGTCTGCTGCTCGGCAGCCTGTTCGACAGCGCCGACCGCGCCTTGCAAGTGTTGATCCCCAGCTCGATCATCCTGTTCTTCCTGGCCGGCGCGGCCTGGCCGCTTTCCGCCATGCCCCGCTGGGTGGCGGGGCTGGCCCACCTCTCGCCCGCGACATCCGGTGCGCAAGCCTTCCTGCGCCTCAACGAGATGGGCGCCAGCCTCGGGCAGGTTCTGCCGCAGCTTGCGGGCCTCGTTGTGCTGAGCCTTGTCTACGGCGCCATGGCCGCCTGGCGGCTGACCGGCGCGGCCTGTCGCCGCCGTTCCTGACCGCAGGGACCGACCCGGCCGGGCGGCATCAAACCGTCATCAGACCGCCATCCAACCTTCATCTGCCGCGCGTACCCCGCCGAGCCGTAAGGCAATTGATCTCAGGGGAAACGGCAATGAAATTCGGCACTTGCGTGGCAACTCTTCTCGCGGGCACGGCCCTGGCCGGCGTTCCTGCAACCGTTTACGCAGCCGAGGCCGACGTGGCCGCTGGCGAAGACCCCAATGCCATCATCGTCACTTCCCAGAAGATCGAGCAGCGCGCCGTCGATGTTCCCATCACGCTTTCCGTCCAGACCGGAGAGCGCATGCGCGAACTGGGCGTCACGGACATCGGCGAACTGTCGAACTACGTTCCCGGCCTCAATGTGCAGGTGCAGAGCGCCAACAACCCCGGCTTCGTGATCCGCGGCATCACCTCCGACAGCGGCTCGGCCCAGCAGGGGCCGCGCGTCACCCTGTACTACAACGGCATCGACATCTCGCGTTCGCGCGGCGCCTACCAGGGCATCTACGATCTCGACCGTGTCGAAGTCGTGAAGGGGCCGCAGGCGACCCTGTTCGGGACGGCCGCGACCATCGGTGCGATCAGCTTCGTTTCGGCCAAGCCGCAAGCCGGAACCTCGGCATCCCTGACGGGCGCCTACGGCAACCTGAATGCCTACCGCGTCGAAGGCTTCGTCAATGCGGGCAACGACGTCATCGCCGCGCGCATCGCCGGCCAGTGGAAGAAGCGCGACGGCTATATCGAGAACCTCGCGCCCGGCCAGGACGATCTCTATGCGCAGGACCAGCTCGGCCTGCGCGGTTCGCTTCGCTACACGCCCACTACCGACTTCACCGCGGACCTGACGTTCACTTACGACCGCCAGCGCAATTCGGGCACGCCGTTCCTGTCGAAGAACCTCGGCTCGACTTCGGTGAACGGCCTTTACGACGCGGCCTATCTCGGCGGCTCGCCGCTTTCCGGCGAAGTGCTGGGTGCCGACAAGCTCGGGCTGAACCGCGACGTCTATGACGGCAACCTCACCCTGAGCTGGGATTTCTCGGACGGCTGGAACTTCACCACGGTCAACGGCTACCGCCATTTCGATGCGCTGGAAGTCTTCGATGCCGACGGTTCGGCCGCCTGGTATCTCGAATTCGCGGAGCGCGCCAAGGGCTGGCAGGCGAGCCACGAGGGCCGCTTCACGTATAGCGACGACCAGTGGCGCGCCTCGTTCGGCTGGAACTACTTCATCGAGGACAGCTCGCAGTACGTGCCGCTGTCTTCGGAGCTGGGCACTTACCTTCAGTGCAGCGCCAACCTGATCCCGGGCCTGGGCTGCGTCGCTGCCGACAACACCGTCAATGCCGGGCGCGCCACTTCGTTGCTCACCGGCGGCGCCTTCACCGCAGTGCCCTATTCCAGCTGGTACAAGAACGAGGGCCGCAACCAGTCCTGGTCGATGTTCGGCGATGTCACCTGGAAGCCAGCGCCCGCACTGGAACTGACCGCGGGCGCGCGCGTGCTGATCGAGAAGCGCCGTTCGGGCTATTCCGCCAATCAGCCCGATGCCCCGGTCTATGGTCAGCCGCTGCTGCCGCTGGTGGATACCGACGGGCAGACCTTCTACGCCCGCAAGTCCTACGCCGCGATCCTTCCGCGCTTCAACGCGCTCTATCACCTGACGCCCGGCCTCAATCTCTACGCGACCATTTCGGAGGGACGCCGCTCGCCGGTGGTCCAGCTCTCTGCTGCGGCAGGTCCGGTGGCCGACCTGGACCTCATCAAGTCCGAGACGGTCTGGAACTACGAAGCGGGCATCAAGGGCACCGTGGGCATGTTCTCCGGCTCGCTGGGCG
>Ga0160437_1000492_pt1 | contig 20436 bp, 14 predicted proteins | sample HID1975I_E0MG_FD_108227 | JGI IMG/M metagenome (GOLD analysis project Ga0160437, IMG submission 108227) | Enriched soil microbial communities from UW Madison campus, WI, USA - HID1975I_E0 MG | ecosystem: Environmental > Terrestrial > Soil > Unclassified | place: USA: Madison, Wisconsin... | reverse complement strand
CTGGCAAAGGCACAGGCCGCGCTCGATGAGCTCGTCGCGGGCTATAGCAAAAACGCGCCCAAGCTCGCCTCATGGCTGGAAAATGCCATCCCCGAAGGCCTGGCTGTCTTCACCCTGCCTGAGTGCCATCGCCGGCGCCTGCGCAACTCCAACCCGATCGAGCGCGCCGTCCAGCAGGAACTCAAGCGCCGTACCGTCAAGGTCAGGGTCTTCCCCAACGACGAGGCGCTCCTGCGCCTGGTCTCCGCCGTTCTCGTCGAAATCGACGAGACATGGGCCTGCGAAAACAAGGCCTACATCAAATGGGAATGCCGGGATGCGTGATCCCAACCCGATTCAATTTCCATACGTGAGGTTGCTCAATCGCTCGATTGGCAACAAGACCTTCAGAACGCGCCATTCTGCTTCGGAGAGATCGCCCCTGCTCAAGTCCGCCTCCAAAGAGCAGCCTTGAATCAAGGAGAGGTCCCGACGTCGGTGCATGGATACTGGGATGACTGCTTCCGATGCTTCAACAGAGCGTTTTCACCTGCTTCCTTCGATGAAATGACGGAAGATGCTAGACAGTCATTGATAGCGCTCGGTTCGGTGATTCTGTGCATCGGATTTTTCGTCGCAAGCCACAGTCTGCTCAAAAACATCGACATTTCCAGCGAATTCTTCTGCTGGGCTTAGTGCGGATGACTATAGATTTTGGCTGGCGTTTCTTCAGGTGGATCCGTGCGAAACGCGCGACCTCCGGGTAAACTCCGCTTAGGCAATTTGTTCACGCGGCATTGTATAAATCACTCAAAGGAGAAATTCAGTTCCGCGGTTTTAACTGCCAACATCTCTTGCGGTGAAAACTGAACGACAGAGGACTGTTCTGATATTTCCGTGACTGCATCTACGCCATTCCCCCCATCGCTCCACAGTTTGACGGATTTCAAAGGAACCCGCATGGAATCGTGGAAGACGACCTCGCAGACAATGACGCTGTTTGCCTCATGCGCTCGGTCGACAAAGCGTATGTCGATAATCACGCTATCGTCAGTAGGGGCGAAGCGGATGTCAGCAGATCGGCCCTCTTCGATTTCCTGATGGTGCGTACTGGGTGAAGTCACATCGAGAATAATTGACATCTGCTTGCTCCTGTTTCTTGAACAGCCCCCGTGACAAATCATTTCTGCATTTGACGGTTCGCCACCGTGACCTGCGATTCTGTTGCGTCGGCGCAAAGGTAACGAGAGCGGTTATCGTTTGAACGTCTGGCAAGAGGCTCGTATCCAGTTTCGCGCGGCTCAATCGAAAAAGCCTGGGGTGCGCTGCTAAAGAAGCGATGTTAAATTGGGCCTCGGCCGCAATCGAGGCACCGGGGAGCACTTTTTCCGTATCAGAAAGTTGTTACGTTTAGCGCCATGACCCGGGTTCCGGGACAAGTCTCCCCTCGGGCAGCCTATCACGAGAAAAAAGAGACCCTGCAGAGCGGCGTCGGCTGCAGGGTCCAGGTTCAGCATAATGGTCTAGCCGACATAGACAGACCGCCCTTGTCGGGCGGTCCATTTGCTGCCCCGGACGCGCCTCTTCATTGAGACGTGGGTCGCGGATCGTCCAAGGTTGGAGGAAAGCGTCTGTCGCTGACCGGGGTTCCGGCATACCTCGAAAGATATGTTCATTTAGAATAGCATAATTTTCATGATAGCCTTCATGACTATAAGCACGCATAAAAAACTATGCTGTTACAAATGGTTGAACATCGGCCGGGTTGCTGTCGAGTTCCTCCAGGCCCAGATAAGAACCCTCGAATTGGGCCATAGTCATAAGCTTTTGGAGGGAAGGAATGGTAAGGCGTTTGCCAGATTGCTCGATCAGATTGCTTCGCCTTAAATCCTGGATCACGCGGTTGGTGTGGACCTGTGTGAGACCGCACGCTTCGGCGACCTGCGTCTGCGTTAGGGGGAATGCGCAAATGCCATCGGGCATTGCGGAAATTTGCTGCTGTCGCAGGTAAAGTTCACAAAGCAGATGGGCAACCCGCTCTCTAGCACCGAGCAGTCCAATGACAGAAGTCCAGCGGCGTTGGATGGCCAAAACTTGCATTTGGCTGCGCCAGAAAGCACGCGAGAGGCCCGCGCTGCGCATCAACACCGCGCTAAACTCCAGCTTACCGATGATGGCAACTGTAAGAGACGTCAGTGCGGTAATTGATTGCCCGACTGTTGAGTGGCCCGTCAGGTCGCTGCAACAGACGTCACCCGCCATTCCAAATCCGACGATTTGGCGACGACCATCGGGAATATGGATCGCCTGTTCAGCCCAACCACCGACGATAATTACAATATGGGCGGTGCGATCTCCTTGACTCAAAACAGTCTGTCGAGGCAGGTAAGTGCGTTGCCTCAGTTGGGAAGCGAAACCCAATAAGCTCTTCCTCAGCGGCAGATACGCTGGCGGAGAAGCGATATCGTTTTGCGGCTCGGACCACATGACAGGGTCTCCGGAGCCAGGACACCGAATCGTGTGCTGGATGTTAACAACCTTTCACTCTGGTGCTGGCGGCTCATTCACATGAGTTAGCGTTCCGAGTTCAGGATAACAGTCCGGCCAACGCTTGAGGCATCTTGCCGACGCAAGCTTCCAGAATGATTTGATCGAACTGCGCGACGCATAACTTTCAATCTGCTTCCACGCAGTTTCGTGGTGCTTGATTAAACGGGTTGTGGTTTCCGAATTTAGCCTAGCTCGCTGACTAAGTTCGCTTGGCTCGCTGTGCAAACAAAGGGATGCCGAGGCCGTATCTCCTATCTGTGTCAAAGGCCGCTTCAATGTCTAAGTGCCTGGCTCGGGAGTTTCTCAACCGTAGCAATACCTTGCAGTTCTGCGGGTAAGCATGCGGATAGAGGCTATCGTCGCCCATGCCGTGGAGGATGCGATGGTGGTTTCCCAGTCTTTGGCAAGGCGGCCGCATCGGCCAAGCCATGCGGAGGTGCGTTCGACGACCCATCGCCGAGGGAGAACCTGAAAGTCCTTCGCCTTGTCCGAACGTTTGATGATTTCGATCGTCCAGGCACCTGATACGGTCAGGGCGGCACGAAGCTTGTCGCCGGCATAGCCTCCATCTGCAAAGACGTGGCGCAGCCAAGGGAAGCGTTTGCGCACGGCCTTGAGGACATCCACGGCACCGTCGCGGTCCTGAATGTCGGCGCTGTGGACGAGGATGAAGATGAGAAAGCCGCAGGTGTCCGTCATGATGTGGCGCTTGCGGCCTTTGATCTTCTTTCCCGCGTCATAGCCGCAAGGGCCGCGGCTTTCCGTTGTTTTCACCGACTGACTGTCGATCACACCGGCGCTCGGAGAGGCTTCGCGTCCCTCGATCTCCCGCAGGTTCATCACCAGCACCGTGTTGATCGCCTCCATGAGGCCGGTGTTGCGCCAGGCATAGAAATAGCGCTGGACCGTAGAAACCGGAGGAAAGCATTTGGGAAGGAGCCTCCGGGCGCAGCCGCTTGCCGCAATGTACAGCAAGGCATTCACCACTTCGCGCATGTCCGTTGTGCGACGTCGACCTCCACGCTTGGCTGGCGGGATAAACGGCGCCGCCAATTCCCACTCCCTGTCCGTCATATCGCTGGAATAGCGCAACCCTTTCCGGCTATGCTCCTGCCGGGCAATACCAGTCCATGCCATTGATCACTCCATCTCTCGCAGGACGGCGTGAATCACAACATGTTGGTATTGCTCAGCAACTTTTGGGGCGGGCGCTAAGGAGCTGCCCGGCTCGAAGTTAAGGCTATAGGAAGCCTCGGCGAAGGAAGTTCTGCTAAGGCCGAAAAGGTACAATTGTCGGCCTATACCCGTTTTAACCCATGTAAATGGTGGACGGACGATGTCATCCGCATGGGTTCCGGATCTCCAGGCACGCAGAAAAAGTCGGGTCGCCTTATCGAGAAATTATCGTGGATCGGAGCGACATCGGCGATGAGCGCATGCCAGCATTCGTGCTGGATCTTCAAAAGCGATTAAAGGCGGCGGCCGGATTGTAATTTCAACAGCTTCGAATTCTCCCTCGCTCAGCAACAACTGGGCGATCTGCTCGGGCTATCGACCGTGCAATGGAACAGGACCATGAGCAGCTTGGATTAGACCGGGTTCATACGGAGTGCTCGCTGGCGTCTGGAGATTCAGGATTTGGCAGGGCTGCTCGAGTTGGCCGCTAATACCTCTCCGGAAATTCGCCGGCGAAGTTGCGTGGAAGCGCCTGGCGGGGATAAAAGGCCGCCGCGACGCCATCCGCTTTATGCAAGTAAGCAGACACTTGTCACTGATTAATGGGCCATCGAGGGCCCGATGTCGCCGAACCGTCCCGCATTATCTTCGGCCGATATAGGGCCGAGATCGTTGAACTGGCAGGGCCCCTCAGTTCTTTGGGGCGTGCCGGTCTGCCCATTCGGTTCTTTCGTTTCCCAGGCATCTACCTCTGAAGGAAGAACGAAAGCGCATGAGGCGGCGCGATGCCCTGAAAGCCGCCGACCGCTTATAACCCTGATCAAGCTTGCGAGCGGGAGAAAAGTTTTTAAGCGCAGTTCCGCTGATCAGTCAGTAAGATTTTCACCGATCCGACAAGTAAAAACAGCGCAATCCGATAGGCAGATTTATCCGGATCACTGCATTGCGGCATGCGATAGTACGGCGAACGATCAGAAATGCTTTTGAAATTTCCTTCATCTCCAGAGTGCGGACCGAATTGGACGCCCGCTTGAGCCTCATGCATTCAGGTATTTGCCGTTTTGGCAAGGCTGAAAGCCGGCGAAACCCAAGCGGAACTATCCCAAAGCAAGCGATGTTAGGTGTGCAATCCGCGCTTCGGGCTGCGGGACCATGCCCGATGCACGCGGCGGGCAATATCAGTTGTAGCGGAGGACAACATGAACACCCCAATCGGCAAGGACATTGGCGCCCAATCCCACGCCGCCGGCTTCGAGACCGAAACCGGACCCGGCGGAGAACTCCACCAACTGGCTTCATCAGCAACGGGTACGCTAACATCGCAGCAGGGCGTTCCGATCGCGGACGACCAGAACAGTCTGAAGATCGGTCAACGGGGCCCAACGCTCCTCGAGGATTTTCATTTTCGCGAGAAAATCTTTCATTTCGACCATGAGCGCATCCCGGAGCGTGTCGTACACGCACGAGGCTTCGGCGTGCATGGAACTTTCAGGCTCGATGAAAGTCTCGCCGATTATACCACTGCGAAAATGTTGACCGAAGTAGGCGAGCACACCCCCATGTTCGTCCGCTTTTCAACTGTGGCGGGCAACAAGGGATCTGCTGATCTTGCGCGCGACGTACGAGGCTTCGCGGTCAAGTTCTACACCAAAGAAGGTAATTGGGATGTGGTTGCAAACAATATCCCTGTCTTCTTCATTCAGGACGCTATAAAGTTTCCTGACCTCATACATGCCGCCAAGCAGGAACCCGATCGCGGATTTCCCCAGGCCCAGACGGCGCATGACAATTTTTGGGATTTCATAAGCCTCACTCCGGAATCCATGCACATGATCATGTGGGTGATGTCGGATCGGGCAATTCCTCGCTCCTTCCGCTTCATGGATGGTTTTGGCGTCCACACGTTCCGGCTTATCGACGAAACAGGCAAAGGCACATTCGTCAAATTCCACTTCAAGCCGACGATGGGGCTTCAGTCGGTCATGTGGAACGAGGCTGTAAAAATCAATGGCGCCGATCCTGACTTCCATAGGCGCGACTTGTGGGACGCGATCACGATGGGAACACCTCCCGAATGGGAGCTCGGTGTTCAATTGTTCGACGACGAATTTGCAGATGCGTTCGAATTCGACGTGCTCGATGCAACCAAGATCATTCCGGAGGAACAGATCCCAGTACGCCGCATCGGCAGTTTCGTTCTCGACCGGGTCGTCGACAACTTTTTTGCCGAGACCGAGCAAGTCGCGTTTTGTACCCAAAATGTCGTGCCGGGTATCGGCTTCAGCAACGACCCTTTGCTGCAGGGCCGCAACTTCTCGTATCTTGACACGCAGTTGAAAAGACTGGGTAGCCCTAATTTCACTCAGATACCGATAAATGCACCCAAGTGTCCTGTGAACAACTTCCAGCAGGATGGGCATATGGCGATGCGCAATCCAAGCGGCCGGGTAAATTATGAGCCTAACAGCTGGGGAGGGCCGCGCGAAGATCCGGTTCGCGGATATCGACACCACGCGTCGGAAGAGATGGGTCGCAAGGCTCAAATCAGATCGGGGTCGTTCTCCGATCATTACAGTCAGGCCCGCCAGTTCTTTGTCAGTCAACTCCCGATCGAACAGAAGCACATCGGAGATGCGCTTGTATTTGAACTGTCAAAATGCGAGCGTCTCGAAATTCGCGAACGTATGGTTGCACATCTTAGAAATATCGACGAGGGTCTGGCAGCCGTGGTAGCGGGCGGTCTGGGGTTACGGGAGTTGCCACCACCACATCCCGCCGCCGTTCCCACACGAACGGATTTGCCGCCGTCAGATGCGCTGAGTATTGTGAAGCGCGGACCCGTATCGTTTGCGGGACGCAAGCTCGGGATCCTGGTAACCGATGGTGCGCCGGGTAACGTGGTGGAAGCGCTCGTACATGCTCTCGGAGCCTTGCCGGCCATCTACGAGTTCGTCACTCCTCAAGTGGGCGGCGTCGTTCTTGACGATGGCACATTCGCGGAAGGCAAGCAAAAAATCGACGGCGGTCCCTCGGTGCTGTACGACGCGGTGGCGGTCGTAGTCTCGAAGGCGGGCGCTGCCATGTTGGCCGAAGACAAGACCGCCAAAGATTTCGTCAGTGATGCCTTCGGGCATGGGAAATTCATAGCCTACAATGCGGAAGCTTTACCGCTGTTTGAAAGATCGGGTCTTTTGGAAAGCGACCATGACGAGGGCGTGGTTCAAATCACGGAGCCAGCAAACATCGAGGCTTTCCTCGATGCCTGCGCGGCCGTGCGCGTCTGGAACCGCGAGCTTAAAATCGACCTTGATGCAGCCGCTTTTATTGAAGCAACGCGAGGCTGACTTTGGGTGGGCTTTAGCGAAGGTAGTTTGGTGAAAGCAGCTACACTCTGCTCCCGCTCTACCGTTCAGGATAGCCTGAGAACGTGCACAGGCCCTGTCCGAAATTCAGGCGAATTCAAGCCATTCGAATTCCTTACCGCCCGCTTGCAGCTTGACGGCCCGGGGTTCGACCAAACAGGCAGTGACAATTTGTGGGAAAGTTCAGGCGACAGCGCGCATCACAGCATCGCGAAGGCGAGAAGGTGAACACGGCTTGGAGTAGACATCCGCCTCCGGATAGCGTTCCTTCAACTGCCTTTCATCGGCGTGTCCTGAATGGAAAATGAGGGCTACGCCGGCGTTTCGCAGGCGATCTGCTGCCGGAAACACTTCTCCGTCGGGAAGACGAACGTCCAGTATGGCGCAGGTCGGCAGTTGATTTTCAATTGCTTCCATTGCGGCTGACAAGCTTCCGCAAGTGGCGGAAACTGTGCAACCCGCCGCCTTGACCGTATCTTCAAGATCGAGGGCAATGAAAAGCTCGTCTTCGACGATCAGAACCGTGCCTGTCATCCGACATGCACTGAAGAGGGGAGCGTAATGCGTTGCTCCAGCCTGGTACCGAAGACCTGGCGGGTAATCTCGGCGCCAAGTTGCCGTGCCGCGGTGGCGACAAGCAATGTTCCAAATCCTGTACTATCGGTCACGTCTATCTCTTCGCTTCCGGTTTCGATCCATTCAAGCACGATGGCCTCGCCGCTAAACGACCATCGCAAAGAAAGGTTTCCAGCACGCGGACCCAGCACCCCGTACTTCGCTGCGTTTGTCGTCCATTCATGAAGGATCAGCGCCAGCGAAGAAAGGCAGCTTCGCTCGATCACTATCTCGGGACCCTTCAAGGTAATATTGGCTTGACCGATGTAAGGTGCAACTGTCACCTCGATCAAATCGCGCAGCATGATCGCCTGAGGTTCTCCCGATGGGGCCGCCAGGGAATGCGCGCTTCCCAGCGCTGCTATTCGTTCCCTAAGATCGAAAGCGAGGCTGGATACATCGTCATGCGAGCGGCCGGCAGCCGTTATCATGCCGCTCACTACCGCGAAGAGATTTTTGACCCGATGGTTCATTTCGCGCAGCATCAGGCCGCGGGCATCCGCGAGCGCATATTCGGCAGTCATGTCGATAGCTGCCCCGACCATTCGTTTGGGACTGGAGCCGTGGATGGTGCGCGCGAAGCTCTTCAAGTAGCGATCGGAGATCTGGCCTTTGACATCACTGTGCGGAACCCGGAACGTAATTGCAAAATCGTCGTGGCCCTTCGCCGCTCGGTTCAAAGCCCGCGCGACGGCGCCGCGATCGTCGGTATGAATGCACGCCAGAACATCCGAGACGGTGATCTCCCCTGCTGGCGGTAATCCCAACTGCTTGCGATTGATGCTGTCGGGCATCAATCGCCCGTTCGCCTCGCAATATTCCCAGACGCCGATTCCTCCAGCGGTGATGGCAAGATCCAGTCGCTCGCGCTCTGCTGCCAGATCATGTTCCATCACCAGCGCCGCCGTTATGTCGGTCAGGACCAGGGTAGCGCCGTCGACCAAGCCGTGCTGGGTGCGATACGGGAGCACGCGCAGCGAGAATGTGCGTCCTCGTTCACGCGTATGAACGCGCCGCTGCAGTGGCTCTCCGGTTTCTGCAACCTGGCGGGCATCCGCGAGATAGGCATTATCGTCCAGTTGGGTCGCAACGTCGGCGAGAAGACGGCCGCGATCGCCTGTCTGCAATGGAAAGATCGTGGTTGCCGCTTCGGTGAAGCTACGGATGCGGAGACCGCCGTCGAGGACGATTACCGCCAGTTCGGTGGATTCGAAGAAGTTTCTGAGATCGGAATTGGCAACCGTGAGCTGATCGACCTTGCTTTTCAACTCGTCGTTGACCGTCGAGAGCTCTTCATTGGTCGACTGGAGCTCCTCATTCATCGACATCATTTCTTCGTTGGAACTCTTGAGTTCCTCATTAGCCGTTTCCAGCTCCTCCACAGCTGTTCTCAGTTTGTGTCGGGTCAGCCGCAGTTCTTCCTCCAGCAACTCCATATGATCGTTGCCGTCAGCGATTTCCGCAGCGTCGGGCTCGTCGAACGGCCGGAACGGTCCCCGGTCCCGGAACACGAGTAGCAGGGTCGCGTCGGGCAATGGCTCGCAGACGGCTTCAACCGGTTGCACCCCGTAATCGGACTTCACCTCGACTTCACGGGCAACCGTCCGCTTCTTGCCGTCGCGCGCTTGGCGAACGAGAGGACCAAGAACGTCCCGTAGACCAGGCTTGGCCAGCGAGATGGCGTTGGTCCCACCGGAGCGGCTTACCGGGAAGTCAAAATAGCGGCTCAATTTGCCGTAAGCGGTCAGTACAGCTCCATCCTGATTGATGACCATGGAAGGAGGCGCATAGATTTCGGTCAGGCGCTGTAAGGCGACGTCGCTCTCGCTTGGTCTTCGCCCGCGTTCAGATTTTTCCAAGTTCGATCGCGGCCGTTGTCCGCTTCGGTCGCTGGCAGGAAGGTCAATAGGGTAGGCGGGGGTTCCCGCTCCCCTCTCGAATATGCGAGCGTGGTGATCAACAGGGGGGAATAGGTGGTCGAAGCGGCCAATGCTTTCGGACGGTCCGAGGAAGAGGTATCCGCCTGGCCGGATTGCATAGTGCAGGATCGGCATGACCGACTGTTGCAGCCGGTCATCAAAGTAGATCAGGAGGTTGCGGCAGGAAACCAGATCAATCCTGGAGAACGGTGGGTCCTTGACCACGCTGTGGTTCGAGAAACGGATGAGGTCGCGTATCTGGTTCGCAATCGTAAACCGTTCACCGTGAGGATTGGTCCAACGCTCACGTAAGGGAGCCGGGATATCCGCCAGGGCAGAAGCCGGATAGCTTCCCTCGCGGGCGATCTGGAGCATTTGCTCATCGATATCGGTAGCGAAAATCTGGACAGGGTTTGCGACTCCGGTTTCACGTGCCGCTTCCTCGAAGAGCATCGCGATGGAATAAGCTTCCTCTCCGCTGGAGCAACCCGGCACCCAGACGCGAATATCGTCATCGTTTTCGCGGTTTTCCAGCAGCGCAGAGATCACTTTGATGCGCAGCGCCTCGAACATATCCGGGTCGCGGAAAAAGCGGGTAACATTGATAAGCAAGTCGCGAAAAAGTGCCTCGCATTCTGCGGAATCGCTGCGTACGCGATTAAGGTAAGTTCGCGCAGAAGCGATACTGAGCACGTGCATTCGCCGCTCAACCCGGCGCACCAGCGTCGAGCGCTTGTACCCTGAAAAATCGTGTCCCACTGCGGTGCGCAATGTTCCGCACAAATCGTCGAGATGGTCGGCCACTACCTCAGCTTCGTCTTCGCGGGGACTGCCGGAACGACGATCGAAGAATGCGGCTAAACAGTCGATGATTTCGCCTGGATGCTTCACGTAATCGACAAGGCCGGTGTTCACCGCCGCCACTGGCATTCCGTCATAGCGCGCGCTCTGCGGCTGCTGGACGACGCAAACTCCGCCATGTTCCTTTATGGCGCGTAGCCCTGTAGATCCGTCCGCGCCCGTTCCGGACAGAATGACGCAAGCCGCGTTTGCTTGCTGATCGGCTGCCAGGGATATGAAAAAGTCGTCAATCGGCCGTCTGAGACCCCGAGGCTGCGCAAAATCGGTCAGTTGCAGTCTGCCATCTTGCAGAGCCAGGCCGCGCCCCGGAGGGATGATGTAAACACGTTCCGGGAGAAGCTCTTCCCCGCCTTCGCATTGCAGGACATCGAGAGGGCACGCTCTGTCGAGGAGCTGGGCAAGCATACTTTCGTAGTTCGGATCAAGATGCTGGACGATCACGAAAGCCATGTTCGTGGGCATGCGGGCTGCGGAAAGCATTTCTCGCAAAGCCTCAAGGCCGCCGGCCGAAGCTCCGATGCCGATGACGGGCATAGCGGCTGAGGAAAGTCCGGCAGCGTCCGTTTCGCCGGTCAAAGCATCGACCCTTCATCGAGATCGGCAAGCGTTAGTTTCGCTTGGGCGATCGTCGTTGCCGAATGTGCGATCGTGGTAAGCGTGCCTTCAACAATTATGCCGCTTTCAGCGGCAATGGGGGTAAGACGGGTCAAAGTTTGCCCAAGTGCCTGATCATAATCTTGTAGTCGTTCCGGCTGTGCCCGGCTCACGTCGTACTGTGAAGCGAAGATGAAACGCGTCGGCCCCGACAACGACCGCAGGCGGGACATGTAAAGAAGATTGACGAAAGGCGTGCCATCTTTCTTGAAATTGAGGATAGGGGTGCGCACGCTTGGCGCCGCGTCGTCTTCGAGGAAAGCCCGGAGCTTTGCCCGGGCGTCACGGTCATCGGCATCGCGCTGGAGCAGTCGACAATTGCGCCCGACGAGTTCGGCATGAGAATAGCCTGTCAGTTCCGAAAAACGCGGGTTTACCAAGGCGAGCGGGTGGTCGCCGTCGGGAAGTGCCAACGCTAATGCCACTGGCGACCCTTCGATGAAGATCTTAAGGTCGTCTGGCACATTCAATTCCTGCACGTATTTTCTCCAGCGCATGAGACGTCGAAGATCCGCGCGCCATTTTATAACTTCACGAGTGTAGCAAGGACACTCTGATACGACCTGTTTGCCCGTGGGCTCGCTCAGATCGGTATTCTAGCTTTCGCTTTCGGGATTGCAAATACGCACCGATGCAAAAAAAACGCGTTTAGCTTGCCGATACCCCATCGCTCTCAAGCATCGCAAATTTGTTGAAAATGCTGCCTGACTGCGGCTTTCGCCATTATGAGCAGGACATTTGCGCGAGCCTTTACGCTTGATCCGGTCTGACCTCGGTAAGATATTCCGCGCCTCGGCAGGTCGCCAAGCGGCCCAACTGTTCAACAGCGAATTCCGGCACAGCGCCTTTTTCGCGATTGTTCGCTAGAGCGGGATAACCATCCGGCGAATACGGCCGCCAGGTGTAGCGCACGGCAGGCTCAATCGAGGCGGCATGAGCAGGCAATCGGCCGAAATGTTCCGGCCGATCTGAGGCAAACTCCTATCGGCAGTGCCGGTTCCCAAGATTTCGGCGAGGTTTGTGCGCTGCCAGCTCCCGCTACATTTGAACATGCAAAGGAACCCGGCGAACCGCGGAGTGACAGGTCGGAAAGAAGTTGACCGTGGCCCTTGATGCAGCATGCGCACCGTTGCCGAAAAACCAAAGCTGACTGTCAGGCATGGGCCTTGCCAACCGCGAAGTCCCACGAACGCCAGGCGTTTGCATCCAGTATATAGAAACCCACCAAGTGTGCGGCGTGGCAGACTATACCGCCGCCTTTAAAAGCGCGGGCTGGGCGCTAAGAGGTAACAACTCCTGCAGCCGATCGTAAATGCGCTGTGAGCTGAGGGGCTTTCTGATAAAGACGGCGCCGTCGGGAAGATCGCCGGGGGAGGGCTCTGCAACGCCCGAGGCTACGAGAATGCTGATGTGGGGCCAAGAGGCTGCGCATTCGCGGGCCAGTTCGAAGCCGGTGCGGTCGTTGGGCGGCATCCGTACATCGGTAAGGAGCAAGGTCACTTCCTGACCGTTCGACTCCAGGATCTGAAGGGCCTGGTTCACATCGGCCGCTTCGAGAACATGAAAGCCAGCATTTTCGAGAATATCCGCCGAACTGATACGCGCAAGGGCATCATCGTCGGCAACGACGGCAAACGGAAATATCTCTTCGGGCATCGATTGCTCCAGCAGCTTGGCTGACTAACACCTCTGTGATCCGAATGATCCTGAAGAGGGCGGATCGAAGAGTCTTGAAGAGGAAGCCATTGGCGCATTCGCGAAAGAGGCGTTGTCAACAACCGGCGCGAGGTTCTTTCCCAGACCTGGCGGCAAATTCGGCTGCGTGGCTATCGCGAAGTGGCCGGCCTTAAGCCGACAATTTCCGCAGTGCCAGTATCGCGCCGAAAACCCCCGTCAAAGGCTCGGGAGCTTCCAGTTACAGAGGCAAGGAAAGCTGCGTTTGCGCCGCTGCAGGCGAGATCCGGTCGGACCAGGTTTGGTCAGTAGGGGTAACCATCAGAGAAGCCCTCCAGGTGCGACACAGCGCATGGGCTGCTGTAGGTGAGCCGTCGGTCCAGGTTCTCCAGTCTTCCTGGCGCAAGATTACAGGCATCCGGTCGTTCAGAGCATCCATCTGGGCATGCCCCTCCACGGTGAGCATCGAAAAGACGTGTCCCCACTCTGGTGAATTGAGCCAGATTCCGGCGATGGCGAAGGCGCTTTGGTCAGGAAGGGAAAACCATGTTCGCGTCATGCGGCCTCTTTCACCGGCCGCTTCCGCCCAGGCTGAAACAGGAACCAGGCATCGCCTGCTTTTGAAGCTCTTGAGCCAGAACGGTGAGCCAATCCTGTCACTTCGGGTATTTGTCACTGCTTTGGGTTTCAAAGCCTCCCCGCTCATGTGACTGACGACGACGCGGGGGAAACCCCAATGCATAGCGCGGACTTCGTCTTTCACTACGACCAGACCGGAGCCGGTAGGAGATACGATTTCGGAGTGATTGGGCCGCCCCTTCGTCTTGACACCGAACAACGCGGCGACGGCGTCGAAAGGCGTAGTAAGCCGATAGAGATTGCAGATTGCGAAATTCCTTTCCGTATGACCCAAGATAGGCAGCCTTGAACAGCACTCCAAGAGTCAGCGCGCGTGCTCGCGTGCGCCGCCTCGAAATGAATTGCGCTCACTCTCAAAAAGGGTGTGACCCGAGAGGGCTTTAGCGTCGCCTCTAAGCGGATACCTGATCGCTCGAGCGGTTCTCGAACGCGCACGCAGGCTATCGAAAGTCACGGGAGCGAACAGCCAGGCCATGGGAATTGCTGTCAGGTGTGTAACCAACTTTGCCGCGAGGGTCCGGACCGCCGCCGTTTCGGGCCGCATCGGCCGGTGAAGGCAGCGAGGGAAACTCTCGCTCGCCGATTGAACGAAACAGGGGCATATAGTCGATAACTTTATCGATAATGATGTGCGTGACGATCCCCTCGCGCTGCAACCTTCCCTTGACCGACCATGGCCGCCGATAGCACGGAGCGACGCTGCGCTTCGAAGCGGCCGGGCCAGAGGACACCGTTCACAGTGCCGGTCTCATCGTCGATGGTGATGAACAGCACACCCTTGGGCGAGCCTGGCTTCTGCCGCACAAGAATGATTCCGGCCACCTCGACATGCCTTCCGTCCTTTGCTTGATCGAGCTCGACCGCCGACTTCATGCCGCGGCGCTGGAGATCGGCGCGCAGAAAACTGCAGTGGATGGGCACGTAGCGAAAGCTGGATGGTGCGGTAATCCTCCACCACCTCGCGCCCCTCGCTCAGCGGCTCCAAGGTAACCAGCGGTTCGGCAGCTTCCGAACTGGACTCTCCATCGCGCACATCCGCAGCGGCAAAAAGGGGCAGGGGGTTGTCGCCGAGACCCTTGACCCGCCAGATTGCCTGGCGGCGGTCTGGGCCAGACTGTGAAAAGCGTCCACATCGGCCAGCTTCTCGATCGCGGCCGGCGGGACGCCGGCACGCCGCCAGATGGCTTCGAGGCTCTCGTGAGGCGCCTCGCTGCGGGCCGCAACGATCATGGCGCCGTGCACATCGGACAGGCCGCGAGCAGACCTTACGGACTAGCGGGCGTTGGCGCTCAGGCGCGGACGTACCGCTCGCATGCGCTGACGGGGATCAGGGCAGGTTCACCGTATCCCGCATAGACCTCGCTCATAAGCCAAGCGGTCTCGCCTGTCCGATCCGCTTGCGCAATTTCGCGGGACCAGAACCGCATCGCCGCGTTCCAGCGATAGCCTCGTGCTTTCAGCAGGTCCTTTGCTTCGAAAGGGGCATCGATGGCGTTGACCTGGTAGCTGGGGCGCTGCGAGCACTCGAGGAGTTTTGCAAGCACTGTGACGCCGCCGGGGAGGCCATGTGCCAGCAGGTAGAGCAGCGCCAGAATATCATTCTCGGCGCGATGCCCTTCGTAGAACCAACCGCACTGATACACGAGGTGAGCAAGGGCGCGCCCGTCAAAACCCAGCTCGAGCCAGTCTGGCTCAGCCATTGAGCACGCCCAAGGCTTTCCGCGCACGGCGGGTAGCCTGCGGTCGACGAACGGACGATCGAACGCGGCGTTGTGGGCGATGATCAGATCCGCCGATGACAGGATATCAAATGCGAGACTTTCGTCGATCACCTGATCCTCGAGCATTTCATTCGTAAGTCCAGTGAGCTTGACGATGCGCGGATCGAGCAGGGTGCCGGGATCTTCGCGCCAGACCCTTGGCTGCCCAACCTGCACAATCCGGCCAGCGTCGTCGAACCGGAAGCGCTGCACTGCAAGCTCGATGATGCGGTCGTTCTCCTGATCTAGGCCGGTCGTCTCTACGTCAAGCACGACGCCTATCCGGGTGTTTCCTATAGGTAACGGGGCTTGAAAACGCTCGACCGGCTCCAGGCGGCGTAGAACTCTGTAATCGGGATGACGCGCGAGCGAAAGCGCAGCAGCGGCATGATCATCGAGGCAGCAGTCGGTCATGCGTGACGTCTAGCCTTTGCCAAGAATTCGCGAAAGCAGATCGGGAAGGGTTATTTGACGCGAAAATCTCTTCCAGGAACGGGCGGCAGGCCCCGTCGTTGAATAGCAGTTAGCCCGTTGCCGAACAACGAGGGAGATCCAGGATGACCGAGATCGCCAAATCGAAGCAGCGAGCGGCGCGCCATGAACGCTTAGGCCAAACACTGCCGGCCAGCGGGCAGGTCATTGCTCTCCAGTACGCTTTGAGCGTGAAAGCGGGCCGCAGCGTAAAGAGGTTCACATTCGGCGAGTTGACCGGAGAAATTCTTGCCGCCGAAGATTCGTTGTGGGTCTTGATCCGCCGACCGGGTGCGGGCGGCCTTGCCTGGCGAGCCGCATACCTTGCGGTGCCTTACGAATGCCGGCTTGAAGCTACCAAGAAGGGTCAGATCAAGCTGCGGCTCGACAGCGTGCTCGGCAAGCACGTAATTACGCTTGCAGCCGGAGGTGACGCGCTTGAGCATCTTCGATTGACGGTAAGGTTCGTACCCCTGTCTCCCATGCTTATCCCGTTCCTGCCGCGCGATCTCTATCCACTCGATGCCAAGGACAACCCGCTTGGGGCTCGCGGCCATGTCGAGGCTGCGCAGCGGGGACTTAACAGCGGAGTACTCTATTTTCGAATAGATGACCCCATGTTCGGGAACGTCCTGTATTTCCAGAATCTGACGGCGATAAACGATTACTACCGGGCTACCAAAACCAGTCCGGACGGCGCGGTTGGTGGCTTGTGGCCAGAGCTTGGGTACTTGCCGCCCACGCCCGCGCAGTCGGGAACGCCGCCATCCCACCCGCTTCGCGCAGGGGAAGAAATAACCTTGTCAGATGGCATCCTCGTAGTGCGCCATCACGCTCCGCCGCATGAGCGAGAGTCGGCGAGGCAGTTCCTGCAGATGCTGGGAGAAGCCTATAAGCTTCTCGATTTGCCCCGGACCGAGTATCGGGACTGGGTCGAGCGGGCCGATAGGACGCTGGCAGATCTTGAGAATGCTCCCGAGGCGAAGGTCCAGGCATACGGCCATCATTATGTGCATCCCTACACGGCCAGCGAATATCCGGATTCAATGGTCCAGATTTCGATACTGGCAGCCGTGTTCGACTGGGGACGCTGGAGAGGTCAGCCTCACTCACTGGAAGCAGCGCTCCGGGCGGGCCTGCGCCGATTTTATGACCCAAAGCTGAAGGCGCTCAGGCGTTATTTGCCGAACGTAGGCAAAGACAAGAATGCCAATGCGGTCGACAGCTGGTACTTGTACCATCCCATGCTAAACTTGGCACGAATGGCGCTGAAGGGAGACAATTCCTCCAAACAACTTTTCATGGAATGTATCGAATTTTGTATAGAAGCCGCTCATCATTTTTCATACAGATGGCCTATACAGTATGATATAACCGATTTTTCGGTAATAACTGCGACAGCAAATGACGAGAGAGGGCAGACCGACGTTGGCGGTCTTTATGCGCAAGTCATGCTCCAGGCCCACGAGTTGACCGATGATCCACGCTTTTTGAACGAAGCGCGTGCGGCCATCGACGCCGCGATGGGCATGCGCTTCAACCTCAATTATCAGGCCAATCTTACCGCCTGGGGCGCTGCCGCCTGCATGAGGCTTTATCGCATAACGAACGATATCGTCTATGCGGAGCAAAGCTACGTCTATCTTGCCAGCTTCTTCCACAACTGTGAGATTTGGGAGAGCGGGCTCGAGCACGCGGTTCACTACAAGAATTTCCTGGGAGCGACCTGCCTGCAGGATGCGCCGTATATGGCCATTTACGAATGCTTCGACGCCTTTACGGCCTTTGCTGCCTACCTCGACGACAGCGGACCCGATCTGGAGCCGGCGGTCAAAATGCTGGTAGCGGAATATTGCAAATATGCTCTTGATCGGGCCTGGTATTACTATCCGGACGCCTTGCCCAAAGAGATTCTGGCGACGCAGAACAGGAACGGGCACATTGATCGTTCTTTATCGTTCCCTCTTGAAGACTTGTATCCAGACGGCCAGGCGCCGGGCCAAGTAGGTCAGGAGGTCTACGGCGCCGGGGCCGCGCTTGTATTCGCGGCCCTCAGCTTTCATGTCGTAGAGGGTGCGCCCTTCAAAATTTTCTGCGACCATTTCATCCGGGGCTGGGAAAGGACCGGCGATCGCTCGCTCAGTATTGTCCTCGACGGCGGCGAAACGTGTATGGCCGCTCTCAACTTCGTGCGCGAGGAGCGTCGCAGACTCCCCCGGATCAAAGTCGCCACCGCAGGCGGCGATATGCCGCGGGGCCATTCCCATGACAACGCGCGCGTCGACTTCAATGTCCCTGCTCAGGGGCGGCTGATCATCACGTGGTCGGACGATGGTTCTTGAATTAACGTGGATTAATATTTTCTCTAAAGAGAGCTGTTCTATGTAGCAGATAAGTCGGTTTCGGAATATTGGACCCGATCGCCCGCAAGGGGCCGGCCGGGCGCGTTTAAATCTCGTTTCATCCAAGCGATTTTTGCCTTTGCACAATATGCCGGAACTAGCCGAACACCAGACGAGTTCGATCAGCATATTAGCAGGAGCGACAAGATGGCTACGGAAGTAGATCCGGATGGGCCGCAGCACGACGATGCACCGGTCACGACTTCAAAAAAATTCCGATCCGATCGGACCCTGGTAGCAGAGGCGGTCACGATCAATAGGCCTTCGCGCGAACTTTACGATTTTTGGCGCGACACGGCCAACCTTGCCGGTTTCATGGAAAATATCGCCAGCATTGAACCTATTGACGAGGTGCGTTCGCGCTGGACGGTCAAGGCACCTGCGGGTCGCGAAGTCAGCTGGGAAGCTGTGATCACCAATGAAGTGCCGGGCGAGCAGATCACCTGGCAATCTGCCGAAGGCGCGGATGTTGCAAACAGCGGCCGGATCGAATTCCGCGATGCCGGCGCGCGCGGAACGGTCGTGCGGGCGGTAATTGCCTATGACCCACCCGCAGGTCTGGTGGGTCAACTTATAGCAAAGCTGTTTCAACGCGAACCGCGCATTCAAACTCGCCGCGATTTGCGGCGTTTCAAACAGCTGATGGAAACCGGCGAAATAGCCACGGCCGCCCGGACAAAGGCTCAACTGGAAAAGGATAACGGCTGATGCGCGCGCTCACTTGGCATGGCAAGCACGACGTTCGGGTTGATACGGTCGACGATCCGGAGATCCTCAATCCGCGCGATGCGATCATCAAGATCACGGCAACGGCCATCTGCGGCTCCGATCTGCATCTGTATGACGGTTATATCCCGACTATGCAGAAAGGTGACATCCTCGGCCATGAATTTATGGGCGAAGTCGTGGAAACTGGCAGCCGGAGCACGCTCCAGCGAGGCCAGAAGGTGGTGGTGCCATTCACCATCGCGTGCGGCAGCTGCTATCACTGCGGCAAGCATCAATATTCGGCCTGCGACAACGGTAATCCCGCAGAAAATCAGGACATAGGACGAGAACTTTACGGTCAACCCATGTCGGGGCTATTCGGCTACAGCCACCTTACCGGGGGATATGCAGGCGGCCAGGCAGAATATGTCCGTGTGCCTTTCAGCGATGTCGGGCCAATTGTCATACCGGAGCATATCGAGGACGAAAAGGTTCTGTTCCTGTCGGACATATTGCCGACCGGCTGGATGGCCGCGGAGAACGCGGAAATCGAGCCAGGCGATACGGTGGCTGTCTGGGGATGCGGTCCGGTAGGACTGTTCGCAGTGCAGTCAGCGTTCCTGTTGGGCGCTTCCCGTGTCATTGCTATTGATCATTTCCCTCGGCGGCTGGAACTGGCGAAACGGTTCGGTGCGGAGACGATCAATTTCGAAGAGTCGAAGACTTACGAAGCACTGATGGAGATGACAGGCGGCATAGGACCGGACGCGGTCATCGATGCAGTCGGTCTTGAGGCGCACGGTTTCTTTGTCGACAATGTGATCGACCAGATCAAGGCCTCGACCTTCATGGGAACCGACCGGACGCACTCCATCCGGCAAGCTATCGTAGCTTGCCGTAAAGGTGGACGGGTGTCGATGCCTGCGGTTTACGGCGGCGTTGTCGACAAGTTCCCACTCGGAGCTTTCATGGAAAAAGGCCTCACACTGAAGACAGGGCAGACCCATGTGCAGCACTACATGCCTGCGCTGCTCAATGCCATCGTGGAAGGCAAGATCGATACTACGTTCCTGATCTCGCATACCCTGCCGCTCGAGCAGGCGCCCGAAGGTTACAAGATGTTCCACGATAATCAGAACGAAGTGACGAAGGTCGTGCTGAAGCCCGATCTTGCCGTCGCGGCGCAATAGGAGGTAGCCCCATGGCTGAAAAATTCGCAGTGGTCACTGGCGCTTCGACAGGCATCGGTTTCGAATTGGCGACATTGGCCGCCCAATCCGGTTATGACGTGCTTGTCGTCGCCGATGAACCGCTGATAGAAGCCGCTGCTGCAGATCTCCTACAATTTGGTACAACGATCACCTTCCTCGATGCGGATCTTTCGACGCTGGAAGGTGTCGATCAGGTCTTGGCCAAGGCAAATGGCAGGACGATAGATCTGTTATGCGCGAACGCCGGACGCGGGCTCGGGCACGGGTTTCTCGACCAGGCGGTGACTGACTGGCGGCACGTGATCGATACCAACATCACAGGCACCCTTTATCGTACGCATCCGCTAGCTGGCGCGGAGCCGCCGGAGTTCAGGCAGCGATTTCCTCAGAGAGCTGCTGCTGAGCGGCCTTCCAGTGCCAGGGCAGGAGTTCGTGAAGGCGGCTCTGAGGTATGT
>Ga0160437_1000490_pt1 | contig 20532 bp, 15 predicted proteins | sample HID1975I_E0MG_FD_108227 | JGI IMG/M metagenome (GOLD analysis project Ga0160437, IMG submission 108227) | Enriched soil microbial communities from UW Madison campus, WI, USA - HID1975I_E0 MG | ecosystem: Environmental > Terrestrial > Soil > Unclassified | place: USA: Madison, Wisconsin... | reverse complement strand
CAGCAAGTCCGGTGGCGCCTGGATGGACGTGTTCGTCGAACAGGACGGCCTGACCGGTGCCAAGCCGGTGGTCTACAACGTGTGCAACTTCACCAAGCCCGCCGCCGGCCAGCCCGCGCTGCTGAGCTTCGATGACGTGACCACGATGTTCCATGAGTTCGGCCATGCGCTGCACGGCATGTTCTCGAAGGTGAAGTACCCGTCCATCGCCGGTACCAGCACCTCGCGCGACTTCGTCGAGTTCCCCTCGCAGTTCAACGAGCATTGGGCGCTGGACCCGAAGGTCTTCGCCAACTATGCCAAGAACTACAAGACCGGCGAGCCGATGCCGCAGGCGCTGGTCGACAAGATCCTCAAGGCGCGCACCTTCAACCAGGGCTATGCGACCACCGAGTACCTCTCGGCGGCCCTGCTCGACCTGGCTTGGCACACCCAGCCGGCCGACGCCAAGCTGCAGGACGTGGCCCCGTTTGAAGCGGCCGCGCTGAAGAAGTTCAAGGTCGACCTGCCGCAGGTGCCGCCGCGCTACCGCACCAGCTACTTCGATCACATCTGGGGTGGCGGCTATTCGTCCGGCTATTACGCCTACTTCTGGGCCGAAGTGCTGGACCATGACGCCTTCGAGTGGTTCAAGGAGAACGGCGGCCTGACCCCGGAGAACGGCCAGGTGTTCCGCGACAAGATCCTCTCGCGCGGCAACAGCGTGGAGCTGGCCGATCTGTACCGCGAGTTCCGCGGCAAGGATCCGTCGGTGGAGCCGCTGCTGGTCAATCGTGGCCTGAAGTAACAGACGAAGAAGCGGTGGGGCTGACTCCACCGCTTCTTTGCGGTGTTTGACTTAAAAACTTGCGGCAGAGGAACCTAGTCAGAGTGCCGCAGTATGTCTTCAGCTGCCACTAGCACGTAGCCAGGCCGGGCTTTTATCTCACTCGTATGTGGAGAGTTGGCGGTCGGGAGCGTGTGAATCAGTCCCAGTGTGCCCAGAAGACCTCCCAGTGCCGAACCTGGACTCTCTGTTGCGAGGCAGACCGCCGATACGCATAGGCCGAGTATGCCAGTAGCATTTCGTTTAATCGCCGCAGATTTCGACATGGCGATCTGTAGTTCCGCTCTGGTTTGGGCGGCCTGCTCGCGAAGCTCTGCAACCGTGTCAATCCAGTTGAACGCACCTGTTGCCGTGGCTTGTTGCGCCAATCGCCTTGCCAGGAACTCTCGCAATGAGGGTAGGGCAGATTGCGCCTCACTTCTAAGGTCAAGTGTTTGTTGGATAGACAGGCCAGATATCCAGGGGAGATGCGCAGCTCTCTCTGCGGAAAAAGCTCGTAAGTCCCAAGAATCCTGTACGCGTCCGTCCTCTGAAATTAGTGCGGATATTCCTGCCGGGGAGTTGGAGAACACGCTTCCTCCCAGGTTGCTTGCGCTTCTCGCATCAAAGAATGTGGTCCTAACGGATTCGCGAAGAATATCTCTAATGATTTTTTTGTCGGAACTATCTTCGATCTGATCATTACTCAGGTATATGTGAATTCCGGGGCTGTAGACCTGACTAAAGTCAATCGTTGGGGACTCCCCGCTTCGATCCACTTTAAGGGAGTCGTTGAACTCTTGTAGTATGTGATCAGTCAAAAAGTCTATGCGCTCATCGAAAGGCTCTGCACAACTTGCACATATTTGATGGAAGGGAATGGAAAACCTAAAAATGCCAGCCTCTACTAGCGGTTGAATTTTCTTTAGGACCATTAAGTCGACGAAGAGCGGAAATATATCTTCGTTTGTTGGTCTTGATTTTAGCGACCGGATTTCTCCGAAGAGAGAGTCCCCCACAACCACTTGATCCGCCATCAGTGCGATGCTGCGGGCAATTTGTGATGCATAGCCAAGTCTGCAAAGAGGTGCTTGACAAGCGCCTTGTCCGCTAAAGAGATCAAGTCCACCACTTAAGATGGCTTTGAATCCGTGAAAGTCACCAGATTCCGGAACTGCGATCGTTGATGTTGCTTGATCCTTAAGGTCGCGTGTCATCCCCTTAAGTTTTCGCATTGCGGAACGACTATCGGAGAAGTCAAAATTCTCATTGAGCAAAAGAGCGATGTGAGCGGGAACTCCAGCTGAAGCATCTATCATTCCGTCTCTTCCCTCTTGTTTGATCGGCGTGGATTCTGCCGAAAAAGATTTCAAACTGCCTGTAGGTTGAGGTTACCGTTGAGGATCGAAAAAGCAAGCACTCTGAACTGGCAGAGGTTCGCCATCTGTACTGCTCTTTGATAGGGCCACAGTCTCGGCATGTTGGACTGCGGGACTTCGCCATTTACGTCGAGCTCAAGTGATGGCTCCCTTATCGCTCGAGAAGTATGGTGACCTGACCGCTCCAAGGAACTGTGCGTTCCGCGACAAGATCCTCTCGCGCGGCAACAGCGTGGAGCTGGCCGATCTGTACCGCGAGTTCCGCGGCAAGGACCCGTCGGTGGAGCCGCTGCTGGTCAATCGTGGCCTGAAGTAATCGCGGCATCCCGGTAGGTACCGACCGTTGGTCGGTACGCCTGCCACTGGTACACGTTGAAACGAAAACGGCAGGGGAAACCCTGCCGTTTTTCTTTGGATTGCCGTCCCAGCGACCCGGCGCATCACGTCCCCACGTGCACGCCCTCGGCGATCTCACTGCACCCCAGGTGATCCAGCGCGATCTCCAGCGCGTGCATGTAACTCTGCGCGCAGTACCCGCGCGCCACCCCGATGCGCTGGCCCACATCCGCCGGCAGGCACGCTTCCGGGGCGCGCGCATCGTCGTCATGCACTTCCACGTAGGCGTTGTGCAGATGCGGCAGCAGGCGCTGCAGGCGCGCGCTGTCCACGCACGCACCGGGATCGAGCAGGGTGACTTCGCCGCGGCTGTGATCGGCCACGCGCAGCGCATCCAACAGCTCCTGCTCCGAGCCACACGCCCGGATCGCCACCGTGGTGCCCGCATCGATCGCACGATGCACCAGGGATTTCAGGACCAGGGCCGGCAACGGCTGGGCGGTACGGATCCGCTGCCCGGCCGCTTCCGGCCCGCGGATGATGAAGATCGACATGGCTCAGCCCTCCACGGCCTGCAGGCGATGGGCGGCGATCGCCAGCGACAGGCGACACGCATCCTGGCGGCCGCTGCTGCACACCACCCGCGCGGCCGGTGCATGCTGCGGATGCAGGTGCTCGTCCAGCGCGTCATCGTCGTTGCTGGCCATCTCGATGTATGGCGCCGGCAGGTCCTCCAGCGCGGTGCGCAGCGCCTGGCCGTAGCGCGCCCACTGCGGTGCATCGACCGCTGCGGTGGCGATCAGGACCAGCGCCGGACGGCTGCGCTGGGCACGCTGCAGGCAGCGCACCAGCGCCGGCAGGGAGTCGCAGTCGCGGCAGGCCAGGCGGTGCCCGGCGACCCGCGCAGGCAGCGGCGACGCGTCCGGCACGGCGTTCGACGGTGTATGCCGGATCAGCAGGATGGTCATGGAACGTCTCTTCGAAGCGCCCTTCGGCGCGGTGTCGCCACGATGCGGCCGCGGCCCGTAAAACCGCGATGCCGACCGGGCCGGGCCGGCGTAAACAGTGCGTAGCTTTTTCAGGCCCGGGCAGGGAACTTGCCCATCGCCTGCCCGGTCACAGCCACACCCTCCCTGGAGCGCCCGTATGGACATCCCCGCCGCCTCTGCCCCCGCCGACCACCGCCTGCTGCGCTGGCTGAAGAAGGAGGCCCTGCCGCTGCTGGTGATGCTCGGCCTGCTTGCCGCGGCGCGCGACACCCTGGCCAACCACTACCAGGTGCCCAGCGGCTCGATGCAGCACACGCTGATGCCGGGCGACCGGGTGGTGGTGGACATGCGCGCCTATGGCGTGCGCCTGCCGTTCACCTCGGTGGAGCTGCTGCACACCGGCCAGCCGCAGCGCGGTGACGTGGCGATCTTCGATTCACCGCAGGACGGCACCCGGCTGATCAAGCGCATCGCGGCCGTTGGCGGGGATCGGGTCGAGCTGCACGACGGTCACCTGAGCATCAACGGCCATCCGCTGGCCCAGGCCGGCGTGGGTGAGGTCGAAGACTTCGGTCAGCATCTGGCCCAGCTCGATCTGGGTCAGGGCGGCGGTCCGGACATCACCGGCCTGACCGTGCCGGCCGGGCAGGTGCTGATGCTCGGCGACCACCGCGGCAACAGTGCCGACGGCCGCTTCTTCGGCCTGGTCCAGGCCAGCGCGCTGTACGGCAAGGCCTCGCATGTCTACTACCGGCGCGGTGAAGGCCTGACCTGGCAGGCGCTGTAATCTCGCCCGCGAACTGAATCGATATCTGCAACGTCTCGATCAAGACCTATCAGGTTATGGATCGACCTGTCGGCGCTGCCTATCCTGAGCGCTGACTCCTCGCTCCGGCCCGTCTACGCGGGCCCTACCGGCATGAATGGCGACACCGCAGCGGTCCCGGACCGCAGCCCTCCGGCTACCACCAGCGCAGTGGCGGCCGGCGACCAGATCCAGCAGGGCACCCCGGCCTTCCGGCGCACGGCGGCCGCGCTGTTCCTGGCCGGCTTCTCCACCTTCGGGCTGCTCTACACGGTGCAGCCGTTGCTACCGGAATTCAGTCGCCACTTCGGCGTCTCCGCGGCCAACAGTGCGCTGACCCTGTCACTGACCACCGGTCTGCTGGCGGTCTCCATGCTGATCGCGGGATTGATCTCCGACCGCGTCGGGCGCCGCAGCGTCATGGTCGCGGCGTTGCTGGCGTCCAGCGTATTGTCTGTCGCCACCGCGATGGTGGATGACTGGACCACGTTGCTGGTGCTGCGCACGCTGCTCGGCATTGCGCTCAGTGGCGTACCGGCGGTGGGCATGACCTACCTCGCCGAGGAAATGGACAGCCGCGCGCTGGGCCTGGCGATGGGCCTGTACATCGGCGGCAACGCGATCGGCGGCATGAGCGGCCGCCTCATCGCGGGCATCGTGGCCGACCATTGGGGCTGGCGCTGGGGCATCGGCGTGGTCTCGCTGATCGCGCTGCTCAGCACCGTGTTGCTGTGGATCCAGCTGCCGCCCTCGCGCCACTTCCAGCGCCGCCGTGGTGGCCTGCGCGAACTGCCCGCGCGCTGGCGCAGCCTGTTCGGCGACCCCGGTCTACCGTGGCTGTTCGCTACCGCCTTCGTGCTGATGGGCGTGTTCGTCACCCTCTACAACTACCTCGGCTTCCACCTGCTCGCGCCGCCGTACGGCCTCAGCCAGACCGTGGTCGGGCTGATCTTCAGCGTGTATCTGGTCGGCACCTTCAGCTCGGCCTGGATGGGGCAGCAGGCCAATCGCCACGGCCGCAGCCGTGTGCTGGCGATCTGCTACGGGCTGATCGCGCTGGGTATCGTGCTGTTGGCGATGCCATGGCTGGGCTGCATGGCGGCCGGCATCGCCCTGGTGACCTTCGGCTTCTTCGGCGGCCACTCGGTGGCCAGCAGCTGGGTCGGCAGCCGCGCCGGTGCGATGCGTGCCGAAGCGTCCGCGCTGTACCTGTTCGCCTACTACCTGGGTTCCAGCGTGGCCGGCGTGCTCGGCGGCGTGTTCTACACCCGCTGGGACTGGCTGGGCGTGTGCGGCTTCGTCGGCGTACTGACCGTGGCCGGTGGCGTGATCGCCTGGCGCCTGGGCCAGCGCGTGCAACCGGCCGCCGCGCTCGCGCTCAGCCGCTGACGCCCTGCAGCAGCCGGGTGAAGTGACCGATCAGCGGCGACGCCGTACCGCGTCGGCAGGCCACGTGTACTTCCGAACTGGCGGCACGATCACTGAGTGCGACGAAGCGCGCGCCGTCCACCTGGATATGGCTGCACGAGGCGGGCAGCACCGTCACGCCCAGGCCCGAGGCCGCCAGGCTGATCAGCGTCGAGGCTTCCCCCGCTTCCTGCACGATGCGCGGCGTGAAGCCGGCGCCCCGGCACAGTGCGATGAAGTGATCGTGGATGCCCGCACCGACCTCGCGCAGGAACCCGACGAACGGCTCATGCGCGAACAGCCGCAGCGCCACCGCCGCATCGGCCGGCAACTCACGCACCAGCGGATGCTGATCGTGCACCACCAGCGCCAGTGGATCACTGAACAGTTTGCGTGACATCAGCGGCGCGGGCAGTGCACGTTTGCGGATCAACCCGACATCCAGCTCGCCGGCCATCAGCGCATCGATCTGCTGCAGGGTGTTCATCTCGCGCAGCGTCAACTGCACCTGCGGAAACTGCTGGCGATAGGCGAAGATCGCACGCGGAATCTGCGTGGACAGCGGCGTCGCCCGGGTCAGCCCGATGCGCAGCTCACCGGTTTCCCCGCGCTGCGCGCGCTGGGTCAGATCGATCGCGGTATCCACCCGCGCCAGCACCTCGCGCGCCTGTTCCTGCAGCACGCGACCGGCATCGGTGAGTTCCACGCGGCGGTTCGCGCGCAGGAACAATCGCGCGCCGAGCAGTGTTTCCAGCTGGCGGATCTGCTGGCTGAGCGGCGGCTGCGACATCCCCAGCCGCTCGGCCGCGCGGCCGAAGTGCAGCGTCTCGGCGACGGCCAGAAAGTAGCGCAGGTGGCGGAGTTCGATGGACATGGAGGGATTATGACGCCGGTGGCGCAGGACGCCCCAAGAAAACCGTGTGCAGGCGCAGAAAGGACAAGCTGCCGTGGGACCGCTCGCACCACGATGATCAACAGAAAGTCACTTCATTCGTCTTTCATCCTCCGTTCAGTTATGTTATGAAGGCATCCAAATGAGCAGAAATAGTGGATCAGGATGACCCGCACTCGCCTTTTTGCATGCACTTCTTCCGCCGTAGTGGCCTCCCTACTTCTGTTCGCCGTAACGCCCGTGTCGAGAGCTGACAACGAGGGGTCGGACGAAGAAAATCCACCGTCCAGCCTCGAGCGAATCAACGTCATTAAGGTTGTCGAAATGCGAAAAGAAGCTAATTCAAAGTACTCAAAGAAGTCATGGGTGGCTTTCTCGGCACTTATTTTTATTTTTATCTACTTCCTTGGTGTTGCGATATTTTGGAACCTGCCAAAGCAATTATCTCAAGCCACGCCAGTGCTAGCGATCGTATGGTTCTTCGTAACCACTACACTCTCAAAATATCTGATTGGTTTGTTAGGTTGGAGCGACGAGGCATGAACTTTGATTAAATTTATGCTTGGCGGGATTTGATTTCAGGTTCGAGGAAACTGCTTGTGCTCTCCGTTCTAGTCTTGGCATTGAGCTGTGCCAAGAGTCATCATGTTGGGCCAAGTATGGTGCAGCTGTGTTTTGATGATGAGCGTGGCGTCGATGAGCTGATTGGGATTCTCGAAAAGATCGCTTCAGACAATTCCCTGGGGGTTGTTGATCGGAGTTCTGGTATCCACCGGGAGTTGCGAACGCTTGGCATGGACCCCGGTTATAGGGCCATCGGAATTTCCGTAACTGGAGAGGACGGTGTGGGGCTCGCAGCAGGGAACTTGAGCTTGGGTCCTTATCAAGCGGTAGTGGGCTTTACACAGGGTGCTGACGCCGAAGCATCTGAAGCGTTTGCCAAGGACGCGATTGCCACTTTGGAAGGGAAATGGAAACTACGCCCGGTAGCCAGCGGCCAAGGGGCGTCCAAGTTGCCCGACTGCCGCTGAGAGCGCGACCGGTTTCTTCCGCCGTTTTCCTCACCGCTCGGAATGCCCACTCTCATCATAGCTGCGGGGACTGAACAGATCCGGCTGGATCAGCTCGATGAACGCCCGCGCCTGCGGTGACAGAAAGCGCCCGCGCCGCACGATCACGCCATAACTCCGCTCAGGGAACCACGCACTCATCGAGCGCGTCACCAGCTTCTCGCGGTCGGCATCGTGGAGGCAGAGCGCCGGCACGATCGAGATGCCCATGCCCATCGCGACGTACTGCTTGATCACTTCCCAGCCGCCCACCTCCAGCGCGACGGTGTAGGGCAGCCGATGCCGCTGGAACACCTGGTCCACCAGCCGGTAGGTGATCTGGCGTTTGGGCGGCAGCACCAGCGGGTACTGCGAGATCGCCTCCAGGCTCAGCTCGCCGTGCGCCAATGGGTGCTCGGGCGGGGCGATCAGCACCTGCTCGAAGCGGTAGGCCGGGGCGTAGCTGAGGTCGGCCGGCACGTCGGTCATCGAGCCCACCGCCAGGTCGGCCGCATCGCTGCGCAGCAGGTCGGTGCCGTCGGCGCTGATCGCGTTGTGCAGGGTCAGGCGGACGTCCGGATGGCGCTGGCGGAAGCGCTCCACGATGCGCGGCAGCAGGTACAGGATGGTCGAGCTGTTGGCCGCGATGTTGAGCTCGCCGGCATCCAGCCCCTTCACTTTGTCGCGGAAGCTGGCCTCCAGCCCGTCCAGGTTCTCCACCAGCGGCAGCGCCATCTCATACAGCAGCTGGCCTTCGCGGCTGGGCACCAGGCGGCGGCCGCTGCGCTCGAACAGATTGACCCCCAGTTCGCGCTCCAGGGCCTGCAACTGCTGGCTGATGGCCGGCTGGCTGACGAACAGCGCCTCAGCTGCCCGTGAGACTGAGCCGAGGCGGACGGTCTGGCAGAACGCCCGGAGCGGCTTGAGCCGGTCGGATTTGTAGGAAAACCGGGGACTTGGCGTGCGCGGCGTGGTCATGGCGTCATGAGTATAAGCCCGCCTTATGTAAGCCATTGCAATAACTGCTTTGTCAAATATCGGCACGGCGGCGCACGGTGGAGCTCAACCGCACCGCAGGAGCCCGCCATGTCCGCCGTCGCTTACGCCACCGCCCAGCCCACCCCCGCCGATGCACCGGCCACCCCCGGGATAGCCCTCACCACCCAGCTGGCCGGCCAGTCCGCGCTGCTGCCGGCGGGGGTACTGGCGCTGCTGGTGTCGCTGCACCGGGCGGTGGAGCCGGAGCGTCAGCGCCGGCTGCAGGCACGGGTTGCGCGCCAGGCCTTCTTCGATGGCGGCGGCCTGCCGGACTTCCGTGCCGACACCGCCGAGATCCGCGCCGGCGACTGGCACGTCGCTCCGCTGCCGGAGGCGCTGCAGGACCGCCGGGTGGAGATCACCGGCCCGACCGATCCGAAGATGGTCATCAACGCGCTGAACTCGGGGGCCAAGGTGTTCATGGCCGACTTCGAGGATTCCACCGCCCCGGCCTGGCGCAACCTGTTGGCCGGCCAGCAGGCGCTGATCGGCGCGGTGCGTGGCGACCTGACCTACACCGGGCCGTCCATCGATGGGAAGCCGGGCAAGCAGTACACGCTGCGCCCGTTCAACGAGCAGGCGGTGCTGATCGTGCGCCCGCGTGGCTGGCACCTGGATGAGAAGCACGTGCGCATTGATGGCCAGCCGATCGCCGGTGGCCTGTTCGATGCGGCGGTGTTCGCCTTCCACAATGCCCGCACCCTGATGTGCAAGCAGCGTGGCCCGTACTTCTACCTGCCCAAGCTGCAGAGCATGGAAGAGGCGGCGCTGTGGGAGACCGCGCTGTCGCACATCGAGGGCATGCTCGGCCTGCCGCATGGGCAGATCAAGGTCACCGTGCTGATCGAGACCCTGCCGGCGGTGTTCGAGATGGATGAGATCCTGCATGCGCTGCGCGACCGCATCGTCGGTCTGAACTGTGGCCGCTGGGATTACATTTTTTCCTACATCAAGACCTTCCGCCGGCATGCCGACAAGGTGCTGCCCGAGCGCGGCCAGGTGACGATGACCCAGCCGTTCCTGAAGGCCTATTCGGAACTGCTGATCCGTACCTGCCACCGCCGTGGCGCGCATGCGATGGGCGGCATGGCCGCGCAGATTCCGATCAACCACGATGCGGCCGCCAATGAGCAGGCGATGGCGCGGGTGCGGGCGGACAAGCTGCGCGAAGTCACCGCCGGCCATGACGGCACCTGGGTCGCGCACCCCGCGCTGATCCCGGTCGCGCTGGCGATCTTCGACGAACACATGCCCGGGCCGAACCAGCACAGCGTGCTGCGCAACGACGTGCAGGTCAGCCGCGATGATCTGATCGCCGCGCCCACCGGGACGATCACCCGCGCCGGTTTCGAGGGCAACGTCGAAGTCTGCGTGCGTTACCTGGCTGCCTGGCTGGACGGTAACGGCTGCGTGCCGATCCACCACCTGATGGAAGACGCGGCCACTGCCGAGATCAGCCGCAGCCAGCTGTGGCAGTGGCTGCATACCCCCGGCCAGCACCTGGACGACGGCACCGCCATCGACCTGGCCCTGCTCGACGCCACCCTGGCCCAACTTCCTGCACGGCTGGGGGACACCGCCGCGCTGCCGGGCGGCGCGCGCATCCCCGAGTCCATCGCGCTGCTGGCCGAACTCAGCCGCCGCGACGCGCTCACCGACTTCCTGACCCTGCCGGCGTACGACCGTCTCGACTGAGCGCCATCCGTCCATCCATCCACCTGCCGTAACCGCATCCGTTCCCTTTGGAGATTCGACATGAGCACCCTGCAGACCGCCGAACAGATCCAGCACGCTTGGAACACCGACCCGCGCTGGGCCGGGATCACCCGCAACTACACCGCCGCCGATGTGGTGCGCCTGCGTGGCACCGTGCACGTGGAGCACTCGCTGGCGCGGCTGGGCGCGGAGAAGCTGTGGACATACCTGCAGGAGAAGGACTTCGTCAACGCGCTGGGTGCGCTGACCGGCAACCAGGCCATGCAGCAGGTCAAGGCCGGCTTGAATGCGATCTACCTGTCCGGCTGGCAGGTCGCCGCCGATGCCAACCTGGCCGGCCAGATTTACCCCGACCAGTCGCTGTACCCGGCCGATTCGGTGCCGGCGGTGGTCAAGGGCATCAACAACACCCTGCTGCGCGCCGACCAGCTGCACCATGCCGAAGGCAAGGATGACATCGACTTCCTGCAGCCGATCGTGGCCGATGCCGAAGCCGGGTTCGGCGGCGTGCTCAACGCCTTCGAACTGATGAAGGCGATGATCGAGGCCGGTGCGGCGGGCGTGCACTTCGAGGACCAGCTGGCCTCGGTCAAGAAGTGCGGGCACATGGGCGGCAAGGTGCTGGTGCCGACCCGCGAGGCGATCGAGAAGCTCAACGCCGCGCGCCTGGCCGCCGACGTGATGGGCGTGCCGACCCTGCTGGTCGCGCGTACCGATGCCGAAGCCGCCGACCTGCTGACCAGCGATGTGGATGCCAACGACCAGCCGTTCACCACCGGCGAACGGACCGTGGAAGGCTTCTACAAGACCCGCAACGGCCTGGACCAGGCGATCAGCCGCGGCCTGGCCTATGCGCCCTATGCCGACCTGATCTGGTGCGAAACCGGCAAGCCGGACCTGGAGTTTGCCCGCAAGTTCGCCGAGGCCATCCACGCGAAGTTCCCCGGCAAGCTGCTGGCCTACAACTGCTCGCCCAGCTTCAACTGGAAGAAGAACCTGGACGACGCCACCATCGCGACCTTCCAGAAGGAGATCGCCAAATATGGCTACAAGTTCCAGTTCATCACCCTGGCCGGCTTCCACGCCCTGAACTACTCGATGTTCAACCTGGCCCACGGCTACGCCCGCCGCCAGATGAGCGCCTTCGTGGAGCTGCAGGAAGCCGAGTTCGCTGCCGCCGACCGGGGCTTCACCGCGGTCAAGCACCAGCGTGAGGTCGGCACCGGCTACTTCGACGCGGTGACCCAGGCGATCCAGCAGGGCCAGTCCTCGACCACCGCCCTGAGCGGGTCCACCGAGGAAGAACAGTTCAACGCCGAACGGGCGGCCTGACCCGGCGGGGGGAGGCCAGGGAAGGCCTGCAGGGCGGCCGGTCGGGGGACCTGCCGCCCCGGTGTCGTCTTCAGACCCGGGTCTTCACATCGTCCAACACGGGAGAACCCGTGTCTTTTCACGATGTTGGGGGCCGAAAGTCGGAAATGGGATAGGGCGCACAGTTTTGAGGAGTGCTATCCTCCATCGCTCACCAGGGGGCGCTGGAAAGCGGGTGTTCGGAAATGACCGGCAAGGGTGCGGCGGCGATCATGTGCGAACAGGAACCAGACATCGACCGAAAGGCGATGGCTGAGATCGTGCACGCCATCCTGAGCAATGGCGAGTCCGCATTGTTCTCCGAATTCGGCCGGCAACGCAAGCTGCCCTCAGGCACGCATCTGTTCCACCGCGGCCACGCCGGCAACACGATGTATGTGATCGTCAGCGGCTGCATCGAACTGGACTTCGGCGAAGACCTCGTCGTGAAGTCGCTCGGTCCCAATGAATTCTTCGGCGAGCTGGGCCTGCTGATCGGCGATCACCAGCGCACGGCCGGCGCGCGTGCGGTTCAGGACAGCATCGTGCTGGAACTGGACCACGAGGATTTCCAGCGCCTGGTCGACCGCGACCCCGGCCTGCTGGCCTATTTCCTGCGCCGCACGATCATGCGCGTGGTCAGCAACGAGCAGGTGCTGATCCGCCAGCTGCGCCGCCGCAACCACGATCTCGAAACCGCGCTGGACAACCTCTACGTCACCACCCATCAGCTCACCCACACCCGCGAGCTGGTGCGCACCGATGAACTGACCGGCCTGCACAACCGGCGTGGTCTGGCGCTGTACCTGCAGGAATGCCGTGCGCAGGAAGACAGCGCACCGCAGGGCCTGCTGCTGATCGACTGCGACCAGTTCAAGCAGGTCAACGATGTGCATGGCCACCAGGCCGGCGACCGCGTGCTGCAGAGCGTGGCCAACATCCTGCGCTCGGTGGCCACCGAGCCGGACGTGGCCTGCCGCCTCGGTGGCGACGAATTCTGCCTGCTGCTGCGCAGCGCCGACCAGGACAGCCTGCAGCACGCCGCCGAGTTCATCCTCAGCGCAGTGCATGGCCTGATCGGCCGTGCCCACGGCGTGCCGCATGTGTGCCCGGTCAGCATCGGCGTCTGCCTGATCGACCCGCAGACTGACTGGAGCGAGTGGTACGCCCGGGCCGACAATGCGCTGTATCAAGCCAAGCGGCTGGGCGGCAACCGATTGCACTGGTCGCGATCAGCGGCCGCCACACCCTGATCGGGAGATCGGCATGAACGGCGACAACGGAACGTCGACCCAGGCCCCGCAGATGCGGGCACTGTTGTTCACCGATCTGTGCGACTCGCTGATCCTGGTGGAGCGCATCGGTGATGCGGCGGCGGCGGAGCTGTTCCAGGAGCATGACCGGCTGGTGCTGGCGTTGCAGCAGCAGTGGAATGGACACCAGATCGATCGCTCGGACGGCTTGTTTCTGTTGTTCGAGCGCACCATCGATGCGTTGGGTTTTGCCCTGGATTACCAACAGCAGCTGCATGCACTGGGGCAAACGCTGGGCGTGCCACTGCGCGTTCGCGCGGGCTTGCATGTCGGCGAAGTCATTCTGTGGAGCAACAGTGCCGAGGCCGTCGCGCACGGAGCGAAGCCGATCGAAGTCGAAGGCTTGGCCAAGCCGATGGCCGCCCGGTTGATGCAGCTTGCCAGGCCAGGACAGATCCTGCTGTCCGCACTTGCCGAGTCGCTTGCTCGCCGAAGCAGCTCGGATATTGGTGAACGCGCCAACGCATTGAAATGGAAGTCGCACGGTCGCTGGCGCTTCAAGGGCATGGCCGATCCCCAGCAGATCTGGCAGGTCGCCGCTGATGACACGTCACCCACGCGACGACCCTCAAGTACCAAGAAGGCGTGGCTGGATCGACCGCTGTGGTTGCACCCGGGTGCGCTTTTTGCGGAGATGGCATTCTTCGGCATTCTCGGCATCGTGCTCTGGACACTCATCCGTCCGGACCCAGCCATTGCCTTTGCCGAGCGCGACTGGGTCGTCGTCGGCGACATGCGTAACCTGACCGGCAACACCGTGCTGGACGATTCGCTGCAACAGGCTTTCCGGATCAGCCTGGAGCAGTCCCGCTACGTCAATGTCATCAGCGACATGAAGGCGCGCAGTGTCATCGAGATGATGCGTCGCGATGCGGCCACTCCACTGGATGCACCGCTTGCCTCCGAAGTTGCGATCCGGGTTGGCGCACGGCTGGTGCTGCTTCCCTCGGTTGCCGAAGTAGGCGGTCGCACGCGTATCAATGTGCAGGTCCTCGAGCCGAACTCACAACGAACGGTCGCCGTCGTTGCCGCAGAAGGAAAGGGGATGGCGTCGCTACTGGCGTCCATCGATAGCGTCACCACACAGTTGCGCGACCAGCTGGGTGAGCAGGAGAGCAGCGTCAAGGAAGCCTCTGCACCACTGCCGTTGGTGACCACGTCGAGCATGGATGCCCTTCGCGCCTATGCGCTGGGCCAGCGACGGTATGCAGATGGTGATTACGTGGGTGCACTATCCATGTACGAGCAAGCGGTGGCGCTCGATGACACGTTCGCCTTGGCCTGGATGGGGTTGGTGCGCGCACGTGTTGCCAACGTGGACAATGATGCCGCGTTCGCTGCCCTTGAACGGGTGAAAGGACTATCGAATCGCTTGCCTACGCGTGAAGCGCTGTACGTGCAGGCATGGTCGACGACACTGACCGACCAAGGCAACGCCGCACAGGGCTGGATGCGCTTGGCGGGGCTCTATCCGGATTACTTCCCGGCGCAACACAACGCGGCAATGTGGCTATTTGTCGACAATCGGTTCAAGGAGGCGCTGCCCTTTGCGGTTCGTGCGGCGGACGGTCGCTTCGAGTTGTCCAACGTCGCCTACGACCAGCTCGGCCGGATTGCACTGGCCAATGGCGACTTCCCGGCGGCCCGGCGTGCACTGGAGATGGCAGTGTCCGGCGGTCGCGCGACCAGCCATCGCTACCTTGCGACTGTATCGGCCAGCCAACGCAACTACGCCGCTGCCGAGGCGGAGCTCGCCAAAGCGCGTGACAATAAGTACGCGGGAATTGAGAGAACTTCCATTGCAGCGGATCAGGGCCATTGGGCCCGCGCAGTGCTGGCGGCGAGCACAGGTTTGAACGCCATGGCGCGGGACACTGGCTTTGCACGCCAGCTGTACCTGTTGCCTCTGGCCACCGCGCACTGGGCGAGCGGTGACGAGCAGGCCACCAGGACGAGCATCCAGCTTGCAGTGGATAGTTCGCTGCACAGAATTGCAGATCCGGGAAACCCGGACATCAGTGATGACGCCATGGTCGCATTGGGAGCGTCCATTCTGGCGCTGCGCCTGAACGACACGAAGACTGCCGAGCGCGTGCTGCACGCTGTGCGTACCCGCAGAGGCAGCACGAGCGGTCGACTGCTTGATGAAATGGAAGCGGTCGTCCAAGCCGAACGTGCCCGGTTGGGTGGAGATGCTTCGGGGGCCCTGCGCGGACTCCAGCCGTTTCTTCAGGGCAGCGCCCGCTTCCAGACGCGCGTAGCGGCCATGAGGGCGTACATGGCATTAGGTCGGGAGGAGGAGGCGCTGGAACAAGCCGATTTCCTTCGTACCCAACGTGGCATGGCCTACGCCGAGTTGGACTGTGGCTACTGCATGCAGACCATGAACGTCGTGGATAGCAATGACGCTGCCAGACTCGCGCAGGAACTGCGGGGCGGCCGCACGAAACACGCCGCCACCGCAGCGATCATCAGGGGCCTTTGAGGGTGTGGCCGCCATCCGGGTTGGCATCCAGCGCCGGGACGATCTGGTTCACTTTCGCCGTCAGCATCATCTGGAGATCCTGCTTGGCCTGAAGAATGTCGGCCTTGGAGGCCAGTTCGTTGACCTTGCAGCAGACTTCCAGCGCGGTGGCATCGTCCAGGGACAGCCCGACTTCGATCAATGCCGCGGCGGGGTCCGTCGAGAAGAGCGTACGGAATGCATCATCACTGCCCAGTCGGGAGATGAGTTCCAGGGCGATGGTGGGTTCAATGGACGGCAAAGACATCGGAGTTCCTTGAGTAGGGACGGATATTCATCAGCGTTTTCAGGTTCACAGGCCAACATCGACCTGTCGGGCGCAGTCTTTAGTGTCGATTCGAGCCGGGTACCTCATGAAGATGGCGCCCTGTTGGTCGATATGGATCAAAGTGCTGGCCGAGGTCCAGCGAACGGGAGAAGTGTGGTGCGTGTTCGTCGTTGTGAAATTCTGATGTTCGAATCTCAAGAACAAGTGGCGTTCAAGCTTGAGAGCCTGCTGGAGGGTGGCAACGGGATGGTACGCACTCTCCAATGGCTGGCGCTGGCGCCGCATCTGGGTGATTCGGTCATGGTTTCCTCTGCACAACGGGAGGTGCTGGGAACGCTCAGTCCGAGTCTGTGGACAGATGTTGACACACTTGGCAGTGCGACCCGCCTGGAGTTGGACGCGCTGATAGACCATGGCCTGGTGGTGATGGAAGCGCCTGCGGTCGGTAGTGTCGCTGAGCGTCAGCGTCGCGATGACGATCGCCTGCGGGCTGCCCATTGGCACCCCCTCGGCGCCATCCTGCACGCCTTCACCCGCTGGGATTCGGTGGACGCGGTGAAGAACACACAGGATTCCGGAACGGAAACCGCGGCAGGCATGCGCGACGTATTGGGACCTCCGCCTGCCGTGACGAGATCAGAAGGCCAGGGCGATGCGGTTGCGTTGCCGCACGCCGAACCCGATGCCTTCGATGCCCTCCTGCAGCGGCGCGCAACCTGTCGCAATTTCGATGACAGCCGGCCGCTTCCCATGGCCTTGTTTACCCGCATGCTGGGGCGCGTGTTTGCCGCCCAGGCGAAGATCAGGGTAGGCGATGATCTCGTCTTCCACAAAAAGAACAGTCCTTCCGGCGGCGGCCTCCATCCAATGGAGGCCTACCTGATCGTGCAGCAGGTTGAAGGTATCGCATCGGGTCTGTACCGGTACCTCGCCGACTCCCACAGCCTGTTGCCGCTGACCGCGCCGGACCAGCCTCTGCGTGACTTCATCATGGAAAGTGTCGGCCAGCAGCATTGGTTCGCCAACGCCCATTGTCTGGTGACGATGGTTCCCCGCTTCGACCGCAGCTTCTGGAAGTATCGCCGGCACGCCAAGGGTTACCGCGTAGTAACCCTCGAGGCCGGCCACCTGTCGCAGACCCTTTATCTGTCTGCGACGGATCTGGGCCTTGGTGCTTTCATCACTGGCGCCATCAATGAGAAGCACCTGGAGAGGGGATTCGGTCTTGATCCCATCCAGCAAGGGGCGTTGGCCGTCTGCGGCTTTGGATGGCGCGCACAGCACATGGAAACCGCCGAACTGGATCCGCTCGAGCAGGTCTGGCAGCGGGTGGGATGAGCGACAACGAGGCGGGCCTCAGCCCGCCTCGAAATCCACCAGCACCGCCCCATCACCCACCTGATCCCCGGCCTTGACCCGGTAACCCTGCACGGTGCCATCGGCCGGTGCCTGCAGCGTGTGCTCCATCTTCATCGCCTCCAGCACCAGCAGCGGCGCGCCGCGTTTGACCGCCGTGCCCGGCGCCACCAGCGTGGCAACGATACGGCCCGGCATCGGCGCGACCAGGCTGCCAGCATCGGCAACGGACTGGTCCGCTTCGCTGACCGGATCATGCAGCGTGAAGCGCTGCACGCCTTCGCTGCCGAACAGATAGAGGTCGTTGCCATCGCGGATGACGGTGGCACGGTGCAGCTGCTCGCCGATCTGCACGCGCAGCGCGTCACCGGCCAGGCGTCCGCTGCCCTGCAGCGTGTTGCCGTCCATGTGGACGGTCCACTGTTCGCCCGCACCCTGCACGGCCACGCTGCGCTGGGTACCCCGGTGCTCAAGCGTCAGCGCGCGCGCGGCCGCCGCGCCGAGGCGCCAGCCATCCTGGGCCTGCCACGGCGAGTGTGGGTCACGCGCATCACGGCTGGCAGCCTCGCTGGTCGCTACGCCGGCAATCGCTGCCAGCGCCCAGAGCGCCGGATCGCTGTCGCCGTCGTTGGGCGCCAGGGCGGCCTGCTCGCGCTCGATCAGCGCGGTATCCAGCTTGGCCTGGCTAAACGAATCGGTCATGACCAGCCTGCGCAGGAAGGCCGCATTGGTGGTCACGCCGACCACTTCGCACTCGGCCAAGGCCTGCTGCATGCGGCGCAGCGCGGCATCGCGGTCGACATCCCAGACGATCAGCTTGGCGATCATCGGGTCGTAGAACGGGGTGATCGCGTCGCCCTGTTCGACACCGGCATCCACGCGCACGTGCGCGGTGTTGGCCGGCAGGCGCAGGTGGCGCAGGGTGCCGGTGGATGGCAGGAAACCGCGGTCGGCGTCTTCGGCGTACAGGCGGGCTTCCAGTGCATGCCCGCGGATCTGCAGCTGATCCTGCTGCAGCGGCAGCGGCTCACCGCTGGCCACGCGCAGCTGCCACTCGACCAGGTCGGTGCCGGTGATGCACTCGGTGACAGGGTGCTCCACCTGCAGGCGGGTGTTCATTTCCATGAAGTAGAAATCGCCATCGGGGCCGGCGATGAACTCCACCGTGCCCGCGCCGACGTAGTTGACCGCACGCGCGGCATCGACGGCGGCCTTGCCCATCGCGGCGCGGCGCTCGGGCGTCATGCCGGGGGCAGGCGCTTCTTCGAGCACCTTCTGATGGCGGCGCTGCACCGAGCAGTCGCGCTCGAACAGGTACACCACGTTGCCGTGGCTGTCGCCGAACACCTGGATCTCGATGTGGCGCGGGCGCTCGACATACTTCTCCACCAGCACGTGTGCGTTGCCGAACGCCGACTGCGCCTCACGCTGGCAGCTGGCCAGCGCCTCGGTGAAGGTCGCGCTGTCGTCCACGCGGCGCATGCCCTTGCCACCGCCGCCGGCGCTGGCCTTGATCAGCACCGGGTAGCCGATGCTGTCGGCCTGCTTGCGCAGGAATTCGGGGATCTGCTCGTCGCCGTGGTAGCCCGGGGTCAGCGGCACGCCGGCCTGCTGCATCAGCGCCTTGGCCGCGCTCTTGTCGCCCATCGCGCGGATCGCCGCAGCGGAGGGGCCAATGAAGACGATGCCGGCCTCGGCGCAGGCCTGCGCGAAACCGGCGTTCTCCGAGAGGAAGCCGTAGCCGGGATGGATCGCCTGCGCGCCGGTGCGGCGGGCGGCGGCCAGGATGGCGTCGCCACGCAGGTAGCTCTCACGCGCCGGCGCCGGGCCGATCGCAATGGCCTCGTCGGCCAGGCGCACGTGGCGCGCGTTGCGGTCGGCGTCGGAGTACACCGCCACGGTGGCGATGCCCAGGCGCTGGCAGGTAGCGATGACGCGGCAGGCGATTTCGCCACGGTTGGCGATCAGGATCTTGGTGAACATGGTGGTCTCGTTGCGCGGGCCAGGGGCGGCGGTGCCAGGCGGCACCGCCCGTGCATTACATGCGGAACACGCCGAAGTCGGTCTTCTTCGCCGGGGCGTTGAGGCTGGCCGACAGCGCCAGGCCCAGCACACGGCGGGTGTCGGCCGGATCGATCACGCCGTCATCCCAGAGCCGGGCGCTGGCGTAGTACGGGTGGCCCTGCGATTCGAACTGCTCGCGGATCGGCGATTTGAAGCCGTCTTCTTCCTCGGCCGACCACTGCCCGCCCTTGGCTTCGATGCCATCGCGCTTGACCGTGGCCAGCACGCTGGCGGCCTGCTCGCCACCCATCACCCCGATGCGCGCGTTCGGCCACATCCACAGGAAGTTGGGCGAGTAGGCGCGGCCGCACATGCCGTAGTTGCCGGCACCAAACGAGCCGCCGATCACCACGGTGAACTTGGGCACCTTGGCGCAGGCCACGGCCATCACCAGCTTGGCCCCGTCCTTGGCGATGCCGCCGTGCTCGTACTTGCGGCCGACCATGAAGCCGGTGATGTTCTGCAGGAACACCAGCGGAATGCCGCGCTGCGTGCACAGTTCGATGAAGTGCGCGCCCTTCAGCGCGGACTCGGAGAACAGGATGCCGTTGTTGGCGATGATACCGACCGGGTAGCCGTGCAGATGCGCGAAGCCGGTGACCAGGGTGTTGCCGTAGCGCGGCTTGAACTCATCGAAGCGCGAATCGTCGACCAGGCGCAGGATCACTTCGCGCACGTCGTAGGGCTTGCGCGTGTCGGCCGGGATCACGCCGTACAGCTCATGGGCCGGATGCCGTGGTTCCACCGGGGCCTGCACCGCCAGCGCCGGCTCGGGCTTGCGCCAGTTGAGCTGGGCGATGATCGCGCGGACCCGGGCCAGCGCCTGCAGGTCGTTGTCGGCCATATGGTCGGCCACGCCGGAGATGCGCGTGTGCACATCGGCACCGCCCAGTTCTTCGGCGGTGACCACTTCACCGGTGGCCGCTTTCACCAGCGGCGGGCCGCCTAGGAAGATGGTGCCCTGCTCGCGCACGATCACCGTTTCATCGCTCATCGCCGGCACGTAGGCGCCACCGGCGGTGCAGCTGCCCATCACGCAGGCGATCTGCGGGATGCCCTGCGCGGACAGGTTGGCCTGGTTGTAGAAGATCCGGCCGAAATGATCGCGGTCCGGGAAGACCTCGTCCTGCAGCGGCAGGAACGCACCGCCCGAATCCACCAGGTAGATGCAGGGCAGGCGGTTCTGTTCGGCCACTTCCTGCGCGCGCAGGTGCTTCTTGACCGTCATCGGGTAGTAGGTG
>Ga0160437_1000488_pt1 | contig 20556 bp, 20 predicted proteins | sample HID1975I_E0MG_FD_108227 | JGI IMG/M metagenome (GOLD analysis project Ga0160437, IMG submission 108227) | Enriched soil microbial communities from UW Madison campus, WI, USA - HID1975I_E0 MG | ecosystem: Environmental > Terrestrial > Soil > Unclassified | place: USA: Madison, Wisconsin... | reverse complement strand
CTTCTCGAACCGCATGCTCGACACCACCGTCGCGCTGATGTCGGCCAAGTAAGCAACACGGTCAGTCCAGAGGGGACGGATTTGTTTTCCGCCATTGCGGGAAATGGGTTCGTCCCCTTTGTTCGCCTATCGTAGGAATTCAAATATGTCCAAGGTCAATACCCTGTCCGCGCTGGCCAAGTCCGGCGCTTTGTCCGGCAAGCGCGTGTTCATCCGTGCCGACTTGAACGTGCCGTTCGACGACGCCGGCCGCATTTCCGAAGACACGCGCATCCGTGCGTCCGTGCCCGGCATCCGCCTGGCGCTGGACGCCGGCGCCGCCGTGATGGTCACGTCCCACTTGGGCCGCCCGAAAGAAGGCGTGCTGACCGAGGCTGATTCGCTCGCCAAGGTTGGCCAGCGCCTGTCCGAACTGCTGGGCATGCCCGTGCAGTTGGTGCGTGACTGGGTCGATGGCGTGCAAGTGGATCACGGCCAGGTCGTGCTGCTGGAAAACTGCCGCGTGAACGTCGGCGAAAAGAAAGACGACGAAGCGCTGGCCAAGAAGATGGCCGCGCTGTGCGACGTGTACGTCAACGACGCATTCGGCACCGCCCACCGCGCCGAAGCCACCACCCACGGCATCGCGCGCTTCGCGCCCGTGGCCTGCGCCGGCCCCTTGCTGGCAGCCGAGCTCGACGCCCTGGGCCGTGCGCTGCACGAGCCCAAGCGCCCGCTGGTCGCCATCGTGGGTGGCTCGAAGGTGTCGACCAAGCTGTCCATCCTGCAATCGTTGGCGGACAAGGTTGACCAGTTGGTGGTGGGTGGCGGCATCGCCAACACGTTCATGCTGGCTGCTGGTTTGTCCATCGGCAAGTCGTTGGCCGAACCTGACCAGGTGGACCAGGCCCGCGCCGTGATCGACATCATGAAGCAGCGCGGCGCGGCCGTGCCGATTCCGGTTGACGTGGTGTGCGCCAAGGCATTCGGCGCGGACGCCGAAGCCACGGTCAAGGCCGCCACGGATGTGGCCGACGACGACATGATCCTGGACATCGGCCCGCAAACCGCGGCGCAGTTGGCCGAGATCCTGAAGAAGGCCGGCACCATCGTCTGGAACGGCCCGGTGGGCGTGTTCGAATTCGACCAGTTCGCCAACGGCACCGAAGTGGTGGCGCGCGCCATCGCCGAATCGGACGGCTTTTCGATCGCCGGCGGCGGCGACACGCTGGCCGCCATCGCCAAGTACGGCATCGGCGAACAGGTCGGCTACATCTCGACGGGTGGCGGCGCGTTCCTGGAATTCCTGGAAGGCAAAACCCTGCCGGCGGTAGCCGTGCTGGAAGCGCGCGCGTCGTAAAGGGATGGTTCGCGCCACGCGCGAAATGAGGAATCGTTCGCGCAATTTCCCCTCGTAGGATGGGTGTAGCGCGAGAAGGTCTTTGCAGGGGCGCTGCAACTTATCGCGCGAAACCCATCAAGCGGCATGCGCATGTGGCTGATTCAGCCATTACGCCTGTGCTGCTTGATGGGTTTCGCGCGTAAGGGACTTGCGTTCTTCTATGCGGTGGGCTCGCGCTGCACCCATCCTACGGGCTGGGTGCAGCACGTTCGCGCAATTTCCCATCGTAGGATGGGTGTAGCGCGAGAAGGTCTTTGCAGGGGCGCTGCAACTTATCGCGCGAAACCCATCAAGCGGCATTCGCATGTGGCTGATTCGGCCATTTTGCCTGTGCTGCTTGATGGGTTTCGCGCGTCAGGGACTTGTGTTCTTCTTTGCGGTGGGCTCGCGCTGCACCCATCCTACGTGCCATTGAAGATCGGGCTTTTAACCGACCATTGAAGATCGGTTTTTAACCGGCCATTCTTATTCCATTTTGGCGCCGGAGATCTTCACGATCTCTGCGTAGCGCTTGATCTCCGACTGGATGAACGCGCCGAATTCTTCCGGGGATTGGCCGGCCGGGACCAGCGCGCCCATGTTTTCCATGCGCTGCTTCACGTCCGGGCTGGCCACGACCGCGTTGACTTCCTTGTTCAGGCGCTGCACCACGTCCGACGGCGTACCGGCCGGCGCGACGATGCCGTACCAGGCCGACGCGTACATCTTCGGCACGCCTGCTTCCTCGAAGGTGGGCACGTTCGGCAGGGCGGGCAGGCGCTGGTGCGAGGCCACGGCCAATGCGCGCAGGGCGCCGGCCTGAACCTGGGCCAGCGAGCCGGTGTCCAGCATCATGTCCACTTGTCCGGCCAGCAGGTCCGACACGGCCGGGCCGCTGCCCTTGTACGGGATGTGCATCACATCCGCGCCCGTCAGGTGCTTGAACATCGAACCCGCCAGATGCTGCGACGAGCCCACGCCGCCCGAACCGTAATTCAATTTGCCGGGTTCCGCCTTGGCCGCCGCGATCACGTCCGCGACAGAATGAAAGGGCGACTGCTTCGGCACTTCAAGAATGTTGGGAATCTCGGCCACGAACGCGACCGGCGCGAAGTCCTTCGCCGCATCGAAGCCCAGGCGCGAATACAGGTGCGGATTGGCCGCGTTGGTGGAACTGGTGGCCATCAAGAGCGTGTAGCCGTCGGCCTTTTCACGTACGAAAGACGCGGTGCCGATATTGCCGCCCGCGCCGGCCTTGTTGTCTACGATCACCGTCTGACCCAGCCGTTCGGACAGGCGTTGCGCCAACAGGCGGCCCAGCGAGTCCGTGGCGCCGCCCGGCGGCCAGGGCACCACCAGTTTGATGGGGCGGTCGGGATAGGTTTGTGCATGCACGGCAGGGGCAACGCCCGCGGCAAAGGCGGCAAGGATAAGCGCGCGGCTGGCGCGACGCAGGAATGCGTAGGACATCAAGTCTCCAGAAGTGCCGGCCCTGTCCTTCGCGTCGGGTGGTCGATGCGGGCGGGCCATGTCGGTGTGCAAGGCGCGGCGAAGTGCCGCTGTTCTTATGCGGGGGACTCTACGCAATCCGGCTTTTCGATAAAAGAGATAAATACGCAACGATCTTCATTCTAAAAAGGAATGAAATGCGCCGGCTTGTTGATGTGAATCGGGTTCGGCGTGCGCCGCCTGGTGTAGCCTTTGCGGTCTATGTGCCCCGTCGCGCATCATCTTCGATCAGGTCATCTCGCAGCATCATGAACCTACGCTTCTTCCCTGGCCTGAACAATTTCCGTGGCATGACCCGAGACTCGGCGCGGCGCGATGTCATGGCTGGGCTAAGCGTGGCGGCGGTGGCCTTGCCGGTGGGCCTGGCTTATGCCGCGATGATGGGCGTGCCCCCCGTCGCCGGTCTGTGGGCCGCCATTGCGGGCATGCTGGGCTATGCGCTGTTCGGTTCGTCGCGCACCCTGATCGTGGGGCCGGACACCGCCACCTGCACGCTGATCGCCGCCACCCTGACGGGCATGGCGCTGACGTCCCCCGAGGACCGGCTGGTGGCCGCCACCGGCATTGCGCTGACCGTGGGCGTGGGCTGCCTGATCGCCCGCGTGCTGCGCCTGGGCGTGCTGGCCAACCTGCTGTCGCGCCCCGTCCTGATCGGCTACATGGCCGGCGTGGCGATTACCTTGGCGGTGTCGCAAATGAGCGGGCTGACGGGCGTGGGGCTACGCAACAGCGGCCTGGTGCATCCGTTTCTGGAGCTGTCCCGGCGCGTGCAGGAAATTCAGATTCCGACCCTGATCCTGGGGCTGGCCTCGTGCGCGCTGCTGGTGGGCGTCAAGCGCTGGCGGCCAAGCTGGCCCGGCCCGATCCTGCTGGTGGTGGGCGGCTGCCTGTTGTCGTGGCTGTTTGATTTTCCCAGCCTGGGCATCGCGGTGGTGGGCGAAGTGCCCGCCGGCTTGCCGGGCATCAGCCTGCCCGTACGGCTGGAAGGCGTGGACAGCATGCTGCTGGGCGCGGCGGGGGTGCTGGTGGTCAGTTTTTCCAGCGGCATCGTCACGGCGCGCAGTTTTGCCGCCCGCACCGGCGAACATGTGGACCCCAACCGGGAACTGGTGGGCTTTGGCGCCGCCAACGTGGCGGCGGGTCTGTTTCAGGGCTTTGTCGTGACGGGGGCCGATTCGCGGACCGCGGTGGGACTGGTGGCCGGTGGCTCGTCGCCGCTGGTCAGCGTCAGCGCGGCCGTTGCCTTGGCGATCGTCGTCGGCTTGTTGAGCGCGCCGCTGTACTGGCTGCCACAAGCCGTACTGTCGGCCATCTTGCTGCTGGCCGCGGCCAGCCTCTTCGATGCCAAGGCCTTCATGCGCCTGGCGCGCATTTCACGCATCGAACTGGCTTTCGGCATTTTGGCGGCGGTGGGCGTGGTGGGCTTTGGCGTGCTGCAGGGCGTGGCCGTGTCGGTGGGCGCGACCTTGCTGTACGCCATGTATGTATCGGGCAACCCGCGCGACGCGCTGCTGGGCCGGCTGCCCGGCGAATACGTGCTGGGCAAGCTGCATCTGAACCCCGACGCGCAGCCCGTGCCGGGCGTGGTGATCTGGCTGTTTGAATCGTCGGTCTGGTTCTTCAACGCCGATGCCTTCCGGCGCCGCGCGCGCGAAGTCATGGATCAGGCGGGTGACGCCACCTGGTTCGTGCTGGACGCCGAAGCCATGACGCAGGCCGATGCCGACGCGGTCGAAGCGCTGTATGAGTTGAAGCGCGAGCTGGATGCCCGCCACATCAGCTTGCTGGTGGCGGGCGGCCACGGCCAGTTCCGCATGGCGCTTGAACGTTCGGGGCTGGTCAAGAAGATCGGCCGCGACAAGATCTTCGGCAGCGCGGAACAAGCGGTCGAAGCGATAGAGCGATGGCGCCAGGGGGCGCCATCCACGCTTGCCTGAGCCTAATCGATGATGTGATAGCCGCCGTCGATGTACAGCGTCTGCCCGGTCATGAGCCGCGCGGCGTCGGTGGCCAGCCATGCGGTGGCTTCGCCCACATCGTCAATCGATACCAGGCTGCGCGCGGGCGCCTTGGATTGCGCGCGGTCCAGCAGCGCGTCGAATTCCGCAATGCCGGAGGCGGCGCGCGTCTTCAGCGGCCCGGGTGAAATGGCATGTACGCGGATGCCTTGCGGGCCAAGTTCGGCGGCCAAGTAGCGCGTGGCCGATTCCAGCGCCGCCTTCACCGGCCCCATCATGTTGTAGTGCTCCACCACCATCTGCGAGCCGTAATAGCTCATGCAGAACAGGGCGCCGCCCTTGGCCATCAACGGTTCGGCCAGTTTCGCCATGCGGATGAACGACCAGCACGACACGTCCATGGCTTGCAGGAAGCCCTCGCGCGAGCAGTCCGTCACGCGGCCATGCAGGTCGTCGCGCGGGGCGAAGGCGATGGAGTGCAGCACGAAGTCCAGGTGGCCCCATTCGGCCGTGATGCGGTCGAACACCGCTTCCAGTTCGCCGTCGTTCAATAGATTCAGCGGCATCAGCAATGGCGCATCCACTTGGCGCGCAAGCGGCTCGACGTGGGGCAGGGCCTTGTCGTTCAGATAGGTCACCGCCAGTTCGGCGCCCATGGCGCGAAACGCCTTGGCGCAGCCCCAGGCAATGGAATCGGCGTTGGCGATGCCGGTCACCAGGCCGCGCTTGCCGGCCAGCGGCAGCGCCGCGTTGTGGGTAGGGGCGTTCATCGTGGGCTCACTCGCGGTTGGCGCATTGCTTGGCGCATTCATTGTTGGCGAACCAGGGCCAGCGTGTGCTGGGCAATGATCAGCTCTTCATTCGTGCGGACCACATACACGCCGATGCGGCTGTCGTCGCTGGAGATGCGCGGCCCTTGATGGGCGTTGCGTTCGGGGTCCAGCTTGATGCCCAGCCAGCCCCAATGGTCGGCGATCATCTGGCGGATCTGGGGCGAGTTCTCGCCCACGCCGGCGGTGAACACAATGCCGTCGATGCCATTCATGGCGCAGCCCAGGCCGAGCATGCCTTCGGCCACGCGCCACGCGAAATACTTCAGCGCCAGCTTGGCCGATGGCGCATCGCTGGCCAGCAGTTCGCGCATGTCGTTGCTGATGCCCGACAGGCCCTTCATGCCGCAGTCGTGATAGAGCAGATGCTCGATCTGGTCGTGGTCCATGCCGCGTTCCATCATCCACAGCACCACGCCCGCGTCCAGCCGGCCGGGGCGCGTGCCCATGGGCAGGCCTTCCAACGCGGTGAAGCCCATCGTGCTGTCCACGCTCTTGCCTTCGTGCATGGCGCAGGCGGACACGCCGGAGCCCAGGTGCGCGGCGATGATCTTGCCCATTGCCAGCTCGGGCAGCGCCTGTTTCAAGCGCTGCGCGATGTACTCGTAGGACAGCCCATGAAAGCCGTAGCGGCGCACGCCTTCCTGGTACAGCGATTCCGGCAGCGCGTAGCGGTCGGCCACGTCGGAATGGCTGCGGTGAAACGCCGTGTCGAAGCACGCCACCTGCGGTATCCACGGGCGGCGTTCACGGATCACGCGGATGGGCGCCAGGTTGTTGGGTTGATGCAGCGGCGCCAGCGGCGTGAACGTATCCAGCTTGGCCAGCACGGCATCGTCCACCAGCACCGGTTCGGCCAGGTCCGGCCCGCCATGCACCACGCGGTGTCCCACGGCCAGCGGCGCGCCGCCCAGATGGCCGCTTAACCAGGTGCCGACCACTTCCTGGGCGTTGGGCACGTCGGGCGCGTGGCTGGGCGCAACATCGCGTTCCAGCAGCGTCTGGCCCGCCGCGTCGCGTACCCGCAGCTTTGGATGCGAGGTGCCGATGCCTTCCAACTGGCCGCCCAGGCGCGGCGCCAGTTCCTGCTTGCCGTCGATGTCGTACAGGTAGAACTTGATGCTGGAACTGCCGGCGTTGATGACGAGGATGGTGTCGCTGGTATCTCGGGTGTCGCGGGGTTCGCTCATGGTTCTGGGATCCGGTAGCGGTGGGGACGCGGGTCAGACCAGGGGGCGGGCCGCCAACTGGCTGAGGTGGTGCGCGTAGATGGCCGCCACCGCGCACGAGGCCAGGCGCGAACGGGGACTGTCGGCGCGGCTGGTCAGGATGATGGGCACGCGCGCGCCCAGCACGATGCCGGCCGCTTCGGCGTTGGCCAGGAACGTCAGGTTCTTGGCCAGCATGTTGCCCGCTTCCAGATCGGGTACCACCAGCACCTGCGCCACGCCCGCGACGGGCGAGCGGATGCCCTTGATGCGCGCCGCGTCCGGGCTGATGGCGTTGTCCAGCGCCAGCGGGCCGTCCAGCAGGCCGCCCGTGATCTGGCCACGGTCGGCCATCTTGCACAAAGCCGCCGCTTCGATGGTGCTGGGTATGCTGGGCGTGACCTGTTCCACCGCCGACAGGATGGCCACGCGCGGCTCGCCCAAGCCCAGCCCGTGATGCAGGTCGATCACGTTGCGGATGATGTCGGCCTTGGTTTCCAGGTCGGGGAAGATGTTGATGGCCGCGTCCGTGATGAACAGCGGACCGGCATAGGTGGGCACTTCCATGATGAACACATGGCTGATGCGCCGGCCGCTGCGCAAACCGGTCGTGCGCGCGACGACTTCGTGCATCAGTTCATCGGTATGCAGGCTGCCCTTCATCAGCAGCGTGGCCTCGCCGTTGCGCACCAGCGCCACGGCGGTTTCGGCAGCGGCGTGGCTATGCGGCACGTCGACAATGCGCGCGTCGCCCAGGTTCAGATTGAACTGGGTGGCCGTGTCGCGGATCTTCTTTTCCGGCCCCACCAGGATGGGGTGCAAGAGGCCCAGGTCGCGGGCTTCCAGCGCGGCGGACAAGGACGGTTCGTCGCAGGGGTGGGCGATGGCGCAGAAGGCCGGTTCCAGCGTCTGCGCGCGGGCGATCAGCGTGTCGTAATGCGTGGACGTGGGCAGTGTCATGCGCGCTTGGCCTTGGCGGGTTGACGGGCGCCTGAGTTGGCGGCGACGGGGGTGGACGCAGGGGCGGACGCGGTGGAAGACTTTGTGCCGCGCTTCGTGGCGGGCTTCGCCGCGGATTTGCTTGCCGGCTTTGTGGTCGACTTTGCTGCCGGCTTTGCCGCCGCCTTGGTTGCGGACTTGGTCGCCGGCTTCGACGCCGAGGGTGCTGCCTTGGCCGCCGATTTGGCCACGGCCTTGGATGCCGATTTGGCGGCAGCCTTGGTCGCAGTCCTGGTCGTAGCCTCAGGCGCCGCCTTGGCGGCCTTTTCAGGCGCTTCCGTGGCCGCGGACTTTGCCGCGTCAGGGTGCGGCTTGGCGACCTTGGACGGCACTTGCGCGGCTGCGTCGATCAGGTTCAGCGCCGGAGCCGTGGGCGAGGGCGTGGCTTCCAGCCTGGCGGGCGCATGCGTCTGGGCGCGCTTCGTCGCACGGCGTTCGGCGGCCTCGAAGATGCGCTCCATTTCGGTCAGGCTTTCGCGTGCCGCCGGGCTAAGCGGTTCGGCGGCTTCCAGCACATGCTTCATGGTTTTCAGCGCGCTGCGGATGGCGTCGGGGGGCGACTTCTCCAGCAGGCGCGGCATGGCCTGGATGGCGGCGTCGGAATCCAGCGTCAGGATCAAGGCCTGGTCGCGGATGGTGTCCTTGAATTCCTGCAACGTCATGGCGTTGTCGGATTCGGCGCGCACCTTGCGGATCAGCGCAAAGCTGCGTTCGTCCAGGCCACCTTCGGCGCCGGACACATACAGCAGCATGCGGATGGCCGCCACGCGCAAGCCGCCTTCCTGCAGCAGCGAACGCAGGTCGGCCGTGCGTTCTTCCATGAAGCGGCGGTGTTCGGGCGACACGCCGGGGTGCTTGCGCGGCGGGCCGGAGCGCGCGCCCAGGCCGGCCAGGTCCTGCACCAGCGGCGATCCGTAGACGCCCATGAACGTGCGTTCGTCCGCGGAATCGCGCATTTCCTGCCAGATGTTCAGGCTGCTCTCGACCCAGTTGGAGAACATTTCCTGCGCGATCAGGAACGGGTTGGACTCGGACACCGGCTGGCGGTGTTCGCGTACCTGTTCGGCCACCGCGGCGATGGGGGCGATGGCGGGGTTGCGGTCCGAAATCAGCTCGTAAGGCAAGCGCAGCGGATGCATGCGCTGCGACCATTCCGCCGATTGCGGCGTGACCAGCGCGCGCAGCCACGGCTGCATGAAGCTGCGGTACATGCCCAGGTTGATGTCCGAAATGCGGGCCACGGCGGCAAAGCGCCGATCGTCCTCTTCCTTGCGGTCGACAATGGTGCGCACATCGTCCAGCGTGCGCTGTTCGAACGACAGCACGTAGTTGCCAAACGCCAGGTCAGCATTGGGCGTGTCGGGCGTCTTGTCGGCGATTTCAGCCTCGTAGATGCCGGGTGGCAGCACGTCGATCATGTCGATGTTCGACGTGAATTCCTGATGCTCCTTGCGGGCCACGCTGCCCGACACGAAGATGCCCAGGTGGCCGATGCTTTCATGCACGGCATAGACGATGGTCTGGCCGTGCGCCAGCACTTCGGCTTCGTTCTGGTACAGATCCGGGATCCAGCCCAGCGCCTGCGGCGGGGGCGTGATGTTGTCCCCCTTGGAGCAGAACACCACGATGGGCGAGCGGATATTGCGCAAGTCGATACGGATGCCGTCCGACGTGACCAGGCCGGCGGTGGCCAGGCGGTTGCCCACGAACAGGTTGTCGACGATGTACTGGATTTCAGGGCCGTTCAGGAAAACGTGGCCGCCCCACCATTTTTCAAAGCTCAGGTAGCGGTCGGCTTCGGTGTCCACCTTGGAATACAGGTTGTACTGCTTGGACCACAAGGTGTTGGCCGGATTCAGGTTTTCGAAGTTCTGCACCAGCCAGGCGCCGTCGAATTTGCCGTTGCCCAGGTCGCTGGTCATCGCCGTCAACCAGCTACCGCCCAACAAGCCGCCGGAATAGCGCATGGGGTTCATGCCGCGCCAGCCCGCCCAGTACGACAGCGGGGCGCCGGCCACGATGATGGGGCCGAACAATTCGGGGCGGATGGCGGCGGTCATCATGATCTGCCAGCCGGCCTGGCAGTTGGCCACCACCACGGGCTTGCCTTCCGCGTCGGGATGCAGCGCGATGATCTCTTCCAGGAAGCGCGCCTCGGCCATCATCACGTCTTCGACGGTCTGTTCCGGCATGGGCTGCGGCAGGAAGGTGGCGAAGTAGCAGGGGTGCCCTGCGCGGACCGCCACGCCGATTTCGCTTTCCGGCTTGAAGCCGCCGATGCCCGGGCCATGCCCGGCGCGCGGGTCCACCACCAGGAAGGGGCGCTTGATCGGGTCGGTTTCCACGCCTTCGGGCGGCTGGATGCGCAACAGCCCGTAGTTGACGGGGCGGGGCAGCTCACGGCCATCCATCACCAGTTCGAACTCCATGCTGAGCACGTTGGGTGCGCGCTTGGCCATGTGTTCGTGATACTGGTTGCCGCGTTGGCGCAGCACGTCGGCGTAGAGCACGCCACGTTGCCAGGCATCCACGGCATATTCGTAGGCGGCCGTCCAGGGATTGAAGGACGGGGTGGGGACGCGATCGTTGCCGGAATCGGCCATGGCGATCTCCTGTAAGTGGCGCCCGACGGCGAAAGACCGTCGGACCGGCCCCAAGTGGAGCCGGCTAAGTTGACCTCACCATTACACCGCAACGAATGCTGCGCCGCAACATTTCAGCGATTAAAACTCGGTAATCCGCAGCGAATAAAGCCATCCCTTTTTATTGTTGTCGATGGGCCGGCAAGGGTTCGTTGTCAGTCGCGCGCGGCGGCGTTGTGTTCCAGCCATTTCTGGACGGACGGGCGTTGCCATTGGGCGTCGGCATAGGCGCGCAACGGGTCGGGCAGGTCGTCCAGGGCCAGGCGCTTGAGCATGACCGCCAAATCCAGGTCGGCAATGCTCCAGGTGTCGAACAGCGTGGTCTGGCCCACGGGAATCAGGTAGCTGGCTACCCGAATCAGCTTGGCCGAGGCCGCATGCCCCGCATCGGACAAGGGCTCGCCCGCCACGCCGTAGAACACGGTTTCGGTGGGACGTTCCTGGCGCAGCGCCGCCAGGTCACTGCGCAACCAGGCCTGCAATTGGCGGGCGCGGGCACGGGGGCGGATCGCCTGCGGATACAGGGCGGCGTGTTGCGGGGCGGGAAAAACCTCTTCCAGGTATTCCGTGATGACGCTGGATTCCGTCAGGTTGAAGTCCTCGTGCGTCAGCGCCGGCACACGCGCGGTCAGCGCGCGGCACTGATAGGGCTGCATCCGCTGCTCGCCCGCGCTCAGGTCGATGGGGCGCACTTCGAAAGGCAATTGCTTTTCGGTCAGCGCCACATACACCGACATGGCGTAGGGGCTAAGGAACTGGGAATCGACGTATAGGGTAATCGGGGCGCCCAATGTAGTCTCCGGTCAGGCGGGGGTCTGGCAATGCGGCAATGAATCGACATGCGGCGCCGGGCCGCATGATTTGCAAAGCGTAACGCAACGGCGGTTTTCCGTGTGGCGCAGGCGCATCAGTCAACAATGAAGAGCTTGGCGCCCGTGGCGGTGGACGAACGGTGCGGTTCGGCCTGGTCGGCCACCTGGTAGCTCATGCCGGGGGTCAAGACGAATTGGCGGCCGTCTTCAAGCTCGGTGTGGAGCTCGCCTTCCAGACAGAAGAGGATGTGTCCCTTGGTACACCAGTGGTCGGCCAGGTAGCCCGCCGTGTATTCCACCATGCGTACGCGCAGGTCGCCGAATTGGCGCGTGCGCCAATAGGCCATGCCCGTGTCGCCGGCGTGTTCGGTGCGTTCGACTTCGGACCAGTCCGTGGTGCCGAAGGGGATGTTGCTCATCTTCATCGTGGATCCTGCGTGGAGTTGGGCGGCGGCCGTGGTTGGGCCGCCGGTAAAAAATCGATACTACGGCACAGATACTACGCCACTCGCGTGACATGTCGCATCCACGGCTTGGTCTGATATTGCGCATTGAAAAATCGGTCCGCAACCCCTATCTTGTTGATATTCAAGGCCGGATGCGGCAGTGCCCCAGGCGGCCGAAACCTTTAAGGTGGGCTGGCATATGGAGTTCAAGGACTACTACAGCATTCTCGGGGTCGAGCGCAGCGCGTCGGAAGACGAGATCCGGCGCGCCTACCGCAAACTCGCCCGCAAATACCACCCCGACGTCAGCAAGGAAAGCGACGCCGAAGTCCGCATGCGTGACGTCAACGAAGCCTATGACGTGCTGCGCGACCAGGAAAAGCGCGTGGCCTACGACAACCTGGCGGCGGGCGTGTCGCCCGATGGCGGCTTCCAGCCGCCTCCCGGCTGGGACGAGGGCTTCGAATTCCACCGTGGCGCGGCGCCCGGCGATGAAGCGCAGTTCAGCGAATTCTTCTCGTCGCTGTTCGGGGACCGTGGCCAACGCGGCCACCGCGCCGGTGGTCCAGGCGGCGCCAGCCAGCAGGACTTCCGCGTGCGCGGCGACGACCATCACGCCGCCATCGAGGTTGACCTGGAAGACGCCATACACGGCGCCACGCGCGACATCAGCCTGCGCGCCATGGAGACGGACGCGCAAGGCCGCCCGCATCTGCAGACACGCACCCTAAGCGTGCGCATCCCGGCGGGTGTGCGCGAAGGCCAGTTCATCCGGCTGTCCGGCCAGGGCATGCCCGGATACGGTGGCGGCGAAAACGGCGACCTTTATCTTGAGGTGCGCTTCAAGCCGCACCCTCGCTACCGCGCCGAAGGGCGCGACTTATATATGACGCTGCCGGTGGCGCCCTGGGAAGCCGCGCTGGGCTCGAAGGTGAATGCGCCCACGCCGGGCGGCACGGTAGAAGTCTCCATACCGGCCGGGTCGGGCAACGGCCGCAAGCTGCGGCTGCGCGGGCGCGGCATACCGGGTGATCCGCCGGGCGACCTGTATTTGGTGTTGGACCTGGTGCTGCCGCCCGCCGATAGCGAAGCGGCCAAGGCGGCCTACCAGAAGCTGCAACAAGACGCGCCGTTCAACCCGCGACGCCACATGGGGGTCTGATCATGAGCAAACTTGTCATCACCAGCGCCACCGTCGTGGGCAAATCGCAGCCGCTCAGCGCGGATGATCTAGCCCGCGCCTGCCACGCGGAAGTGGAGTGGGTGGCCCAACTGGTTGAGGTCGGCATCGTCAATGCCAGGGGGCGTCAACCGGCGGAATGGTGCTTCTACAGCATGGACTTGCAGCGTGCCCTGCACGCGCGCAGGTTGGAACACGACTTTGGCGCCAGCCTGGACGCGGTTGCGCTGATCCTGGACCTGAGCCAAGAGGTGCGTCGCCTGAAAGCGCAGTTGCGCGCCCTGGGCGAGGCGGATCAGTAGTCACTTCGGCGGCTTTCGTCCGCGCGCGGCGCAAGGCAAAATGGTCGGAGTCCAAGGCAGAGGAGGCCGACCATGCTTACGCTTTACCATGCGCCGCGCTCGCGGTCGTTCAGGGTGTTGTGGCTGCTTGAGGAATTGGGCGTGCCCTACGACACCGAAATGGTGTCCATCCGGGGTACCGACAGCGCGGGGCATATGCCCGCCGACTACATCGACATTCATCCCCACCGCAAGGTGCCCGCCCTGGTGCACGACGGCGTGCCCATCTTCGAAACCCCGGCTATTGCGCTGTACCTGACCGACCTGTTTCCCGAAAAAGGGCTGGGGCCGCTGGTGGGCGACGCGCAGCGCGGGCCCTATCTGACGTGGCTGGCGTATTCCACCGGTGTGTTCGAGCCAGCCATGGTGGAACGCGCCTTCAAGCGCCCGCACCAGGACGGCGCGCCGGGTTGGGGGTCGGCCGACGAGGTTGAACAGGTGCTGACCCGGGTGTTGCAGGCCCGGCCGTACTTCCTGGGCGATACGTTTTCGGCCGTGGACATCGTGTTGGGCGGGTCGCTGCAATACATGGTGCAGGTAAAGGTGATACCCGAATCGCCTGTGTTCAACGCCTACTTCGAACGGCTGGGCGCGCGCCCGGCCATGCACCGGGCCTTGCAGCGCGACGGCGACATCGAAGAATCCTGATGGGTCAGCCCCCGGCCTGGATGCGGTTGCGCAGGTCAGCCTGCCATTGCTCCGGGCGGCCCAGGTAGCGGCCGGGTTCCAGCAGGGTGTAAGCACCGTGCTGTTCCAGCACCAGCGTGGGGAAACCGCTGCCGCCCACTTGCGCCAGCAGCCGGCGGCTGGCCGCGATGTGCGCAGCGGTGTCCGCGCCCTGGGCGGCATCGTAGGCAGCGTCAAACGCGGCGCCGTCCAGGCCGATCTCGCGGGCCAGTTCCTTGAGGACGGCGGGGTCGGCGATGCGGCGGCCTTCCTCGTAGTGCGCGCGTTGCAGGCGCTTGAGCAGGTCCAGCCCACGGCCGGCGACTTGTTCGGCGGCCAGGATGGCGGTGGTGGGGGGCTCGGAATCAAAGACGGCGCCGGTATCGCGCAGCAAGCCGTCGAAGTAGCCTTTGCCGAAGACCTGGCCGGTCATGCTGGCGATGCGCTCGTCATGCGCCATGACGTAGCGGCGCAGCGCGTCGGTGACGGGCTGGCGGTTGCTGCCCGTCATCATGCCGCCGCCATGGGGCGTCACACGCAGGCCGGCAACGCCGCGCGCGGCGTCCACCAGCGGGGCGGCGCCATAGCACCAGCCGCAAAGCGGGTCAAAAATGTAATGCAGGGTGGGGGTGGGAGCGGGGGTGGGAGTATGAGTAGCCATGGCGCCATCGTAGACGCGGACCGCGTGCCAGGAAAAGCCTGACGCGGTCGCCACTGTGTTGCACCGGCCGCGCGGATTGCCCGCGCGGCCGTTTGGACTTAGCCGGAGATTTGTACGCCAATCCAGAACAGCACGGCCGCCAACGCCATCGAGGCGGGCAGGGTCAGCACCCAGGCCAGCAGGATGTTGCGCACGGTATTGCCTTGCAGGCCGGTCTTGTTGGCGATCATCGTGCCCGCCACGCCCGAGGACAGCACGTGGGTGGTGGATACCGGCAGGCTGAACACGTTGGCCAGCCCGATGGCGGCAACCGCCGTTACCTGCGCCGACATGCCCTGCGCGTAGGTCATGCCTTGCTTGCCGATCTTTTCGCCCACCGTCAGCACCACGCGGCGCCAGCCGACCATGGTGCCGGCGCCCAGCGCCAGGGCCACCGCCACGATGACCCAGAAGGGTGCGTATTCGGTGGTGGCCGTCAGGTCGGCCCGCAGGCGTTGCAGGTCGGCGCGTTCGCGGGCGGGCAGCCCTTCGATGCGCGACACCTTCTTGGCCGTGTCATCCAGGCAAAGCAGATAACGGCGCACGTCGATGCGCTTTTCGGCCGACAGGTCGGCGTAGTTGCTGACGCCGGCCAGGTCGGTTTGCAGCGCGGCGATGGTGGGCACGGTCAGTTCGGGGTCGCAGCGGAAATTGCGCGGCAGTTCGGTCGTGGCGTCCGAGCGCTTGAGCGCCAGGAAGTCACCCAGCATCGCTTCGTTGCGCTGGTAGAACACGTTCAGGTGGTTGGCCGCGTCGCGCGTGCGTTCAATCTGATAGGTGGTGCTGGTGGTGTCCAGCACGAAGTTGGCGGGCACGATACCGATCAGCACCAGCATGATCAGGCCGATGCCCTTCTGGCCGTCGTTGGACCCGTGCACGAAGCTCACTCCCATGGCCGACAGCACCAGCACCAGGCGGTTCCAGAACGGCGGGTGCTTTTTGTTGTCGATGGCGCGGCGCTGCTCAGGCGTCTTGTGCATTTTCGACAGCGGCAGCCAGCGCTTGAGCAACAGCAGCAAGCCGCCCGCCACCAGGAAACCGGCGATGGGCGAGGCTACCAGCGACATGCCGATGTCGATCGCCTTGCCCCAGTTCACGCCGTCCGCCAGCGGCAGGTCGGTGATCAGGGCGTTGGCCAGGCCCACGCCCAGGATCGAGCCGATCAGCGTGTGCGAGCTGGAGGCGGGGATGCCGAAGTACCAGGTGCCCAGGTTCCAGGCGATGGCGGCGGCCAGCATGGCGAACACCATGGCCAGGCCGCGGCCGGTATCCACGTTGATCAGCAGTTCCACCGGCAGCAGGTGGACGATGGCATAGGCCACACCCACGCCGCCCAGCAGCACCCCCAGGAAGTTGAAGATGCCGGACAACACCACCGCAAGATGTGGCGGCATGGCCTTGGTATAGATCACCGTGGCCACGGCGTTGGCCGTGTCGTGGAAACCATTGATGAATTCAAAGGCCAGGACGAATGTCAGGGCCAGCACAAGGCTGAGGCCGACCCAGAGGTCTAGGCCGTGGAAGAGGTCGAACATGGAGGCGGGGGCGAGGTTCCGGCGTGAGGAGCCGATTATTGCAGATTTGTGACCGACCCCTGGTTGCGTCGAAAAACCAAATCCCGCCTCGCCGACGGGCGCGACCGTCAGAATTTCGAGTATTGGAACTCGATTTCCATCGGTTTGCCCAGATTGGCGGCGGTGTCCGCCTGGATCAGCAACACGGCCAGCACGCCCAGATACAGCAGGCACAGCCAAAGCGTTCTTTTCATGAGGGCGTCAATCCAGTGGGGGGCAGCGAAACCCGTCTTCGTGGGCCGGGGCGGGCGTCATGGGCGGAATACCTCGGCAATCTTCCGGTTCACGCGCAGCCACCCCAGTTCACCCAGGTGCTGCACGTCGCGCAGCATGCCCACTTCGTACGGCGCGTCATACATGTCCAGGCAGGTCATTGCGTAGCGCTGGCACAGCGTGGCGACTTCCTTTTGCACGGGATCAAAGCGATCCAGGTCCTTGAACACCATCGGGTGCAGCGGCTGCATCACGAAGAGCGCATTCACGCCGCGCTGGTGCAGCAACGCCATCAAGGCGGTGAGTTCGCGCAGTTCAACGCGGCCCGTCAGCGGCTGCGGCTGATACGCGGTCTTGCCGCCTTCCGGAATACCGCGCAGGTACTTATTGAAGAAGTCATCGCGCACCGCGTAGCGGTTGCCTGTCATCTGATCCTGTTCCGCGCGTTGGGCCTCTTCCGCCAGCGCGTCCCAGTCCACCACGCGGGCGGCGGCGGCGGGGCCTTCGCGTTCGCGCTCCGGGGCCGGCGCGGCATGCGCGGGTGTCCACAGGTCGGCCAGGCGCTGCCGGAACACATAGGCCTGCTCGGCCATCATGGACCAGGCCACGCCCGCGTCGCCCTTGTCGCGCAGCCAGCGAGCCAGCTCGGCGCGGCCCTCGGGCTGCTTCACCAAGCGAGGCAGCAGCGGGTTGGCGTGTTCCTTGAACTCATCGGCGCCCAGCCCGCCGTCGCCGTCGAACCAGCCGGGCGACAGCATCACCACCACGCGCGAGGCGGGGGACAAGTCGTCGGCCAGCGCGGCCAGCACCAATTGCATGCCCAGGGACTGAAAGCCCGAATGGCCATAGGCCAGCACGGGCATCTGGAGTTCGTCGGCAAGATAGCGATAGGGGACGAAGCGCAGATCGTTGCTGGTCAGTTCGGACGAGCCCAGGATCACCAACCGGTCCCCCGTGCGCAGCGCCTGGCTCAGCCGCGACAGGTTGCGCGTCTGCTCATGCAGCGTGTTGCCCAGGTTGGGTAGGTAGATGCCGGGCGCCGCGGCGGGTACGGGTTCCGTCTTCAAGGCCAGCGCGTGCCAGGCGAGCCAGCACACGGCGGCGGCGGTCGACAAAGCCAGCGCGGCGGCCAGGGCATGCTGGCGTAACGGTCGTTTGAACATGAAAGCCAAGAGGGGGAGGGGAGATGCGCCAGCCGGCAATATTTTTGTTAGCGGATGTTATCCAGCGTCCGTGACCCCAACAAGCGCCGTAAACGGGGCCACGGCCCGATTCGCTTTTTTGCCACAGGGCCGCACGGGTCAAGCGGTCCGGCCGGCCGCCATTCTTCGGGGAAAGAATGCGATAGCATCGACACCGCGGCCATCTTCTGGATTTCCATGATTGACCGCGCCGCGCGCCATGCTTGGCCGTCGGTACTGCCCCTTTTCCTCTCTTACGCCTCCCGCCATGAACACCACGACCCGAATCGCCCGCCGCCATCCCGACGACCTGATCATCGGCCTGGTGTCCGTCTCTGACCGCGCGTCCAGCGGCGCCTACCAGGACCTGGGCCTGCCCGCCTTGCGCGAATGGCTGGGCTCGGCGCTGGTGTCGCCCTGGCAGGCGGTGGATCGCCTGATTCCCGACGAACCGGCACGCATTTCCGAAACCTTGATCGAGCTTGTCGACATCTGTGGTTGCGATCTGGTGCTGACCACTGGCGGCACGGACCCCGCCCGCCGCGACGTCACGCCCGAGGCCACCTTGGGGGTGGGCACGAAAGAGATGCCGGGTTTCGGCGAACAGATGCGCCAGATCAGCCTGCGCTTCGTGCCCACGGCGATCCTGTCGCGCCAGGTGGCGGTTATCCGCGAAACGCCTTCGCATGCGGCCCTGATCGTGAACCTGCCCGGCCAGCCGAAGTCCATCCGCGAGACCCTGGAAGGGCTGAAGGGCGATGACGGCGCGGTTATCGCGCCGGGAATTTTCGCCGCCATCCCCTATTGCATTGATCTGATCGGCGGGCCTTACGCAGAGACGCGCCCCGAGATCATCGATGCGTTCCGCCCCAAATCGGCCCGCCGCGCGCCCCAGTCCTGAGCCCTTGCCGCGTGTAGCGCTGCGTTATAGTTTTGGCCGCCCATCCACTTTTCTGCTTGAGAGTCCGTCCGTCATGAAGGTTCGCATTGCCCTGTCCCTTACCGTCCTGGCTGCCCTGTCGGCCTGCGCCAACGTCAAAGACGTGCGTGATCGCGACCCCGTGTTCTACGGCTCCACCCAGCGCACGGCCGAGGCCTACACGACCTGCGTGGCCAGCGCCTGGAAGAATATGGGCGTCAACTTTCAGCAGAAGGCAGTGCGCAATGGGTTTGAATTGATCCAGGAAGACAGCTTGGGCGTCGAAGCCGTGCTGACCACCACCACCTGGCAGGGCAAGACCGAAGCGCGGCTGTCCACGCGCATTGCCCGTCGCGACCAAAGCATCATCGAACCGGCGAACCTGTGCCTGTAAGCAACCTGTACCCGCGTCGCGCCGTTCTGGGGCTGGGGCTTGCGGCCGCAGCCCTGGCCATGGGCCTGCCCCGTCGCGCGGCCGCCCAGCAAGGCTTTATTTCGCGCAAGCTGAATGCCCCCGTGCCGGGTGGCGTGGCCGTCTTGTCGCTGGGCGATGCCGACATTGCACCCGAGGTCACCTTCCAGGACCGGCGCGTGATGGTCCTGCGCGAAGAAGGCAAGCAATGGATCGCTGTAGTGGGGATTCCGCTGAGCGTGAAGCCGGGCGAGCAGTACGCCGTGGTGCGCGACGCCAACGGCGAACGCAAGCTGCCGTTCAAGGTGGGCGCCAAGGACTACGTGGCGCAGCACATCACCCTGAAGAATCGGCGCCAGGTGGATCCCAATCCAGACGACATGAAGCGCATCGAACGCGAGCTGGCCGAACAGGTCGCGGCCTATCGGACGTATCGCGCCGGGGTCACGCCCAGCAATGTGCTGCTGGACCGCCCCGTGAACGGCGGGCGCCTGTCCAGCCCGTTCGGGCTGCGCCGGTTTTTCAACGGCCAGGAACGCAATCCGCATTCAGGGCTGGACTTCGCCGTGCCCTCGGGCACGCCGATCAAGGCGCCGGCGGCGGGCGTGGTGGTGCTGGTGGGGGATTATTTCTTCAACGGCAAGACCGTGTTCATCGACCATGGCCAAGGCTTCATCAGCATGTTCTGCCATATGTCAGCCGTAGACGTGAAGGTGGGCGACGAGGTGCCGCGAGGTGGGGTGGTGGGCAAGGTGGGCGCCACGGGGCGCGCGACGGGCCCGCATCTGCACTGGAACATCAGCCTGAACGATGCGCGGGTGGATCCCGCCATTTTCATCGGGGCCTTCAAGCCCTGATCCCACTGATTCAATGCCGGGCCGGCGTGCCCGGCGCGCGCATCAGGCCGTGGCCGTCTGCTGCGCGATCTTGTTCAGCACGTACTGGTGCATGCGCTCGGCATAATCCATCTGCTGGCGCACATGGTGCTGCGCGGCCTCTTGCTCGTCCAGGCAGTTGTCGTACTTGATCTTGGCTTCGGCGTAGGTCAGGCCGGTATTGCGCAGGCTGTTGATAAACGCCTCGCGCGATTGGTGCAGCAGGCGCAGGCCTTCCTCCCCTTTCGCGAATTTCCTTCGCGCCAGGGAAAGCTGGTCAGCAGCGGCTTGCAACTCTTCTTTGAAATCCATCTTGCTTCATGCGTTTCCCGTCAGACATTGCGCCTGATCGGGTTGCCATTTTTTCACGAACGGACGTTCCACGCATTACGGCATGTCGCGCCGTGGCCTTAAGGGCGGTGGGCCCTGAGGCAGGCGACGAAAAGCCAGGGGGAGCCGGCCAACAGGCCGGCCCTGAGGCCCTGGCTTAACGGCGGTATTGCTGGGGACGGTGGGGCGCGGGGGCGCGCTCGTCCTTGTGGCGGAAATTGATGCGGCCCTTGGTCAGGTCATAGGGCGACATTTCCAGGGTGACACGATCACCCGCCAGGATGCGGATGCGGTGCTTGCGGATACGGCCGGAGGCGTAAGCGCCGACTTCGATGCCGTTGTCCAGTTTGACGCGGTAGCGGCTATCGGGCAGCACTTCGTCAACAATGCCATCCAATTCG
>Ga0160437_1000486_pt1 | contig 20593 bp, 18 predicted proteins | sample HID1975I_E0MG_FD_108227 | JGI IMG/M metagenome (GOLD analysis project Ga0160437, IMG submission 108227) | Enriched soil microbial communities from UW Madison campus, WI, USA - HID1975I_E0 MG | ecosystem: Environmental > Terrestrial > Soil > Unclassified | place: USA: Madison, Wisconsin... | reverse complement strand
GTGCGCGGCATCGGCGAGCCGGTGGGCCTCAACGGCAAGACCAGCGGCATCATCCCCTTCGTGCGCGTGATGGATTCGCTGACCCTGGCGATTTCGCAGGGTTCGCTGCGCCGCGGTTCGGCCGCCTGCTACCTCGACGTCTCGCACCCCGAGATCGAGGAGTTCCTGGAGATCCGCAAGACCTCCGGCGACTTCAACCGCAAGGCGCTGAACCTGCACCACGGCGTGTTGCTGACCGACGAGTTCATGGAAGCCGTGCGCGATGGCACCGACTTCGCGCTGCGCAGCCCCAAGGACGGTTCGGTGCGCAGCACCGTCCACGCCCGCTCGCTGTTCCAGAAGCTGGTCGAAGTGCGTCTCGCCACCGGTGAGCCCTACCTGGTGTTCTCCGACACCGTGAACCGCATGATGCCCAAGCATCACCGCGATCTGGGCCTCAAGGTCTCGACCTCGAACCTCTGCTCGGAAATCACGCTGCCGACCGGCCGCGACCACCTGGGCAACGACCGTACGGCCGTGTGCTGCCTCTCCTCGCTCAACCTGGAAACCTGGGAAGAGTGGAAGGGCGAGAAGAGCTTCGTGGAAGACGTTCTGCGCTTCCTCGACAACGTGCTGCAGGACTACATCGACCGCGCGCCGGACGAGATGGCCCGCGCGCGCTACTCCGCCGCGCGTGAGCGTTCGGTGGGCATGGGCGTCATGGGGTATCACTCGTACCTCCAGAAGCGCGGCATCGCCTTCGAAAGCGCGATGGCCAAGGCGCTGAACATGCAGATGTTCCAGCACATCGCCGCCAAGGCGGACGAGGCCTCGCTGCTGCTCGCCAACGAGCGCGGTCCGTGCCCGGACGCGGCCGAAATGGGCGTGATGCAGCGCTTCAGCTGCAAGATGGCGATCGCGCCCACCGCGTCGATCTCGATCATCTGCGGCGGCACTTCGGCCTGCATCGAGCCGATCCCGGCCAACATCTACACGCACAAGACGCTCTCGGGCTCGTTCGTGGTGAAGAACCCGTACCTCCAGAAGCTGCTCGCTTCGAAGAGCAAGGATTCCAACAATGTGTGGAATTCGATCCTCGAACACGGCGGTTCGGTCCAGCACCTCGATTTCCTGACGCCGGACGAGAAGGGGGTCTACAAGACCAGCTTCGAGATCGACCAGCGCTGGCTGCTCGAATTCGCGGCCGACCGTACGCCCTATATCGACCAGGCCCAGTCGCTGAACCTGTTCATCCCGGCCGACGTCGACAAGTGGGACCTGATGATGCTGCACTTCCAGGCCTGGGAGAAGGGCATCAAGTCGCTCTATTACCTGCGCTCGAAGTCGCTGCAGCGCGCGGGCTTCGCCGGTGCGGGCGGCGGCGTCGAGGCGGACAATACGCCCGAGGCGCCCAAGTTCCAGATCGGCGAGACGACCGACTACGACGAATGCCTGGCTTGCCAGTAAGCGCAGATCGGGCTCGATAACGGCCTGACGACGCGCACGAAATTCGAGACGCCCCGGGCAGCCAGGCTGCCTGGGGCGTCTTGCTGTGCGCGCGGCATTCATTTCCGCGCGATTCCGCGCTAAGGGCCGCGTCATGCAAGATGGCTGTGCCCAAATGAACGATTCCGCCGAGGCGGTCGGCCGCGCGCCCGTGTGCGTTGCGGCGCTCTACCAGTTTACCCGCTTCGCGGATCACGCGGCGCTGCGCGAACCGTTGCTGCGCCTTTGCGAGGAGCAGGGCATCAAGGGCACGCTGCTCCTGGCGGCGGAAGGCATCAACGGCACGATCGCCGGTCCTCACGACGGCATCGCGTGCGTGCTCGACCATGTCCGGGCGCTGCCGGGCTGCGAAGGCGTGGACGTGAAGCTCTCGGGCGCGCAGGACATGCCGTTTCACCGCATGAAAGTGCGCCTCAAGCGCGAGATCGTGACGATGGGGCAGCCCGACATCGATCCGCTGGCCATCGTCGGCACGTATGTCGAGCCGCAGGATTGGAACGCACTGATCGCCGATCCGGACACGATCGTGATCGATACCCGCAACGACTATGAAGTCGCGGTGGGCACGTTCCAAGGCGCCATCGATCCCCAGACGGCGACCTTCCGCGATTTTCCCGAATGGTTCCGCGCCGAGCGCGAAAAGCTGATGGCGGCGACCGGCGCCGGGGGCAAACCTCCGAAAGTCGCGATGTTCTGTACGGGCGGCATCCGCTGCGAGAAGTCGACAGCTTTCCTCAAGCAGGAAGGGGTGGAGGACGTGTTCCACCTCAAGGGCGGTATCCTCAAGTATCTGGAGACCGTTCCCGAAGAGGAGAGCCTCTGGCAGGGCGAATGCTTCGTGTTCGATCAGCGCGTCACCATCGGCCACGGACTGGTCCAGGGCAGCCATGCGCTGTGCCATGCCTGCCGCCGCCCGGTGAACGCGGCGGACCAGGCCTCGCCGCTCTTCGAGGAAGGGGTCAGCTGCCCCGCCTGCCACCACGAGCGCAGCGACGAACAGCGCGCATCCTATCGCGAGCGCCACCGCCAGGAAGCGCTGGCGGCCGAGCGCGGGGCGCTTCACGTCGGCGCCATGCGCCAGGACCCGCGCGCAGACGCGGCGAGGGCGGGAGAGAGCGAAACGGAGCGGGACGCTGGCTGATCCGATCCTCTACAGCTTCCGCCGCTGCCCTTACGCGATGAGGGCGCGCCTGGCGCTGCTGGTGAGCGGCACCGCCTGCGAACTGCGCGAAGTGAAGCTGTCGGCAAAGCCCGCCGAAATGCTGGAGACCTCCCCCAAGGGAACGGTGCCGGTGATGGTGCTGCCCGGCGGCACGGTGATCGACCAGAGCCTGGACATCATGCGCTGGGCGCTGTCCCGGCACGATCCCGAAGACTGGCTCACCCGGGACGATACCGCGCTGATCGCGGCCAATGACGGCGGCTTCAAGCACGACCTCGACCGTTATAAATACCCTCACCGCCACGACAGCGACGCGCTCGCACACCGCGAAAGCGGGATGGCGTTCCTGCGCCAACTCGACGCCCGGCTGGCAGGAAGCCGCCATCTCTGCGGCCCGGCGCGCGGGATCGCCGATGCCGCCATCATGCCCTTCGTCCGCCAGTTCGCCGCCGTCGAGCCAGACTGGTTCGAAGCGCAGCCGCTGAAGCACCTTCAAGCCTGGCTGGCCGACCACCTGCACTCGCCCCTGTTCACGGCGGCGATGCTCCGCCTGCCACCGTGGCAAACAGGCGCCGATCCCATACGCTTCGCCAGCGCGGGCTGAAATTTCGGAAATATCAGGAGAGTGGTGCCGCTTACAGGATTCGAACCTGTGACCCCATCATTACGAATGATGTGCTCTACCAACTGAGCTAAAGCGGCTTGCCTTGGTCGGTTCGGGTTGAAAGCCGTACCGGGGCAGGGGGCGCCTTTACCGAGCGGCGCAAGATCGCGCAAGGGGCTTTGCGGCCAAAGGCGATGAACTTTTTCGAATTCTTTCCGGTCACAGGCCGTAGCGCAGCTTGATGGCTCGATATCGCTCCAGCAGCATGATGGCGCGGGCTGCGGGATCGGCTTTTGCCGTGGATTTCGGCAGGTGGTTCGCAAGCTCCGCGGCCTTTACCAGATGCGTGCGGAAGGTGGCGGGCTGCTGGCTCATCAGGTTGCGGTAAGTGAGGTTGCCGTCCGAAAACCCCTGGGTGTCGAGCCAGTTGTGGAGGCCGGGGTCCCGATGCGCGAGAATCAGGCGGACGACGCCGTCTTCGTCGACTTTCGTTCGCGCCGGGGTGTAGCTGACCGGGCGGTGGAGGAAGTCCATGGAGCCCATCAGCGCGCCGCCCATGCCGAACAGCCAGAAGCCTTCATGCCAGTCCATCTCGACGATCAGCGCCTCATCGGGTTCGAGGTGCCAGACCATGTGCGCGGCCATGCGTCCGCGCTTGGCGTCGCTTGCGTCGTTGGCGGCCTTGTCCGCCGGGAACATGTTGAGGCTGGCCGGATCGCAGACTCCGCGTGAGGTGAGCCAGGCGTGTTCGGGCCAGTCGCGCATCAGGCCGGTGACGAACTGGCCCGCCCAATCCATCGCCTCGGCCATCTGCGGGGGCGGGGGCAGGGGGCGGGGGGAGTCCATGCCGATCCGTTCGATGGATAGCGTGGTCGGCGTTTCGCCCCAGGCGTCGAAGGCTTCGCGGATGAACAGCTTGCGCGTGCCGGGCGTGGTGGGGAGCCAGTTCCGGTTTTGCTGCGGGCCGCCGATGGTCACTTCGAAGCGGCCATCGGTGTCGGTTTCGACCTGATGGCCGAACAGGTTCGCTTCGGGAATGTCGCCGAAAGGTTCGTGCAGGCTGGGCCAGTCGGTGCCGGGGATCTTGTCCGGGCGGGCGCCTTGCACCGTGACGTTGAGCCAGCGGGCGGTGCCGCGTTTGCCGCTGAGGCGGTAGACGTGATCGCCGGAAATCCATGCCTGCCGGTAGGTGAAGTCCGCCAGGTCGCCGCCCAGCTTCATCGTCGGCGTGGTGAACGGGTGGATCTGCGGGAACGCCGGATCGTGCGTTTCCAGCGCGAGGCCGAAGGCTTGGCCGAGGTTCTGGGTGAGGAAGCGGAAGGCATCGGCGCGTTGGAGCGGGTTCGCCGGGTTGGCGTCCTTGAACGCGGATAGGCCCGCCTGCTTCAACTGTTCGCAGAAGGTGTCCCACGCGGTCTTGAGGGCTGCGTCGTCGGTTCCGTCGCCATAGGCCATCGTGTCAGGCTCCCAGCTTGGTGAGGAGGTCGGAAAGGGTGTTTGCCGCGCGGGTGCAGGCTTTGGCGGGGCCCTCCGCCTCTATGCGCGGTCCGAACAGTTCGAGGTCGAACAGGCCGGTGTAGCCGAGGTCCAGCACGTCGCGCAGGATCGCTTCCAGCGGCACCGCGCCGTCTCCGGGCACGGCGCGGCAGGGCGTGGTGCGGTCGCCGGGGACATGGTCGCTGACTTGCACGAGGCCGGTGAGGGGCAGGGCTTTGGCCAGTTTCTCACGCAAGTCCGCCTCGAACCAGCAGGCATGGAGGTCGACGCAGAGGCCTATCTCGGCGAGCCGCGCGAGGCGCAGGGCGTCGGGCAGGGTGTGGGCGATGTGGATGCCCACCGTCAGCGGCGAGGCGTTCTCGACCAGTAGCGCCACGCCTTGCCGAGCGGCGTGTTCGCGACAGGGGGCAAGCAGGTCCGCGAAGCGCTCGGCCGCCTGTTCCCACAAGAGCGCACCGCGTCCGCCGGTGATGAGGTAGATCGATGGCGCGCTGAGTTCGGCGGCCATGTCGATCACTTTCATCAGTCCATTGGCAGCACCTTCGGTGTGGCGTTCTAGGTCGGGCTGGAGCGCGAAGGGGTGGTTGATGCAGCCGACCCGGATCGTGCCATGCTGCACGGCCTCACGCGCAGCACGAAGCTCGCTTGCCTGTAACAGCCGCGGCGAAACGAGCGTGGCATGCTGCACCCCGATTTCGCAGCAGAAGTCGAGGAAGGGGCCGGTCTCCCGGTCCATCATCGCCACTTGGTGCAGGCTGACGCGGGGGTGCATCAGCGCTGCTCGATCTCGACGCCGAAGCGGGCGCGGAAGGGGGCGAACTCTGCGTTCAGCGCGTCGATATCGTAGCCGGCATCGACCAGCACTTGCGTCGAGTAGTGGAACTTGCCGTGGCGATCGCCCTTGTTCTCGGCAAGGTAGCGCCGCATCGCATCTTCCGCTTCAGGGGTGAAGGGGCGGCCGGCGAAGGCGTAGTAGTCGCGGATGGTCCCGATCGGATCGGCCACGAAATCGCGATAGCGCACGTGATGGATGCGCGGATCGTTCGCCAGCGGATGGGCCATCGTATTGCCGATCGACCAGCGCACGCGCTCCAGATGGGCGCGGGCTTCCTTCACCAGATCGATCTTGCCGACCACGCCGTCCATGATGTCCGCCATCATCATCGTCGAACTGGCGGCGACCATCACCGGATCGCGGTGCAGCCAGACCAGCGAGGCATCGGGGTAGGTGTCGAAGAAGGCGTCCAGCCGCGTGGTGTGGAAGCCCTTCAGCACCCAGTGGCGCGGCGGGCGCCGGTATTGCAGCGCTTGCAGCATGGCCTTGTGGATGCGGTATTGCGCGGGCGGATCGGTGGGCAGGCCGAAGGAGAGGTTCTGCATCGGCACGCGCCACCAGGCGGTGGGGGTCATCACCCGGAAGTCGAAGGCCCAGGTGCGTTCGTCCTCCGGCAGGCCCTGGCCCAGCATGTCGTTGTAGGGGTGGCAGTGCAGCCAGCGCGGCATCTTGGCATTGATCTCGCGCCATTCGGCATCGGCCTGCGGGATACGCGGATCGGCGCCTTCTACCGTGCCCGGAGGGGGTGAGGGATGCATCACTTCCCAGAACCGCAGGGCCTGCGCGCCGGGATCGACCGCAAGCAGGGCGTGCATCAAGGTCGTGCCCGAACGGGGTTCTCCGCTGACGAACATGGGGCGGTCGATCACTTCCTCGGCCAGCGGGAAGCGCTTGCGGTCTTCGAAGAAGCGCAAACGGTCTGTCAGCAGCCAGAGCACGTTCTCCGCCGCCGCCGCACGGCCTGCCGCGTCCATGGCGATGCCGTTGATGTGGTCCACGGCGAGGGCGAGACGTTCGGGAAAGCCATCATCCGCCCAGTCGGACAGGGCGGTGCGCTGCTGCGCTTCCTGCAGCAATTGCTGCGCGTTGAGGTCGCTCATGTCAGCCCTCCACCAGACGCGCGATTTCGTCTTCGGTTTCGCGGACTTTGGCGGCGCTACTGGCGGAGAACTTCATGCCGCCCATCGCGCCATATTCCATCAGCTTGTAGACGCGCATCCCAGCGTCGGCGAAGCCCTTGATCTTCCGTGCCACTTCCTTGGGCGTGCCGGTGGGGAGCACGTCGCGGATCGCCTGCGGGTTCATCTCCTCGCAGAATTTCACCATTTTCTCACGGCTGAGGCGCACCGGATCGAAGTCCATGATGCCGCGCCAATCCGGGCCCATCGGGTGTTCGTAGCCGAATTGGGCAAGGTCTTTGGCGGTCATCATCAGGATGATCGACTTCACCATCGGGGCGCGCAGCATTTCGTCGATTTCGTCAGGCTCGCCGATCAGGCACATCTGGGTGATCGCGGGGGTGAAGTGGCTCATGTCGCGCCCCGCCGCGTCGCCCGCGTCGAGGATGACCTTGAGCTTCGCCGCATAGTCTTCCGGCGTCCACGATCCCGCCGGCCACCAGCCATCCGCCTCGCGTCCGGTGATCGCAAGCATGCGCGGACCCGCCGCGCCCAGCCAGATCGGCGGCGCTTTGCCGTCATAGAACTCGGTATCTATCCGCGCGTGGTGGAGGTGGAAGAACTGCCCCTCAAAATCGACCGGGCCGTCCGCGTGCCACAGCAGCTTGATGACCTTGATCGCCTCTTCCAGCCGCCCCACTGGTTTGTCGAAATCGAAGCCGTAAGGGACGGTGTTTTCCAGCTCGCCCGAACCGAGGCCGAGGATGAAGCGGCCTTTCGACAAGTGGCTGATCGTCAGCGCCGTCTGCGCCAGCAGCGAGGGGTGGCGGCGCACGGTATCGACCACGGTGGTCGCCAGCGGCGTATTCTTCGTCAGCACGGCGGTGGCAGCGGCGACGGCCAGCCCGTCGAGATGGCGGTGCGGACTGGGCGATGCCCTGGCGAGGTCGGTGAACTCCGGCGTCCAGATCGAATCGGGCCAGAAGCTGACCATGTGATCGGGCAGCCAGATCGAATGATAGCGGCCCGAATCGTAGTCCTGCGCCATGTCGATGCCGAGCGGCAGGGTGGTTCGCAGGAAGGCTGCGGGCTGCACTTTCATGATGTGATCCTCTCAGGCCGCGTCCGCCAATCGTTGGGGTGATGGTTCGGCGCCGCTCGTTGTCTCCATGGCCGCTTGTGGGTTAGCCCTCGGCTCAGGCCCATTCCCATTTGGGGATCACGGACATGCTGCAAGGAGAGGACGCGGCGCTGCTGGTGCCGCTGATCGAGGGACTGGTGGAAGACCCGCCCTGGCGGCGCTTCCTCGATGCCTTGCGGGCGCGCGTTGCAGCGGACTATGCCAGCCTCGTGTTCCGGCCTCTGCCGATGGGCACGCCCGAGGCGCGGGTGATCCACCTCTACTCCGGCCAGCCCTCTCCCCCGCCGATCTCGCGGCTCTATCGGGAGAGCCTCTATCTGCGCGACCCGATGCCTTATCACGCCATGCAGGAGGGGCGGACTCATGCGCTGCACGAATTGCTGCGTTTCGGAGACCCCAAGCACGACGCCTATCTTGACCAGCTGCTCGCACCTTCGGGCATGAACCATATGCGGATGATCCGCTTTGCCGAGGCGGGCGGCGTGAACGGCTGGATCACGATTACCCGGCGCGACGGGGAGTTCGCGGAGGGCGTCGACGGCCTGCTCGAAGACCTCGCCCCGCATCTGCGCGCCGCGCTTGGCAGCTTCGTGGCGCTGGAGCGCGAGCGCATGGGTGCCGAGATCGAGCGGGAGGCGGTGCGGCGGATGAACTTCGGTTGGGTGACGCTCGACGGGGAAGGGCGAGTGCTCGATGCCGATCCGCTGGGCACGCGGATGCTGGCGGGCTCGAACGGCCTGACGCAGACGCGCGATGGGCGGCTCAGCGCGCATGATGCCAGGCTGCGGCGGCAACTCTCCGAAGCGGTCGGCGAACTGGCGCGTGACCCGGACGCCCGGCCGCGTGCGCTGGTGCTCTGCCGGGAGCCTTGGCTCGACCTGCTGCTTGTGCCCTCCGGCCGGCGCATGGGCACGACGCGGGCGGCGCCGGCGGTGCTTTGCTATCTCCACGCCGATCACTGGTCTTCGGCCGACCGTTGCGGGCAGCTGGCGCAATTGTTCGACCTCACCGCCAGCGAGGCGCGGCTGGCCCTGGCTTTGAGCCGGGGGCTGTCGATCGCCGAGGCCGGGCCGGAAGTGGGGCTTACGGTGGAGTCGGCGCGGACCTACTCCAAGCGTATCTACGCGAAAACCGGAGCCCGGGGGCAGGCGGATCTGGTGCGGTTCATCCATCGCAGCGTGCTGGCGATTGCTTGAAGGAAGCAGAGGGAAGCCTTGGGGCAGGGTCCCCTGCTTCTTTCCTGTCCCTTCTCAACTTGGATACATTCACCAGACCTCGCAGCAGCGATTTGAACACTTGTTCAGCATTTTTCGTTGACTTCGCCCGGAGCCCTTGCCAGCAAATGGATACGAAGCGGCCGACAGGTGCCGCACGAACGAGTGGAGAAGGCATGTCGGGCCAGCTTGCAGGAAAGGTCGCGCTCGTTACCGGCGCGTCGTCAGGGATCGGGGAGGCCGCGGCGCTTTGCCTGGCCGAGGCGGGGGCGACGGTCGCCGTCTGTGCGCGCCGGGTGGAGCGGCTCTCCGGGCTGGTCGCCCAGATCGAGGCGGCGGGCGGCAAGGCGCTGGCGATCCCCGGTGACATGACCCTGGAAGACGACGCGCGCGGGGCGGTGGAGATGACCGTCGAAGCGTTCGGGCGGATCGACATTCTCATCAACTCGGCCGGAATCATGGAAGCGGGCGGGATCGAGAACTGCGATACCGCGATCTACCGCCGGGTGATCGACATCAACCTGATGGGCACCGTCTACACCAGCGCGGCCGCCGTGCCGCACATGCTGGCGCAGGGCGTGGGCGACATCATCACTATCTCCTCGCTCGCCGGGCGCAAGGGCGGGCCGATGACCAGCGCCTATTCAGCCAGCAAGCACGCGGTGAACATGATGACCGACGGCATGCGGCAGGAACTGGGCGGCAAGAACATCCGCGTCACCACGCTGATGCCCGGCGCGACCGAGACCGAAGTGGCGGATTCGATCTCGGACCCGCAGTGGCGCACCGCGATCAAGGCCCATGTCAGCAAGGAAGGCGCCGTGAAGCCGCGCGATATCGGCGAGGCTCTGGTCTTCATCCTGGCCATGCCGCGCCGGACGAACATCTCCGAGATCTCGATCCGCCCGACCATCGACACCAGCGCCTGAGGGAGAATGAACATGGCTGGAAGGCTTCAGGATAAAGTCTGCATCGTCACCGGCGCCGGTTCGGGCATGGGCAAGGCGATGGCCGAACTGTTCCACGCGGAGGGCGCGAAGCTGGTGCTCGCGGACATTTCGGGCAAGCAGGACGAAGTGGCGGCCGCGCTGGGCGGCGACACCGTGGGCGTGCAGTGCGACGTTTCCGACGAGGCGCAAGTGCAGGCGATGATCGCCGCGGCCGAGGACCGCTTCGGGCGGCTCGACGTGCTCTGCAACAATGCCGGATTCGGCGGGCCGATGGCGCCGCTGCACACCCAGTCGCTGGAGACCTGGGACCGGGTCCACGCCACCAACTTGCGCGGCGCGTTTCTGGGTATGAAGTACGGCATCACGTCCATGCTCAAGACGGGCGGCGGGGCGATCGTCAATACGACATCGGCCTCGGGCGTGGTCGGATGGAAGCATCATTCGGTCTACGGCGCGGCCAAGGCAGGCGTGAACCAGCTCACGAAAACAGCGGCGCTGGATTATTCGGACCAGGGCATCCGGATAAACGCCATAGCGCCGGGCACGATGTGGACCGGGCTGGTGCAGGCATCGCGCACCCATGCCGAGCCGCCGGCCGAGTTTCCGGTGCTCGCGGGCATTCCGATGGGGCGCTGGGGCCTGGCGAAGGACATCGCCCAGGCTGCGCTCTACCTCGCCAGCGACGAATCGGCTTACGTGACCGGCGTGGTCCTGCCGGTGGACGGCGGTTATTGCATCGGCTTTTCGGGCATGGGGGCAGAGCGCCCCGGCATCGCCAGCGCCAATCCGGGCTGAGTGCGAAAACGGGGCGCCCCAGAGGCGCGGCGCCGGCCACTCGATCCGCCAGACCTCGGCGAGGAGGTCACCCCCTTGCGATAACTTCCCCCCCGGGATTATCGCTCTGGGCGAATGTGGGCCGGCGCCGCGATCCGGTCGGGGCCGGATTGGAAACCGTACAAAGCCGGCGGCAGCCGCCATGGGCTGAATTCAGCCGATAGTGGTCAGGCTGCCGCCGAGTTATGAAATTTGCCTGCCGGTAGAGCCTTGCCGTGGGGTCGCATCACGGGTCGGCCGGTTCGCGGCAGTGTCCGGGCCAGATGCGTTGCCACTTCCGATTCGAACAAGATGGTTATGGCAGCTTCTCGCCAACCGCGCCGTGAGGCAGATCACGCTCCATTTTCGTCCCGGCCGTAACGCCAGCCGGCAACAGGATTGCCTGCCGATGGCAAGCCGCCTAGCAACGCGGCCATGACCGTTTCAGAGATCGCCCGGGTAGACCCTTTCCACGCCATGGCCATCGGCCGCCTCGCTTACGAACTGGCGGGCGAAGGGCGGGACGTGATCCACATGGAATATGGCCAGCCTTCCACCGGAGCGCCGGCGGCCGCCATCGCCGCCGCCCACCGCGTGCTGGACAGCGACCCCGGCGGCTATTGGGAAAGCACGGCTCTGCTGGAGCGCATCGCCCGGCACTACCGCGAGGCTTATGATGTCGGGATCGACCGCGAGCAGGTGATCCTGACTTGCGGCGCCTCGCCCGCATTCGTGCTGGCGCTTTCCAGTCTCTTCGTGCCCGGCGCGCGGGTCGCCCTGGCCCGGCCCGGCTATGTTGCCTACCGCAATACGCTGAAGACGCTTTACCTCGAACCGGTGGAGATGGCCTGCGGTCCGGCCGAGCGCTATCAGGTGACGGCCGCGGCGCTGGATGCGCTGGACCCCGCGCCGGACGGGCTGATCCTGGCCAGCCCGGCCAACCCCACGGGAACCGTGATCGCGCCCGAGGAACTCGCGGCCATTGCGGAGGTCTGCCGCCGTAAGAATATCCGCGTCGTCTCCGATGAAATCTACCATGGCCTGGCCTATGGCGCGCCGGCGCAGTCGACGCTGCAGCATCTGCCGGAAGCGGTGGTGGTGAACAGTTTCTCCAAGTATTACTCGATGGCGGGCTGGCGCCTTGGCTGGCTGGTGGTGCCGCCCGAAGTCGTCGCCCCGGCGCGCGCGCGGATGAACAACCTGTTCCTCACGCCCTCGGTCCTGGCCCAGCACGCGGGCCTGATCGCCATGGACGAGACCGCCGAACTGGAAGGCCATGTCGAGGGCTATGCCCGCAATCGCGAACTGCTGCTGGCCGCGCTGCCCAGCCTCGGCCTCGACCGGATCGCCCCGCCCGACGGCGCGTTCTACATCTACGCCGACATCGGCCATCTGACCGAGGACAGCCTGGCCTTCTGCCAGCAATTGCTGCGCGACACCGGAGTCGCCACGGCTCCGGGGATCGACTTCGACCCGGTCGATGGGCACCGCTTCATCCGCTTCAGCTTCGCGGTCTCGACCGCCCTGGTGCAAGAGGCAATCGCGCGCATGGTGCCGTGGTTCGCGAGCAGGGCAAAAGCGCGTTCGGCCTGAGGCCATTCAGGCGGGGCAATCGCCGATCCGCGACCCCGTCACCCGCCTGCGATACCGTTGCTTGAAATTCGAACCCTCGCCCAAGATCGAGACGGCCGTGTCCATCGTATCGGCGCCTACCTTGCCGTGTACGTCGTAGCTCAGGGAATACATGCCGGCCGCGCAAGTCTTGCCGCCGGTCACTTTGCCGCTTTTGATCTTCACGGTCGAACGCGTGCACAATCCGTCTTCCGCAAGGCCGGTGGCGGCGGCGAGAAGTCGCTCCAGCGCATCGTCATGCTCGCCCGGAGCAATGCAGACGGTGTAGGTCTTTCCAGGCCTTAGCTGAAATTCCCTTGTGGGCTTTTCGTTGAATGTCGCGGACTCCTTGATCTGCCACAAGCCCGGCGTGACTTGCGGCCGCCCGCCGATGACGACGATTTCCGCAGCCGGCGCTTCGCTGGGCACGGCGATCGGCGTCGATGGCGGCAGGCGCGGAACGGTCGCGGCGAGATCGGCCGGTTCGCTCTCGGCAGGATCCCAGCGCGGCGGCCGATAGGCGACCGAGGCGATCCGCTCGGCTAGGCAGGCCTTGGCCGGGACCGCGTCACGGAAGCCGTCCTTGATGCAGGCATTGAGCACGGTGCAGACGAAGCGATCGATGTCGGCATCGCCGCTGGAAATCATGACATCGCAGCGCTTCATGTGCGCGCCCCATAGCGCATAGTTCAGTTTTACGCGGCGTATCTTCCGGCCAATCACGACGATGTCTTCGCCCGAAGGAATCGCGGCGGCGGCAGGCTCGGGCGTCTGTGCGTGCGAATGGGCGAACAGTGCCGCACATGCGAGCCCCGCAGCGGCAAGACAGGCCAGAGCGCGGCGCACGTCGATCCTCCCTCCCTCCCCGCGAGGTCATGCCCCGCTTCGGCACTCGAATTCCTTGCGCGGCGTTAGTCCCGCCGGGCGAAGATCATCGCGGTGTCCGTACCGCCGTGGTCCTCGTAGCGAACCACCATTTTCTCGAACCCATTCTCGTGAAACAGACGCAGCACTGCATCCAGCGGATACTCGTTCATCTGCATGACCGGCGTATCGGCAGCCCGGCCGTCGATCAGGTTCATCACCGCTTGCCCACCGGGAACCGCATGGCGAATACGGTAGCGCAGTTCGCGCCACTTGCCGTGATTGCGTTTCGTGGAAAGCTGGATGAGGCACCCCCCGCCCGGTCGAACTCGGCCGAGCAACTGGCCGAGCAGGTTCATGCCGCGGTCCACGGGGATATGCTGAAGCACGATACAGCTGTTGACGAAATCGTACGTGCCCTCAACCCGTGAGAGCGCATCGTCGGAAAGGACGTAGTCGATCTGCCGCCCGGCGCTGTTGCGACGCGCTTCCTCCAGCATGGCGGGGGCGATATCGAGCCCCGTCACGGTTTCGAAGTGATCGGACAGCGGAATTGTCAGCCGTCCCACCCCGCACCCGAAATCCAGCGCGCGCTGGCGCGGCAGCGGGCCGAAATGCGCTTCGAACTGGGTGAGCCAATGCGCCACGAAGGCCTGGCCGCTTTCGAAGAAATTCTGCCGATGATCCTCGATGCGGTCGCTGCGAAAACGCGCATCGGTGAGAACTGCATAATAAGGGTCGCGTTCACCCCATAGACGCCAATTGTGATCGCTATCAGCCATCGTATCCCTTTAGTATCGCTGGTCTTCACTGCCAAACGGGAAGGCGTGATTTCAAAGTTTTAATGTGGAGATCCGGCGAGATCCGCCAGATCCGGAAGTCTTTTCGGGGCGCTGTCAGGCATCGCCCCTGCGAACGCGCTGCGATTGACCGGGGACGCGCCTCGGCGCTTCTCTTGCTGTGAAAAGAAGGGTGGAGGGGAACGATGGCCACATTCGTGCTGGTTCATGGCGGCGGCCATGGTGGGTGGTGTTACAAGCTGGTCGCCCAGCGGCTGCGGGCCATGGGGCATGAGGTGCATGCGCCTTCCTTGAGCGGCCTGGCGGATCGCGCGCATGTGCTCAGCCAGGCGATCGACCTGGATACGCACATCGATGACGTGGCCGGCTTGCTGGAGTTCGAGGATCTGACGCAGGCCATTCTCGTGGGGCACAGTTATGGCGGCATGGTCATTACCGGGGCAGCGGACCGCAAGCCGGAGCGGGTCGGGCACCGGGTCTATCTCGATGCCGCTTATCCGCGCGATGGCGAATCGCTTTACGAACATGCCCATGAGCAGATCCACATGGCCCGGCAGGGTCTGCACGACGTGGGCGGTGTGCCGATGGTCATGGCGCCGATGCCGGGCTTCGCGGCGTTCTTCGGGGTGACCGATCCCGAACTCGGCGCCTGGACCGATGCCAGGCTGACGGCGCAGCCCTGGAAGTGCTTCGAGCAGAAGATCGTCTTCCGCAACGAGGCGGCCATGCGGGCGATCCCGGAAAGCCACCTGATCTGCACATCGACCATTCCCGGCCGCGACATGAGGCTGCTCGATGCGCGCTCCCACGGGCGCGTTTGGGATATCGACACTGGGCATGACCTCATGCTGACCGAACCGAAATGGGTTGCAGAACGCCTTGATGCCATCGCCCAGGGCACCTGACTCGAATGCTCTTGGGCAGGCTTCCGAAAGCAAGCCCTTGAATCTGCTGGTCGCACGTGCAGAAGATTTAACCGCGATTAGCGTTTCAGGAATGGCCCCGCCCCTGTAGCAGGATGGCACGCGCCCTTGATCCGACCCGGCGCGCGGATTGACAGTCCGCGCCGGTTGGGGACTTTGGCGTACCAAGCAACAACACGGTGGCGAGTCCCTTGACCCAGCACGTATGCAGTACGGAAGTGTGGATCGCGCGCCTGCGCGACTTCCTGCACGATTGTGCGGGCAGTGCGCCCTCCGAGGAACACGACCGTATTCGCGAGGGTCTGTTGCTGTTCCTCCACGATCCTGCGCGAGGGGAGAAACGGCTTGGCGCGGGTCAGAAGCCTGGCCAGAAACCCGAGCCGAAGTCGGCGCACAAGCTGGACCCCGCCGCGATCGAGGCCATGTTGGCTTGCGGCGCCACCGAGAGTGCAGTCCTGGCGCTGATCGGTCCCAACGATACTTTCATGCTTTCGCGCGGGCTGAACGGAACCTGCCTCGCTACCCTGGTGATGGCGGATGGCTCCGAAGAGATGATCTGCGAGGCGGCGACGCTGTCGCTGGCGCTTCTGGCGGCCTATGTCTCCAAGCTGCTGACCGGAATGGAGCGCCGCGACACGGAAGCGGCGCCCGTGACGCTGCCTTCGGGGGTACGCCTCCACTAAGCCGGGCCAAGGGCCGATTTTTCGGGAACAGGCGGCGCAGATGTGCGAACGGGGCGGCGCTCCGCACGGTCGCACGTCGAGCGGAGGCGCCGCCAGTTCGGGTTCATTCGCGTTCCCGCGAGCGCGTCGGGCCGGGAGGGGAATACGGCCGGGTTTGCCGAAGCGCGCGGGGCCGGCGCTGTTGGAGTGGCGTGCCGGCGCGAGCGTTGTGACACGGGATCGCTTAAGCATTGCTAGGGCGGCCCTTAGGGTCATGTCCGTGTCCGCTGCCCGTCAGTTCACCAGCGAAGCCTCTATGGCGATGCGGATCGCGTCGGACGTGTGGTTGGCGCCCAGCTTGTTCAGCATGTTGGCGCGGTGGATTTCCACGGTGCGCGGGCTGATCGAGAGCCGTTCGCCGATCAGCCGGTTCGAAAGGCCGCTGGCGACGCCGCCCAGCACTTCGCGCTCCCGCCGGGTCAGGCGATCGATCCGGGCACGGGCCATGACTTCGCGCAGCTTGGCATTGCCGACATGCTCGGCGCGGTCGATCGCGCGCGCCAGCGTGGCGTTGAGTTCCTCCGCGGCGATGGGCCAGGCGATATAGTCGATCGCGCCGTCAAGCACGGCCTGGACGATGCGGTTGGCGTGGGGATGTTCGCTGAAGGCGATGATCGGGAACCACTCGCCATGACGGGCCATGTTGTCGATCAGGTCGTCGATCACGCCGGGCTCGTCGTGGATGAGGATGACCCCGGAGCGGGGCCAGGCGCTGGCGATCTCGGAAATATTCTCGAAGGGTTCGACATGTATCTGCCCGGTTGAGAGGGCATGACTGATGGCGGCGCGTCTTCGCAGATCGTTGTCGATCAGGATGAGATTGGAAATCCGCTCCATGCGTATTCTCCCTTTCCGGCTTGTGCCTAGGGGGATATCGCATGATCGCTTTCCTGCGCGCCGGACCTGCTCCAAAATCGACCTATGACCCGCCTCCCGGTATCGAGACGCGCGGGGCACGGCGGGTTTCGGCAACCGAAACGGCAACATTTCCCGCACCGCGAACCGTCAGCGCTGGGCGAGCAGGGCCTGTCCGATCTCGGCGAAGTCGGCGCGCAGTGCCGCAAGGCTGCGGGCATCGAAAGCGATGGCGCTGTCCAGCACGGTGCGGCGCGCGGCGTCGTAAAGCTGGTTGAGCGCAGCGGCCACCTCGCTCTCGCCCGAGACGCCAAGATGCAGGGCGGTGATCGCCGTAAGGGCGCGCGTCAGCGAGCGGCTCTTCAGCCCGTTGTCGCCGTTGCGGTCGGCATGGATGGCGGTGCCCAGCGCGGCCACGAGGTGTTCGTAGCACAAGTGGACCAGTTCCGCCGGCCCGGCCCCGCTGACGCGCGCGTCGAAGTCTACCCGGCGATAGGCTTCGACCGGGGAAAGCTGGCGCCGCATCTCAACTGCTCTTGTTCCACTGGGCGATCTGGTTCTGCAGCATCGTCAATGTCGATTTCGACACGCCGATCCGCGCTTCGGACACGGAGAATTGCGAGGAGAGGCGGGCGCGGAGCTTCTCCTGCTGTTCCGCCAGACTGCTCCGGTCATCGGAAATCTGCGCGAGCAACTTGGTATAGCGCGAGATCGAGCCGCCCAGAGAGCTGGTATCGGTGCTGGACGTCGCGGCGCGATAGATCTTGTCATAGCTGGCGTAGACGCCGTGGAGGCCGTTGGTGAACATGGCCGTCACGCCTTCGGGATCGGCGGTGATGGCCGTGTTCAGCCGATCGGTATCGAGCGCGAAAGTGCCGTCGCGCTGGGTCTTGAGGCCGATGTCGGCCAGGGTCTTCGCCGTGCCGGTGGCATTCGGCATGATGGTCGATCCGGCCAGGCCCGAAAGCGCGCGCTTCAGGGCGCGCGCGCCGCCGTCGTTGGCGAGATCGCCGCCGATCGCGGTGGCCGTATTTAGCGCGGACATCACCTCGTTCAGCGCGTCGGTGAAGTCCTGCATGGCGCCCGCGATCGAGGTGGCGGGATTGGCGAAGCTCACCGTGGTCGGCGCGCCGATATTGGTGGCGGCAAGCAGGAGCTTCACGCCCGGAATGGCGTCGCTGACGGTGTTGGATCTGGCCGTCATCGCCAGGCCGTCGACCTTGAAGGCGGCATCCTGCGCGGCAGCGAGAAGCTGGGCCTGGCCCGGAGCGGAGCCGGTGGCGGGGCTCCAGGCCAGCTTCGAGAGGCCGGGATTGGCGGGGTCTTCGCTCGCTTCCAGCATGAAGCCGTTGGCGGCGCCCTCCTGGCCCTTCAGCACGAGTTGCGCGCCGTCCACGGTCTGGGCGACATAGGCGCTGACGCCGGCGTTCGCGGCGTTGATGGCCTTGGCCACGTCGGCAAGCGAGGCGCCCGCCGCGATCGTCACATCGACCGCCGCATGGCTGCTATCCGCCGTGAACGCGCTGCCGGAGACGGTGCCGAAGCGCAAGGTGAGCGTGCCCGCGCCGACTTTGTCCGTGGCGGCCGGATAGGCCTTGCTCGCCAGTTGCTGGCCCCGGGCGAGTTGGGTGACTTCCAGCGAATAGGTGCCTTTGGGCGTCGAGGTGCCGGTGAGGCTGGCCGCGCCGACCGCGGCATTGGCAAGGCTGGGCGTGCGCGCCAGGTCTCCCGAGCGCACCAGCGTCCCTAACGAGGTATCGAGCGAAAGCAGCATGGACTTGATGTTGGAGGCCGTGGAAATCTGGGTGCCCAGCTTGTCCGAGCGGGCTGTCAGGCGGTCGTTCCGGCTGGCGAACTGGGCATTGGCCAGATTGTTGGCCAGGGCTGCCATGTCCACGCCGCTGCCGCCGCCAAGCGCGGTCACCAGCGAGGAACTGGTCAGCGACGAAGTCGCGGCGGTCGATGCGGTGGTGGTAGCCATGGGTCGGAGAACGGCAGGGGTGGGCATTCGTTAAGGGGCGGCTCGGGAGAATTTCTCAGCCCTGGCGGGGATCGGGGCGCCCTTCGGCATCGAAGCGGACGGTGACAGGCACGGAGACTTGCGGCGGGTGGCGATACTCCCCGCGCCGAAGGGCCAGCACGAAGGCGAGGATCGCGGCAATCGCCACATAGTGGTCTTCGCGGATCATCTGCCTTTCGCGCGTGGTGAAATAGACCGAGCGGGCGAGTGCGGGGTAGGAGAGCACCGGCAGGGAGAACTCCGGCGCCATCTGCCGCATCGCCTGCGCCCGATCGCCGCGGCCCTTGGCGATGACCAGCGGGGCAGGCGCCATGGCGGGGTCGTAGGCAAGGGCGACGGCGAAATGCGCCGGGTTGGTGATGATGAACTGCGCATCCTTCATCGCCGGGACCAGCCCGCCCATGGCGATCTTGCGCTGCCGCTCCTTTATGGCCGCCTTCTTTTCGGGCGAGCCTTCGCTTTCCTTCTGCTCGTCTCGCACGTCCTGGAGGGTCATCCGCAGGCGCATCATCCGGCGCACGAGCTGCACCGGCAGGTCGACGAGGGCGATCATGAACAGCCCGGCGGAGAGCCAGAAGAGAAGCTGGACCAGTGCGTCCCAGGCATAGGCCAGCTCTGCGAAAAGGTTGCCCCGCCCGAGCCGTGCGAAAGCCTCCAGCCGCCCTTCGGCCCAGGTCCAGGCGATCGTTCCGAGCAGAGCGACCTTGGCGATGCCTTTCGCCATCTCGATCAGGCCGGTCAGGCCGAACATGCGCTTGAGGCCGGACATCGGGTTGATCCGCGAGCCCTTCGGCGCCAGGTTGCCCCCGAGCCAGCGCCCTTCGCCGAACCCGAGCTGAGAGACCAGCGAGGCGAGGACGACCGCCAGGCCCAGCACCAGGATCGGCGGAAGCCCGGCCAGGAGCGCACCCATCAGCAGGCGGCCGGGGGTGAAGTCGTCCAGCGCGGACTTGTCCCAGGTGAAGCCGGCGCGCAGCACTTCCGCCAGCATGTTCAGCACCCAGGGACCCGCCAGCGACAGCCATGCCGCGCCGATCGCCACCGAGGCCGCCGTCGCCAGTTCACGCGAGCGGATCACGTCGCCGCGTTTTGCCGCCTCGCGCTTGCGCTTCTCGGAAGGCGCGAAGCTCTTTTCGCCTTCCTGTTCGCTCATGGCGCGCTGCCACCGCCGGATTGCAGGAGTTCGGCCGTCTGTTCGACGGCGTCGGCCGAAAGACGCACCACGAGGTCGGTCAGCACCGGGGCGCCCACCAGCAACGCGGCGATACCGCCAAGCACGCCTGCCGGAAGCCCCAGCGAGAACAAGTTGAGCGAAGGCGCCGAGCGGCCGAGCACGCCGGTGACGATCTGCACGACCAGCAGGATCAGGCAGGCGGGCAGCGCGATGGTCACGCCCGTGCCGAACATGCGGCCCGCGAACCCGGCAATCGCGGCGAGGCGCTCGGCCCCGAGCCAGGTGTGCCCCGGCGGGAAGGCACGGTAGCTGTCGACGATCAGTGCGAACCATTGCAGATGGGCGCCCAGCGCCAGGAAGACCAGCGAGAGCACCACCGCGAAATACTGCCCGAGTGCGGGAGACTGCGCGCCGGAATTGGGGTCTACCGCGGTGGCGACGTTCATGCCCATCGCGCCGCCGATCAGCTCTGCCGCCAGGATCGGCGCGGCGAAGGAAAGCTGGAGCACGAAGCCCAGCGCCAGGCCGACAAGCACTTCGCCGAGGACGCAAAGCACCCCGGCGGCGGAGAACAGCGCGGCCGGTGCGGCGACGTTCGTCCAGGCGCAGACCAGCACGGCCAGCGATCCCGCGCCGATCACGCGGACTTGCGGCGGTACGCCGGCGATGCCGAAGAGCGGGGCCGCGACCAGGGCCGCCCCGATGCGCGTCATCACGAAGACCAGCCGCCAGAATTCGGTCTCCAGCGGCCCGAACCCGAAGTCCAGCTGGATCACGGCGCGGCCTGCTCGGCCAGTCCGGTGCG
>Ga0160437_1000483_pt1 | contig 20738 bp, 20 predicted proteins | sample HID1975I_E0MG_FD_108227 | JGI IMG/M metagenome (GOLD analysis project Ga0160437, IMG submission 108227) | Enriched soil microbial communities from UW Madison campus, WI, USA - HID1975I_E0 MG | ecosystem: Environmental > Terrestrial > Soil > Unclassified | place: USA: Madison, Wisconsin... | reverse complement strand
TTATGGTTTGTCTATGACGGCCTTTGATCCGGATGCCGTCATCCGGAAACTGACCTCGCGCCTGAAGATGCGCCACCTGATGCTGCTGCTGCAAATCGAGCAGCACGGGTCGCTGACCCGGGTGGCCGAGCACATGGCCACCAGCCAGCCGGCCGTGACGAACGCGCTGGCCGAACTGGAAAGCATGTTCGACGTGCCGCTCTTTGACCGTTCGGTCCGGGGCATGACGCCCACTCCGCTGGGCGCCGTGGTGCTGGCCCGGGCCCGGGGGCTGGTCCATGACCTTGGCCACCTGGTGCAGGAAATGGAGGCCGTCGCGGCCGGCCATGCCGCCCACCTGCATATCGGCGTCATCCCCTTCGTGTCGGGCCAGATGCTGTCGGCCGCCATCAGCCGGACCTTGCCGCAAGGGCGGCGCATCACCGCCACCATCCACGAAGGCCAGGGGCCTGCCCTGCTGCGCCAACTGCGCGACCACACGCTGGATATCGTGGTGGGCTGGGCCACGCCGTCGGTGGACCTGAGCAATATCGATTTTGAAGTGCTCTACCACCAGCAACCTCGCTTGATCGCCAGCCGGCGCCTGGCGGCGCGGCTGGGGCGGTCGCGGCTGGAATGGAACCGGCTGGCGGACCTGGACTGGATCCTGGGCACGCCGGGCAGCCCCATCCGCGAGCAGGTGGCCGATATTTTCCTGCGCGCCGGACTGGCGCCGCCCCCGCCGTCGGTGCAAAGCGATTCGTCCAAGCTGATCGGCGAAATGATCGTCGCCAGCGACCGCGCGGTGTCGATCCTGCCCGCCGACATCGCCGACGAGCTGGTGCGGATTGCCGGCGCCGCCATCGTGCCCTATTCGTTTGACTGGACCTTGCCGCCGATCTCGCTGTTTACCCGCGCCGACGGCCTGCGGCGCAACGTGGACGCGCTCTTTGCGTCCGCCCTGCGCGAGGTGTATACCAAGGGAGCGCGGCCTGCGGCCTGAATCCCATTCTTTCCAGCCGAACCTTTCTCGCCAACCTTTCTCGCCAACCTTTCTCGCCAACCTTTTTCCGTCTGACCTTTCCGGCTCTCGCCCATGCCCTCTGGCCAATTCCTGATGCATCGCAGCGCGCTTGCCGGCGTGCAGGCCGTGGCCGCGCGCAGCCGCCATGCCTTTGCGCGGCACACGCATGACCAGTTCGGCATTGGCGTGATGCGCCAGGGCGCGCAGGTGTCGCACAGCGGACGCGGCCAGGTGCGCGCCGGCCCGGGCTATGTCATCACCGTCAACCCGGGCGAGGTCCATGACGGCGCGCCCATTGGCGACACGCCGCGCGCCTGGCAAATGCTGTACCTGGACCCCGACGTGGTGGCGCAAGCGGCAAGCGATCTGAATGAGGACGGCCGCGCCGGCGCCACCTACGAATTCGAACACCCCGCGCAATGCCAGCCCGCCTTGGCGCGCGACGTCTTGGCGCTGTACGCACACGCCCTCAGCGCCCCCGCCCCGCTGGCCTGCGACGCGCTATTGCTGCGCATCCTGGCGCAGGCGCGTGGCGACGGCACGGGGGTCCTGGCGCTAGAGGCCGGCCTGAGCGCGCCGGCCGGCCTACGCCACGCGCGCAGCCTGATCGACGACGACCCCGCCGCCGCGTTGTCGCTGTCGGACCTGGCCACCGCCAGCGGGCTTAGCCGATACCAGGTGCTGCGCGCCTTTGCCCGCGCCACGGGCCTGACGCCGCATGCGTATCAAATACAGCGACGCCTGCTGCTGGCGCGCCAGTTGATTCGGCGCGGCATGACACTGGCCGACACCGCCGCCGCCAGCGGCTTTGCCGACCAAAGCCACATGACACGCCTGTTCGTTCGCACCTACGGCGTGTCGCCTGCCCACTACGCGATCGCGGCCCGCGCGGCCTGAACCCGGATCTGAGCTTGGCCCCGCGCCTGGACCTGCTCCCAGACCTGGAGCTGGACCTGGACCCGAACCGAAGCCTGGATTCGCGCCCGGATCAGCGCCTGATCTAAAGCCGCGCCTGCACTCACGCGCTGCAATTTCGTTCAAGACCGGCCGCGCCCGCGCGCCCTACGCTGCATGCTTTCCACACTTGGCACGGCAATGGACACGAACAAACGAATGTGGGGTTATGGCTTTCTGGCAGCGGCCATGGCGCTGGTCGGCAGCACGGTCATCGCCAGCAAGATCATCGGGGCGGGCATGCCGCCCTTTACCGCCACCGCCCTGCGTTTCGCCATCGCGCTGCCCTGCTTCGCCGCGCTGATGGCGGCCACCGGAGCACGCTTGCCGCGCTTGCAAACACGTGACTGGCTGCTGCTGGCGGCGCAGGCCATTGCCGGCAGCGTGGGCTATACGACGCTGTTGATCGCCGGCTTGCAACGGGCCTCGGCCGTGGATGGCGGCATCATCTTGGGCACCTTGCCGCTGGTGTCCGCCGCCATCGCCGTGCTGGTGCTGGGCGAACGCCCGGGCAAGGCTACGTTGGGCGCCATCGCCACGGCGGCTTTCGGCGTCTGGCTCATGACGCGCGGCGAGGCAGGCGCGGATCACGCCACGTCGTGGACGGGCAATGCGCTGATTCTGGGCGCGGTCGTGTGCGAAGGGCTGTTCATCCTGCTCAACAAGCGCTTGCGCGTGCCCGTACCGCCGCTGGCATTGTCGACGGTGATGGCGGGGTTTGGACTGGCGTTTTCGGCGCTGGCCAGTGTGGCCGAGTCGCCTTGGACATTGAGCCTGTCGACCGACGCCGTGATGGCGGTGGGCTATTACGCGCTGGTGCCCACGGTGGGGGGATTTCTGCTCTGGTATGCGGGTGCCGCGCGCGTGCGCGGATCGGAAGCAGCGCTGTTCACCGCGCTGGCGCCGGTGTGCGCGGTGTTGCTGGCCGCCAGTGTGCTGGGTGAATCGGTCACGCTTGCCCAAGCAGCCGGCATGGGTTGCGTGTTGGGCGGCGTGTTGATGCAGGGCCTGGCCGGGCGTGCTGGCAGTCAAGCGCAACCCGCAGGCCACTAAGCGCTAGGCATTGGGCACTGGGCTCTGGGCTCTGGGCACCGAGCAGTGGACACCAACCACTAGCCCCGACTGAACGCCAGCGCAAACTCGTCGGAAAAAATGTCCGCCAGCGCATGGCGCAACACGGCGGCGCGCTCGGCGCCGTAGGCCGCTTCGAAACGGCGCTGCGCATCCTTCCACAGGCGTTTGGACTCGGCCAGCTTGGCGCGGCCAGCGTCGGTCAGCGCCACGCGGCGGCTGCGCCCATCGCGCTCGTCGCGCGACATTTCCACATAGCCGTCGCGTTCCAGCGGCTTCAGGTTGTGCGCCAGCGCCGAGCGGTCCAGCACCAGCGCGCGCGCCAGGTCGGTCATTGACGGCGAGCCCGCGCGGGCAATGTGGATCAGGATGGAATGCTGCGACACCTTCAAGCCGCAGGGCGCAAGCACCGTGTCATACAACTGCGACACGCGCCGTGTCGCCTTGCGCAAGGCGGCGCCATTGCAGACCAGCGGGTCCGTGATGGTGGCGGGGGCAGAGGGTTCAACGTCGGACATGGGGGCAGGAATAGAACAACGGCAAGGACAAGGGCAAAAGGCGAAGGCAAAAGCAGCAGCAGCAAACCGGATCAGGCAGGTCAATACCCTACTGCCGGGGCTGGCTCGCGTCCAGCGCATTCTTGACAGATATTGGCATATGCACGTAAATTTTATCGCACCCCATTCCGGCGCACGTCCATGTCAGCCAGCCCCCCTTCACCCTCCCCCACGGCAAGCGCCGCCAACCCGCGCCTGCAAGCCATGCTTGAAGCGCCCATTGCCCCCACGCTGGCCCGCCTGGCCTGGCCCAATGTATTGATGATGACGGCGCAGTCCGCCACCAGCCTGATCGAAACCTGGTTCCTGGCGCGGCTGGGCACCTCGGTGCTGGCCGGCGTGGCGCTGGTGGTGCCGGTGCTGTTCCTGATGGGCAATATGTCGCAAGGCGCGATGGGCGGCGGCATTTCAGCGGCCGTGGCGCGCGCGCTGGGTGGCGGGCGCCGGCAGGAAGCCGACCAACTGGTGCTGCACGCCGTCGTGCTCAACGCGATCTTGGGCATGCTGTTCTGTGTGCTGATGCTGGCCTTCGGACCGCAGTTGTATCGCGCGCTGGGCGCGCAAGGCGAAGCGCTGGACGCCGCGCTGACGTATTCCAACGTGATCTTCGGCGGCATCGTCCTGATGTGGTTGATGAACGCGTTTGCCAGCGTCATCCGGGGCACGGGCAACATGCTGGTGCCAGGCGCGGTGATCTGCGGCGGGGCCTTGCTGCTGGTTCCCTTGTCGCCCTGCCTGATCTTCGGTTGGGGCCCGTTTCCCGCGCTGGGCGTGGCGGGCGGCGGCTGGGCACTGGTCATCTACTACGGCGTGGGCGCGCTCATCCTGGGCCTTTACTGCGCCAGCGGCCGCAACCCCGCGCGGCTGGTCCTCAGCCGGCTGCACTGGACACTGATGCGCAGCATTCTCAGCGTGGGCGCATTGGCAACCCTGAACCCGCTGCTGACCAACGCGGTGGTGGCGCTGACGGCGGCCTTGGTCGGCGCCTATGCCGGCACGGCGGCGGTGGCCGGCTACGGCATTGCCGTGCGCCTGGAATATTTGCTGATGCCGATTGCCTTCGGGCTGGGCGCGCCCATGGTCGCCATGGTGGCCTCCAACATCGGCGCGGGGCGGCCCGAGCGCGCCATGCGTATCGCGTTGACCGGCGGCGCCATGGCTTTCGTGCTGGCCGAAACCATCGGGCTGACGGCAGCGTTTTTCCCCGAAGCCTGGCTGCGGTTGTTCGGCGCCGAAGACCACATGCTGCAAGCCGGCGCCGACTACCTGCGCACCGTCGGTCCCGTGTATGGGTTCTTTGCGCTGGGGTTTTCGATGTACTTCGCCTCGCAAGGCGCGGGGCGCTTGAAGTGGCCGTTGGTGGCCGGCGGCCTGCGCCTGGTGACGGCGGTGGGCGCGGGCGCCCTCGCGCTGCACCTGACCGGATCGCTGACGGTGTTCTTCCTGGTGGCTGCCGTGGCGATGTGCCTGTACGGCTTGATCATTCTGGCCGCGGTCGCTTCCGGCTCTTGGTTTGCGCCGGGCCATCTGCCAAAGACCCGCCCCTTGGCGCGTTCGTAAGCGGCGCATCGCGCAGCGCGTACGCCACCAGTTCGGCGGCATACGCCGGCAGCGCCTCGCGCACGCACAGCACCAGGTCGCGCGCGGCCCACGCATCGGCCAACGCCACGCGCTGCACGCCCGCCGCCCGGCCCAGGCGCACCGCCGCCACGCGCGGCACGATCGCAATGCCCACGCCCTGCCCCACCATCCGGCACACGGCATCGAAGCCGCGTAAACGCACGCGATACGACAACACCTTGCCGCTACGCCGCGCATGATGCGCAATATGGTCTTGCAAGGCGCTGCCTTCGACCAACCCAACAAAATCCTCGTCCGCCACCTCGCTCAGCGTGACGGACTGCCGCTGCGCCAGCGCATGGCCGCGCGGCACAATCACGGTCAGCGGATCATGGCGAAAGGTCTGGGTGTGCAGGCCGTGCAGGTCCGCCGAGTCCGCCAGCACCCCGATATCGCAGGTGCCCGCCCGCAAGGCATCGGCGATTTCCAGGCTGGCTTTTTCTTCCAGGTCTACCGATACACGGGGATGGTCGCGCAGAAAATCGCCCAGCACGGGCGGCAGGTATTCACTTAAGGCCGTGGTGTTGCACAGCACGCGCACATGCCCCTTCAGGCCGTGGCCAAAGTGGTCAAGCTCGCCGCGCATGCGGTCAATCTGCGCCAGCACGACGCGCGCGTGATGCGCCAGCGTCTGACCGGCCGGGGTGGGTTCCACGCCGCGAGGCGCGCGCAGCAACAGCGGCACGCCCAGGTCCCCCTCCATGCCCCGGATGCGTTCACTGGCCGAAGCCAGCGTCATATGGGTGCGCTTGGCGCCCGCGGTGATGGAGCCCGATTCCTGCACGTTGAGGAAAAGACGAAGGTCGGTCAGGTCGAATCGCATGCGGCCAGCGTAGCACGCAGACCTATGGCTCAGCCATAGGATGACTATGCAAGATCCCGATATCGATGGCGCTGCAATGCGGCGCAGAATTCGTCTGTTGACGACTTAAACCGCCTTAGAAAATGATGAATTCCTTGCCAAGCCCACATCCCGCCGGCAAGCACGCCTGCCCGGCTCGCCACCGCCCATTCGTCTCCAGCATCTGGCAAGGCCATAGCCATGCCCGACACACGGTGGCGACATGACGACAATGGATCTCTTGCCCGGAGGCACCCCGGCAATACTGGCCGCCGTCGTGGCCGTGTTCGTCCTGGCCGGTGTCGTCAAGGGCGTGGTGGGCTTGGGGCTACCCACTATTTCCATGGCGCTGCTGGCCTTGGTGATGGCGCCCGCGCAGGCCGCCGCCTTGCTGATCGTGCCGTCCTTGATCACCAACCTGTGGCAGGCGCGCCCCTGGCCCACCTTGGCGCCTACCCTGCGGCGCATCGGCACCATGCAGGTCGGCGTGTGCGTGGGAACGCTGGCCGGTGCGATGGGGTTGGGCGCGCCCAGCGGGCGTTGGGCCAGTGTTTGCCTGGGGCTGGCGCTTGTCGCCTATGCCGCCTGGGGCCTGTTCGGATCGCCGCCGAGCGTGCCGCGCCGGCACGAGCCCGTGCTCGGCGCGCTGGTGGGCACGATCACCGGCGTGATCACGGCGGCCACCGGCGTGTTCGTGATTCCCGCCGTGCCCTACCTGCAAGCGTTGAACCTGGGTAAGAACGGATTGATCCAGGCCATGGGCATTTCATTCACGGTGTCCACCGTGGCGCTGGCGGCGGGCCTGTGGCTCAACGGCGGCTACAGCCCGGGCGCCGCCAGCGCATCGCTGCTGATGCTGCTACCCGCGCTGGCCGGCATGGCGCTGGGGCAATGGCTGCGGGGAAAACTGTCTGCCCGCACATTCAAGCTGTGCTTCATGATCAGCCTGGCCTTGCTGGGCGCGTGGCAAGTGGCCCAAGGCTGGGCGGGCTAAGCCGCATTCGGCGCGCGGCCTGATCAGGTAAACCACGCGTGGCGCGCGGTTTGACGGCCTACCGCGCCCAATGCGCACCACTCGTCATGCCGCCAGGCGCCGCTCGTCCACGAAGCCGATGGACACCGACATGTCGCGCCAGCGCGCCAGTTCCTGCTGCACCGATTGGATCTTGCCGCGCGCCTGGTCAAACGCATCGCGCCCCAGGAACAGGTGCAGCGGCGCGTACTGCGCCTCGGCCGCCTGAATCAGCGCCTGCGCCGCCTTGGCCGCGTCGCCGCCGTCATGCGCCTGGACTGCGCGCGCGGCCCGTTCGGGAGAGCCGCCGCCATCACGCGGCGATACCGCCCGCATGGCGCCCGGATACACCAGCGACACGCGCACGCCCCACGGCGCGGCTTGCGCCGCCAACGCCTCGGTCATGCCGCACACCGCGAACTTGGCGGCGCTGTAGGCGCCCCACTCGGCATGCCTGCCATCAAAGCCCAGGATCGACGAGACATTGATGACATGCCCACTGCCCTGCGCCCGCATGCGCGGCAATACGGCGCGGATCATGTTGAGCGCACCGAAGACATTGATATCAAACGCGGCCCGCACATCGGCGTCGGACAGCTCAGCCAACGAGCCCGGGCACGCCGCCCGCGCGTTGTTCACCAACACGTCCACCCCGCCAAAGGCCGCCAGCGTGGCGGCCACCGCGCGGCGCACGCTGCGTTCATCAGCCACGTCCACCGTCAGCGGCAGAAACTGGCCTTCCAGCTTCGCGCCCACCGCGTCCAGCAATGCATCGCCATCCCGCGACGTCGCCGCCACCTTGTGTCCCAGGTCCAGCAGCATCCGCACCAATGCCAGGCCCAGGCCCGTCGATGCGCCCGTCACCAACCAGATTTTTTCGGATTTCATGCGATTCCCTTCCCTTGCTTGTCGTACTTGCGGCCTCCGGCAAGATGCCTGGCGGCCGGCTCGGGACAACGCTTTCCATGACGAGAACATCAACCCCAAGCCTGGAAGGGATATTAAGAATCAGGCGCGGGCGCGTACAGGCTCGTTCTTGCTGGAAACCTGCCTATTCCTACGTTGATGCGGCGCACCGGGGTAGGAGCGGCGCGGAAGTCGAGGTGGAGCTGACTTGGGGTGGACGTGGGTGGACGCGAACCTCAGCGCGAGAACCGCCGCCGCTGGCCGGTCTGCCGCACCGCCGCCACCAAACCCTGCACCGCGGATTCCTCCGAACGCAAATAGGCGTAGAAGCGCGCCGCCGGCAGATCAGGCATGCCGTCCTCGCGCGACAAGGCGCGCAGGCCCTCACGCAACTGACTGCGCGCCACCGGCGCCACGGCAAAGCCGGCCTGCGCCGCGGCCAGGCAGCCCGCCATGCTGCCGCTTTCAAACGCCGGCAGCCAAGGCTTGCCGGCCTGAGAGAGCGCTGCGATGGCCGCCGCGCGGTACACACACGGATCCGGAAACACCGCCAAGGGCACGGACGCATCGGGATCCCAGGGTTGATCCTCGCCCCAGGCCCATACCAAATCCTCTTCCCACAGCAGTTCGCCGTCGTCATGCACCCGCGCACATTGCTTGCCGAAGACCACGTCCAGCTTGCCGCGCGCCTGCTGGCGCAGCAGGTCGGCGGTGATGCCCACCTTCAGCTCGATCGACGCATCCGGGTGCGCCCGATGAAAGGCTTGCAGCACTTGCGCCAGCCAGGCGCCCGCAAAGTCCTCGGACGAACCGATCCGCAAGCGGCCTTTCAAACGCGCGCCACTCAAGCGGGCGCGCGCCTCGCGTTCCAGGTCGACGATGTTGCGGGCGTAGGCGTACAGCGTCTGGCCGGCGGGCGTCAGTTCGAAGCTGCGCGTGGTGCGCGCAAGCAGGGTGGCGCCGGCCAGCATTTCAAGCCGCTTGATGTGGCCGCTGACCGCCGACGGCGTCAGCGCCAGCGCATCGGCGGCCAGCGCAAAGCCGCCGCAGTCGACCACCTCGATAAAGGTGCGCAACAAGGTCAGGTCCAGCACCGCGCCTGCCGTGTCGTTGAGGGTGTCCATGGCCACTTTCTGTTAATTCACGAAGTGTTGATAATAGTCTTTCATTCATCATGAATCATGACAACTTGACCCGGTATCGTGACAGCGTCATCGCAACCCAAGGAGCCAACGACATGTCCGCCTACGCCCTGGTACCAACACCCTTGCTGGATATCGCCTACCTGGAATGGAACCCTGCCGGGTCTCGCACCGCCGTGCTGCTGCATGGCTGGCCAGACAGCCCGGAATGCTGGACCCCGGTCGCGGCGCGCATGGCCGCCGAAGGCTACCGCGTGCTGTGTCCCGCGCTGCGCGGCTTCGGCCCGACGCGCTTTCGGCACGCCGCCACGCCACGCAGCGGCGAGCTGGCCGCCCTGGGGCGCGATCTGCTGGACTTCATCGACGCGCTGGCCTTGGACCGCCCCACCCTGGTCGGCCACGACTGGGGCGCGCGCGCCGCCGCCAACGCCTGCGGCCTGCGGCCCGGCGTGGCAACGCAACTGATATTGCTGTCGGTAGGCTACGGCACCAACGACCCGAACCAGGTACTGCCTCTGACGCAGGCGCGCAACTATTGGTACCACTGGTACATGGCCACGCCCCGGGGCGCGGCCACCGTGCGCGACGACCGCCAGGCCTTCGCCCGGATGATGTGGGACACCTGGTCACCCGGCGCCTGGTACACGCCGGATGATTTCAACGAAGCGGCCCGCGCGTTCGACAACCCGGACTGGACCGACGTCGTGTTGCATTCCTACCGGCACCGCTGGGGGCACGCCGAGGGCGATCCGGCCTACGCGGCCGACACGGCCCGACTCACCCCCGCGCCCGTCTTGGAGGTGCCAACCCTGGTGCTGCACGGTGGCGCCGACGCCTGCAACCACCCCGCCACGTCCGAAGGCAAGGAGCGCTTTTTCAGCGGCGGTTACGAACGCCTTGTGCTGGACGGCGTGGGCCATTTCCCGCAGCGAGAAGCCCCACAGGCCGTGGCCGACGCCATCCTGCGGTTCGGCGCGACGGCGAACAATGCCCCCCTGCCGGGCAGCCCGCCACGGAATGGCGGATAATCCGTCTGTTTCCCGCCGCGCAACGCGGCGGATTTTTGTGGGTGCGTAACGCGCCCGACAGCATTCGGAGTCAACTATGCATCGCGGCATTCAGGCGATTGAACACTTCATGGAATCCATCGGCCTGACCTGGCGCCCCGGCTCGACCGAAAGCGCCGAGCTGCGCGTCAGCTACCGCATCGGCAACACCCGTCCGCTGGGCATCGACCGCACCCTGGTCGAATTCCATTGCGATGCCAAGCGCCCCAAGGTCTGGGTGCCCGAGTTCTCGCGCACCAGCTTTCATCAGTGGTTTGAAGTGCCGTTCCAGGAATTCGAGTTCACCCCCGGCGGCTCGATGCTGAAGATCAAAGCCCCCGCGCGCGGCAACGCGCCCCCGTACAGCGTGGGGATCAAGCCGCTGGCTTGATGGGACAAATCCACTGCCTGCGGCGTGCCGCAGGGCAAGCGGGCCAGATTTGACTCGATCGGGTCAAATCTGGCCCGTTTTTGTTGTGGCTTATCAAGGGCTTATAAAAATCGGGTCAGAACTGGCCCGATTTCTGGTGAAAAACCCCGGTTTTTAGGGGCGCGACGAAGAAATTTGCGTCTGTACTGGGTTTTATTTTTCACAAGCCATTGATTCAAAAAGGATAATTTTAAATCCCTTAACCTGGCACCGTTCTTGCATAAGAGGGCATGGCGGCCTTTTCGGCCTGCCATCCGGCTTTTTCCAGCCGCGACGACAAGAACGGAGCCCGTCATGCCCCCCCGCGCCTGCCCGAAAGCCCTGCAAGCCCCGCATCCCAGTTCCAAGTTGTTGGGCAAGGCGATATCACCCCCGGCCTGCGAAGCCGCCATTCCCCTGTACCCCTTGCGCTACGGGATTGCGGATTCGCCTTATCGCACCGATATCCATCAGACGCTGGCGACACCGGACTATCCCGCCCTGACAGGCGACAAGGCCTATGGCCTGCGCGTGCTGCGGCCGGGAACCTATGTGTACCTGTGCTATTTCCAGCACGGAAGGATGTGGAACCGCCACTACCAAGTCACGGAAGACATCCGCTTTGCGCCAATCTGGTGGGAAGAGGCGGACTACGCCCATTCGACGCCGGGTTCTCAGGCGCGGCCAGACACAACCGGCGCGGCGCCTTGCGTATGGGTGCCGCCCGCCGCGCGTGACAGCCTGGTCTATCTGCTGGTCAGCGACACGATCCTGACGCATGAAGCCCTGTGGGATGTGGAGACCAACGCGGATGGGCGGCGCGATGCGCTGGCCACTGTCGTCGCTCCACTCAACGGCCCGGAGCAGCCCCACGTATTCAACGCAGTGCTGTTGACGCTGGCCACGCCGGAACTGATGCGACCCACATTAGGCGGCGTTCCCACGTACTACCCGTGGAGCGAGATCACGCCCGCGAAACACTATCCGGATGTGAACGACATCGTCAGCCGCATGCATGCCGTTCTGCGTTTCCACGGAGATGTCGTGCCGCTGGCGGTCGTGCTGCACGACCCCGTGGGCATCGCCAGCGAACTCAACTATCTATGCGCCGCCCAGGTCAAGAAACGCGACGACTATCAGGCGCAAAGCAAGCACCGGCTGCACAGCGCCGGCCTGATCGACGCCTACTTCAAACAAGCCGAAGCCGCCAGCAGGACCCCGCCCGCCTTGACCGCGCTCGCCCGGCAACGAGCGCTGGTGAACCTGGCAGGCGCGCGGGATTTTGCTCCCGCGTATCAAGCCCGCGTCACCGCGCTTCAGGCCGACATCACCCGCGCCTGCGCGGACGTGGTCGCCTGGCTGCAAGGTGTGCACAAAGCGGGATTACTGGGGCAAGCGTTCGGACTCTTCGACCTGCGCTGCCCGCACAACGCCAGCAACTTTGAAGCGGTTGTCCTGCATTGCTTTGGCGCCGCGGTGCATTCAGACGATGGGCTGGCGGAACTGGCCAGGCACATCGAAGCCGCCCCCCACATCAGCCCCCTGTGGCGCGCGCTGGGCGCGGGCGACGAGCCGTTGATGGCGCGGCTGGCAGCACCAATGACCATCGGCAAAGGCGTGTACGACGCGGTGGACCGCGTGCTGGAAGAACGGCCCGGCACGCCGATCACCGATCTGCTGACACGGTTGCTGTGGCCGTACCTTGGAAGCGCTTCTGTCCAGGCTGCGGAAATTCAGGTTCGGCGATTGCGGCATATCGGGGAAATGCGCTTTGGCATAACGGTCGGACGCCGACTGGTGACCCCGCAACAGTATTTGGCGTATAGCGGGGAATTGCAGGGGTATGTGGCGATGGGGCGTGAGGTGCAAGTGCGATGGCCTGGGGCGTTTTTGCCGGCGGTAGGCACGGGCACGGCCACGCGCGTGCAGGCGGCGAGCGTTGAAATTTGGGAATGGGAGACGGTGGGGACGACGACGGTTGTTGATAAGACGAAGGCGATGGATCCGGAGGGGAATCCGCTGATCAGGAACTTGAAGCGGCTGAGTGCTGCGGCCGGGGTGGTGGCGACGGGTGTGGGGGGTGGGTTGGCGATTTGGGGGATGAGGAATGCGGTTGTAGGGTGGGAGAAAGAACGCAATATGGCTTCCATTACTTCGTTGTTTGGCGCTGGAGCAGCACTCCTCGCCGCATCGACCGAAACTGTCAGTCTCTCAATTTCGACTCTCGCCGCAAAGCGAGGAGACCTCGCCTATTCCAAGGCGGCAAAGGTCTTCGGCGTAAAGTGGGGCGCCACTGCCGCCGGGACGCTTTCCATCAGTTTGTTTGCAGTGGCAGATCTCTTTCGTGCGGCCCGCGCCAGCGACGACTCCAACCCGGAACAATCACGACTGTATCTCTACTCGGCGCTGTCCGGAGGCGTTTTGGCACTTGCCACCGGGGCGGGCGGCACTGCAACAGTCGCCACGATGTTAGGAGGCGGAAAAGCTGTCGCCGTTCTGGGGCTGACACCCGCGGGCTGGGCCGTCATCGCAATCTTGACCATAGGCGCCGTCGTCTACTTCACCCTGCAAGCCGATCAGGCCCAACACAACCCTCTGGAAATCTGGCTCAAGCACTCCGCCTGGGGCGTCGCCACGCCGCGCTACACGCTGGCGCAAGAACTGCATGCCTGGCACAGCCTGCACTTCAGCCCCCGCATCACCCCGCATTGGCAGTCCCTGCGCGGTGTTGCCGGCAACCTGCGTCTCAGCTGCATGCTGCCCGAGACGTCCGGGCAAGACGACTTTCAATCCAAACTAAAAGTCACCCTATACGGGATGCCCCTGGAAACCGTGGACACCTCCACCGCTTTCTGCACGCTCGGCGCTTGCGTGGATCTCAACAGGCAATACGTGATCGGCCCGTTGAACAATGGCCCAGGCCCGGAACGCGGATGGCGGATCAGCATGCACGAAGATGCCAAGGTCGAGCTGACATACCTCTATCGGCCGGATACCCAAAACTTGCCTTCAATCGGCCTGGAACAGCCAGGTGCGCCCGAACCGCTGGTGTTCACCTCATCGGGTTTCTTTTCTGACTCCATCGACCCCGCCAAGCTGGCTCCCGTCAAGGCGCCGACATGAGCCAGAACAACGACACCGTCAAGCGGCTTCCTCGTAGCCTTCTATTTGGGGCCAAGCGATTTGTTCGTCGACATCTTGCGTCTGAAGATGTGCCGAAAGGCGGTACGCCACTTTCCGAAATACTGGGAATACGTCGGGTCAATAATCAATGCTTAGAGCTGGAGCCATATGGCAACGTGATACGGAACGTCCACGCAAACAGCATTGGTGTCTTTTTCATCATGGGCACGGCCTCGTCAGCGTTCATCTGGTCCATTACGCCGTCGCCCATTGACATTGAAATCTGGCTAGTCCTGTTTATCGCGCCCTGGGCCATGGCGGCATTTGGTGGCTTCATGTATCTGTGCACACGCCGCCTCTTCGGGAAATTCCGCGGGGGCTACATCCGCATCCATCGTGGCACCCGCAAGCTTTACTTCGTCACGCCACGGGACGGACGTCTCATGACGCTCGAATGGGATCAGATTCAGGCCCTGGCCGGCTACATTCCAACGATCGGCGCAGCCGGATATAGCAGTCACTATCCCCTTTACCTGATCGCCATCGACTGGAATCAAACTCCGCCAAAAGAAATATGCGTTTCCTGCGGCAACCTCGGCTGGCGGGACGGCGGGGTTTCCGCGAAACAACTGTGGGATTGCCTGCAGATATTCATGCAACACGGATCCGACGCCTTGCCAGAGCCTCCGTCGGTCCCTCCCCGCCTATCACGCAAACAGACCTTTCTGCGTTGCTATCGCAATTGGGCTGAGAGGTTTGTCCACGACCTCTCCACGCCGAAAGGCAAACGATGGGCTCCACTGTGGATTCCCGCCAAGGTCCTCTGGCTGATCTGCATCGTGTTCCCCGACAGCTTCGCCGAGTTCATTGAATACAACGTGCCATACACGTCCTTCCCCAAAGAGATCGACGCGCTCTGCGGCTTCAAGGAAAAACGCGCTCCCATCATGCGGCTGAATGGTGAACGCATTGACTCGTGATCACAACGACATCGTCCAACGACTTCCTCGATCGCTTCTGATCGGCGCAAAACGACTTCCTCAAGGCCCAATTCGCCGGCCAAAGAGCATCGACGTCGAAGGCGAAGGCATGTTCGCAATACGCCGAATCAACGAACAAGCCATTGAATTGGAACCTTTCGGCAATCTGATGCGCAATGTGTTTGCCAGTGGCATTGGTGTGAGCTTGGTCATGGGCACTGGGATCTCGATAGTCATCTCGATCTTCGACCCGTCTCCGCTCACCCCCTTAATGGTGCTCTTCCACCTTCTGAGTCCTTGGGTAGCGGCGGCGTTCGGTTGCTTTCCTTACTTTCTCACTCGCCACTACTCAGGAAAATTCCGTGGCGGCTTCATCCGCATTCATCGCGGCACACGCAGGCTCTATGTGGTCACTCCTCGCGACCAGCAATTGCGGATACTTGAATGGGACCAAATTCAAGCCATGGCCGGCTACGTTCCCACGGTCGGGGCAGCCGGGTATAGTAGCCAATATCCCCTTTATCTAATCGCCGTTGACTGGAATCAAACACCTCCCGCGGAAGTCTGCGTGTCCTGCGGCAACCTCGGCTGGCGAGACGGTGGAAGCTCCGCCAAGGAGCTATGGGACTGCCTCCGGATATTCATGGAACACGGCGCCGACGCGTTGCCGCAACCGCCCCCCATCCCTCCCCGCCTATCACGCAAAGAAACCTTCCTGCGCTTCTACCGCGACTGGGCTGACAAATACCGCCGTGACCTCGCCACCCCAAAGGGAAAGCGATGGGCGCTCTTGGTAATCCCCGCCAAGATTCTGGCACTGATCTGCATCGTGTTCCCCGACAGCCTCGCCGAGTTCATTGAATACAACGTGCCCTATACGTCCTTCCCTAAAGAGATCGACGCGCTTTGCGGCTTCAAGGAACAGCGTGTTCCCATCATGCGGCTGAATGGTGAACGCATTGACTCGTGATCAAACTCGAACGGTAGACGCTTTTTTCAGCGCTCTGCGGCTTCGCGGATCCGCCTGTTCCCGTCACACCCGCTTGTACATGATCGTCGTCGCATCCACCTTGCCCGGGTCATGCGGGTCGCGGCTGAAGCCGGGGATTTGTCCCACCGCGATATAGCCGGCCGACGTATACAAGGGTTCGGCGCTGTCGCCCGTGCGGGTATCCAGGGTGATCAGGCTGCGGCCCAGCTTCACGGCCTGCGTTTCGGCTTCGTTAAGCAGGCGGCGTGCGATGCCACGGCGGCGGAAGTCGGGGTGGACCAGCAGCTTGCGGATCTCGGCCCGATGCGGTTGATTGGGTGGCGTATCGGAGTCCAGTTGCACTGAGCCGGCCAGTCGGCCGCCCTCGCGCGCGACCCACAACGACAGACCACCTTGCGCAACCGCAGGCAGTACTTTTGCCCGCCAGAAGGCATTGGCATCGTCGGTCGAAAACGGCAGGACGAAGCTGACGCTGGCCCCGTCCTGCACACAGGCGTGCAGCAGGCCGCCCAGGTCGGCCAGGCAGGCTTCTGCGGCCTCGGCCGTCAGCAGGGTCAGTTCAAGGCGGTTGTTGTCTTGGGGCATGGTGGGCTCAGACGATGAACAGCAAATAGCGGGCGCCGCGTTGCGGCGGGGTGACGAACAGGCTGGCGCCGAACAGTTGGTAGCGTAGGCAATCGCCGGGCGCCAGGGTGTGCGACTGCCCATCCACGGTGATGCTCAATTCGCCTTCCAGCATCAGCAGGTGATGTTCCAGGCCGGGCCGGGGCGATTGTTCGTAGGCGATGCGAGCGCCGGGCGCCAGTTCGCAAGCCAGGACTTCGCCGGCCAGTTGCTGCGCGGGCGGCGACACCGAACGGCGGCGAAACCCCGCGCTGTCGTCGACCCACACGGCTTGGGCGTGTTCGGGCACCAGCGGCGCGAACTCGTCTTCCACCATCATCATCAGGCGCGACATGGTCAGGCCGTGCGCGGCGCACAGCTTGCCGAGCACGGCAGCAGTGGGGCTGACGTCGGCGTTTTCGAGGCGTGACAAGGTGGCGCGGCTGACGCCGGCCAAGCCGGCAAGCTCGTCCAGGGACCAGCCGCGCTCTAGCCGCAGCGCCTTCAGCCGCTGGGCGATGCGGCGGTCCAGATCAGTATCGACAGGCACGTTTTCCATATATGGGAATTTATCTCACATACGAAAACCCAGCAAGATCGGATCTTAAATAAAACTTCGGCACAATACGGCATGCCTTTGGCCAGAATCCTACTCATGTCCCTCCTTTGCCTATCGTTTTTGGGCGGCTGCGCCCTGCCACCGTTGGACAAACGCAGCGAATCGCAGGCCTTGACGCCTGCCGAGTCGCTCGCCACGCCGCTGGGTCGCGGCATTGCGCCGCTGGCCGACGCCCACCCCGGAAAATCCGGCATCCACCCCTTGAGCGATGCCCATGACGCCTTTGCCGCCCGCATGATGCTGGCGCGCGCGGCCGAGCGCAGCCTGGATGTGCAGTACTACATCTGGCACAACGACATGACCGGCACCATGCTGCTGGAGGCGCTGCACGAAGCCGCTGACCGGGGCGTGCGCGTGCGCCTGCTGCTGGACGACAACGGCACCGCTGGTCTGGACAAGGTGCTGGCCGCGCTGGATACGCACCCCAATATTGAAGTGCGGCTGTACAACCCTTTCGTGCTGCGCTGGCCGAAGCCCTTGGGCTACCTCACGGATTTCAGCCGACTGAATCGACGCATGCACAACAAGTCATTCACGGCCGATAACCAGGCCACCATCATCGGTGGCCGCAACATCGGCGATGAATACTTTGGGGCGGGCAGCGGCGTGTTGTTCGCCGACCTGGACGTGTTGGCCATCGGTGCGGCGGTCAATGATGTGTCGCGGGACTTCGACCGCTATTGGGCCAGCGATTCCGCCTACCCGGTGGACCGCTTGCTGAAACCGGCCCTGCCCGGCGAACTGGAAGCGCTGGAGGAACAGGCAAGCAAGGTCGAACGGTCGCCCAAGGCCGCCACGTATGCCCAGGCGCTGAAGCAGTTGCCGTTCATCCGGCAACTATTGCAAGGCGAGCTGGAGCTGGAATGGGCAGATACCCGCATGGTCAGCGACGACCCGCGCAAGACCCTGGGCACCGCGCCGCGCGAGGCCATGTTGCCGCACCAGCTTTACGACATCATCGGCACGCCCACCCAAGACATGGAACTGGTGTCGCCGTATTTTGTGCCGACGGCCGACGGCACCCAGTCCTTTGCAAGGCTGGCGCGAAACGGTGTAAAGGTGCGGGTGCTGACCAATGCCTTGGAGGCCACCGACGTGGCGGTGGTGCACTCCGGCTACGCCAAGCGCCGCAAGGACCTGCTGGTCAGTGGCGTCGAACTGTATGAAATGAAGCGCAAAGCGGGTGGGGCCGAGCGCAACAAGAGCATGGGGCCGTTTGGGAGTTCGGGCTCGAGCCTGCACGCCAAGACCTTCGCGGTGGACGGCCAGCGCATCTTTGTCGGATCGTTCAACTTTGATCCGCGATCGGCCACGCTGAACACCGAACTGGGCTTTGTGATCGACAGCCCCACAATGGCGGGCCGCATTGCCGAGGCCTTTAAAGAAGAAGTGCCCAAGGTGGCGTATCGGGTATGCCTGGACGAGCAAGGCAGCTTGTACTGGCTGGAACAGCGCGACGGCAAGACGCTGCGGCACAACACCGAGCCAGGCACGTCAGCGTGGAAACGGTTCTCGGTGTGGTTCGTGTCGCTGTTGCCGCTGGAATCCATGCTGTGACGCCATCGCAACAAGCGGAGTTCACGGCGACGGTGGCGGACGTAGACTGATCTTTTTCAGGCTCTGCGTTTCAGCCGCTGCCTTTCAGCACAACAGCCGCCTTGAACTTCCCATCATGACCGCCCCGCCCCGCCCTCTTTTGCCCGACCTGGACTGGACCGCCGTCACGCAGTCCCTGGACGCGCACGGCAATGCGATCTTGCCCGGCCTGTTGACCCCCGCGCAATGCACCGGGCTGGCCGACGCCTATTCCGAAACGGACCGCTACCGCAGCCGCATCGTCATGGCGCGACATGGCTTCGGGCGCGGCGAATATCAGTACTTCGCCTACCCGCTGCCAGCCTTGCTGCAAGACCTGCGCACGGCGCTGTACCCCCGTCTGGCGCCCATCGCCAACCGGTGGAACCGGCAGATGGGCATCGCCGTGCAATACCCCGATGATCACGCCGCCTTCCTGCAACGTTGCCACGACGCCGGGCAACGGCGGCCCACGCCCTTGATCCTGCAATACGGCCCCGGCGACTACAACTGCCTGCATCAAGACCTGTACGGTGAACACGTGTTTCCCCTGCAAGTGGCGGTGCTGCTGTCGCGCCCGGGCGTGGATTTCACGGGCGGCGAATTCGTCATGCTGGAAACCAGCAGCCGCGAGCAGCGCGCCGAGGTGTTGCCGCTGCAACAAGGCGACGCGCTGATCTTCACCGTGAACCAGCGGCCCGTGCCGGGTACGCGCAGTTGGCGCAAGGTGGCAATGCGGCACGGGGTAAGCGCCCTGAAGAGCGGCCGGCGTCATACGCTGGGCCTGATCTTTCACGACGCGCAGTAGCCACAAAGCCATGACGCTGGATCTATTCAACGACGAAGACACCGCCCAGCACGGCCGCGAGCAGATCGGCCCGCAATCTTTCGTGCTGCGCGGTTTTGCGCTGCCCTACGCGGACGCGCTGCTGCAAGGGGTGGACGCAGTCGCCGCGCAATCGCCGTTTCGCCACATGCACACGCCGGGCGGCTACACCATGTCGGTCGCGCTGACCAATTGCGGAACGCTGGGTTGGACGTCGGACGCGCACGGCTACCGCTACACGCGCATCGACCCGCTGTCCGGCCTGCCCTGGCCCGATCTGCCCGACGCCTTTCTGCGGCTGGCCCAGGCCGCCGCGGCCGATGCGGGTTTTCCAGGTTTTACCCCCGATGCCTGCCTGGTGAACCGCTACGAACCCAGCTCGCGCCTGTCGCTGCACCAGGACAAGAACGAACGCGATTACGACGCGCCCATCGTGTCGGTGTCCCTGGGCATGCCCGCCCTGTTCCTGTTCGGCGGCCACGCGCGCACGGATAAGGCCGCGCGGGTGCCGCTGTTGCATGGCGACGTCGTCGTCTGGGGCGGGGCGGACCGGTTGCGCTATCACGGCGTGCTGCCGATGAAGGACGCGCCCCACCCCCGGCTGGGCAGCCAACGGGTCAATTTCACCCTGCGCAAGGCGGGTTGACCCCTAAGGCCACGCGTCCCAGGGCCCCGCCCGCAAGGCCAATTGAGGGAAAAGCGACGCGGCCGGGTTAGCATAGCCGCACGCTTAACCTCAAAGAGAGTCCTGACATGCATTCGCTGGGCCGTCTCGTCCTTCTCGTGAACGACTACGACACCGCCATTTCCTTCTATCAAGACAAGCTGGGCATGGAGGTGTTCGCAGATATGCCCGTGGGCCAGCAGCGCTACGTGCACCTGCGCCTGCCGTCCCAGCCCGCCGTGGGCGTCTGGCTGTTGCAAGCCCTGACCCAGGCGCAGCGCGACCGCGTCGGCGACCAGACCGGCGGCCAGCCGGTGGGCGTGTTCTACACCGACGACGTCATGCGCGACCACAGCAACTTCACCGCGCGCGGGGTGCGCTTCACCAAGGAGCCCATCCATGACGACACCACCATTTATGCCCACTTCATTGACCTGTACGGCAATGAATTCATACTGGTGCAAATGAAGCGCCCATAGCGCTCCTGGCGCCAAGCAAGACCGCCATGACCCGGGCCAACCCGAAACAGGACTGGATTCTCCGCGAGGCCTCCTCCGGCCACGTAGAGCGCATCGAAGCCTATTTCGGTGGTCATGGCTACGACATGCACCGCCACGACACCTACGCCATCGGGCGCACCTTGTCGGGCGTGCAAAGCTTTCATTACCGCCGGGACGTCCGGCACAGCCTGCCCGGCTACGGCATGCCCCCGGACCGGTGGCGGCGCATGCTGAACGGCTAGCCCGCGCCAGCCTGCAAAACCTGCAAAACCTGCAAGAACGTACAAGACGCGATG
>Ga0160437_1000480_pt1 | contig 20862 bp, 22 predicted proteins | sample HID1975I_E0MG_FD_108227 | JGI IMG/M metagenome (GOLD analysis project Ga0160437, IMG submission 108227) | Enriched soil microbial communities from UW Madison campus, WI, USA - HID1975I_E0 MG | ecosystem: Environmental > Terrestrial > Soil > Unclassified | place: USA: Madison, Wisconsin... | reverse complement strand
CTGGTTGCCGGACGAGGCCGAAGTCGCTATCGCCGCCATGCGCCCGCATGACCCGTTCTGGATTGAAGAGCCGTTGTGGCCGCCGGAGGACGACCGCGCGCTGGCCCGCTTGAAGCGCGCCTGCGGCGTGCCGCTGGCCGTGGGCGAGAACGCCAGCAGCGTCACCGACCTGGAGCGGGTGGTGGACAACGAAGCCGCGCAGTATGTGCAACCCAGCGTCATCAAACTGGGCCTGACCGGCGCGTGGCGCATCGCGCAGAAGTGTGCGGGCACGAACGTCGTCTGCGCGCCGCAGGTGGCATTTTTTGGTCCGGGCTATCTGGCCAGCCTGCACCTGATCGCGGCGCAGCAGGCCGAGGTGTCGCTGGAACGCCTTTACGTGGAACTTGCACACGTGCCCTATGGGCGCAGCGTGCCCATTGCCAACGGTTGGGTGACCGTGCCGGACGGGCCCGGGCTGGGCGCGGACCCGGAAGCGGAACTTGCCGAAGGCCGCTACAGCGCCTGACACGACGACAACGCGAGCCCAAAGAGGCCGCATCAAACATAAACCTGGAGACAACACCATGCACGCATCGCGCAGAGCATTCTTGATCAACGGCACGGCCATGGCAGTGGGCGCGGCCGCGTTGCCCTGGAGCTTCGCGGCACGCGCCGCGCAGTATCCGGACAAGGCGGTGCGCTTATACATACCCTATCCGCCGGGCGCGGCGACCGACACGCTGGGCCGCATGGCGGGGCAGGTCTACGCCGAAGCGCTGGGCCAGCCCTTCGTGGTTGAGAACCGGGGCGGGGGCGGCACCACGATCGGCACGCGCGCCTTGGCGGTGTCGGCACCGGACGGCTACACCATCGGCATGGTCGACTCCACCTTCACGATCAACCCCGCGCTGCTGGGCGATCTCCAGCCTTACGACGCGATCAAGGACTTTGCACCGATCTCGTTGATGGCCACCGCGCCGTTCGTCATGGTGGTGCATCCGTCCGTCAAGGCCACCGATGTTGCCTCGTTTGTGGCGCTGGCCAAGGCGCAGCCGGGCACGCTGTCGTTCGGGTCGGCCGGGGTGGGCAGCGGTCCGCATCTGGCGGGTGAGCAACTGCGCCAGCAGGCGGGCGTGGACGTGCTGCATGTGCCGTACCGGGGCGGCGGCACCGTCATCACCGACCTGTTGGGCGGCCAGGTGCAGTTTGCCTTCGCCACGGTTCCCACGCTGCTGGAGCACATCAAGGCGGGGCGCCTGAAGGCCTTGGCGGTCACCAGCCCGAAGCGCGTCAGCCAGTTGCCGGACGTTCCTACCTTTGCAGAGGCCGGCTTGCCGGGCGTGGATATCTCACCCTTGTTCGGCCTGGTGGCCCCGGCCGGCGTGCCGGAACCGATCATCAATCGCCTATCGACAACGCTGGCTGAATCCGTGCGCAACGGCGCGTTGCGCGACAAGCTGGCGGGCTTGGGCTTTCAGCCGGTGGGCAGCACACCGGCTGAATTCGCGCAGCGGATAAAGGACGATGTGGCGAAGTGGACGGGCGTGATCCAGCGCGGGGGGATCAAGGCGGAGTAGGGCTTGCCGATGGCGCTCGCGCGCATGCTCGGTGGAGCGCAAGGTGGCGTAAGAGGGCCACGCGAATTGGGTCAGCGCGCACGCCGGTTCGGCTCATACCCAGTGCTCAGGTCATTCAGGCGTGATTCCTGCCGCCTTGATGACGCTGCCCCATTTCTGAATCTCGGCGGTCTGAAACTGGTTCAGCTCGGCCGAGGTTGTTGTCCACGCCTGGGTTGCTGAGTTTCGAAAGAACGCCCGCGCGCCGTCGCTGTCCACGGCTCCGATCAATAACTGCCTTAGCTTCGCAACCGTCGGCGCGGGTGATCCGGCCGGAACATAGGCGGCGAACCAATAACCCATGTCATAGCCTTTGATGCCGGCCTCGTCCAGGGTAGGCACATCCGGCAGTTGAGGCAGGCGGTCCTGGGTTGATGCGCCGAGTGGGCGCAGTCTGCCCGCCTCAATCTGCGATAAGCCGGTTACGGTGTCGAGCACCATCATGTCGATGTGCCCGCCCAGCAGATCGTTGAGCGCATTGGGATTGCTGTTGTAGCCGACCCAGATGATATCGGTACCGGTCAGCTGCTTGAGCATTTCGCCTGCGATGCGGCTGGACGAATTGCCGCTGCCGAAGCTCAGTTTCCCGGGGGCTTGTTTGGCCGCGCGAACCAGGTCATCGACCGTGCGATAAGGCGAATCGGCTTTCACCACTAAAACCTGGCCGCCGCGTCCAAGTCCTGTCAGTGGCGTGAAATCCGCGACCGGGTCATAAGGAAGCGTCTTGAAAAGATGGGGGTTGGCGGCTTGCGTCGTGTTGGTGGTGATCAATACCGTGTAGCCGTCGGGGGCGGCTCTGGCCACATGCTGCGCGGCGATCATGCCGCTTGCGCCTGGCCGGTTTTCCACGACGACTGCTTGCCCCGTTTGCTGTGTCAGCGACGCTGACAATGCGCGGGCCAGCAGGTCGGTTGCGCTGCCCGCGCCGAATGGCACAACAAGGGTCACGGGCTTTTCAGGGTAGCCGGCCGCATGTGCCGATGCGGTCCAGGCAAAGCCCAGGACGGCCAACATCGACGCCGCCAGGCGGACGATAAAAGTGATGATGGGGTTCATGATGTTTGTCTCCTGTAATTAGTTGGCGCGGGCGTCATTGGCCCGCACGCTTCGTATGCCAGCTTCCTGAGTGCGGGCTCAACGCGCTCAAGCTGGCTGGAAGGAAGGATCGCGACGGGCGCGCTGCGCTAGAAACTCGCGGACAACGGCCTTGTGCTCATCGCCGCAAAGCAAAATCGCCTGCATGGCGGCAGCGGTCTCCAGCGCCATCGGCAAGGTCGATTCGGCGGCATCCAATACCAGGCGCTTGGCCATGCGCAAGGCTTGGGGGGGATTCGACGCAATGCGCCGGGCCAAGGCGGCGCTTGTCTCGTCCAAGGCTTCCGGCGCCACCACGCGGGACACCATGCCCAGTTGCAACGCGGTCGACGCGTCGATGAATTCGCTGGTCAGCGTCAACTCCAAAGCCTTTGCCGTCCCCACGATGCGGGTCAAGAACCAGGCCCCGCCTATGCCAGACACCAGGCCCAGTCGCAGGAAGCTTTCGGCGAATGTCGCGCTTTCGCTGGCCACGCGCAGGTCGCACATGAGGGCCAAGTCACAGCCGGCTCCCACCGCCGCCCCATTGACCGCCGCAATAGACGGCATCTGCAAGGCTTGCAATGCATGGGTGATTCGATGCAGCGTTGATTTCAGTCGGGCGCGGATTTCGGTGGCGGAGCCTTGCATCAAGTCGGCCCCTTGTTCCATGTCTTTCACATTGCCACCCGTGCAGAAGTGCTTGCCTGTGGCGCGCAGCAATACGCAATGAACGTTTGATAGCGTATTGGCCCGTTCCAGGGCCTCGGCAAGTGCCTCGGCCATGCGTACGGACATGGCATTGCCTGTGTCAGGGTCATTGAGGCTCAGTGTGAGGACGCCGTCGGCGACGTCTTGCTGGATCAATGCCTCGGCAACGGGCGAGGCGGCCTCTCCGGCGGCGAATTCATTGGATTTCGATTTCATTGGTGTGTCCTTGGCTCATGTGGAAGATTGCTCGGGTTGCCCCAGTACGCCGCTACCAAACAGGGCGTCGATCTCCGCCGGGGCATAGCCACATTCGGTGAGGATCTGGCGGCTGTGCTGGCCCAGCGTTGGCGCGGCCGTGGTGGGGGCATTCGCGCTGGTTGCGTGAGCGGGCCCCGGTGCAAAGCCCGGCATGCGCACTTTTCCGGCAACAGGATGGTCAACCCAACTGTCGATTCCGCTCGCCGCGTACGCTTGTGAGCGGACGACATCGTCGTAGTCCGCCACCGGCGCGCACAGGATGTCCGACTCGGCAAGCCGCTTCACCCATTCGTCGGTGGCACGCTGCCGAAACAAGGGCGTCAACGCCCGGCGAAGCGCATCGCGGTGCGCAACGCGGGATTCATTACTGGAAAAACGCGGATCATGTTCCAGTTCCCCGGCGCCCAATACGGCGCACAAGGCTTGCCAGCGCTTGGGGTGGTAGGCGGCCACCATGATCCATCCATCAAGAGTCTGGTAGGCCTCGTTGGGTGCGGCGTAGGGGGCGGCGCTGCCCGCCTTGGCGGGTGCGGTGTCCGAGGCAAAGTACGACGCGTAGCCAATCTGCTGCAGCATCAGCGTTGCGTTGTACAGGCTGATGTCGAGGGCTTCGCCTTGGCCGCTGCGTTGCGCCGCGTGGTACGCGGCCAGAATCGCAATCGTGGCCATATAGGCCGTGACCATGTCGGCAACCGGCGTCGCGACTTTTACCGGCTCGCCGTCCGCGACGCCCAAGGTACTCATCAAGCCGCTGGCTGCCTGGATGATGCCGTCTACACCGGGCCGGCCACGCAATGGGCCGGTTTGTCCATACGCGGAAATCGAGCAATACACCAAGCGGCGGTTGCTGTCGGCCAGCGTGTCGTAGTCCAGACCAAACGCCTGCATGACGCCCGGACGGTAGTTTTCAACCACCACGTCCGCGCGGCTGACCAAGCGGCGCGCGACTTCGCGGCCGCTGTCGGATTTCAGATCCAACGCGATGCCGCGCTTGTTGCGATTCACGCTTAAGTACACGGCGCTTTCGCCCGCGATCCAGGGCGGGCCGATCTGCCGCCCGAGTTCCCCGCCGGGGGGTTCGATTTTGATGACGTCCGCGCCCATGTCCGCAAGCATCATGGTGCAGACGGGTCCCGCGAGTACGTGCGAGAAATCCACGACCCGCAAACCTCGCAAGCTGCGTTTGAACATATTTTGTCTCCTGCACAACACGGTCTGATGGGTGACCGTGATCTCTTGTCATGCAGGCAGAATAGGCAGCGGTGCAAGGCCCGGCAAACGACTTTATCGACCGGATGCGTTGACTTTTTGTAAAAGGGTCAACGCAGGCTCGCAAGGATCAGATGGCGACGAGTGTGGACAGCCAATCGCGGAACAAACGCAACGCCCTGGATTGCGGCTTGCCCGTCGGCCACGCGAAGTAATACGTGAAATCCTCATGATCGAGTATGCGATCCAGCGGCGCCACCAAGGTTCCGTCCGCCAGTTCTTTTTCGATCAGCGCCTTTTGGCCAATGGCGACGCCATGTCCTTCGATGGCTGCCTGGTAGGCAAGCAACGAGGTTTCGTACTTCATGCCTTGCGCGGGGTTGACGTTCCGCAAGCCTGCCGCGCGCAGCCATAGCATCCAATCGTCGGGTCGCGCCATGGAATGCAGCAAGGTTTGCGTCGCCAGTTGCTTCTTGTGCGTCAGCCCCAGCGTGGGGGCCGCTACAGGCACCAGCTCGTTGCGCACAAGCCGTAGCGTGCGCATTCCCGGCCAGCGTCCATCGCCCAGCTGTATGCCGGCGTCGATGTCTTCGCGCTGGAAGTCCAGCGGCGCGAAGGACGTCATGACTTGAACGTCGATGTCTTTATGCTTTTGATGAAAACTCGCCAGTCGCGGGATGAGCCAGCGCACGGCAAAGGTGGCGGGTGACCGGATGCGCAGCGTATCCCGACCCACGCTGGCGCCAGCCACTGCCAGCGTGGCCTCACGCAGGGCCGCAAACAACGGCATCAAGTCCGACAGATAGCGTGCGCCTGCCGGTGTCAGCGTCAGGCCGCCGCGTATGCGTAAAAACAGCGGCGTGCCCAGGTAGTTTTCCAGCGCCCGGACCTGCCTGCTGACCGCCGCCGGTGTGACGCACAGTTCATCGGCTGCCTTGGAAATGCTCAGCAGGCGCCCAGTGGCTTCGAACGCCCGGGCGGGATTCAGTGGCGGAAGTAAGTCGCGGCGAGCCATGGCTAGCCCCGCGCCACCGCGCGCCGCAGGCGCAGCGACGCGACGCGGCCCAGCACGATTGGCGCTACGCCATTGCTGAACGTCACTTCCGTCTGCGCGCCGGAAAGGGGCGACAACTGCGAAATATGCTCAAGATTGATGATGATCGACCGGGACAACGCGCAGAAAGGCGGGGAAGGCAGATGCGCGGCCAGGCGTTTGAGCGTGATGTGCATCAGCTCGTTGTCGTTGGCGGCGCTGCACAGGCGGACATAGTCGCCTTGCGCCTGCACGAGCGTCAGCGCTTCGACCTTGATGAGTTTGGTGCCGGCTTTTGTTTTCATCGGCACGTAGCCGGTGGCGCGGGGCCGTAGCCGCGCCACCGTCTGGGCAAGCCTGTCGGGGCTGACTGGCTTGAGCAGGTAATCGACCGCCGCGACGTCGAACGCGCGGGTGGCGTAGTCGTTGTGCGCGGTGACGAAGACCACGGCGGGCGCGGATTCCAGGCTGCTTAGAAGATCGAACCCGGTGCCGGACGTCAGTTCGATGTCCAGGAAGAGGGCGTCTGGCGCGTGTGCCCGGATCAGCCCGTGAGCCTGTTCGATGGTGGAGGCCTCGCCGGTAACCTCGATATCGGCCGTGGCTTCGAGCAGTCGGCGCAGGTAGCGCCGTGCGGGAGCCTCATCGTCGACGATCAGCACACGTAGCATTTTCCTCTCAGGCGCCGGAGTGTGGCGGGTATATTCTTCGGTTCCGATATATCGTCAGTTCCGATATATCTTCGGCTTCGAAATATCTTCGGTTTCAATACGCCGGTAAATATAAGGCCATATGCGCTGTTCCGTGAACCCGTCGCGTCGCTCGGATATGGCTGTTTCGAAAAGAGCTCGTCCATGATGTCCACATCACTTAGCCAGAGCCTTAGTCAAGGGGAATCATCGCCGGGCTTCTGGCGCGCCCAGATCGTGGGCTGGCTTTTCCTTGCGGTCGTCGGTTTTTTTATCCGGATGGCGGTGTTCGGCAATGCGGCCGCGGCGGTCTGGCTGACGCTGGCGCTGGAACCGCTGGCCTTCGCGATGACCAGCGCGGCCGCCGTGCTGCATGGACGCCGCGCGGGCAAGGCCGATGCGCCGACCCTGGTGCTTGTCTGTGCCGTGCTGCTGTGCCTGGTTGCCTCGGCGTTGCTGGCGTCGGTCTCCTACACCATCCACCAAATGTTCCCGCCAGGAAGCATGCAGGTAATGCCCGGCAATGAGTACCGGCTGGCGTTCCTCTACTACATGGGCATTCTTTCCATCTGGACGCTGGTGTACTTCGGCGTGTCGGCCGAACTGTCCGCGCGCACTGAACGCATGTCCAAGATGAAGGCCGAGACCCGGTCCTTGCAACTGGAGCTGGAGCATCTGCGCTTGCAGATAGAACCCCACTTTCTCTTCAATGCGCTGAACACGATCGTGGCCGAGATTGCCGAGCGTCCCGCCATCGCGGAAGAGATGACGCGCCGCCTGGCGGATTACCTGCGCTATTCGCTGGACCGTCGCGGACGCGGCTTGTCCAGGCTGGAAGAAGAGATCGAGGCGGTCCAAGCCTACCTACGCATACAAGCCTTGCGCTTCGACACGCAGCTTGAGTGCCAATGCCAGATCGCCCCGGCCACGCTGCAAATCAACCTGCCGCTGATGACCTTGCAAGGCCTGGTTGAAAATGCCATCAAGCACGGCATGCGGTCCGCGGACGAGCGCTTTGTGATCCATATTCGCACCCGGCTAGAGGGCGACGAATTGATCATCCAGGTAGAAAACCCGGGCCGCTTGCAAGCGCCGTTCGACTTGGTGCGAAGCGGCGGTGGACTAGGCAATCTTTGCCGCCGCCTTGAGCTGCGATATGCCGGACGACACGCATTTTCGCTGGATCAACGCGGCGACAGTACCGTGGCCGAGATCCGGCTGAGGGGAGCGCCGCAGCCGCTGTAACTTGCTGGAAGCGTCCGCTCGCCCAAGGTCTTCAACGGCGACCGCGGCCCGGTTTGTCTTCGCGTAACCGGGCTACGTTCTGATCGATGCAGTGTTGGATCGTGCGCAAGGTGTCACGAGTAATGATCTGTGGGTAGAGGTCGTCGGCGAGAATGGCGAACTGGCTTGCCACATCGCAAATGCGGTCAATCATTTTTCCGGCAACGTCCTGGGGCATTTCGGCCTCGTTGGCAAGCCTGAGCATCTGTGCGCGGGAAATCGCCTGCGCCTCGCCCATCACGTCCATCTGATGATATCCACCAGGCCCCTCGCAGAACGTCACGTCGTAGGCGGGCGCCAGTCTCCAGTGACCCGCTTGCGACATGAGGTAGGCAAAGTTCTTGGGATGATCGTCCCTGTTGTGGAATGCGACATTGAAGACTGCGCGCTCGAAAGCCACTGCCATCTGGCGCACATCGTTGGTGCACATCTGCGTCGCCCGAAAGAAGTTGACGTAGTCCAACACCCCCGGAGTGCGGTAATTGGCGCCCGTAAAGGCGGCGAGACTCTGCATGGGTACGCGCAGCCCGTCTTGTCGGTCAAAACGCTTGCTGGCAAACGCCGCCGACCCACCAGGCAGACTGAAGTACCGCGTGTCCGGCGTCTCGATGCCACACATGCGCAGGCACTCGGCGTAGACCATTTCGATAGCGCACACCTCGGGATGTTCTTCTTTGGCGGGGAACTTGATCAACCACGCTTCAAATCCCGGTGTGACGGCAGTGGTAAACCCGTCCGTTTCGGGATTCCGATAGACCAGGGCCTTAGGCCTTGCACCTTGAGGAGCGCCGCCCACCAGCAGCAATGTTTCCAGGAACTCGCCGCCTTCTCCTTGGAGCACTTGCTGCACGTCGGCGGCTAGCTCTTCAAGCGGGATGTGGACTTTCGGTTCCTGTCCTTCCGGTGCAACAGGTTCAAACTTCGTGGCGCCCATCGCGTTGCCACCGATATAGGCCAGCCGTTCCAGCGGGCCTATGCGAGCCGTGGACAGGCTGCGTCGCCTGAACATTCGGTCCATCAGCAACATGCCCCATCCGTCCGGCAACGCGTCATAGACAGGGCCTGGCAAGTCCAGTTGGTGGTCTGGAAAACCTCGGCGCAACTGGGGGCCCTCCAACGGCAGGGTGTAAGAGGACAGCTCCAAGCCCCTTTGCCGGGCTTCGTTGCTGTACTCGAAGACGATCATTGGGCGGCCGGTCAGGGCGGTTGTAGAGGCCAGGGTGCCCCAAAGCCACCGCTCACCCCAGCCTTCATAGAAGACGTTCACTTGCTCAAGCATTGCCGGGGTTCCTTTTTGCACGGAGACGATCCGCGCTGCTTTCGTAGCGTCGAATGTCTTCGATGCTGTTCAATTTGGGCTGGAACAGACCCTCAAGCTCTTTGGCCCGACCAAGGGCCATCGCCACCCGGACCACGTTCTCGAACCTGACATTGCGCCCGGTTTCCAGGTTGGACACGGTGTTGGTGGCAATGCCGGCTCGCCCAGCCAAGTCGGCTTGCGTCATGCCCAACGCCAGACGCTCAGTGCGCAAACGTTGGCAGAGACGCTTGACGATCTCGCTCGGCGTGCTGAAGCTTAAATCCAACATATTGTGTATCCGCCAGGCTTTATGCCAGTTAATACCCAAAATTATAGGATTAACGATGCTTCGTATCTAGTCTCTTTTGCGCTTTTTCGGCGCATCCGGCCGATACCGCAGGGCTTCGATGACCAGCGCCAAGGCCGGGGAAATCTGTCGCCGGTTGGCGTAGTAGAGATGGTAGCCAGGCAGCACCGGCCACCAGTCTTCCAGCACGGGCACCAGTCGGCCTTGTTCCACATAGGGCTGAATCAGGTCGTGGGGGACATAGGCCAGGCCCATGCCATCGAGCGCGGCCTGGAGCATCAGGAAGGTGTTGTTGAATATCGTCTGGCCCGCCACCCGGACGCTTAGCGCCTTCCCGCCTTTTGCAAAGTCCCAGGCGTACAGGCCTCCGTGCGTGGGCAGCCGTAGATTGACGCAGCAATGGTCCGTCAGCTCTTGCGGGGTGGCGGGCGGGCGCTTGCCGGCCAGATAAGCGGGGGAGGCCGCGACCGCCATCCGAAAATCGGGGGCGATGCGTACCGCGATCATGTCTTTGTCGATGCGATTGCCGCTGCGTACGCCGGCGTCAAACTGGTTTGCCGCGATGTCGGTGAACCCATAGTCCACACTGAATTCAACCTGGATGTCGGGGTACTGCTGCAACAGTGGCAACAGACGCGGCCAGAGCACCGTCTTGATGGCGTGGTCATGGGTGGTGATGCGGACCGTGCCGGCCGGCTTGTCGCGCATGGCGGTCAGCGACGCGAGTTCTTGTTCGATCTCGTTGAAGTGTGGGCTCAACACGCTTAGCAGTCTTTGCCCGGCTTCGGTCGTTGACACGCTCCGCGTGGTGCGGGTGAGTAGACGCACGCCCAAGCGCGCTTCCAGCGCCAGCATGGCGTGGCTGAGTGCCGAGCGCGACAAGCCCAGTTGCGCCGCCGCGCGCGTGAAGCTTCGCGCCTGCGCAACAGCCACGAAGGTTTGGAGGTCGTTCAGGTTTTCTTTGGCCATTAGTGAATACAGCACACCATGGCATGCTGATTTTCCAGTCTTCTCATCTAATCGACCCGATCATACAGTAGCGAAAAGCCGACGGTAAATGCGCGTTTTGCCGCCTGGAACCTCTCAAGAAACCGCTAATGATGGCCGTTGCGCCGCACGTAAAAAAAGGTTGAACAACATGAAAACCCAGATCCCGAAAATCGCCGCTTGCGCCGCGGCCATTCAAATGGCGACCGCCAACGCCGCCGAGCCGCAAGCCAAGGCTTCCGCATCAGCCCAGGCGATCACACGCGCGGGCGAACAAGCGTCAATGGCGGGTCCCAGCGAATACTTCACGGGCCGGGTGCGGGTAGACCCGGTCTGGCCGAACGACGAGAACATCAATGCCTCGGGGGCGCTTGTCACCTTTGAACCTGGCGCGCGTTCAGCATGGCACACGCATCCAGCGGGACAGCGTCTGGTGGTGACTTCGGGTGTTGGCTTGACCCAGGAGTGGGGCAAGCCCGTAGAGGTCATACGCCCGGGCGATGTCATCTGGTGCCCGCCGGGCGTGAAGCACTGGCACGGCGCCGCACCTGGCACCGCGATGACCCATATGGCTGTCACCGCGACGGTGGATGGAAAGAACGTCAACTGGATGGAGAAGGTCAGCGATGAACAATACGACGCCCGTTAAGCAGGGCGAAGCGCGCTTTCATCCGGGCAATGCGCGCCAACATTCGAGTGCACTGGTCTTCGCCCTGAGCTTGGCTGCTGCATGGATTCAACCCTCCCACGCACAGGAAACCCGACAGATGAACCCAGCACCAGCCAGCGCACCCACCCCTTCCGAAACCCTCAATGCCCGGCAGCAAGCCATTGTGCCGATCGCCGCCATTGCGGCGGCAGGTGACATGGCCAAGCTGAACGTCGCGCTGAACCAAGGCCTGGACAGCGGAATGACGATAAGCGACGCCCGCGAGATCCTGGTGCAGTTGTATGCCTATGCCGGCTTTCCCCGCAGCCTGAATGCGCTGAGCGAATTGATGAAGGTGCTGGACGCTCGCAAGCAACGGGGCATCCAGGATGCGCCCGGTAATGCGCCTACTCGCCCCATTCCAAAGGGGGATGCACTGCTGGCGGCAGGCACGGCTAACCAGACCAAGCTGTCGGGCGGGCCGGTGGAAGGGCCGCTGTTCGACTTCGCGCCCGTCGCCAATGAATACCTGCGCAACCACTTGTTCGGCGATATCTTCGAGCGCGACAACCTTGACTGGCAGAGTCGTGAGTTGGCCACCGTCAGCATGCTGTCGGCGCTGCCTGGCGCCGAATCGCAATTGCAGGCGCACATGCGCATCAGCATGAACGTCGGCCTTACGGCAGGCCAGTTGCGTCAGCTTGGCCAAGTGTTGACGACGGGCGTGGATGCCGAGATGGGGCGTCGAGCAAGTGAAGCGCTGACGCGTCAACTGGCGGCCAAAGCGGGAAACTGAGCAAGGCGTGGTCCGCCCGAAGGCGCGCACCAGTTCTCCAGCAGCCGCGCCAGGCGTCCCTCGTCGATGTGGGGCGCGAATTCTTCCTCTGGCAGGAAGGCAGCCTGAGCCATGCAGCGCCTTTCGCGCATACCCAATATCGAGTATGCGCGCCAGCTCCATTGCGGATATCAATAGCACTCGCTCTTATTGAGCGCCGATGTTGCGCATCTGATAAAGGGGCAAAGCCATGGGCGTTTTTGTGCTGAATGCCGGGTCGAAAAAAGAACTTCTGCGTGTCCACGAGGCCCTGGTCTCGATTGTGGAGAAGGCCGTGCAGCTCTCTGTTCAAGAGTTCGCCGTGCATGACGGTATTCGTACCATCGCTGAACAACAACAGATGGTGCAGCGAGGTGCGTCGAAAACCCTGGATTCTCGGCATGTCAGTGGGCATGCCGTTGACCTGGTTCCGTATATCAATGGGAAGCTGCGTTGGGAATGGCCGCCGATCTATCTGATCGCGGATGCGATGCGGATAGGGGCTCAGGAACTGAAAATTCCTCTGCGTTGGGGAGGGGCGTGGGACGTTGATTTCACCAATTCAATGGAGCCGCCTGAAGACCTGGTCGCCAACTACGTGGCGCGGCGAAAAAAGCAGGGCTTGTCTGCCTTTATTGACGGGCCTCATTTCGAGTTGCAGCGCAGCCAGTATCCCTGAATGGCAGTGCGTGCAAAGGCGGAACTATCCGGGGGGGGGTATGCATGTCGACTGAAGGTGCTTCTTCCGTACCGAAGTGGCAGTCCATGATCTGGCTGGGGCTGGGCGTGGCGCTGACTGCGCTGCTCATGTCGATACTGCTGCTGGTTGCGCTGACTCAAATGCGCGTGTTGAGCGTAATCCAGGATGGAGGCGCTGATCCCGCGTTTGTGGCGAGCACGTTGGGAAGCTCGAACCTGATATTGCTGCGAATCATCGTGGTCTTGATCGGCGGAGGCATCTCATTCGCGGGATTGGCGGTGTCTTTTTTCTTGCATGAAAGCGCGACCGTGGTGTCGGTGGGCGGGGCGCCGGCGGTTTCCGTTCCCAAGGTTAGCTTGGCCAGTCGGTCTCCGGGGACGATTGCGGTGTTCGTTGGCGCTGTGGTGATTGTCTGTGCGCTGTTTGCCAGGACGACCGCCCATTATGTGGGACCCACGACGACCGAAGAGCACGGAGGGCCGGGCCCGCAAGCGGGGCAAGGCCTTACGCAGCCCCCGCCCTGATGGGGCTTGAATTTGCTGGTGGTGCATGGAGGTGTGAAGATGAAGACGCTACTTCTGATGGCACTTGTGGTGGCTTACCCGTCGATGTCTCGGGCCGCAGATAGCGCGATTCCGTGTGACGTTGCCGATGCTCTGGCCGAGAAGGCGTATCAGCGCGTGTCGGGCGCCATGTCGAACAACCAAAGGGCCGCCGCCGTCGTCGCAAGCCAGACATTCTGGGATCTGAAGGAATACGCCTCGGCGTGTCCCCGAGTGGTTTCCCGAGGGGACGATCTGCTCGCCTCGGGTTTTCATGCGTATCTGCTGGATCCTTGGTCGCAGGCGGTATTGGAAGGCGTGAATCGAGATAGCGTAAAGCGCCCCTTCACCCCGCCCGAAATTAGATTTCCGATACGTCGAACGACTGAGGGGTCGGGCGGCTTTACGGGCGAATATAAAAATCCAACGGCGATGGGCTTTGGGTTTAGCAACTATCAAGAGGTGTTTTGCAAGACGGTTGGTAGAAAGACCTACGTCGGCGGCTCCGCAATTGTGCACGGGACGACCCTGCCCCCCACTTTTCGGACGTCTGAGTGGTCCACGGAAATAGACGTGAAATCCGTCCTGGACGCCGCCGCGGCAATAGAAGGAAACAAGAATCTATTGTTGGGCAGATGAGGCATACAGATTCGTCAACGACGCTTTAAGAAAGCCCCCGTCCACCACGAGGTCCTGCCCATTCACATACAGCGACGCATCGCTGGCAAGAAACGCGACGGCTCCCGCGATATCCCGAGGAAGCCCAATACGCCGTGCTGGAATATTGGCGATGCGCTTTTGCAGCACGGAGTCGTCGCGGTAGTGCACCTCGGACAGCGGCGTGCGGATCATGCCCGGGCTGATGGAGTTTGCGCGGAGTCCCAGCGGGCCCCATTCCACGGCCATCTGGCGCGTCAAGGCTTGCAGGGCGGACTTGGTCGTGCCGTAGGCGCCGACTCGCGTTGGCGTCTGGGCAGAGATCGACGCCACATTGATGATGCTGCCCGACTGCTGTTGACGCATCAGGGGAAACAGCGCCTGCGCGCACAGCAATGCGCCACGCAGATTGACGCGGAAGATACGGTCCCATAAGTCGATCGGGAAGTCCTCCAGGCCTACCGGCGCGGCGCTGATGGCCGCGTTGTTGACCAGAATGTCGCAACGGCCGAAACGCTCGCCAAGCTGCCGCGCCATATCGGCAACGGAGTCCGGGTCGGAAATATCGCAGCGCAGGTTCAACAGGCCATCCGCCTGGGCGGCGGTGTCGGGCGCGTTGATATCCACCTGCGCCACGGCGGCGCCCAGGGATCGCAGGAGCTTGCAAATGGCCAGGCCGATTCCGCCGGTGGCGCCCGTGACCACCGCCACGCGGCCCTGCAAGGCGTTGACGGCAAAAGCAGGATTGATAGACGTATCCATGCGTTCTGCCTACATGTTTTTCAGGTCGGCGACTTTCGCCAAACCTTGCCAGATGACCGCATCGCGCTTGATCGACGCCGCGAACTCCTGCGCGGAAATTGTCTCGGGCACGATCATGTTCTGGCCTTCGATACTGGCTTGGACATCAGGCGTGTGCTGCGCGCGGTATATCTCGGCGTTAAGGCGGTCGATGATCTCGGGCGGAGTGCCCGCCGGCGCGAATACGCCATACCAGCCGTCGGCTTCGAACTTGTAGCCTTGCTCGGCTAGCGTAGGCACGTCCATCGTGGCGGGCCAGCGCCGCGAACCCGTCTGGCCCAGGGCGACCAACTTGCCGCTGCGCATGAAGGGAACGGGCGACGCGATATCCATGAAACCCACGCTGATGGTGTTGGCCATCAGGTCGGTGCTTTCCGTGACCAATTGCTTGTAGGGAATGTGCGGCATGTCCAGGCCGTAATGAGCCTTGATGCCTTCCATGGCCAGGTTGCCGGAGGAGCCGGCGCCCCAGGATCCATAGGCAAGCTTGCCGGGGTTGGCCTTGGCGTAGGCGACCATGTCCGCCAGATTCTTGAAGCCCATGCTGGGGTTGGCGACCAGCAAAATCCCTGCCGCGCCCACCTGGGCGACGGGCAACAGGTCTTTCTCCGGATCGTAGGGAAGCGAAGGCAGCACGACGGGATTCAGCAAGATGGCGGAAGAGGGCGCAAGCAGCAAGGTGTAGCCATCGGGCTCTGCCTTGGCCACCGCGCTGCACGCGATCATGCCGTTGGCGCCCGGCTTTGATTCCACGACGATGGGCTGCTTCAGTGCGTTGGACAAGGGCGCGGCGAGCAGGCGGGCAAAGATATCGCCGCCCGCGCCCGGTGAACCGGCAACCACCAGCCGAATAGGGCGGTCGGGCCAATTACCTTTGGCGGCCAAGGCGTTGACGCCCAGGCCCATCAGCATGCCGCCCAGCAGGATGGCCCGTCGCGTGGGAAGGGATTGGGTCATTGCTTGTCTCCAGAATCTTTGAACTCGTTGTCGAATTCGTTTTTGAATTATCAGGAGCTCTAAATTCTAGGTGGCTGAACCGGCTTGCCTATCCCCGAATCCCGCAGATCAGAACTGCGCGAATCGAAGGAGTGATGGACAGCGCCGCTCGCGATGACGACGCCGTCGTGCTGCGTTTTTTGCAGAAGACTTCTTCAGAATTTGGCGGTATTGACGGGCGGACGGCTCTATACACTTTCGGAGAGACAACTGAAAAAGAGCAAGCCATGCCGTTCGCCATTCGCCGCAGTTTGCTGTTGGGGTGTGCAGTATTCAGCGCAGCATTTTCGTTTGCGGCCGCCGCGCAAACGGCGTATCCGTCCAAGCCTGTGAAACTTGTCGTCCCGTATCCCCCAGGCGCCGCAACCGACGCCATCTCGCGCGCGTTTGCCCAGAAGTTGGGCGCGATCATGGGGCAGACCGTGGTCGTGGAAAACCGGCCTGGCGCCGGCTCAGCCATCGGCATCATGGCCGTCAAGAACAGCCCTGCCGATGGGTACACCTTGCTGGTGCATGCCGAAGGTATCTATAGCGCAAAACTCACCACGCCCAGCGCGAGCTACGAACTCTCGGACTTCGAAATTCTGGCTCCGCTGGCACAGAGCAGCTACGCCTTCATCGTGCCGGCCGACCGAGGCTGGAACAATCTTCAAGACCTGAAGGGTGTGAATCGCGAACTGGATATCGGCATCGCAGACCTTGGCATCGGCACCTATTCGACGTTGGCGACCCGACTGGCGGCTAGCCTGGGCACGCAGTATCGCCCCATTCCCTTCAAGGGCGGCGCGGAAGGGCTGACGGCAATTCTTGGTGGCCATATCGATGGCTACTTCACCACGATAGGCACCACGCAAAACGTCAAGGACAATCCGCGCGTCAAGGTGCTGGCTTATACCGGCCGGCCAGGAAGCGAGAGCCATCTGGCCGGGGTAAAGACGTTTGCCGATCTAGGCATCCCCAACATGGTGTTTCACAGCAGCTACAGCGTGGCGGTGCGCAGCGGCATCCCCGAACCGGTAAGAACGCAGCTTGCGAATTTTGTCAGGCAGGCGGCTACGTCGAAAGAGATGGACGCGGCTCGTCGGGATCTATATCTGGATGGCTACAGCGGAACCTTGGACGACTACAAGCAAGAGCTCTTGCGCCTGGCGGCTGAGTTTGAAGCGAGTGCGAAGCAGCGCAAGAGGGAATGATCGGGGGTAGGGTCGGTTGATCGACAGACGTATGCGCGTCTCACCGCCACTTCCGCGCCAAGCTCGGCAACCGCCGCCTTACGCGCAATCGGCGCGCCCGACACCGTGAACGCCTGGCCGCCGTCAAGCGCCATCGTGGATCGCGGCAACACATCGCCAAACGCATGGAGCCAGCCCAGCGTGGCCTGCAAGCGGCCTTCGGCGCCATTCAGCGTGAAGTCCGTCTGCGCGCTACGCTTGCGCCTTTTGCGTGCTGGAATCCGCCAATTTCCCGCGTGCTTTGCCCCCTCGAAGCCCCAAGCTTGCAACCAGCAAGGAAAATGCAGCGGTCGGCTGGCGCCGGCTCGGGTAATAAAGGTGATAGCCGGACATCCGTGCCGACCAGTCTGACAGCACCCGCACCAGCCGGCCGGCTACCAGATGCTCTTTGACGACGTCCTCAGGCAAGTACGCCAGTCCCAGTCCCGCCAGGGCGCTATCAAGTTGCAGCGTGATGGTGTTGAACGCCAGTTGCCCATTGGGCCGAACCTTCAGTTCGCGGCCATCTTTTTCAAATGGCCATGACCAGACACCGCCAGATGTCGGCAGGCGCAATGCGATGCAACGATGTCCGGTCAGGTCATGCGGCGTCTTGGGCTTTCCGTACTGCTTGAAATATCCCGGCGCCCCGACCACGCACTGCTTGAAGTCAGGCCCGATACGCACCGCAATCATGTCCTGGGCGACCTGTTCACCGAGGCGCACCCCCGCATCAAATCGGTCCGCCACTATGTCGGCGAGACCGTAGTCGTTGATGATCTCGACTGTGATATCGGGATAGTCGGGCAGCAACTCTGCCAGCGCGGGCAGCAGGATCGTCTGCGATGCATGTTCAACCGAGGTGATGCGCAGGCTTCCCGCGGGCTTGTCTCGCAGCTCGCTCAATTCGGCCAAGCCGGAGGCGATGCCATCGAAGTGCGGCCCAATTGACTGGAACAGCCTTTCGCCCGCATCTGTGGTGGAGACACTGCGTGTTGAACGTGTCAACAAGCGCACGCCAAGTCTGGCTTCAAGCGCCGTAATCTTTGCACTCAACGCCGGTTGCGAAATCCCGAGCTGCGCCGCCGCGCGCGTAAAGCTCCGTTGCGTCGCAACTGCCAGGAATGCGACCAGATCGTCCATGCTCCCCTTTACCATTCATAACCCCTTCCTATAAGCGCAAGAAGATTATCCCATCTAATCATATCTATCGTATGCGGGTAGATTGTGCCCATGCGCTTCGCAGCGCTCTTTTCCAACACCGATCGATGGGCAGGATGAATGGCAACTAACGACGAGCATACTGGCCTTGCGCTGCAATCACCCGCTGGAGCGACGTTCGATTATCCGGCGCGGCGTACGTTCATGAAACGCTCGGTGCTGCTGGGTGCAGCCGCAGCGGGCTTGCCCATCCGGTGGGCAGGCGCCGCGAATGCACAAACCGATCAGGCCAATCGACTAGCTATTCAATCCACGCGAGGAGATGAGATGACACAACGCAGCTTGGGAACGCTGAAGGTGTCGGATATAGGCTTGGGCTGCATGACGTTCGCCGGTAATTACAACGTACCCGTTCCGAAGGCACATGCAATCAAGACAATCCGCACCGCGTACGAAAACGGCGTAACGTTTTTCGATACCGCCGAGGTTTACGGGCCGTATATCAGTGAGGAATTCGTGGGCGAAGCGCTCGCGCCGTTCCGGGACAAGGTGCAGATTGCAACGAAGTTCGGGTTCAAGATTGACGGGACAATAGGCCTGGACAGTCGTCCGGAGCATATCCGCAAAGTGGTCGATGAATCGCTGAAACGCCTGCGCACCGATCATATCGATCTCTACTACCAGCACCGCGTTGATCCTTCGGTGCCTATCGAAGACGTCGCCGGCACGCTGAAGGACCTGATCCAGCAGGGCAAGGTGCTGCATTTTGGCCTGTCCGAGGCCAGTGCCAAGACCATCCGTCGGGCGCACGCCGAGCAAGCCGTTTCCGCGGTTCAGTCGGAATACTCCCTGTGGACGCGTAACGTGGAATTGAACGGGGTACTGGCCACGTGCACTGAATTGGGGATCGGCTTTGTGCCTTGGTCGCCTGTCGGCGCGGGATTTTTGACTGGCTCGATAGATCCGACCACAACGTTCGATCAGAAAAGCGATTTCCGGGCGGGCTTTCCCCGCTTCTCGAGAGAGTTCTTGAAATTGAATATGCCGCTCATCGAATGGCTCAAGGTGTACGCAGCAAAGAAGGGCGCGACTCCGTCGCAGATTGCGCTGGCATGGTTGCTGGCGAAAGGGCCGAACATCGTGCCCATTCCAGGCACGCGCTCAGAGGACCATCTGCTGGAAAATCTTGGTGCCCGGCGCTTGCACTTGAGCGCAGTTGACGTGCGGGAGATCGACACCATGCTCGGGAAGTTTCCGGTCTTCGGCGACCGTATGGGCGAAGCACACATGAGCCAGATTGACTACACGGTTTGATATGAAAAAAAGCAATCTGTTTGAGCCCCTGGCGCTCCTTCCTGGCTTAGTCTTGCGCAATCGTATCGTGATGGCGCCCATGACAACATGGTCCAGCAACGATGACGGCACTGTCTCCGATGAGGAAGACATCTACTACCGCCGCCGGGCGCAGGACGTGGGCCTGGTCATCACTGGCTGCACGCACGTGCAGGAAAATGGTGTTGGATTTACCGGCGAGTTTGCCGCCCATGATGACCGGTTCATCCCGAGTTTGGGCAGACTCGCCGCCGCGGCAAAGAGTGGCGGCGCGCCGGCCATCCTCCAGATCTTCCATGCCGGTGTGAAGACGCTGCCGGAGCTGGTCTCTGACGTGGTGGCTGCAAGCGCCGTCGCGGGTAGTGGTGGGCCGTTCGCACCGGCCATCTTGCCCAGGGCGCTGAGCGGCGAAGAGATTGGGGAAGTGGTCAGTGCATTCGCCGACGCGACGCGACGTGCCATCGCTGCCGGCTTCGATGGGGTCGAGCTCCATGGCGCCCACGGCTTCCTGCTCCAGAACTTCCTTTCTCCGCATTCCAATCGCCGCACTGATCAATGGGGAGGCTCGTTGGAAAACCGCATGCGCTTCCCGCTTGCCGTAGTGGCGGCGGTCAAGCGCGCAATTGCCGAGCATGCCGACCGGCCATTTGCGCTCGGCTACCGCATCTCTGTCGAGGAGGACATCGAAGGGGGGCTGGTGCTTGCTGATTCCCTGCAGTTGATTACCCGCCTGATCGATGCGGGCACAAGTTACATCCATGCATCACTTGGCAGTGCCTTGGATCAGAAGCCCGCCACCGGCAGTCCTGATGCAACGATCGTCAGTATCCTGCGCGATCACATCGATGGTCGGGTGCCGCTGATGGCGGCGGGACGAATCAAGACTCCAGCGCAGGCTGAATGCGCATTGGATATCGGCTTGTCACTGGTCGCGATAGGACAAGGTCTGGTGATGAATCCGGACTGGATGGCACATGCCCGGCGTGGCTCTGCTAGCGCTGTTCGGCTTTCCATTTCAACTGGCGACGTTTCAAGCACCGACATTCCGAGCAAGTTGTGGGCAGTCATCTCCGCAACACCGGGGTGGTTCAACGTGACGCCGGTGTCACCGAGCTAACGCTTGGACGCCTTGCCTCATGCACCCTGTGCAGTCCAATTGTGCGCGCCCATCCAATCACCCTCAATACCGCCAGCGCACGTTCAACGACCCCGCGTGCTCGCGATTTCCACCGCCGTACTGTCCGCTGTAGTTCACGCCCAATGACGCATTCTTAGACACCGCGACTTCCGCACCCAACTCGGCCACGGCCGCGTTGCGCGCAATCGGCGCACCCGACACCGTGAATGCCTGGCCGCCATCGAACGCCATCGTGGATTGCGGCAACACATCGCCAAAGGCATGGCGCCAGCCCAGCGTGGCTTGCAGGCGGCCTTCGGCGCCGCTCAGCGTGAAGTCCGTTTGCGCGCGCATGCCCAGCGTGCTGCTGGTTTGCTTGTCGCTGCTGCTTTGGCCGTTCAAGGCCGCCGAGCCGCCGGATTCCGAGAAGCT